>Ga0116187_1001814_pt1 | contig 21848 bp, 16 predicted proteins | sample AD_JPNNA6_MetaG_FD_89755 | JGI IMG/M metagenome (GOLD analysis project Ga0116187, IMG submission 89755) | Active sludge microbial communities of municipal wastewater-treating anaerobic digesters from Japan - AD_JPNNA6_MetaG | ecosystem: Engineered > Bioreactor > Anaerobic > Digestate | place... | reverse complement strand
GTCTTCGACACTCTCTCGGCCCTGGTTTCCAAGGAGGTCGTCGAGGAGATCCTCGATCGCGGGATGCTCGAGGTCCTCCCCCTCACCCACATCCGGGGGCGCTCCCTCCACGATGCCTTCGTGATCGTCGACGAGGCACAGAGCCTCGAGCGCAATGTGCTGCTCACCGTCCTCTCGCGGATCGGCCAGAACTCCCGGGTCGTTCTCACCCACGACGTGGCCCAGCGGGACAACTTGCGGGTGGGCCGGCATGACGGCGTCGTCGCGGTCGTCGAGGCGCTCAAGGGCCACCCGCTCTTCGCCCACATCACCCTCACGCGCTCCGAGCGGAGCCCCATCGCAGCGCTGGTGACGGACCTGCTCGAGGGCATCGAGATCTGACGCCTGATCTGGCGCAGGATCTGACGCCTGATCTGGTGGTGACGAGCGTGACCTTGTCCACAGGCCCGGGATCGACTTTGCCCTCCGAGGGTGCCCTCCTCTAGTCTTGGTCTCGAATTGGTAACGCCCACTCCCAGCACTCGGATCATCGTGACCGGGGGAGTCGTCACCACCCCTGCCCCCTGCGGCGGCTTCGGCTGCCACGGAAGGACCCGAGTTTCTTCATGAGTCAGTACCGCGGACGTCATGCTGCACGCCATGCCAAGCCCAAGACCTCACGTCTGGGCGCTGTGGGCAGTGGCCTGCGTCGACCCGCGGTCTCTGCTTCGCTCGCCCTGGCAGTCGTCGCGACCGGCGCTGCCGGTGTCAGCGCGCAGGAGCGAGTCACCATCGGACCCGCTGCCTTCACTCTGAGCGCGGACGGCCTCGCCGCGACCGACACGACCACCGCAGATCGGGCCCGATTGGCTGCGGACCGTGCCGACGTGGCCGAGCAGCGGTCCTTGGCCGTGGCTCAGGCTCAGGAGGAGGCGCGGCTCAAGGCCGAGGCCGATGCCAAGGCACGTGCCGAGGAGGAGGAGCGCGCTGCCCGTGAGGCCGCTCGCCAGGACCTCATCGCCAAGGCGAAGGAAAACCCTCAAGGTGCCGCGCAGGCGATCATGGGTGAGTTCGGTTTCGGTCAGGACCAATGGGGCTGCCTCAACCAGCTCGTCATCGGTGAGTCGACCTGGAACTACAAGGCCATGAACCCCAGTTCCGGCGCCTACGGTCTCTTCCAGTCCCTGCCGGCCAACAAGATGGACAGTGTCGACACCGACTGGGCCGACAACCCTGTCACCCAGATCCGTTGGGGCTTGGACTACATCAAGCGTTCCTACGGCACGCCCTGCGGCGCACTGTCGGCGTGGCAGAGCCGCTACCCGCACTGGTACTGATCGGGCTTCCTCCGCACGCGGACGACGGCCGCTGAGCTGGCCTGTCGTCCGGCATTGTTCGTATGCCGTGTGGTCCTTTGACGTTGTGTTGTGCAAGTGACATTCCTCGGGTCTGAATAGGCCCTAACCTCGCGGCATGTCCGCTCCCGCGATGGTCAGTCGACCCGTGCCCTCGGCCGCCGGCAGGCTCGACACTCGACTGGCGGTCAATGCTCTCGGTCTGGCGACCTGCGCCGAATGGGCTGCCTGGGTGTCGGTCCTCGTCTTCGCCTTCGATCGCGCCGGGGCTGCCGGCACCGGCGCCGCTTCGCTCACCCTGCTCATCACCGCCGGTGTCGTGACCCTGGTCGGGGGTGCCATCCCAGACGGACCCCTGCCCAACAGGGTTTTCCTCGCGCTGCTCATCGTCGAAACGGTCGGCTTCGGCCTGGCGGCCGTTGCGGCGTTCGCGGACGCGCCGCTGTGGGTGATCCTCGCGCTCGTCTCCAGTGCCCTGGCCGTCGTGTCCCTCATGCGACCCACCATTGCCGTGGTCATCCCTGCCCTGGTGCGCACACCAATCGAACTGGTCCGAGCGAACGTCTGGATCACCGGGTGGGAGGCCTTGGCCATCATCGTGGGCCCGTTGCTCGCGTCGTTGGCGCTCGAGTTGGCGGGACCGTGGGCCGGATTCGTCGTGTGCAGTGCGCTGGCGCTCCTCGCTGCGCTGCTTCTGGTTCCGCTCTGGCGGCGACAACTCCCCTCGGGTCGCCCACCGGGAGCTGCTGGGTCCTCGCCGTTGGCCGTCCTTCGCCAACTGGGCCGCGTGCTCCGGCACGGGCCCACGCGGGCCCTGCTCGTGGTCATCGCCGGTTGGGATCTCGTCGTGGGTGCGGTCGACATCCTCGCGGTCGTCATTGCTCTCGACCGCCTGCACCTGGCCGAGTCGGCGCCCGGGTGGCTCGTTGCCATCGGTGGTGTCGGTTCGGTCGCTGGGTCGCTGCTGGCCAACCGGTTGGTCGGGCGTCCACGACTGGCTCCGCTCCTCCTGCTGGGTTCGGGCACGGTCGCGGCTGCGTGGACGGCGCTGTCCGCGGGCCAGACGCTCGTGACGCTTGGGGCGGCTCTCGTGGCCTCCGGCCTCGGTGGCGCTCTGGTCATGGTCGCCTCGCGCATCCTGCTCCAGCGCGTCGCCCCCCAGGATGCCATCGCGTCACTCTTCTCCGTGGCCGAGCTCGTCGCCCTCGGTGCGACGGCACTCGGCGCACTGGTCGTGCAGACCCTCATCGTCACGCGGGGGATCGAGGCGGCGCTCCTCGGGCTCGGCGCGATCATCGGGCTGGCAACCCTGACGGTGCTGCGCCCGCTCCTGCGCATCGACAAGAGCGCTGATGCGCCCGTGGTGGCCATCCGGCTCTTGCGGAGGACGACATTGTTCGAGCATCTGCCGGCACCCTCCCTCGAAGGGGTGGCTCGCGCGGCAGAGCCCCGTAGCTACCTCCCGGGTGAGCGAGTCATCACCGCCGGGGAGCCCGGCGACCACTACTACGTGATCGTCGATGGCCAGGCTGATGTCGTCGTCGACGGCGTGCATCGGCGGGTCATGGGCCCTGATGAGGGCTTTGGGGAGATCGCGCTGCTGTCGGAGGTGCCCAGGACCGCGACGGTCTCGGCCGTGGGCCCGCTCGAGGTCCTGAGGCTGGAGAGGATCGACTTCCTCACGGCAGTGACCGGTCACGACTCCACCCGGACCGCTGCCTGGGCCGTGTCCGACCACTACCAGGACGACGACCGCCGAAACGGTCGAGAGTAGCCTCAGGACCGCTCGCTGCCGGTGCGAGCGGTCCCGGGACTACTTTCGACTGTCTGGGAGCGGGGTTCTGGGTCGTCAGTTGGCCGGGAGATCGAAGGTCGCGAGCTCGGCCCCGAGGATGACGTCGACGCCGGAGCCCGCGGCGGCGTCGGCGTGCAACTGTCTCGCCTGTGCATCGGTGCGGGAGGGATCGTGGTGGAAGAGCACGACGCGACGGGCACCGGCCGCCTCAGCCAGCCGCACGGCATACGCGGCAGCTGCATGTCCCCAGTCCCAGCGGAGGTCGAGCTCGGACCTCGTGTACTGCGCGTCGTGGATGAGCAGGTCTGCGCCAGAGGCCAATTCGAGTGCCGCGTCGTGAAGTTCTCCGATGCCGTGGCATCCGGCGCCCAAGGCCTGCGGGCCGTGGTCGGAGAGGTAGGCGACCGTGGACATGCCGTCACTGACCCGCAGGCCCATCGACCGGCCGCCCTTGTGCGGGATCTCGCGAGCCAGGACCTCGAAGCCCTCGACGTCGTGGCGACCCTCGTCGTAGGTCGCCGCTGTCCAATCGCCGCCCAACGCGTCGAGGTCGATGGGGAAGATCGGGGGAGACATGGCGCGGTCGAGGAGCGCTCGAGGCGGGGCTCCCTGCTCCGGGACCAGGACTCGGACGCGGGCTTCGGGGTGGTCGCCGGCCCGGAAGAAGGGCAGGCCCATGATGTGATCCCAGTGCAGGTGGCCCAGGATGACGGTCCCACGGAAGGGGCGATCGTCGATGCGTGAATAGTTGACCAGCCCGGTGCCTGCATCCAACAGGACTGTGGGAGAAGCGGATTCGTGCCCAATGGCCACGCAAGAGGTGTGACCCCCGACGTGGACGAAGTCGGGTCCGGGCGCTGGAAGGGAGCCCCGGACCCCGAGCAGGGTGACGCGCACCTGGTGTCCTCTCGTCGGTGAGTCGGCTCAAACTGTGTCACCGATCCGTCGTCCGGACTGTCAGCGACCTGACAGTTCTCTGGCGGTGCCCCCGAGCATGCTTCTTCTTGTCAGCAAGGCCCGGCAACACCCCACCAGGAGGTCAGGATGGACAAGCAGCAGCTCCCCGAGGACGGCGTCTACACCGAGAGCACCGACGGCCTCGACACCGAAGGCCACCGGTTCTACGTGGACGGCACCGACGCGACGGAAGACACCGAGGGTCACAAGGTGTATCTGCGGATCGACGAAGGCGAGGACACCGAGGGTCACATCAAGATCCGCATCGATGGTGACGACAGCGAGGACACCGAGGGTCACCGCACCCCGCCGCGCGTCGACTCCGGCGACGAGGACACCGAGGGTCACCGGCGCTACTACGCCGATGGTGACGGCAGCGAGGACACCGAGGGTCACCGCACCCCGCCGCGCATCGACTCCGGCGACGAGGATGTCGAGGGCCACAAGCGCATGGACATCATCGACACCGGTGATGACGTGACAGGGCACATCAACTTCCCCCGCCCGTCCGAACCCTTCCCGGGTGCCTGACCACCTAACCCGACCAAACCGAGATGCCCGGCCCACGAGGCCGGGCATCATGGTGTCCGAACCCACCGAGGGAGATTGCCGTGGCCGTCACGCACGATGCGGACCTGCGCGCCAGTGTCAGCGCCATCCGTCGCCTCTACTCCGCCGCGGCGTGCTCCTGCGCGCTGGTCAATGACGAGGGCAGCGCGCTGCGCTTCGTCGCGGCCAGCGGGGAGGGAGCGGACACCATCGTGGGCACCGACCTGCCCATCGGCCGGGGCATCGCCGGCTGGGTCGCCATGTCCGGCCAGGCGATCGCGGTCGGGGATGTCCACTCCGACACCCGGTTCGCGCGCGACATCGCGGAGGCAACCCACTATGTGCCGACGTCGATCATCGCCATCCCCGTCCTCGACCCCACCGGTGAGTTGCTCGGCGTCATCGAGGTGCTCGACCCGCACACCCCCGAACCCACGGACCGCACTCTCGACGTCCTGGGCACCTTGGCCTCCCAGATCGGGGCCTTCCTCGCGCTCCGGGGCCGCCATCTCGACCAGGGCGACGAGACCACCACGAGGCTGGCGGCCTTGGGCCGCACGATGTTGGAGGCGGCCCGCCGCTACGAGGGGACACTTTCGTGACCGACGCTCCGGAGTGGTCGTCCGCCTTCGACCCCAGCTCCCTGGCGCAGACCCCGACGCTGCCCTTGACGAACATCCGTGACTGGGCCATCGGCGGCAGCACCGGGGCGGGGGTCAAGGTCGCGGTCATCGACAGCGGTATCGACGCGGACCATCCCCGAGTCGGTGGCGTCAGCCGCGCGGTCGCCCTCCGGATCGACCCGGAGGCAGAAGATGGGTATGCCGTCGACGAGGGTCCGCACGACGACCTCGTTGGGCACGGCACGGCGTGCGCCGCGATCATCAGGTCGATCGCCCCGGACGTCGAGCTCCACAGCGTCCGCGTCCTGGGAGCGAACCTCAAGGGTCGAGGCGCACTCCTCCAGGCCGGCATCGGGTGGGCGATCGACGAGGGGATGCAGGTCGCCAACCTCTCCCTGTCGAGCAAGGCCGAAGCGCTCTTCGGGCCGCTGCACGACGTCGCCGACGAGGCCTACTTCAAGAACACGATCCTCGTCTGTGCCGCGAACAACATGCCCGGCCCGACCTACCCCTCCCAGTTCGCCTCCGTCGTCTCGGTCGCTGCCCGCGCGGGTGATGACCCGCTGGAGATCGCGCACAATCCCAATCCACCCGTTGAGTTCGCCGCGCGAGGCATTGACCTCGACATCGCCTGGGCCAATGGGGGCTCGATCGTCGCGACCGGCAACAGTTTCGCCGCCCCGCACGTCACCGGGCTGATCGCCCTCATCCGGTCCAAACACCCCGGGCTGACGTCCTTTCAGGTCAAGTCGATTCTGCAGGCCATGAGCATCAACGCCGCGCCGCCGATCAGGCGCTTCGAGCCCATCACCCACCGCGTGGACCTGACAACCGACGTCTCCAATGTCGGGGAGGCCATCGACCAACTCGAAGGGTCACGCGCTCGATAGGTAGTGCTACCACCGGTGCTAGCATCGGACGATGCAGGCGCTCCACATTCGCGATGTCCCCGAGGAGACCGTGGCCGCGCTCCGTCGACGAGCCGCGCGCCAGGGACACTCCATGCAGCAGGAGATGCGTGAGGCGCTCGCCCGGGCGGCGGCCGAACCCTTGACCGAGAGTCCGCCGCGGAGTCTCCGGCTGCACACCGTGGACTCGGGGCGCACCGAGGCTTTTGATCGTGACGACTTCTACGACGATGACGAGCGGTGACCAACGGCCGCTGGTCATCGTGGACACGAATGTCCTGCTCGCGGCCACTGACGCCAGTCGGGGAAGCCACGTCGCGGCCACCGAGTTCCTCCGCCTTGATCCTCGCTCCGTGGCATTGACGCCGCAGATCGTCCGGGAGTATTTGGTCGTCGCGACTCGTCCGCCCGAGGTCAACGGTCTGGGGCTGAGCCCTGCTCGGGCGGCCGCCAATGTCGAGGAGTTCCTGGGCATCGCCACGTTGCTCCGCGAGGGGATGGCTTCGACGAGTCGGCTCCTCACCTTCATGGCCGACGGATTGTCGAGCGGGAAGCAGGTGCACGACGCGAATGTCGTTGCCTGCGCCCTCGCGCACGGTGTCGCGGCCATCGTCACCGACAACGTGCGTCACTTCGCCAGGTTCGCCCCGCTCATCGACATCGAGGCACTTGCCGAGGCCAGCCGCCCTTAGAGATGGCTGCGGAGGACGGTGCCCATGACACCCGAGAGCAGCTCTCGGACCTCTTTCTGATCCCGGGACTCGGACAGCGTCGTGAAGCCGACCAGATCCCCGAAGAGCACCGGCACGACCCGTCGCGCCGACACGCCACTCGCGCTGCCCGAGCCGATCGCCTCAGGTGGGGAATCGACGGCCGACTCACTGGCGACCGCCCTGCCGCACTCGAGGCAGAACTACGCCCCGCTCGGGATCACGGTCGCGCAGGACCCACAGGTGCTCATGGGGCCGTCACGCTCGATCCGTCGAGCGCGGCCAGCCAGGCACTGGCGCCGATCTCGGTGTAGAACTCACGCACCGTGGCGCGCAACTCCTGTGCCTCACCGTGCCGTCCCAGCGAATCCAACACACCGGCGAGTTGAGCCTGGGTGCGGCGTTCGTAGAGGGTGCCACCCCATTTCCGGTATGCCGTGACCGCGGCTTCCAGCCCGGCCGCCACATCAGCGGTGGGCCCGTCCCGATGAAGGGCGATCGTGGCGAGCAAGCGCAGCCGGTCGGCCTGGATCTGCGGCGGCAACCGGTCGATGGGGACGTCGGCGATGAGGCCGCGGAGACTCGCGAGGCCATCGGTGTCGGCGGTGCGGGCCATGGTGTCGGTGGCCAGGCTGAACGGTGTGCAGAACTCCTCACTGGACATTCCGCCCTCGAGGAGCCGAGACACTGCGGCGATGGCCTCGCGGCGCACCACGAGGTCCACCCCACCGGTGCGGGCAGCCTCCATCACGACGACTGTGTCGTGGGCAGTGGGGTCGTCGGCCACCAATGTCGGATCGATGGGGCCCGAGTCGTCGCCGCGCGCGGTGCGGACGAGGGCGACGAAGCCGTCGAGGACCGGTGCGAGATATCCCAGAGCCTCCCGGTGATCCATCTGACCGCCGAGGTCGGTCCAGCGGCCCAGCGCCCAGCGGATGACGGCCAGGTTGTAGTGCCCGATCATGATCCCGGACGAGTGCTTGAGCTCGGACGCCATGGCGAGCGCCTGTTGGCCGGTGGCCTCAGCCTCGAGCAGGTCCCGCGGGATCGAGTTGCTGCAGAAGTTGCCGAGGACGGTGGCCTCGACCGAGGGGAGCTCGTGTCGTCGGGCGAACTCGGCGAGCCCGGCCATCACGATCTCGGTGAGGTCGAGGTATCCGTCGCGGGCCAGGCCGACATAAAGGCTGTGGACCGCGGACGACATGCTCGGGGTGTCACCCACTCGTGATGCGGCCTTCACGGCGATGAGGGCGGCATCGGAGAGACCGGCACCCTGCGTGAGTAGAGCGCAGAACGCCGCTGCTGAGGCCAGTGCGTGCATGGTGTCATCCGGCGCTGGTCGGTCCTTGTAGCGCTCCCACCACGGGCCGACGAGATCGGCCCCCTGCTTGGCATGCCCGATGCTGGCGAGGAGGCGTGCCGTCAGTCCGACCGCCCGGGCCTGCCCGTCCTCGTCGTCGAGGGCGGCGAAGAGCGCCTGCGCCTCGCCACCGACCCGCTCGGCGAGCTCCAGGCCTCCGGGAAACATCCCCTCCTTCCACTTTGCGTCGAGGACCCGGCAGAGCAGTCCGGCCCTGCGTGCGCGGTCGCCGACGAGGTCAGCCGCGCGCGTGAAGTGGCTGGTGGCTTCGGCGAAGGCCGACATGCCCACCGTCCAGAGGCCGGCGGCTTCATAGGCTGCGCAGGCCTGCTCACGCAGATCATCGGCATCGTCGGCGGTGGGCACGGCGTCGGCCGCGGACAGCAGATGATGACCGAGGACCGGCAGGCTGGTGCCCGTCGCAGTGTCGCCCATGGCCGCGGCCACCGCGAGGTGAGCCTCCTTGCGATCGCGCCGCGCCAGCCCGGCGTAGGCGACCTGCCGGACGACATCCTGGGAGAAGGAGTACCAGCCGAACTCGCCGGCCAGCCGATTGGTCTCCACGGCCAGGATCTGTCTGCGCACGAGGACCTCGAGCACGCTGTCGAGATCGGGGCGCTCGACCAAGGCCCGGAGCAGGCTCGGGTCGAAGGATCGACCCAGGACACTGGCCAGGTCGACGATCTGACGTTGGTCGGCGGGCAGGGCATCGAGTCGGGATGCGACGAGTGCTTGGAGCGAAGCCGGAGCGGCGAGGCCGGTGAGGTCGAGGTCGGGGTCGGCCAGGACATAGCGCCCGCCCTGCGGGACCACGACGTCACGGTCGATGAGGGAGCGGACGGTCTCCACGGCATACAGCGGGACGCCCTCGGCCCGCTCGGCGAGCCCGGCACGGAGGGGATCGGAGAGTCCGGACACGAGCGACGCAAGCAGTTCGCCGGTCTCGGCGGGCGACAGGGGTTGCAGGTGGGCGGTGACCACTCGTGGGTTGGCCATCAGTGCGGGTCTGCGGGCGAGCAACTCCGGTCTCGTCAGGAGCAGCATGAAGAGCGGCAATCGCCCTGATTTCAGGGCGAATTCGAGGAAGTCGAGCAATCCGTCGTCGGCGTTCTGGGCGTCGTCGATGACGAGCACGACGCCTGAAGAGTCAGTGGCGAGGTGCTCGAGCACCGTGACCCACGCAGCGAAGAGTTCGTCCCGCGGATAGGTGCCTGCGCCGGGGAGGCCTAGGAGGGTGGCTGTGCGGGCGCGCAGCCACGGTCGCTGACTCGGGTCGGTGACGAACTCGATGAGGAAGTCATCGAGCAGCCGTCCCAGGTCGGGCTCTGCCGTGGGGTCCGCCTCGCCGGTCGAGACCCGCGAGCGGAGGCGCCCGCGCAGGGCCTCGGCGAGGGCATAGAAAGCGAGCCCCTCGCCATACGCCGGACATCGACCTTCGAGCCAACGCACGATGTCGGAGAGGCCATCGGTGTACTTGCTGAACTCCCACCCGAGCCTCGACTTGCCGAGTCCGGGCTCGGCCGAGACCAAGAGCAGGTTGGGGGCGTGCGATTCCTGGGTGCGGTGGAAGACCTCCTTGACCAGGCGCAGTTCGGCGGTGCGTCCGATGAGCGGGGCCTCGAGGCCGTCGGCACGCTGCCCGCCACCGACATTGGCGACGACGGCGGTCGCCGCCCACAGGGGCACGGGGTCGGCCTTGCCCTTGAGGACGAACGATCCGGCGTCCTCGAAGGTGATGGCGGCGTGGGTGAGCAGTCGGGTGGTCTCGTCGACCCAGACCTGGCCGGGGGAGGCGACGGATTGGACTCGGGAGGCGGTGTTGACCGGGTCGCCCGCGACCACGCCCTGGGCCACGGCGCCGATGGTGACGGCGACCTCCCCGGTCACGATCCCGACCCGCATGTCGAGCCCGGGGACACCTGTCTCGTCACGCAGGGCGTGGACCGCATCGATGATCTCCAGCCCGGCGCGCACGGCTCGTTCGGCGTCGTCCTCGTGCGCGACCGGCACGCCCCACACGGCCATGACGGCGTCGCCGATGAACTTCTCCACCGTCCCGCCATAGCGCTGCATCACGGTCCGGCAGGCGTCGAAGTAGCGCGACAGCAACTCGCGCACGTCCTCCTGGTCACGGCTCTCGCTCAAGGTGGTGAACCCGACGAGGTCTCCGAACAGCACCGACGTGACCCGCCGCGCGGAGACCGGACCGTCCAGCGGGACCTGAGCGGCGGACGGCATACCGGCTCGAAGGCCACCCTGCTGAGGTGCCCCACATTCGTTGCAGAACTTCGCCGACGGGGGCACGGCCGAGCCGCACTCGGCGCACGACTTCGCCTGTGCCGCACCGCATTCGTTGCAGAACTTGGCATTCGGCAGCAGCTCGCTGCCGCACTCGTCGCAGGTCGTCATCGTGAGGGGGCCTCCACTCGATCGAGATCGGCGAGCCAGGCGTGAGCGCCGATCTCGGTGTAGAACTCGCGCACCTGCCTGCGCAGGGCGGCCGCCTCGTCGTGGCGGTCGAGTCCGTCCAGGACGGCCACGAGGTCGGCCTGGGTGCGGCGTTCGTAGAGGATGCCGCCCCATTCCCGGTATGCCGTGACCGCGGCTTCCAGCCCGGCCGCCACCTCCGCGGTGGCCCCGTCGCGGTGGAGGTCGCGGATCGCCGCGGCCCGCCGGGCGTGACCCCGCAAGGCAAGCGGGAGCCGGGCGCGAGTGTCCTCCGGCACGATGTCGAGCAACCGAGTGAATCCCTCGTGGTCGGGACCGGGAAGAGACGCGAGAGCGTCGGTCAACACGCCGTAGGCGGTGCAGAACTCTTCACCGATACCCATCGAGGAGTGGAGCTCGGTCGCCGCGTCGAGTGCGGCGCCTCGCGCCTGCGCTCCCCCCACACCGGTGCGGATCGCCTCGATGACCCGAAGGGTGGCGTGCGACGTGGGGTCGTCGGTGACGGCGTCGGTGTCGACCGGAGCGGTGGCCTGTCCGCGCGCGAGTCTGGTCAGGGTCGCGAACCCGTCGACCACGGCGGCGAGGAACCCCAGCTGATCGGGGTCAGCGGTCAGGTCGTCGAGTTCGGACCAAGCGCCACGCTGGAAGGCGATGACCGCGAGGTTGTAGGTCGTGACGACGATTCCGTTGTGGTTCTTGATTTCCCGGTGACCGTGTAGAGCCGACACATTGGCTTGTCGAGCGATGGCCAAGTCGGTGACCATCTGCGTGCTCCCATGGCTGGTGGACAGGCTCGCGGTGAGCCGCGCCATTTGGTGACGTTGGGCATAGGCAAGGTTGCCAGCCAGCACGGCACCCGCGAGTTCGGGGTACCCCGCGAGGTCGAGGCCCATGTGAAAGCCCTGCAGGCATCTCACAAGAGAAGGTCGATCGCCCAGTCGCTCTGCTGCCTTGGCCCCGAGCAGGGCCACCTCGTCGATGCCGGACGTGCCACCACCGGATACGTGTATCCCCACCCTGGCCAAGGCCAGGGCCAGCACGGCCTGGTCGGCATCGGTGCGCTGTCGATACCGCTCCCACCACGGGCGGACGAGCTCCTCGGCCTTACGGGCATGACCGTGCCCGCTGAGCAGACTGGCAGTGAGGCCGACGGCTCGGGCCTGCCCGTCGTCGTCGCCGAGCTCGGCGAACAGTCGTTGCGCCTCGGTGCCGACGGCCTCGGCGGCCGCGTCCTGAGCCGGGTCTCCCGTGTTGCCGATGGACCGGGTGAGCCGGCACAGCAGGTCGGCCCGTCGGGCAGGGTCGGCCCTCGCCAGGTCAGCCGCTCGCTGGAAGTGGTTCGCCGCATCTCCGAAAGCCGAGAGCTCATCGGCCCAGTCTCCGGCAGCGGTCAGGGCAACCAGAGCCCTCTCCCTGAAGGTCTCCGCCTCATCGGTGCCGGGCACCGTCTCGGCCGCCGCGAGCAGGTGGTGGGCCACGACCGGGAGAGCGGCGGCTGGAGGCGGGTCGCCCAGAGCCGCGACTGCGGCCAGGTGGGCCTCGCGCCGGTCGCGGCGGGCGAGCATCCCGTAGGCCACCTGGCGCACGACGTCCTGGGTGAAGGAGTACCACCCGAACTCTCCGGAGAGTGAACTGGTGTCGACCGAGAGCAGTTGACGTCGCACCAGCGCTGCGAGGATCACGTCGAGCTGCTCACCGTCGCCGTCCCCGAGGCTGTCCCGGACGACGCGGAGCAGGTCGGGGGCGAACGAGCCTCCCAGGATGCTCGCCACATCGATGACCCGCCGTTGCTCCGCCGGCAGGGCATCGAGCCGGGAGGCGACGAGGGCCTGGAGCGACGCGGGCGCTGCTAGGTCGGTGAGGTCGATGTCGGCGCCGGCGACGGCATACCGGCCGGCGCGCGGGACCACGACGTCACGGTCGATGAGGGACCGGACGGTCTCCACGGCATACAGAGGCACGCCCTCGGAACGGGTGGCGAGTTCGTCACGCACCGGGCCCGGGAGCCCGGACACCAGTGCGTCCAACAGGTCCTGGGTCTCGACCGAGGAGAGTTCCTGCAGGTGGACCGTCACCACCCGCGGGTTGGCGGCCAACGTGGGGCGGCGGGCCAGCAACTCAGGACGTGTCAGGAGCAGCACAAACAGGGGCAATCCCCGTGTGGTGAGGGCAAATTCGAGGAAGTCGAGCAGTCCGTCGTCGGCATGTTGGGCATCGTCGATGAGCAGCACCATGCTCGCACCGGCCGCCAGGTGCTCGAGCACCGTGACCCACGCCGCGAACAGTTCCTCGCGTGGGTAGGTGCCGGCCCCGGGAAGCCCGAGCAGCACCCCGGTGCGGGCGTGCAGCCATGACCGCTGGCTCGGATCGGGCACGATCTCGGCCAGCAGCTCCTCGAGAAGTCGGCCCAGATCGCGGTCCTCCTCGGCCCGCGACTGCAACCGGCCCCGGAAGGCCTCGGCCAGAGCGTGGAAGGCGAGTCCGTCGCCGTAGGCCGGGCAGCGCCCCTCGAGCCACCGCACGGAGTCGGTCAGGCCGTCGATGTATTTCTCGAACTCCCACCCGAGGCGGGACTTGCCGAGGCCCGGGTCCGCGGAGACGACGAGGACGTTGGGGCTCTGCGACTCCGTTGACCGGTGGAAGACCTCCTTGACCAGGCGCAACTCCGCAGCGCGGCCGATGTGGGGTGCCTCCAGTCCGTCGGCACGCTGGCCACCGCCACGGTTGGCCACCACGGCCCTCGCCGCCCACAGGGGCACGGGGTCGGCCTTGCCCTTGAGGACATACGAGCCGACGTCCTCGAAGGTGATTGCGGCATGCGTGAGGAGGCGGGTGGTTTCATCGACCCAGACTTGGCCGGGGGCGGCGACGGATTGGACGCGGGAGGCGGTGTTGACCGGGTCGCCGGCAACCATGCCTTGGGCGACAGCGCCGATGGTGACGGCGACCTCGCCGGTGACGATGCCGACCCGCATGTCGAGCCCGGGGACGCCGGTTTCGTCGCGCAGGGCGTGGACGGCGTCGATGATCTCCAGCCCGGCCCGAACGGCCCGCTCGGCGTCGTCCTCGTGGGCGACGGGGACTCCCCAGACGGCCATGACGGCGTCGCCGATGAACTTCTCCACCGTGCCGCCGTAGCGCTGCATGACAGTGCGGCAGGCGTCGAAGTAGCGGGAGAGGAGCTCGCGGACGTCCTCCTGGTCGCGGCTCTCCGAGAGGGTCGTGAACCCGACGAGGTCACCGAAGAGGACCGAGGTGACGCGCCGTTCGGAGACCGACTGCGATGACCGAGCGGCTTCACCTGCCGCGCCGGCCCCGACCGGCGTTGCGCACTCGGGGCAGAACTTGGCGTTTGCCGGAAGAGGTGAGGAGCAGGCAGCGCACGAACGGGCCTGCGGGGCAGCGCATTCCGGACAGAACTTCGCTCCCGCGGGGAGGTCGGCGCCGCACAAGGCGCAGCAGAGGGGGCCGGTCACCAGTTATCACCTCCGTCTCAGGGCACCCCTACGCCTTCCGATCATCCACCTGCGGCATCTGGAAGTCAGCCCTTTGGGTCAAGGTGCTGCCCATGTGAGATGGCTGAATGAGTGCGCCCGTCCATGGTGGCGCGGGACGGGAGGCTCAACTGTCAGCGAGATGACGGAGCGAATGTCGCGATTCCAACGGAGGAGGGGCCACCGTCGGAGGATGCTCTCGGCCATGAGCAATCAGTCACCCGAGCCGTCCATGACCGAACCGGTGTCCGTGGCACCGGCCGAGGTGCCGGCCGTGCCGGTCGAGGTGCCGGCGGGGGGAGTGGCCGAACCGAAGGGTCTGGCCGCCATGACGTCCAACCTCAAGCTCATCTGGGAGAACCGCAACGTGCGCCGGCTCCAGTTGGCCTTCGTGGGATCCGAGATCGGCAACTGGGCCTACGGGATGGCCATCTTGGTCTGGGCTTACGGGAAGGGCGGTGCCGTCCTCGTCGGGACCTGGGCCGGGATCAGGATGCTGCTCGCGGCCTTCTCCGCCCCGATCGGCGGGGCCGTTGCCGACCGGGTGCCGCGCCGGACCTTCATGCTCGCCAACGACGCGATCTGCCTGGCGCTCATCTTGGTGACCGCGACCATGATCTGGTGGGACCGCAACATCTGGTTCGTCCTCGTCCCGGCCACGGTGCTGACCGTGGTGCAGACCGCCTTCCGATCCGCGCAAGCAGGGCTGCTGCCGAGTCTGGTCGACAACCCAAAGCAGTTGACCGCGGCGAACGCCACCTCGGAGATCGTCAACAGCGGCGCCACCTTCGTCGGGCCGGCAATGGCCGGACTCCTGCTCACCGTCCTCGGCGTGGTGCCGGTCGTCCTGTTCAACGCCCTCAGCTTCATCTGGTCGCTGTACCTGGTGTCGCGTATCAGCACGCGAGCGGTCACCACTGAGTCCTTGGCCGACCCGTCGGCCGGTGCGGCATCTGCCGTCGAACACCCCGGCTCCGAGACTGCCGACGACACGGTCGTCGCGGAGAAGGGCGACGAGGTCGGGGGCGACGAACCGGCCGAGGAACCGTTCTGGAAGCAGACCACCCGGGGGTTCCAGGCCATCGGCACCGACCGTGATCTCCTGGCCCTGACCGGACTCCTTGGCATCAATGGCGTGCTCGCCGGTGTCCTCAGCGTGCTCGTCGTCCTCGTCGCCGCCCAGATGCTCGGCGACCCTGCGGCCGTGGGCTGGCTGAACGCCGTCCTCGGGGCGACCACCGTGCTGGGTGGCCTGGTCATGCTGTCGCTGGCCGGTCGGGTCAAGCTCGGCCGCCTCGTCGTGTGGGGGGTCCTCGGCTGGTGCCTGCCCCTCATCGTGCTGGGGATTGCGCCGCACATCGTGGTCATCGTCATCGTGTTCGCGGTGATCGGGCTGCTCGATCCGATGATCAATGTCGGCTTCGGTGTCATCCCGGCTCGCCTCGTCGAGGACCGAGTGCTCTCCCGCGTTTACGCCTCGATCGAGTCCCTCTTTGTCGCATCCGCCGCGCTCGGCGCCTTCATCACCCCCCTCCTCGTCGCCAAGGTCGGCTTGTCCACCGCAGTCATCGTCCTCGGGGTCATCGGAATCGTCCTCGCGCTCCTGTGCAGCGTGCGCATGCCGCACCTCGACGGCCGCCTCGCCGAGCCGCGTGGCCTCCAACTGCTGTCCGCCGTGCCGCTCTTCGCGCCGTTGTCGCCGACCATGCTCGAGCAGTTGGCGCACAAGCTCGAGCCCTTGTCGGTGCCCGCTGGGGAGGTCATCGTCGCCGAGGGTGGGGTCTCCGACCTGTTCTACGTCATCGAATCCGGCAGCGTCGAGGTCACCCAGGACGGTCGCGTGCTGCGCACGGAGGGCCGAGGTGACGTCTTCGGGGAGATCGGTCTGCTCCACGACGTCCCGCGCACCGCGACGGTCACCGCGCTCGATGACGTCGAGTTGCTCACCCTCACCCGGGAGGACTTCCTCGCTCTGATGTCCGGGGAGGACCGCGTGCGCGCGCTCGCCAGCGATCTCGCCACCCGCCGCCTCGCGATCTAGCGGAGCTTGCTGGCCAGCGCTGCGCGATCGGTCACCACGACTCGACCACGCGTGAGCTCGACCAGGCCGCGGTCCTGGAGGCGCTGGAGGATGGCGTTCACCGTGGGCCGGGTCCCACCCACGAACTCCGCAAGTGTCGATTGGGTCAACGGGATGGACACCGACGACGCACCCGGCCCCACGGCATACACATCGCACAAGTGGAGCAACTGGCGATAGACCCGACGATCGAGCCCCTCATACATCGCCTCGAGGAGCCGCTGGGTGAGGTGGTCGACGCGGTGGGCGAGGGCGCGGAGCACGACCTGTTCGATGGCAGGGTGCTGGCGGCAGAGGGCGTGGAAGTCGGCGCTCGAGATGCTCAGCGTCTCGGCCGGCTCCAGGGCGACGACGGTCGCGCTCCGCCGAGGCATGTCCGGCTCCAAGAGCGAGACCTCGCCGAAGTAGTCGCCGGGCACGAGGAGGGAGAGCATCGCGACCTGGCCGTCCGGCGTCGACACCTGCACCCCCAGGCGCCCTGATTGCACGAGGTGGAGGCTGTCCGACAGGTCGCCCTCGTGGACGACGACCTCGAGCCGTCGGAAGGCGCGACGGCGCGCCCGAGCCAACAGGGATTGACGGGCTTCGGGTGGCAGGGACGCGAGGAGGGGGAACTCCACAGTGCGGAGTCAAGCACAGGCGCCGCCCCGGCGCGATGGCCCAAACGGACCATGGCGCCCCGCGTTGTCAGAGTTTGCGCAACTTGATGGTCTCCACGGAATGATCCGCGCCCTTGGCCAGCACCAGGGTGGCCCGCCCCTTGGTCGGCTCGATGTTCTCGACGAGGTTGGGCTCGTTGATCCGCGTCCAGATCTCCGTCGCGGTGGCCCGTGCCTGCTCATCAGTGAGGGCGGCATAGCGGTGGAAATAGGACTTGGGGTCCGCGAACGCGGTTTCCCGCAGCCGGAGAAAGCGCTCGACATACCAACGACGGATGTCCTCGAGGTCGGCATCGACATAGACCGAGAAGTCGAAGAAGTCCGAGATCGCACCGGTGTTCGTCCCGTCGGAGCGCACCGTGGGCGGCTGCAGGACGTTGAGCCCCTCGACGATGAGCACGTCCGGCTTGTGAACCGTCACCGTCTCGGGCAGGACGTCGTAGGTCAGGTGCGAATACTGCCGGGCTTCGGCCTGAGGGACTCCAGACTTGATGTCGGCGACGAACTTCAGCAGCGCGCGCCGGTCATAGGATTCCGGAAAACCCTTGCGCAGCAACAGTCCTCGCTCCTCCAACACCGCGTTGGGATAGAGGAAGCCGTCCGTCGTCACCAGCGCCACTCGGGGGGTGTGCGGCCAGCGGCTCATCAACTCGCGCAGGATGCGGGCCGTCGTCGACTTGCCCACGGCCACCGATCCGGCGACGCCCACCACGAAAGGCACCCGAGTCGGCCGGTCGCCGAGGAACTCGCTCGTCGCCAGCCGCAAGCCGTGGATCGCCTCGACATAGAAGTTGAGCAGGCGCGACAGGGGGAGATAGACCGTCTCGACCTCGTTCATGTCGACCGGCTCGCCCAGCCCACGCACGCGAGCGATGTCGTCCTGGGTGAGATTCATCGGGTGGTTCTCGCGAAGGCGAGACCACTCGCGACGGCCGAACACGGCATACGGGCTCGGCAGGCCCTCACCCTGCGACGTCAGTGGCACGCGCGCCATTGTTCACCATCGCCGGGCTTCACCCCGGCAAACCGTGATGTATGCCGTATCGCCGGGTTGGTGGCTCGGCTCGGCGATATGGGTGCTCACCCTCACCGCGACTACCATTCAGCCCATGTGTGGAATCGTCGGCTACGTCGGGAAGAACCTCGACGGCAAGGCCCAGAACGTCGTCATGGAGGGCTTGGCCCGCCTCGAATACCGCGGCTACGACAGCGCCGGCATCGCCCTCGTCACCGAGCAGGGGCTCGAGACCGAGAAGCGAGCCGGCAAGCTGGAGAACCTCCGCAGCGCACTGGAGGCCCACCCGCTCGACGCCTCACGCACCGGCATCGGTCACACCCGCTGGGCCACCCACGGTGGGCCCACCGACGGGAACGCCCACCCGCACCGCGGGGGCGAGGGCGACAAGTTGGCCCTCATCCACAACGGCATCATCGAGAACTTCCACTCCCTCAAGAAGGGTCTCCTCGATGAGGGAGTGACCTTCCTCTCTGAGACTGACACCGAAGTGGCGGCCAAGCTCGTGGGCGCCGAGTTCGACAAGGTCGGCGACCTGACCACCGCGATGCGCAATGTCGTCAGCCACCTCGAGGGCGCCTTCACGCTTCTGGCCGTCCACCAGGACGTGCCCGGTGTCGTCGTCGGTGCTCGCCGCAACAGCCCGCTCGTCGTCGGTCTGGGCGAGGGCGAGAACTTCATGGGCTCCGACGTGGCGGCCTTCATCGGCTACACCCGTCAGGCCCTCGAGTTGGCGCAGGATCAGATCGTCACGATCACCCCGGACGGCCATGAGGTCATCAACTTCGACGGCACGCCGGCCGAGGGCAAGCACTTCGAGGTGACCTGGGACGCGAGCGCTGCTGAGAAGGGCGGCTACGACTCCTTCATGGCCAAGGAGATCGACGAACAGCCGCACGCCGTGGGCGACACGCTGCTCGGTCGGACCAAGGAGGACGGCGAACTCGTCCTCGACGAGCTGCGGATCAGCGAGGAGCAGCTCAAGGAGGTCAACCGGATCACCTTCGTCGCGTGTGGCACGGCGGCCTATTCGTCGCTCGTGGCCAAGTACGCCATTGAGCACTGGACCCGGATCCCGGTCGACGTAGTCCTCGCGCACGAATTCCGTTACAGCGACCCGATCGTCGACGAGCGCACGCTCGTGGTGTCGGTGAGCCAGTCCGGCGAGACCATGGACACCCTCATGGCGGTCAAGCACGCGAGCGAGCTCGGCGCCCTCACGCTCTCGATCTGCAACACCCAGGGCGCGACCATTCCGCGTGAGTCCGACGCCGTGCTCTACACGCACGCCGGTCCCGAGGTCGCGGTGGCGTCGACGAAGGCCTTCCTCGCCCAGATCACGGCGGCCTATGTGTTGGGTCTCTATCTCGCCCAACTGCGTGGCGGCACCTACGCCGACGACGCCAAGGCGGTCATGACCGAGTTGCGCGAGATGCCGCGCAAGATCCAGGAGGTCCTCGACCGGATGGATCGCGTCGTGGAGATGGCCAACTTCATGGCCGACACCCGCTCGGTGCTCTTCCTCGGTCGCCACGTGGGCTACCCGATCGCCCTCGAAGGGGCGCTCAAGCTCAAGGAGATCGCCTACATCCACGCCGAGGGCTTCGCTGCGGGCGAACTCAAGCATGGTCCGATCGCCCTCATCGAGCCGGGCCAGCCGGTCTTCGTGATCGTGCCCTCGCCGGACACCCCTCACGAGCTGCACAAGAAGGTCGTCTCCAACATCCAGGAGATCCGCGCCCGGGGCGCGCGCACCTTGGTCATCGCCCACGATGGCGATGAGGACGTCGTGCCGTTCGCGAGCGAGATCATCCGAGTGCCGGAGTGCTCGCCGCTGTTGGCGCCGCTTCTCACGGTCGTGCCGCTGCAGGTCTTCGCCCTGCATCTGGCCATGGCCAAGGGTCTGGACGCGGACCAGCCGCGCAACCTGGCCAAGTCCGTCACGGTTGAGTGAGTCCGGCGTGAGGACGTCGCCGGTGGCTGCCCCGTGATCATCGGGGTCGGCATCGACGTCGTCGACATCGCTCGTTTCGGTGCCACGCTGGAGCGCACGCCGAAGTTGCTTGAGCGACTCTTCACGCCCGCTGAGCGCGAGTTGCCGTTGCAGTCGCTGGCGGCTCGGTTTGCGGCCAAGGAGGCAGTGGCCAAGGCACTCGGGGCGCCCGGCGGGATGGACTGGCAGGACGCCACCGTCGACCGCCGGCACGGCGAGCGCCCGGTCATGGTGATCACCGGCACGGTGGCCGCGGTCGCCGCTCGGCTGGGTGTCGAGAATCTCCATCTGTCGCTGTCGCACGATGCCGGGATCGCATCGGCCATGGTGGTGGCCGAGGGGAGACTCCCGTGATCGAGGCCTGGTCCACCGCGGATGTGTATGCCGCGGAGTCGGCTCTCATGGCGGAGTTGGCGTCGTCGGGGGCGGGCGACGGTGAACTCATGGCGCGCGCCGTCGAAGGCCTCATCGAGGTGACCCTGACGAGGGTTGAACAACTGGGCGCCCGTCGCGTGGTCGCCCTCGTGGGCACCGGCAACAACGGAGCAGATGCCTTGTATGCCGTGGCTGGGCTGGCCGCCGCTGGGTTGAGTTGCGCAGCCGTCCATCTCGCCGGGCGCGTGCACCCGGGCGCCCTCGCGGCGGCCGAGGAAGCCGGCGTGGTCCTGGTCGCCGTCTCCGCCGACGAAGTTGGGACGCACTCTGCCGAACCCGTTGCGGAGGTCATCGCGGAAGCCGACCTCGTCCTGGACGGAATCCTCGGCATCGGTGGACATGGCGGTCTCCCACCCTGGGCGGCGAGGCTGGTCGCGGCGGTGCCGGACACGGCATACGTCATTGCGGTGGACCTCCCCTCGGGACAGGACCCCAACGGCGGTTCGCTCGACCCGGACGGTGTCTTTGCCGACGAGACGGTGACCTTCTCGGTGCTCAAGCCGGCCCACCTCCTGCCGCCCACCGAAGTGGCCTGTGGGCAGCTCACCGTCGTCGACATCGGGCTGGAACTCGCCACGCCAGCCGCGGTCCGGCGATTCACCCGCGACGACGTGGCGAGCGCGTGGCCTTGCCCAAGGGCTGGTGACGACAAGTATTCGCGCGGCGTCGTTGGGATCATCGCCGGGAGCGAAAACTACACGGGCGCAGCGGTGCTCGCGGTGAGCGCCGCCGTCGAGGCTGGTGCAGGGATGGCCCGCTTCGTCGGAACGCCCACCGCGGAGGCCTTGGTCCGGTCGGCTGCGCCCGAGGCCGTGCATGGTGTCGGGCAGGTCCAGGCCTGGGTGATCGGCCCGGGGCTCGACGTAGCAGACGAGCGGTCAGCAGAGCAGGTGAGGGCTGCTCGCGATGCCCTGGCGTCGGAGGAACCCGTGCTCCTCGATGCAGGCGGGCTCGACCTCATCGAGCCGGGCTGGCGGCGGCCGCAGCCCACCTTGCTGACGCCGCACGCAGGGGAGTGCGCGCGGTTGCTCACCCGGTTGACCGACCAGGAGGTCGCACGCGACGAGGTGGAGGCCGCACCGGTCACCGCGGCCCAACGGCTCGCAGATGTGACCGGGTGCACGGTGTTGCTCAAGGGCGCGACGACCGTCATTGCCGCGCCCGACGGCCGACTCTTCTCGCAGTGTGATGCGCCGCCGTGGCTGGCGACGGCCGGTGCGGGGGATGTGCTCGCGGGACTCCTCGGCGTGATCATGGCGAGTTCGCTGACCCCGGCGGACAGCGGGGCCCTCGGCGCTCTGGTCCACGGCGTTGCCGCAGATCGTGCCAACCCGGGCGGCCCGGTCCGGGCGATGGCCGTGGCTCAGGCAATGCCGGGCACGATCGCCCACCTCCTCACCCTCTGACTCGCGACGCAGAATGTCTGGGGCTGTGGGGAGAAACTAGACTGGCTCGGCCATGACGACAGACTCAGCCATTCCTTCGCTG
>Ga0116187_1001812_pt1 | contig 21860 bp, 23 predicted proteins | sample AD_JPNNA6_MetaG_FD_89755 | JGI IMG/M metagenome (GOLD analysis project Ga0116187, IMG submission 89755) | Active sludge microbial communities of municipal wastewater-treating anaerobic digesters from Japan - AD_JPNNA6_MetaG | ecosystem: Engineered > Bioreactor > Anaerobic > Digestate | place... | reverse complement strand
TGAGCTCCTTCCGAGCCTGGCTGATGGCCCCTTCGGTAACACTAAAGAATTTAGCGCAATCTTTACCCGATTTACCGGAGCGAAGCATTTGAGATAACTTGATTTTATCTATTTTCCCGTTTCCCATGCCCTAAAGTCCCCCTTAAGTTTACTAAATTCTTTAGCGCCCATCTCTCCGTCGATCTTCCGATATACCTGCTGCCTGGATCTCGCCGATGCCGCCAGGACACCTACATGCACATCGCAGTAGTCATACACTTTCGCCTTGTCCTTCCCCGGCGCGGGTCGCAGGACGCGTCCCAGGTATTGTGTAAGCCGCCCGTCAAATTTGATCGGTGTCGCCAGGAACAGCGTTGAGAGCTCCTTGCAATCGAAGCCCTCTCCGATCAGCTGGCCGGTGGCAACCAAGACCTTGATCGATCCGGCATTCAGTAGTTCGACAATGGTTTTTCTTGAGCCGTTGGATACATCTCCTGTGAGGATGGCCACCTCGATCACGGAAGAAGAAATAAGTGCTGCCAGCGCACTGCAATGTTCTCTCCGATCCGTGAGAACAAGACAAATCCCGCCCCCGTTTGTGGCCTCCCGGATAACGTCCCTGGCGATCAGCTGGTTTCTTGCTGCATCCTCCGTCAGCTCGGACAGGACACGGGTATATTCCTCAGAGGCGTCATAACAGGATGTGAACATCGTATCCCTGCGGACGACCTCGACATCGAGGATGATGTCTGTTTCAGTAAGGTCAGCCTGCTTCACCTCGAACTTGCGCCCCAGGTGCCAGCCAATAAGCTTCGTCAAGCCGTCGCGGCGGTAAGGTGTGGCAGAGAGCCCCAGCATAAATTGACAGTCAAAGGCGGTAACGGCATCGATGAATGTTCTGGATGGGCAGCGGTGACACTCGTCAATGACCAGGTTGCCGATGTGTTCCTTGAGCTCCTTGGCCGCGGGGTAGACGCTGTTGACGATGCCGACGGTAATCTTCTCTCCGGCCTGCCTCTTGCCGTTGCCGATCACGCCGATCTCCGCCTCCGGGATTTCCAGAAACTTCCCGATGCGTTCGATCCACTGGTCCATGAGCTCCTTGCTGTGGACAATGATAAGGCAAGGCTGCCGTCGTGCGGCAATGATGGCCAAGGCCATGATCGTTTTTCCACTGCCCGTAGGCGCCTGCAATACACCGAAATCCCGGCTCAGGATGTCCGCCGTGACGGACTGCTGATACCCCTTGAGGATACCGGCAAAGGTGAAGTCCCGCTCGGGCAATGTCCGGCGCTTGTCGATGATCTGATACCGGACGCCCATTTCCTTGCAAAAAAAGAGGATGAGCCCCATAGCGCCCCGCGGGATCATCAACCCGCCAGGATGGTTTTCGTAGAACGTCAGCCAATGATCTGTCGCGCCGTTCCACCGAGACATTCTGTTATTGTCAACCCAGCGGGGATTTTCGATGGTGAAGGCGTCGCGGATTTTCCGCAGAAGAGGATCCGGCGCTCCGGTAATGTCGAGATGGCTCGTGAGGGTGATCTTCATGAGAATTCACCTCCTCGCGCGGCCTCAACCACCCGTAGCGATTCCATCCTGGCTTCGGGGGTGCCTTTTGGAAAAGGATTCGACCATACGACCTTCATCTCCAGGGGAGCGGCCCCTATCCCTTTGTTACCTCCGGCCTTGCCCACAGAAGGAGATTGTGCGGATTTTGCCGGTGATTTCCCTATAAAACCTTTTTTGACTTTTTCTCCCTTGTCGGTGGTAGCCAACACCCTATATTTTTCAAATAAATTCATTTTCATTTCTCCTGAAAAGCATCCGCAAAATCCGCAATAATGCTACGAAAGGGATTTTTGCGGATTTTGCGGACGGAATTTCATAGTTTCAAAATTATTTTTGGATTTACTTCGTAGGCCATTGCCTCTGGCCTTCCCTTCCCCGTGATCGATGCCCTGGTCGCTTCCCGGAGGTACCCCCGCTCGATCAAAGCCGTTATGCCGGGGGTGATTTCATCCATGGAGGCACAGTTCGTGTGATCGAATAAATCCCGTCCTTTGAATCGCTCCGGCTTGCATCGCTTGAGATAGGAGAGGATCTTCCGGGCCACCGCGAGATGTGCATCCTCTTTCATGATCCCGAAGGCTGCCTTGGCGTGCTCGGTGAAGTAACCCCCAATAATGCAAGCATTCCTCACAGAATCGAAAGAAACCCACTTGCCGATCCCATCCGGACCATTCTTCGCAAAGTGCAGGAGTCCTGCGATCCGGGCGACGGCTCCGGGCAGTTTTGAACCCCAATCAACCAGGTGCTGAAGGTCCGCTCCCGGGCGCAGGAGGAGTTCAACGTCGGCGTAAAATTCGTTCCAGATCGCTTGAGCCTCGGGGGTCAGCCTCAATTCGTGGCGCCCCTCGATTTCCATGAGAGATTTGATCGAGCGGTGGTAGGCATCTGTGAGGAGCGCAGATACCGGGGAGGCCTGCAGGGTTCGGTACCCCGCTTTCGATTGGCACCAGGCATACAGGAACCGGGCCGAGAGCCCCCGCCCCCGGAATTCCGGATTACGGCCGATCTCCTCCAGCACATCCGGCTGAACCGCAAGCCCCAGGGTGAGGGCCGGGTGCATCATGGATTGTGAGCCGCGGCTGATGCGATCGCTCGACCAGGTATCGCCGGTGTGGGCTTTCAGAATCAGGTCAATGTTGGAACGGCCGTTGCTGTACAACCCGCCGATTAACTTGAAGATACCCCCTTCCGCCGATAGGACCGCGCCGCGTTCATCATTGTCACACATGATCCCGCCGAGTCTTTCCAGGGTAATATCGTCCACCAGATAGGTCGGTTTTACGGGGACGGGATTCTCCGCGATCTCTTTCAGGAGGTCGCTGCAGTCACTGCGGAGTATCTCGCGTTCCACCGGATCATGCGCCGCCGCCGCTTGTTTCTCCAGCGAATCTAGACGCTTCTGCAATATCCGCTGTTTGTTTTCAGCTTCCAGAATGATGGGGGCCATGGCATCCTGCCGGGCCTTTTGAAAAATGTTGAGGGGGGCCGCAAGCTGAGCCTTGACTTCGCTCTTGCGATTTCCTGAATCCAGCACACTCAAAAGATACAAGTTTCCCTGTTCGATGTGGGAATCAAGGACAATCCTCACTCGTGCGCCGATGGCCGTTGAGAGTACAGCCAGTACCATGCTGCCGGGGAGTCCGGCATCTACCTGGCAGGAATCAACAATGGCCGCAACCATCTCGCCGCAGACACCGGGGATAGACTGGACCGGAAAGGCGGGGAGAAGAGAAAAATCGTTGAAGGGGATCGGCTCCGGCCATTCTTCTGGAGAAGGTTTCGGCTGCTCCTCTCCTTTCTGGCGGTCTCCATAAGACGTGGCGCATCCTTCGATCGCTTTCTTGATCGTGGCTTCGCCGTAAGTGCTACTCCCATGCTTTTCGTCCCACTTTTTACGAAACAGCCCCGACTCCCGGAAAGCTGAATCCATCGCTGCTGCATCGCGTCCAAGCCAAAAAGCAAGGTGGCTACACAGGGCCATGTCCCCTTCGCTCTGTGATGGATACGCCGAGAAATCGCCGTTCCAGAGCCGCCGAATTAAGGGTCTCCCCGTTGTCAAGACAAAAAAGTGGGTTGTATTTGGTGCACGGTATTAGCCTGCACGGGTTTTGGGTTTAACCGCTCCTTGACATAAATCTCGTAGGGGGTGCGATACCCCAGAGACTCATGAATCCGCTCCATGTTGTAGAAGAGGAAGTACTTGTCCAGGCCCCGGCGGGCGTCAGAGACCATGGTGTACTGATGGAGATAGACCTCCTCATACTTGACCGTTCGCCAGAGGCGTTCCACAAAGATGTTGTCGTACACGCGGCCCCGGCCATCCATGCTGATGCGTACCTGCTGCTCCTCTAACCGTTTAAGGAAATCGGTACTGGTAAATTGGGAACCTTGATCGGTGTTGAAAATCTCGGGTCTGGAAAGTTCGAGAGCTTGATCCAAGGCGCTGACGCAGAAACCCGAATCCATGGTCGTGGAGATCTCCCAGGACAGGACATAGCGGCTGTACCAGTCCATAATGACCGTCAGATAGACAAAGCCATGCAGCATACGGATATACGTCATATCGGCACACCACACCTGGTCCGGATGATCGATCACCAGATCCTTCAGCAGGTACGGATACTTCCTGTTTTCAGGAGATGCCTTGCTCAGACACGGCTTCGGATAAACCGCCTCCAGTCCCATCAGACGCATCAATCTCCGAACCCGCTTCGGATTCACCGGATGCCCCTGGCGTCTCAGCCAAACCGTCATCTTCGGAACCCCGTAAAAGGGCGTCTTGGTGAACTGCTCATCGATTCGGTTCATCAAAAGCTGGTTGTAACTGTCATCCCTATCGGAGACGTAATAGTACGATGATCGCGACAGCCTCAGCAATTCGCATTGACGGGTTATGGGAATCTTTTCGTATCCCGGTTCGATCATCGCTCTTTTCTCTTCAGCTGAAGCATCAGGGACTTTTTTTTAAGCCATTCCAGCTCCACCTTGAGCTGGCCGATCTGGCGGTAGAGTTCCGACGTCATCTCCTCGCCTTCCTTCTCCTGTCTCCGGCGACGATCGGAAAACACGTTCGGAACCTCTTTCAGAAGCTTGTCTCGCCATTGACGGATCTGATTGGTATGAACACCAAACTCGCTCGAAAGCTGGGCCATCGTCTTCTCGCCCTTCAAGGCCTCCAGGGCTACCCTGGCCTTGAAGGCTGCGTCGTGGCCCCTTCGCATGTTCCTGTCCATCTTTGTGCTCCTTTCATTCGATGGCAGGCTATCATGCACCTTATTACCCTGTCCAGTTTCCGGGGAGTATTATAAATCTCCGGGCCTGATTTACTTGTAAAAGCCTTCTCGATGATGGTTCGCCAGTCGCCGGGGGCGGATTCCGTCCGGGGCTGCTCCTTCTCCTTGGGGAATTCTTCCGGCGTGCCGAATACCTGCCTGTAAAAAGCGTCTACCTCCATCTGTCTGGGTTCGATCGTACGAGGTAGTCCATCCAGGACGTGGCCTGTCACGGTGACATATCGACCGGACTGGTAGGCTTCAATCCGGCCTTTACGCTTCCCGTCCACAGGGAGCCTGCCTTTTGCAAAAACCCTGATCCCTTTCCCGGAAGGGGACACCTCCGTATAGGTATTAAGGTTTCTGACATGGTCTGCGATTTCCGGAAGGACCATGTCCAATCCACCAGACAGTCCTGCGTCAACTCCATCAAAAGCCGGGCATCGACAGCCATCGAAGTCAAATGCGACAGTTTCCCCCTCCCGTGTCAAAACATAACCGACGCCGTCAAATTGACTGGCCGCCGCCTTCGCCGTCAGAAAATGCGACCATGTAGCAGGGTCATCGGTTCGCGCCAGTTTCCCCGAAGGCATAAACGGGGGCTTCGTTGGTTTCTCGCCTTCCTTCCGAGCGACTGATTTCCAGTTCACCCACTGCCGGTTTTTCTTGAGTTCGTCAGGGATATTCTCGAAGTTAGGTGTTAGCATGGCCCAACTCCTTTCGGATAACATTGCCGATTGAAGGTGTGCCTTCAATTAAATCCCGGATGTCGGATGCTCTCCATACAGTTACGCGTTCTGATAATTTCAGGGGTTGGGGGTATCGCCCTTCTTTGACGCCCTGCCACCAGTTCGAGCGCGAAACCCGCACGAATTGTAGGACATGCTTGACCCGTAGCAATCCACTATGGGGAAGTTCTTGTATTTCCGGTATTTTTGAATCTTTTTTCATCTGCTGTCCTCCTCTTGCGTTTCATTGAGGCCAGCATACTTTTGTCATTTATGTGACTGTCAACTAAAAATAAAGAAGCCGGGCTTCCCCCGGCTATTCAAACTATGATACTGTTATTATTATATTATTAAGCCACTGTAACGGCTTGTCATGACACCGTGACACCGTGACACTTTATGACACGGGAGCCGTGACACCGTGACAATTTCGTTTCTTCAAAATAGCCTCCCCCTTCTCACAAAGCCTCCTGCCCCGTTGCTTCAAGGCTGCATGTTGATTTTTTTGGAGACCCGTGGCAAGTCCCAATGCGCTAACAATCTGAGCGTACGACAGTTTGAAGTTGCCCTTTCTATCATACAACTCAAAAGCAATTACTTCATCTATTTCGCCATCAGTACGCCGCCGTTCAATGTAATCGGGCACGCTTGGCGGTTTTTTTTCAACATCCTGGCCATACCCATCTTCATTATTTATATGCCCACTTCGTTCTTTCAGTTCTTGAATGACGCTTATGTAATGCCTTCCATATGCATCAATATCGCTTTGGCGAAAAAGGAAACGATTAAAGGGACCTTCTCTGAGATATGTTTCGAGAAAATCGTTTCCAGTGATTTCTGTATGAGATTCGATGTTAAATGTTCGAAGAGTTATAGAATCGTAGACAGGCAAACCATAATCAAGAATGAATTGCGTTATTATGGAAGATTCGACACCCCATCTTTGTCGCAATTCGTCACCGGTGATTGTCCAGAAATCAGATGAGGAAGAAGGCGGTTTAAGTACCAGAGTTTCGCCGCTATTCTTGACCCAAATGGTGATGGGGCTTGTCGATTGGAACGGTCTAATAGAGGGTGGGGCCTTTGCAACCTTTTTCGGCTGACTGTTTTTTTTCTTATCAGCGTTTTCACCTGACATTTTCCGTCTCCTGTTGCGCTCCTAGTGGTAAGTTGGGGAAACCGGTCAGGATAACCGGCTTGTCAGGTTGCAATCCCTATCCCCGGATTTCGATAATTACCCATTTCCCTGCTTGAATGGTACAATCTTCGCCCCCTGTTTCAGGCCGTCAAGATAATCCGCCCATGTCTGCATCATCTTCCGGCGTTCTTCCAGGTGGGAAGTACGGTTATAGGCGCGACCGAGTGGATCTCGGACAGCATGGGCAAGCTGGTGCTCGATGTAATCCGGGCGGACGTGTAAGACCTCATCAAGGATTGTCCGCGCCATTGCCCGGAATCCATGGCCGGTCATGGTATCCCGGTCGTATCCGAGATATCGAAGGGCGGCGTTTACTGTATTATCGCTCATCGGCCGAGTATGCGACCTCGTGGAAGGAAAGACGTACCGACTCGTGCCCGTCAGCTCCTTGAGCTCAGTCAGAATCTCCACCGCCTGACGGCATAGCGGGACAACGTGGGGCTGTTTCACCTTCATCTTCTCGGCAGGGATGCACCAGATCGTCTCATTGAGATCGATCTCCGCCCATTCCGCATGTCGCAGTTCCCCCGGACGCACAAAGAGCATAGGGGACAGTTTCAAGGCACACCGGACCATAAAATGGCCCTGGTAGCCGTCTATGGCCCGTAGCAAGGGTCCCACCTCTTTGGGGTTCGTGATCGCTGCATGGTGCCTTTCCGGTGGCTGTGGCAGGGCTCCTTTCAGGCCGGATGAAATATCATGTTCAACTCGTCCCGTGGCCAGGGCATAGCGACAAACTTGACCGAATATTGTTCTAACCCTGTGCGCCGTTTCCAACGCTCCCCGTTCCTCTATCCTGCGCAATGACCCTACTACCATAGGAACCTTGATTTCCTTCATCGGGAGCTTCCCAAGCCAGGGAATGAGATCCTTCTCCATGCGGTTCTTAATGGCGTCCGCGTGTCCGGGTGACCATGTAGATACAAATTTCGCGTACCATTCGCGGGCAATCACCTCGAAGGTTTCGGTTTCCTCCGTTTCCGCCTGTTTTTGGGCCTTGCGGAGGGCGCCGGGATCGATACCGTGGGCAAGCTGCCTCCTGGCTTCATCGCGCCGCTGCCTGGCATCGAATATAGAAACTTCGGGATAGCTTCCCAGGGCAAGGAGTTTTTCCTTCCTATCAAAGCGGTACTTCATCCTCCATAACTTGCCACCTTGTGGGGTAACAAGAAGGAATAGGCCGTTGCCATCAAATAATTTTATCGGTTTTTCGTTTGGCTTACTATTACGAACCTTCGCATCACTGAGAGACATGGGCGTTACCTCCTATTTTGGGGGTATGCGGTTTGCGCGGGGGTATATTTGCCTACAATATACCCCCGATTTGGGGGTATGTCAATGGATTTCATTGGACGGCATAGGACTAACAGACAAGAAAAAACCCGCTATTTCTAACGGGTTTTGGACTACCGAGGACATCCTCGGACTATCATCTGGCGGAGAGAGGGGGATTCGAACCCCCGTGAGGGCTTTTGGCCCCCAAATCGATTTCGAGTCGATCCCGTTACGACCACTTCGGTATCTCTCCGGATATAGGCGCGCTTTTACGGCATCCCCATTAGCCTCTTTTCCTGAAAAAATCCACTCAAAATTTCGGAGCATTCCGTCTGAAGAACCCCTCCCGTGACGGCAACCATGTGATTCAGACGCCGATCTTCGAAGATTCGATAGAGGGATACCGCGGCGCCCCCCTTGGGATCGGCGGCCCCGAAGACGAGGCGTCCGATCCGGGCGTGGTGGATGGCCCCGGCACACATGAGGCAAGGCTCGAGCGTCACGTAGAGTGTCGTTTCCGGAAGGCGGTAGTTCCCGACAGCGGCGGCAGCCGCGCGAATGGCCAGGATCTCGGCATGGGCCGAGGGATCTTTCAGAGAAATGGAACTGTTTCCGGCTTTTGCCAGAAGACCGCCTTCCCGGACGATCACCGCCCCAACCGGCACCTCTCCGGCCCGCTCGGCCCGCCCGGCCTCCGCCAGCGCAATCCGCATCCATTGCTCATCCGTTTCCGGCAAGGGTTCCACGAGATCTTCCGACCTTTTTTCAAGGCCTTCATTTTTGCGTGACTTTTTCATCGAATTTCGCGATCATTGCCGCCGTGTAAATGACGGAGGCTTCCCGGCGCCATCATGACCAAAAAATTCCTCATTCTTTTCATACTGGCTTCGCTTACGGGCCATGCGCTCGTCATCGCGCTCACGGCCCGTATCGATATGAGGGGCAGCCCGCGGACCGAAAAGGTGATGAACGTCGAATTGAAAATGTCGAAGGATGTCCAACCGACGGCATCGACCGTCCGCAAGCGGGCGGTACCGCCCGTCCGCACCGCCGCCGCCCGGGTGGATCGTGAGGATTCGGTTGCGCTGCAGAACCCGGGCGGTCCCTATGAACCCTATATCCTTCAGGTTCGCCGGAAGATCGAAAGCCGCTGGGCCTATCCGCCTCAGGCCCTCTCGGAAAGACAGGAGGGGGACACGGTGATCCGCTTCACGATCGATGCCGGAGGCGCCCTGTCGGATTATTACGTCACTTCCTCCTCCGGAAGCCCCCGGCTCGATGAAGGGGCGCTTGCCGTCGTCCGGGACGCCTCGCCGTTTGCAACGATTCCCGAAGCATTCCAGATCTCGCGCCTCCACGTCACCGCCACCTTCAGCTACCGACTGAACCCCTGAAGACTGGAAGATCGTTTCCACGCGAAGTCCGGGCACAGGGAAACAGGAAAACCGTCAGATTTCGGAAATGATCCCCGCCAGATTCCGGTTCACCTCGAGCAGCCGGTCGCGAAATTCGGTTTGCTCGACCCATGCCTTGCCCTCGACCGCTTGCCGGCGTTCCCGGAGCTGCGCGAATCTGGTCTCCATGTCCGCGATCAGGAAGTCCCAATCGATCCGCGGAGCCGCCTTTTCGGGGTATTCCACACGCGCGGGCTCTCGTCCGGGCTCCAGCGTGACCTCTTCGAGGTAGTCGGGAATCGTGGCCTCGATCCCGTATCGTTTTTGAATGAGCCGGGACAGTTCCTGCTGGGCGCTATATTCCCCATGAATCAGGAAAAGACGCATGGTCTTTGTCCGGAATCCGCCGAGCCAATCGAGAAGCTGACTCTGCCCCGCGTGGGCGGAAAAGCCGTTGATCGTGAAGATCTTTGCGCGGACGGCGATATCCTCGTTGAAGATCCGCACCTTCTTGGCGCCGTCGACGATCTTCCGGCCCGTCGTTCCCTGTGCCTGGAAGCCGACAAAAACGATGCTCGCCCCGTTTCGCCAGAGGTTGTGACGGAGATGGTGCTTGATCCGGCCGGCATTCGCCATTCCGCTTGCGGAGATCACCACGGCCGGTCCCCGGGTCTCGTTGATTTCCATCGATTCCTGCGTCTTGAGCGTGAAGCGAAGACCGGGCAGCTTCAAGGGGTCTTCTCCTTCCGCAAGAAGGGCTTTCGTCTCTCCGTCCATGTATTCCCGGGATTTGCGGAAGATCTCCGTTGCCTGGATCGCCAGCGGGCTGTCCACGAAAACGGGCATGTCGGAAGGCAAACGGCCTTCCTTCGCGAGCAGATGCAGCGAGTAGATCATCTCCTGCGTCCTCCCCACAGCAAAGGACGGGATGATCACCTTTTCGCCCCGGCTGTGGCTGTAGACGATGGCCTCGGCGAGCTCGTCCAGGCTGTCCTTCTCGTTCTTGTGGTCCCGGTTTCCGTAGGTCGACTCCATGAAGAGGTAGTCTGCCTCCTCGATCACCGAAGGATCCCGGATGATGAGCTGGGCCGGACGGCCGATGTCGCCGGAAAAGACGAGACGGTTGGACTTGCCGTCTTCCGAGACCGTGAGCTCGATCATCGCCGCGCCGAGGATATGGCCTGCGTCTCGGAAGGTTGCCGTGATCCCCTGAGCGGGGGTAAAGGACTTGTCGTAATTCACAGTCGAGAATAACGGAAAGGAGGCCCTGGCATCCTTTTCGGTATACAGCGGTACGGTGCCCTCTTCCCCTTTTCGGAGGCGTTTGCGGCCCCTCCACTGCGCCTCGACCTCCTGAATGTGGGCGCTGTCGAGGAGCATGATCTGAAGGAGATCACCGGTCGGCCGCGTCATGTACACCTTTCCGTGAAACCCCTGCTGCACCAGCCGCGGGAGGAGTCCGGAATGGTCCATGTGGGCGTGCGTCATCAGAATAAATTCGATTTTCCGCGGATCGTAAATGTCGACATTCCAATTGCGCTGTTCGATCTCGTCGTTGCCCTGATGCATTCCGCAGTCGATGGCGAAACGCCGTCCTGCCGCTTCGATGATGAAACAGGAGCCGGTCACCGTCCTTGCCGCACCGAAAAATTTGATCTTCATGGTCACCTCATGGTAGGCGTTAGAAAATGAATCGTCATCATTATTTAGCAATTCATACCGCAACCATCCCGATATTGCAACCGGTCATTCTACACGCCGTCCGGCATACAAGAACCTCTTGCTTCTTCTTCGGCCCATGAAAGTGAATTCCCGTCAATGGATGTGGGCATTGTCTGGGCCATCCGCCATGTCGTAACATTGCCAGTTCGACACACTGCCAGTTCGGCCTTGACAGCTTCTTCGGCTTCCGGGTACATTCAGACCCCATTTTCTCGAAAATAAGCCGTGGAGACAGCGATATGGATGTGGTTATGAACCAGGATATCCGGAAACTCTGCCGGACAATCGACACCACCGACTGGAAAGAGATCCCGATCGAATACGGCAGCGAGAATCTGTCGATTCGCGTTCCCCCGAACTGTGCGATGATCGGCATGAAGGAGATCCCGATCCTCGCGGACCTGCGGGCCGCCTATGAAGAAGCTCTGAACCGTCCGATCGGTTGTCCGCTGCTGTCAGAGATCATCCGGGGCAAGGGAAAGCCGGCTGAACTCACCGCGGCGGTGACCGTCTCCGACATTACCCGTCCCGTGCCCTATCGCGGGCCGGACGGTCTTCTCCGTCCGCTTCTGGAGCGGCTGGAGGCGGAGGGAATTGCCCGGAAAAACATCAAGATTGTCATCGGAAACGGGATGCACCGGCCGAGCACCGCCGCGGAGCGGGCCGAAATGTTCGGCGAAGAAATCCTCGGCGATTACCTGTTTCTCGATCATGACTGCGAGGATCCGGGCTCGCTCACCTTTATCGGAACCAGCGCAACCGGCGGGGATGTGTTCGTCAACACCGATTTCTACCGGGCCGATCTCAAGATCGCCACCGGCCTCGTGGAGAGCCATTTCATGGCGGGCCTCTCCGGCGGACGGAAGGCGGTCTGTCCGGGTCTCGTCGACAAAAGAACCATCGAAAAGTTCCACAGCCCCGCTTTTCTCGAATCTCCGTTTGCGCAGAATCTGGTCCTCGAGAAAAATCCCTGCCACGAGGAGGCCCTGGCGATTACCCGGACCGTAGGCGTCGATTTCATCGTGAACACGACGCTCGATCGGAATTTGCGGCTGACCGGCGTCTTTGCCGGCGAGCTCGAGGCGGCCCACCGGGCGGCCGGTGACCTGATCCGGAAATACGTCTCCGTCCCGGTGCAACAGGAGTACGATATCGTCCTGACCCACGGCGGCTATGTCGGCCGAAACCACTACCAGGCGGTCAAGGCCGCCCACAACGCCCTTCCGGCGGTCCGGAAAGGGGGAACCCTGATCCTTGCCACCGACAACCGCGACGAGGAGCCGATCGGCGGGCCGGAGTATAAAAGCCTACTGCATATGCTCAAGCTCCAGGGGGCCGACCAGTACATGCGGATGATCGAAGCGCCCGGATGGATATTTACGAAAGACCAGTGGGAACCGGAGATGTGGGCGAAGGTGTTCCGAAAGGTCGGAGAGGAGCGTTTTTTCTACTGTACGCACACGATTCCCCGGGAGGATTACTGTATGATCCCGGGACGGTGCGGTCTCGACCTGCTGGAGAAGAAACGGCGCGACCCGCTCCGGGCGGTCCGGGAAATGGTTGAAAACGCGCTCCGTTTCGCTGTGGCCGACTATCGGGAAAAGGGAATCGAGCCCACGGTCGCCTTTATCCGGGAGGGGCCTTACTTGATCCCGCATCTCGCGACGGGGAGAGAGCAGGGTCGTTGAACAGGGTCATCGAGGCGGAACACCTCCGCAAGACATTCGGGACACTCGTTGCGGTCGACGATCTCTCTTTTTCGGTGGATTCCGGGGAGTGCTTCGGAATCCTCGGCCCCAACGGGGCGGGGAAGACATCCACCATTCGAATGGCCTATGCCTTCTCCCCGCCGAGCGGCGGAACGTTGCGGGTGTTGGGCCTCGACATTGCCCGGCGGGCGCGGTCCGTAAAGTCGCGGATCGGCGTGTGCCAGCAGGAGAACAACATCGATCCGGATCTCAGCGTTCTCCAGAATCTCGAAGTCTTCGCTCGCTACTACAACATTTCCGGCGCCGAGGCGACGCGTCGCTCCCGGGAGCTGCTGCGCTTCATGGCGCTCGACCATCGGGAAAACACGCGTGCGGTCGATCTCTCGGGCGGGATGATTCGACGTCTCGTGATTGCCCGGGCGCTCCTTAACCGGCCGGAGCTGCTGATTCTCGACGAGCCGACGACCGGCCTGGATCCCCAGTCGCGCCACCAGGTGTGGGAGCGGCTGGAGGGGCTCCGCGCGGACGGGCTTTCCATCCTGCTGACGACCCACTACATGGATGAGGCTGCCCACCTCTGCGACCGGCTGATCATCATGGACCGGGGGCGCCTCGTCGTTGAGGGAAAGCCGCCCGATCTGATCCGGCGGCATGTCGGTCGGCACGTGATCGAGGTTACGGACCCGGCGGAGGGGATGCCGGCATTCCTCCGCGAACGGGGCGTGGTTTTCGAGAACCTGGGGCACCGGCTGGTCGTCGATGTGGAGGACGGAACCTCCCTCTACCGGGAAATCGGCGAACGCTTCGACAATGGAGGGTGCATCATGCGGATGGCCACACTGGAGGATGTGTTCCTCCGCTTGACGGGGAGGGACCTGCGAGAATGAATTTCCCGATCTCCCGGCGGTTTTTTCGGGTCTGGCAGAGAAATCTGACCGTCTATCGGCAAAGCTGGCAGATCAGCTTCATCCCGCCGCTGTTCGAGCCCCTCTTCTACCTGTTGGCTTTCGGTGTAGGACTGAGCGGCCTTGTGGGAAATATCCGATACGGGGGAGCGGAGATCTCCTACGTTCGTTTCATCGCCCCGTCGCTGATCGCCATCACCGTGATGAACAGTTCCTTTTTCGAGAACACCTATGGGTCGTTTGTGCGGATGTATTATCAGAAAACCTTCGATGCAATGATGGCGACGCCGCTCACCGTGGAGGAGATCATCACCGGCGAGATCCTTTGGGGGGCAACGAAAGCGGTCATCGCCACGGCGATCATGATGGTCGTGATCAGCTTCTTCGGCTTGATTCGATATCCCGAGGGGTTTCTGCTGCTGCCGCTCGCGCTGCTGGGAGGATTCGCCTTCGGCTCGGCAGGCATGGTCTGCACCGCAATGGTTCCCGGCATTGAACTCTTTAACCTGCCGGTTTTTCTGTTCATCACGCCGATGTTCCTGTTCAGCGGGACCTTCTTCCCCGTTGAAAATCTCCCCGGTTGGGCCCAGACCACGGCCGCCTTTCTCCCGCTCACCCGTCTGGTCGATCTCTCCCGTGCCGTCACGACCGGCCGGATCGACGCCGGGCTTCTGCCGGGGATCGGTTATCTTGTCGTTTTTGCCGCAATCGCCTTTCCGCTGGCGCTCATGAAGATGCGCAAGAGGCTGATCAAGTAATGTTTCAATGATTCCAAACATGAGGGTGGCTCGTGACAATCACCGTTGAATCGATGGGTCTTCCGAACCTGACGGCCGTGATCGGCAAAAAGACAGAACTGGAATTCCAGGGCGGAACGGTTTCAGATCTGGTGGATCAATTGGCGGGGCGTTTTGGCGCCGGGGATCGCAAGACCCTCCTCGATCGGGAGGGCCGATTGGATCCGACCATTCAGGTCATGGTCAACGAAGAGGGTTTTCTTGCCCGGGAGGAGTTTTCCAAACGCGCTTTGCAGGACGGTGACCGCATTCGATTCATGCTTCTCGTGGATGGAGGGTAGGGAGTCGGACCGATCCGTGCGAAAATTCGTGGGGAAGCGGAAATTTGTCGTTCGGGTCACAGAAAACAACAATGTTCCCATTTTCCCCTTCGGAGGAACGCCATGGCTTTTGGGTATGTCGGCAAAATTCTTCAGGTCGATTTAACGAACCGAAAAATCGAGGTGGAGGAAAAGGATGACATCTTTTACCGCTCCCATCTGGGCGGTCGCGGCATCGGCTATCATTATCTGCTGAAAAGAGTTCCGGCGGGGATCGATCCGTTTTCGGCGGAGAACATCCTGGTTTTTGCGACCGGCGTCATGACCGGCGCGCCCATTGCCGCATCCAATCGGTTCAGCGTGATCGGCAAATCGCCGCTGACCGGAACGGCCGGGGAATCGGAGGCCGCCGGTTTTTTCGGTCCGGAATTGAAGATGGCCGGTTTCGACGCGGTCGTCTTCAGCGGAAAGGCCGAAACGCCGGTCTACCTGTGGCTGACGGACGGCAAGGCCGAAATCAGGGACGCTTCGCACTTGGCCGCTTGGGGGGCCCGTGAAGTCGAGGACGCCCTTCGCGAAGAAAACGGCAGCCCGAAAATCCGGGTGGCCCAGACGGGGCTGGCGGGCATGAACCTGGTGCGCTTTGCCAACATCACCAACAACCTCACCAATTTCAATGGACGAAACGGGTTCGGCGCGCTGATGGGCTCCAAGAATCTGCGGGCCATTGCCGCCCTGGGTTCGCAAAAAATACCGTTTGCCGATCCGGAATTTCTGCGCAAAACCGCCGTCGATTATGCCAGGACCTTCAAAGAAAACCCCCTTGGAAAGGGACTCCATCATTACGGAACCACGATATTCTGCGAACTGCTGTCGGCCTCCGGCGGCCTGCCGGTCAACAATTTCCGCCAAAGCAAGCTGGACGATCCTACCCCGGTGAGCGGCGACACCTACAATCAGGTCCTCCTGAAAAAAAGATTGGGCTGCTACGCCTGCCCGATTCAGTGCAAACGCGGCATTGCGCTGGACGATCCCCAATATGGGGTCGATTCGCGCTACGGCGGGCCGGAATACGAAACCATGGCCGCGCTGGGGACCAATCTGAATATCCTGGATCTGAAGGCTATCGCCAAGGGAAACGAAATCTGCAACCGCTACTGCCTGGACACCATTTCCATGGGGATGACCATCGCCTTTGCCTGCGAGTGTTTTGAAAAGAACATCATCACCCGGTCGGATACGGACGGTCTGGAGCTTCGGTTCGGGGATGCCGATCTGATGCTGCGGTTATTGGAGATGACCGCCCGGCGGGAGGGCTTCGGGGATCTGCTGGCGGAGGGAGTGAACCGGCTTGCCGTGCGATGGGGCGTCGGCGATGCCGACTTCAACCTGTCGGTCAAAGGTCAGGAGCTGCCCATGCACGATCCGCGCATCAAGGTGGGCGTAGGGCTCGGATATGCCGTCAGCTCCTATGGCGCCGATCATATGTATGCCGCGCACGATACGATGTTCAGCGATGCCGGCTCCTTCTCTTTCAAATCCACAGTGCCGCTGGGGATCTACCGACCGATGCCCCCGACGCAAATCACGTCCGACAAGATTCGCAGCTTCGCCCGGCTCGATTGTCTCTGGAAGATGATGGATGCTTTGGGACTCTGCGTATTCGGTTTTGCCCCTCGGGGCACCATGTCGCTGGAAACGCTGGTCCGGTGCATCCGGGCCGTCACCGGCTGGGATACGGATCTGTACGAGCTGATGCAAGCGGCCGAGCGCGGCAGCCTGCTGGCCCGGGCCTTCAATTTCCGGGAAGGGTTTTCCGTAAAAGATGACCGCCTGCCGCAACGGCTGTTTGAACCTAAACCCGGCGGTCCTGAGGCGGGCAAAAAGGTTTTTCAGGAGAAGGATTTCTATGAGGCCGTCAAGCTCTATTATGAGCTGATCGGCTGTGATCCGGAATCCGGCCGGCCCGGTCGAGGCAAACTGATGGAACTGGGTTTGGAAGAGGTGAATGACATGCTGGGGGAATGACTTTCCCCCGTTTTTCCTGTTCCTGTTATTCTCATCCGCGAGACGGCATGTTCCCTGCGGGGATTTCATAGATCCGCTTACGAAAAAACCGGCCGAACAGAGACATTCAGCCGGTTTTTTCTTTGTGAAAACAAGGAATTTTTTTACTTCGTTGCCGGTGCGGCCGGTGCGGCCGGCGCAGCCGGTGCGGCAGGCGTCGCCTCGGGGGCCGGTGCAGGCGCGGGGGCGGCAGCCGGAGCCGGAGCCGCGGACTCAGCCGGTTTGGGCTCCTCGGCCTTCTTGCAGCCTACGACGGCAAAGGACAAAGCCGCGACAAAAAGCAGGGAAGTCATAACTGCGAATACCTTCTTCATTCTTTGGGCACCTCCTTTCTATGAATGATGACGCTGAGGGCTCTCCCTCGATCGGCGCGTAATCTAATCCTATTTTTTTACTTGTCAAGAGATTTTCATCATTATATGAGGGTAATTCTTTCGCCTATCCGTCTGATCGCAGGGGTGCGGAATCCGAACCGACGATCAAGATGACACCGGCAAGGAGAAAAGTTAATGATGCGTGTGGTGGCCGTCCCGCCCGGTGAAGAGGAAATCGCCGCGGCGGGGCTGACGGAGAAAGATTTTCGGACCGACCCGGAGGCCTACCGGCATTTTGCTGAACAATTTCGAAGGGATTTCCTTTCTTTTCAACACACGTTCCACGGTGTGGAAGGGACAGGAAAGGAATCAACAGCCCCGGATTGCGCCGGGAGCGAAGCGATCCCGGCGGAAGAGGCCTGCCTGAACGCCTTCGAGCGGAGCCTTCCCCCCTACTTCTATCGTCGGGGCGCCTTTTATCGATACCGGATCGATCCTGCCGGTTCTGCCGAACAGCCGATCACGCTGGAGCGTTTTGAGCGGAGCGAGATCACCGGCGCCCTTGCCGGGATCCCGTTCATCTCGCAGCAGCAGGGACTGTTGATGCGGTTCTGCCTTTGGATCGAAAAGCGGCTTGGGGATCGCCAACCTCCTGAAAGGGATTGAAAACCGGACGGAAGTCCGGGATGTTCACGCACAACGGGAAAAGACGGGATAACGGGCGGAGAATGACGAACCTGGAACGAAATTCGCTCCGTGGCATGGTCTACGCTTCGCTGTTCGGGGCGCTGACCGCGCTGGGGGCCTATATGATCATCCCGCTCCCGCCGGTTCCGATCACGCTGCAGACCGTGTTCCTCGGCCTTGCCGGCACGCTCCTGGGTGGCCGGCTGGGAGCGCTGAGCCAGACGGTTTACCTGCTGCTCGGGATCATCGGCCTTCCGGTCTTTGCCGGCGGCAAGGCGGGCCTGGGGGTTCTCTTCGGGCCGACGGGCGGTTACCTGATCGGGTTCGTTGCCGCGGCCTTTGTCATCGGGAAGCTGACGGCGATGAAAGTCCGGCCCGGTTTCGCCTGGCTATGCTTCTCGCTCGTTTCGGGAACGGCGGTTCTTTACGGGTTCGGGGTTCTCCAATTGGCTCTGGTGGCTCGCCTGGCCCCGGTGAAGGCGCTGGCGGTCGGCGTCCTCCCGTTTCTTCCGGGAGACATGATCAAGATTTTGCTCACGGCCTGGGTTGCGCTCAAGCTCCAGGACCGTCTCGGTGGAAAGCGGCCATGATCCGGGTGGAAAAACTGTTTTACCGCTATGACGCCGGGGAGCCGGATTGCCTCCAGGACATCAGTCTTGATATCGAAGAGCGCCTGCACACCGCGCTGATCGGACCGAACGGTTGCGGAAAGACGACGCTCATCAAACATCTGAACGCGCTCCTGTTTCCATCGGCCGGCTCGGTCTGCGTGGACGGGATGATGACGACCGATGCCGCGTCCGTCCGGGAGATCCGGCGGCGGGTCGGCATGGTCTTCCAAAATCCGGATAGCCAGATCATCGGGATGACGGTTGAGGAGGACGTCGCCTTCGGACCGGGAAACCTCGCGCTTCCCTCCGAGGAGATCGGCCGCCGCGTGGCGGAGTGCCTCGCGATGGTCGGGATGGCCGGCTTCGAAAAACGGGCCCCCCATACCCTTTCGGGGGGGGAGAAGCGCCTGCTTTCGATTGCAGGCGTGCTGGCCATGAACCCCCGCTACATCGCCTTCGATGAGCCGACGGCCTATCTCGACCCGGTGGGGAAACAGCGCGTTCTGGAAATCATCCGGCGACTGAACCGCGAGGGGATGGCGATCATCCATATCGCCCATGACCGGCGGGACATCGCGGAGGCGGACCGGGTTGTGGTGATGGACCGGGGCCGGATTCTGCTGACCGGCGCGCCGGAAGAGGTTTTCGAAAAAACGGATCGGCTGCGTGACGCCGGTCACGACGGCTTTCCGCAAAAGGCGGCATCATGATTATTCTGGGGCAGTACCTGCCGGGGGACACCCTCCTCCACCGCCTCGATCCGCGGGTGAAGATTCTCTCCGTGGTCGCGCTCAGCATCCTGATCTTCGGGGCAACGACGGGGGAGGTTGTTCTGATCAGCGCCTTTCTGTTTGCGGCGATCCGCACGGCCGCCATGACGCCCGCCCAGGCCTTCAGGGCGCTCAAACCCGTGGCGGTTTTCATGGCGATGATTTTTTTCGTCCATCTTCTCTTTACCGAAGGAGAGCTGCTCGTGTCGCTTGCGCCTCTGCCGATGCGGATCACCCGGGAAGGGATCCTGCGGGGGATATACGTGACATGGCAGTTTGCCGGTCTCGTCCTTGCGGCCGCCGTTCTGACACGGACCACATCCCCGTCCGATCTTGTTGGAGGGATTGAGCGCCTTCTCCGGCCGTTCTCACGGGTGGGCGTGCCGTCTCAGGACATTGCCGTGATGATCGCGATGGCGCTCCGGTTCATGCCGATGCTGCTGGAGGAGTACGACCGTCTCCGGACGGCGCAAATGGCGCGGGGTGCGGATTTCACCACGGGCAACCTTGCCCTCCGGGGGAGGGCTATTGCGGCGCTCGCCGTTCCGCTGCTCTTCTCTTCGTTCCGCCGTGCCGACGAACTGGCCGTTGCGATGGAGGCCCGGGGCTACCGCCGCGGTCCCAGAACCACGCTCCGGGAACTGAGGTTTTCGGGGACCGATCTGCACGCCTTCACGGTGATGGCGTTGTTTGTTCTCGTGAACTTTGCATGGAAGGCGGCAATGGGCTGAAAAGCGCGATGGCGGCCTTCCGGAAAAAAATGAGAGGATCATTGGAGGATATGAAAAAACCCTGGACGTTCGTCGACACGCCCGCAAAGCTGGCGAAGGCGGAAAGGCGGATCAGCACCGAACCGACCCTGGCCATCGATACGGAATATGACTCCTTTCGATACTTCCGGGAGAGGCTCTGTCTGCTGCAGGTCCAGACGGGGGGGAAAAGCTGGCTCATCGATCCTCTGGCCGATCTCGATCTCTCCTTTCTCGGGGATGTTTTGAACAATCCGAAAATCCTCAAGATTTTTCACGCCGGCGACAACGACATCCGCATCCTGAAGCGGGATTATGCCTTTTCCTTCCGAAACATTTTCGATACCCACCGGGCCGCATCGCTTCTGGGTTTCCGCCGCCTTGCGCTTTCGACGCTTCTCGAATCCCTGCTCGGGATCACCCTGGAGAAGAAAATGCAGCGATCCCGATGGGATATGCGTCCGCTATCGGAGGAACAGTTGGACTACGCCGCCCTCGATACGGCCTTTCTGCCGGCCCTCTACCGGAAGCTGGAAGCGGAGTTGTGTGGAAAGGGTTTGGAAAAGGAGGCGAAGCGACATTTTGTCGGGTTGGCGGAGGTCGCCTGGCAGCCACGGACCTTCGACCGTTTGGGCCACCGGAAACTACCAGGCTATGGGCAACTCTCGCCGGAACAGAAGGAGAGGATCCGGCGCCTGTACCGCTGGCGCTTCGAAAAAGCGAAGGAGATGGATCTCGCCTGCTTTATGCTGCTTCCGGATCCAAAGCTCACGGCCCTTGCCCGCCTGGAAGACCCGTCCCTTCGAATCCTGGCCGGCCCGGGACTCCTCTCGGGGGAAAGCCTGAAGCGCTTCGGCGTGGAGATCCTCGAATCCCTGCAGCCGCAATGAAAATCACGGCAAAAAGGATTCGCAAAATCCGGTAAAATGCTGTATTGGAACGGCCCCCTCCCTGGGATAAAAATTTCTGTTGACGGACAATAGATATTGTGGTTATAAAGACGCCGAATACAAGATATAGTGTTTTTAAACCTCTTTTGTTTTTGCCTATTTTCTAAGTCATCTTGAGGAGATTCCGTCATGGCCGGTCGTCGATCCGCGATTCCGCAATTGTCCAAGAATGCCGCCACCGTTTTGGAGAGGCGCTATTTGCGCAAGGACGCCAACGGCCGTGTAATAGAAACCGCAGCGGACATGTTCCGGCGTGTTGCGGTGGCGATTGCCCGTGCCGATGAAAAATTCAAAAAGGATGCGGACATTTCGCCTCTGGCGGACCGATTTTACAATGCCATGGCCGGATTTGAGTTTCTGCCGAATTCCCCGACGCTGATGAATGCCGGCCGCGAACTGGGGCAATTGTCGGCATGCTTTGTGCTGCCCGTCGGGGATTCGATGGATGAGATCTTCAATGCGGTCAAGCACACGGCGTTGATTCACAAATCCGGCGGCGGGACGGGCTTTTCCTTCTCCAACCTCCGCCCCAAGAACGATGTCGTCCAGTCCACCGCGGGCATTTCCAGCGGCCCCATCTCCTTCATGCGGGTCTTCGACATCGCCACCGAGACGGTCAAGCAGGGGGGGACAAGGCGGGGTGCGAACATGGGGATTCTGCGAGTGGATCATCCGGATATCCTGGAATTCATCCGCTGTAAATCCGACCGGAAACAGTTGAACAATTTCAACATCTCCGTGGGATTGACCGAGAATTTCATGCAGGCGCTGGAGCAGAACGAATCGTATCCGCTGATCAATCCCCGGGATCGGCAAAAGACAGGGACCTTGAAGGCCGCGGAGGTTTTCGACCTGATTGTCCGGCATGCCTGGGAAAACGGCGAACCGGGGATTATTTTTC
>Ga0116187_1001811_pt1 | contig 21860 bp, 11 predicted proteins | sample AD_JPNNA6_MetaG_FD_89755 | JGI IMG/M metagenome (GOLD analysis project Ga0116187, IMG submission 89755) | Active sludge microbial communities of municipal wastewater-treating anaerobic digesters from Japan - AD_JPNNA6_MetaG | ecosystem: Engineered > Bioreactor > Anaerobic > Digestate | place... | reverse complement strand
TCAGGTCGGGGCGCTTGGGCATGAGCTCCATGGTGGTGGCTCGCACGCAGGTCTTGAACAGCGACTTGATCTCGCGCTTTTCGCCGTTTTCCTCGTACAGGAACCGGGCCCCGAAGATCTTGTGCTTGCAGTGCTCGGACCAGGTCTGGGCGATCACTTCCAGTTCCACGTCGGTGGGATCCAGCGACAGGCCCATGGCGCTGCGCATGGTCCGCACGTGGTCCTGCGCGTAGTAGTCCTTGATGCAGCGCATCTCTTCCAGCGTGAGCGCCAGGGTGCGCGAGCGCGAGAGTTGGACCAGTTCTTCGTCGGATTCCGGAAGCTCGATGGATTCCACGGACGGATTGTGGCTGCTCTTGACGGCGCGCGAGCGGGCTTCGCAGCGCTTGCCGTCGTTCCATTCCCGGCGCGAGATGGACTGGCAGTCCTCGATGAGCGCGTTGTGGACGCACGAGGCGGCGGATTCGGCCTGCGCGGCGTCCAGCCCCTGCACGGCGATCTGGAGCGAGCCGTACACGTGGTGCGATCCGGGCTTGCGGTCGAGCAGTTCGCACAGGCCTTCGGCGGCGGTGTGGCCGACGTTGTCGGTCACGCCGGGACGGAATCCGACCTCGAACAGCCAGTCGAATCCGGGCAGGACCCGTTCCACCAGCGGAGCGTCGAGCGCCGAAAGCTCGGAGATCGGATCGGCGAAGAGCTTGCCGGTGGCGCGGGCGAGTTCCTGCGGAGAAAAATCCCCTTCGAGCGTGTAGACGCGCACCGTGCGCACGGCAGACACGGGGATGCCGGCGTCTTCCGAAAGCTGGGTGGCGATGCGGCCCGCGAGGGAATCGCGGAGCTCGGGACGGACGGCGACTTCGATTCTGTGGAGCTGGCTCATAGAGGGCCGGAAAGGTAACCCCCGTGAGCCATCGGGCGGAGCCGGACCGATGCGTCGAATTCGGGGGCGTGCCACGGAACGAGCGCGATTCGCTCGCCGACAACGGAGAGGGGCGACAGGTTTCCTGGTCGGATCGGCCGGGTTGCGGGTATTTTACGGGCTCCGATGGAACGAGTCTACCTGGATTGGAACGCCACCGCACCGGTCTGGCCCGAAGCCATCGAGGCGGCGGGGCAGGCGATGCGAGATGCGTGGGGGAACGCCTCGTCCCTCCACGAAGAGGGGCGTCGGGCCTCGCGAACGGCCGACCTGGCGCGCCAAGCCTTGGCGGACTGGACGAAATCGCGCGCCATCGAATGGATCCTGACATCGGGCGGGACGGAAAGCATCCACGCGGCGATCCACGGTTGTGCGGCCGCCAGGGCCGGGAAGAAGCGGATCGTGATCAGCAAGGGGGAGCATTCCTGCACCCTGGGTGTCTGCGACGTCCTGGAACGCCAGGGGTGGGAGATCGTTCGGGTGGGGTTGCGCTCCGATGGCACCTGGGATCCGCAGGAGGTCCTTGCCGCGGCCGATCCCGCGACCACCGCCCTGGTGAGTCTGATCTGGGCCAACAACGAAACGGGGGCCGTTTCCGATGCCGGCGCCCTGGCAGGCGAGCTTCGAGCGAGGCGGGTCCCGTTCCATCTGGACGCGGTGCAGTGCTTGGGTCGGATTCCTGTGGACTTGTCCATCCTTCCTGTCGGGCTGGTGTCTGTTTCCGGACACAAGTTCGGGGCCCCCAAGGGGATCGGGGCGTTGTTCGTGCGCCAAGGCGCGGCCTGGTCGCGTTGGATGCAGGGGGGCAACCAGGAACGTTCGCGACGCGGTGGAACGGTGAACGTCCCCGGTGCGGCGGGATTGACCGCGGCGATCGCCCGCTCCCGTTCGGTGGAGGCGGGGGGGATCGAATCGCTGCGCGACGGAATGCAATGCCAAATCTTGTCGACGGTTCCCGATGTCCGGGTGGTGGCCTCCGCGGCGCGAAGGCTTCCCAACACGCTTTGCCTGTGCGTTCCCGGCTGCGACAGTTCGACGCTGCTCGATCGCCTGGATGCTCGCGGATTCGCGGTTTCTTCGGGTTCGGCCTGCACCACGGGGCTGACCGATCCATCCCATGTGCTGCTCGCCATGGGGATGTCTCCGGAAGACGCCCACGCCACGATCCGCGTATCCATCGGGCCGGCCACCAAGGCGAGCGATCTGGATGCCTTCGGGCGGGTCCTGGTCGAGGAAATCGCCCAAGTACGGGGCAGAGCGGTCGCGTTTCAGTAATTTGACCGGTTCCAATGCCTTTCACGCTATCCCATGCCGCCGCCGCCTTGCCGCTGCTTCGCGCTTCCAAGGCGATCGGTTGGAGGCCCGCCCTCGTCTTTGGCGCCATGGCGCCCGACCTGCTCTACCCGGTGCCGTATTTCGGGGTGCGGAGCTTCACCCATTCGTGGCACGGCTTCCTGGCGGTCGACGTTCCCTTTGCGGTCTATCTCGCCTTGCTGTGGGTGGTGGTGATCGCTCCGCGGATTTCCCACATGCCGGGGTTGTCGTCGCTTTCCAAGGTCGATCCATCCAGGATCTCGCTTCCGTTGACCTTGCTGGGAGCGATTTTGGGCGTGGCCACGCATCTGGCCTGGGACATGTTCACGCACTACGGTTCACCGTTGATGTCGCCCGGTTGGTTCCAGCCGCTCCTGGGAAATGGCCGGCTCTATTCGACTCCGCAGGCGATTTCCTGGTACGGCAGCACCCTGCTGGGGATGGCCGTGGTGGTCTGGTGGATCCGCAAGGGATTCCATCGGCAGAGCATCGGGCTGCGCCGGGCGTTCCTGTCGGGGCCGTGGCTTCGCGTGTACGCCGCGTTCCTTGTTCCCTACGCGATCCTGCTGGTCCCCTTCCTGCGCAATCCCCCCCAACGACCGGGGCAGCTGTTCTGGATCCTTTCCACATTGGTCACCGAGGCTCGGTGGGCCATCTTCGGTTCGTTCGCCTTGGCGCTGGGCGCGATCTGGCTGCAAAGCCGGCGCCGGATGACGGATTCCGACTGACGGGATCACCGGAATCGGCCGTTTGCGGCCATCGGATTCCACAAAACCGACGGTCTTGAACCTGGGGCCGAGTTGGCTTAATCCACCATCCAGCTTGGACGTTGCTCTTTGGCGCCTTGCCGGGAAGGTGGGGGAAGACGCGAAACGGCGGCGGTCTGGGCCGGGAAGATGCTCGAATCGGCGGGGAACGCGCTGGAAGCGGCGATGCGTTCTTCCAGCTTGGCGTAGACGATCGGGCGAAGCCTCTCCAGGGTCTGTTCGGCGCGCTGCGTCATGGTCGCCGGGAGCGGAAGCGGTCCTGAAATCGACATGCGCAGGAGTTCCGCGGCGGTGCGGACCTGATCGGTCTGGGCCAAGGCCATTCCCAGCTCCCAGGCCGGAAGGGATTCGAGCTGGAAGTGGGGGTGGCGTTCCACGAGCTTGTCGAGTTCCGTCGCGATCCGCAGCTGGTCGTGGTCGGAGCCTTTGACCCATTCCCTGAATTGCTGGGCGAACAGGGTCTGGGCCGCGGCCTCGTCGCCGGTCCTCATGTGGTCCCAGGCCTGGTCGATGGGCGGGATGCGGATCGCGGGTGGCGCGGCATCGAACCCGTCGAACCCGTACAGCGCCGCCCTGGCGGGCTTGCGCTCCGATTCGGCGATGTCGCGATCCACGGGAAGGAAGAACGAGACGACGAATCCGAACGCGAATCCTCCCACGTGCGCGGCGTAGGCGGTGCCGCCCTGCTGGATCGGCGACAGGAAATGGTTGCGCAGCAGTTCCATGGCGAACCAGGAGAGCAGGAAGATCCATGCCGGAATCCGTCCAACGATCGGGCGCAGGAACCAGGCGAAGACCTTGATCCTGGTCTTGGGCATCGAGCGTAGGAACGCGCCCATGGTCGCGGCGATGGCGCCGGACGCGCCGACCAGCGGGATCGTGGGCAGCGTCTGGAAGAGCGCCGAATGGACTCCCACCTGGGCCAGGGCCGACGCGAGTCCGCCTCCCACGTACAGGATCAGGAAAGCGGGAGCCCCGAAGCGCCGCTCGATGGCCACGCCGAAGGCGAAGAAGAAGATCATGTTGCCGATCAGGTGCATCCATCCGGCGTGCAGGAACATGTGCGATAGGATCCCGGGGAACCACGTCGCGTCGCCCGGGTGCAGTCCCCAGCGGCGCAGGAGGCTCTTTTCCTTCATGGTCCGTTCCACGCGCTCGGGGATGGTCGGGAGATCGGCGGCTTCGGAGGCTTCGGATTCCAGTTCGGAGTCGGTGGCGCGGTGCGCGGCGACGATTCCCTGGAAGGCGGACGTGTCCATTCCACGGAATCCGGGGATCTGCCGGGTCGTGCGACGCACCCATTCGATCTGGTCCAGGGTCGACATGGTGTCCAGGGCTTCGCGGTCGCGCTGCATCCAGGTTTCCACGGAATCCCGCTGGATGGATTCCATCAACCGGGATTCGGCGGGCCAGGTCAAGCCGAAGGCGACCAGGCACAGCGCGACGATCGCGACCGAGAGATAACCGATGAATCCATCGTCGTTTTCCGTACCGTAAGGAATGAGCAGCATGGCGGGCATTGGCCTTTCAGGAAGGCTGGGCATCGAACCCGGTGGGGCGATGCTTCGTTCGTCGAACCGGGTGTTGGTGGGTCGATCGACCAGCGGAATAGATGGGAACCAATTTATGAATTCCGACGCCACCGACCCGTATGTAAAGATGGCATGCGGTTTTCCAGGTGCGGGTGTCGCGGACTGGTGGGAACTGTCGAGCGACGGGAATGACGAATGTCACATCCCGTCTGGCTGATCTGGAAAATGGATATCGGATTCCGATTCGAACAGGTCGGTTTTCGCACGGCGAAGGCGATGGTTCCGCCACGATGGATCCGGGATCGCGGGAGTACGGAAAGGCGACGCGAAAAGCCCCGGCCGGTGGCCGGGGCTGAATCTGCTGGGGTTCGCGCTGATGGAGGTGCGGAGGCGCCTGGCCCTCTGATCAGGCCTTCGCGACCTCGATGCCCACGCTCACGCCTTCGATCCTGGCGTCGTCGGTCGAGGCCTTCTCGAACCGCAGGGAATCGGCCTGGACCTCTTCGGAAAGCGCGGCGCCGAATTCGGCCACCACCTGGGCGACCTCGTCGGAATCGGCCTTCACGACCACCGCCACGCGGTCGGTCACGGAAAGATCCATGTCCTTGCGCCTGGCCTGGATGCGGGCCTGCAGCTCGCGGGCCATGCACTCGCGCCGCAGTTCGGGGGTGATCTTGGGGTCAAGCGCGACGGTGGCTTGGGGCGCGGCCAGCACCACCAGGTCGCCCTTGGTGGCGCGGTCGATGAGCAGATCCTCGGGAGACAGTTCGTGTCCGGCGACGGAAATCGTCTTGCCGTCGGCCGCTTGGCGCAGGTCGTCCTGCGAAAGCGTCTTGAGCGCGTCGCCCACGGTCTTGAGGGCGGGGCCGAGTCTTTTGCCCAAGGTCTTGAAGTTGGGACGCGCCGACAGGCTCACCAGGTGCGATTCCTCGCGATCCACCGCCAGGGCTTTCACGTTCAGCTCCTCGAGGATCACGTCCTTCATCGCGAGGATGTCGGCTTCGGATTCGTCGGATCGGGGGACAACCGTGAGGGTGGCCAGAGGCTGGCGGACCTTGAGGTCGTTGGCCGAACGGAGCGAGCGGCCCAGCTCCACGATGGCGCGGGCCAGGTGGGTGCGGCGGATGCCGACTTCGTCCTTGAGCGATTCGTCGGGCTTGGGCATGTCGGCGTGGTGGACGGAGCGCGGCGCCGAAGGATCGATCTCGGCGACCAGGATCTGCCACATTTCTTCGGCGACGAACGGCATGTACGGGGCCAGCACCACCGCGAAGTCCTTGAGGACGCGGTGCAACGTGGCGTAGGCGGCCACCTTGTCGCCGTCGTCGGTGCTCTTCCAGAAGCGGCGGCGGCTGCGGCGGATGTACCAGTTGGTGAGGCTGTCGATGAACTTCACGACCTCGGGCACCACGTTGTAGAGACGGAACCCTTCCATCTCGCGTTCGATGGTGGCCAGCAGGTCCTGCAGCTCGGCCAGGATCCAGCGGTCCAGCTCCGAAAGCTGCAGGCTGGACAGCGGCGCCGACGGATCCCACGAGAGCTGGCCCTTGGCGCGGTCGGCGTTGTGGTAGGTGGTGAACAAGGAAAGCGAATTCCACAGCGGCAGCAGCACCGATCGCACGACCTCGCGCACGCCGGTCTCGGAAAAGCGCAGCTCTTCGGCCTTCACCGCCGCCGAGTTGATGAGGTACATGCGCAGCGCGTCGGCCCCGATCTGCTCCAGGATCAGGGTGGGGTCGGGGTAGTTGCGCAGGCTCTTGGACATCTTCTGTCCGTCTTCGGCCAGCAAAATGCCGTTGACGATCACGTTCTTGAAGGCCGGCTTCTGGAACAGCGCCGCGCCCAGCACCGTGAGCGTGTAGAACCAGCCGCGGGTCTGGTCCAGGCCCTCGGCGATGAAGTCGGCGGGGAACAACGCCTCGAATCCGTCGGCCTTCTCGAACGGGTAGTGCAGTTGGGCGTAGGGCATCGAGCCCGATTCGAACCAGCAGTCAAGCACTTCGCTCGTGCGGCGGTAGACCTTGCCCGAAGGATCGAAGGTCTTGCCGTCGTTCGTCTTCAGTTCGATCGAATCGATGAAGTGGGTGTGCAGGTCGGTGATCGTGGCGGCGTCGCGTCCGGAAAGGCGCGCGAGTTCTTCGATGGACCCGACGCAGATCATGTCGCCGTCCTCGGCCTTCCAGACCGGGATGGCCGTGCCCCAGAACCGGTTGCGCGAAAGGTTCCAGTCGCGCGCGCCGTCCAGCCACTTCCCGAAGCGTCCGTCCTTGATGTGGCCGGGCACCCAGGTGATCTCCTGGTTGGAATCGATCATCCACTGCTTGAGCGTCTTCGTGACGCCGTCGGAATTCGTCACCGGGCGGTCGAGCCCCATGAACCAGGTGCGCATGGCGCGGTACAGGAGCGGCGCGCCGGTGCGGTAGCAGTGCGGGTAGCTGTGCACGAAGGTCTCGTGCTTGAACACCAGGCCCTTTTCCTTGAGGGCGTGGATGATCGCCTTGTCGGCTTCCTTGGCCTCCTGGCCCTTCCAATCCGGAACGAGATCGGTGAACCGGCCGTCGGCGTCCAGAGGATCCCAAAGACCAAGGCCTTCGGAGGCGCCCAGCTGGAAGTCCTCTTCGCCAAAACTTGGCGCGATGTGCACGGCGCCGGCGCCGTCCTCGGTGCTGACGAAGTCCGCCAGCAGCAGGGTGTACTGCTTGTCGGACAGCTTGGGGGTGTAGCCGAACAGCGGCTTGTAGCGCAAGCCCGCGAGTTCGGATCCCTTCTTCGTCTCCAGGATCTCGATTCTTTTGGGGTCGAAGTAGGCCGCCAGGCGGGGCTCGGCGATCCAGTAGACGTGGCCTTCCGAGCGCAGCTTCACGTACGGGATGTCGGCACCCAGCGCGACGGCCAGGTTGGAGGGCAGCGTCCACGGGGTGGTGGTCCACACCAGCAGGGCGCCGCCGTCGGGATCGTTTTCCAGGAAGAACTTGAGGGTGAGCGACGGATCCTGTCGGTCCTTGTATCCCTGGTTGACCTCGAAGTTGGACAGCGGCGTGGAAAGCTTGGGGCTGTAGGGCTGCACCCGGTAGCCTTCGTAGATCAGGCCCTTGTCGAAGCAGGTCTTGAACACCCACCACACGGATTCCATGAACGACGGATCCATGGTGCGGTAGCCGCCCTGGAAATGCACCCAGCGGCCCATGCGCAGCACGGTCTTTTCCCATTCGCCGGTGTAGCGCATCACGATGGATCGGCAGGCTTCGTTGAATTTGTCGACGCCGTGGGCCTTGATCTCGGCCTGTCCGGCAAGGTTCAGGCTCTTCTGGATCTCGTTTTCCACCGGAAGTCCGTGGCAGTCCCAGCCGAAGCGGCGGTCCACGCTGCGCCCGCGCAGGCTCCAGTAGCGCGGAACGATGTCCTTGAGGGTGCCCGCCAGCAGATGGCCGTAGTGGGGCAGGCCGGTGGCGAACGGAGGACCGTCGTAGAAGTGGAAGGGAGGCGCGTCCTTGCGCAGTTCTTCCTGGCGTTCGAAGGCCCGGGTGGTTTCCCAGAACTTGAGGATTCGGCCTTCCAGGCTTGGAAACGAGGGATTCTTCTCTGGTTCGCGAAACTGGAGCATAGTCGCGCAAAGGTAGGTTTTCGCCACCGCGGGATCAGGGGGCGATGCCGGTTGGAGCCGCGGATCGGGTTTCACGCTCCAGCGAAGGGGGCGTTGGCTCCGGGAAAGCTCGTGCCGTCGTTGGCCGATTCGGCGTCGTTGGCCCTGAGCCACCGTTGCGCTTCCTGGACCACCTTGTCGTATTCGGTCCCGAGCTGGTCGAACAAGGGACCGAGATTCTTGCGTTCGGCCTGCTGCAGCCCGAGTTCGATCTGCTGGGCGATGGACGAAAGCGCCATGGCCCCCAGCGTCGCGGAACTCGACTTGAGATTGTGGAAGGTCCTGGTCGCTTCGTCCAGATCGCCCCGCCCGGCGCATTCGCGGCCGTTGCGCACCGAGTTGGGGACGGTGCTCAGGAACTGCTTGACCAGCAACCTGACCGTTTTCATGGAGTCGGTCGAATTTCCCAGGCTCTGGACGAGCGGATCGGGGTTGAAGGTGGTTTTCCGGGTGGGCTTGGTGGTGCCTTGCTTTTCCTTGGGTTGGCCAAGCGACAGGAGCCTGCGGATGACCCGCACGAGATCCTCGACTTCGAACGGCTTGCTGATGAATTCGTCCATCCCCGATTGCATGCACTTGTCGCGGTCGGAAGGCAGGACCCCGGCGGTCATGGCCACCACCGGGAGCTTGAGGTTCAAATCCTGTCGGATCGCCCGCGTGGCGGCGTAGCCGTCCATCACGGGCATCTGGACGTCCATGAGCACGAGGTCGTAGGCGTCCGGGGTCCGACGGAGGCGCTCGACGGCGGCCTTGCCGTTTTCCGCCAGATCGACTCCGGCGCCCAGCGCCTGGAGCGTCTCCGTGGCCACCACCTGGTTGAACGCGTTGTCTTCCACCAGCAGCACCCGGACTCCTTGCAGGGTCTTGCGCTCTTCGGTCACGCGTTCCATGTGGAGTTTGGATTCCTCCTCTTCGTGGGCGTGGTGTCCGAGGTTGTTCTTGAACGCCTTCAGGAGCGCCAACGGCGTGATCGGCTTGACCAGGATCCCGTCGAGCAGACGGATGCCCTCGTCGGCGGGGTTTTCCACCGCGTTGCGGACCGTCTTGACGATGGTGATCTCGCGATCGACCGCCTCGCGGATCTCTTCGATGGAGGTGCGGTCGTTCCAATCGGGCAGAGTGCCGTCCACCAGGAGCGCGTCGAAGGGCTCGATCGGTTCGCGGCGTTCCAGGAGTTCCAGGCATTCCCCGAGATTCGCGGCGAACTGCAATTTCCAGCCCCAACGGGCCGCGGCGGCTTCCAGGCTCGCCTGCGAAGACGGGTGGTCTTCCAGCACCAGGATGTTCAACGGCTGGATGGAAAGCGCCTGGGCGTCCGGTTCGGAAAGATGGGTGTTGGGGAACGGGACGGAGATGAAGAATTCCGTCCCGATCTGCGACATGCTGCGAACCCCGATCTGTCCACCCATCATGTCCAGCAGCTTCTTGGAGATCGTCAGGCCCAGTCCCGTCCCTCCGAATCTTCTGGTGTTGGAGGAATCGACCTGGGTGAACGGCTGGAACAGGCGGCGCTGTTGTTCGTCGGTCATCCCGATGCCGGTGTCCCGGATGCGGAATCCCACGCGGATGGTCTGTTCGTCGGTGGAAAGGATCTCCACGGACAGCGCGACCTCGCCTTGCATGGTGAACTTCAGGGCATTGCTCAGCAGGTTGACCAGCACCTGCTGCAGCCTGAGGGAATCTCCGTGGAGCTGGGTCGGGACGCTGGGATCCACCGTCATGGAGATTTCCAGGTCCTTGCCGGAAGCGTTCACGGAGGCGATGTTCGCGATGTTTTCCAGCAGGTCGTCCAGGAGGAAGTCCATCGGTTCGATCCTCATGCGGCCGGCCTCGATCTTGGAGAAATCGAGGATGTCGTCGATGATCCCGAGGAGCGATTTTCCGGACTTGCGGATCATGTCCAGGTACTTGCGCTGGTTTGGGGTGATGGCGGTCTTGCCCATCAGTTGCACCATTCCCAGGACCGCGTTCATGGGGGTGCGGATCTCGTGGCTCATGTTGGCCACGAACTCGCTTTTCATGAGGCTGGTCCGTTCCGCCTGTTCGCGGGCTTCCTCGATGGCCCGGATCGCTTCCCGTTCCTTGGACGTGTCGCGGGCCACGCCCAGGAATCCGTCGATGTCCCCCTGGTGGTTGTGCAGCGCCGTGACGACGAGTTGGACGGGAACCGTCGTCCCGTCCTTGCGCAGGTAGGTCCATTCCCTCGATTCGGCCCGGCCTTGCCTGGCCGCTTCGGCGAAGACATCGAATCCTTCCAGCCGTTTTCCGGATTCTTCCAGGATCCGTTCCGACGCCCGTGCGATCTCTTCCGGAAGATGGATGTCGGTGAGAGGCCGGATTCCGACCATCTCTTCCGCGTTCCAGCCCAGCATGCGTTCGGCGCCCTTGCTGAACAGCTGGATCGTTCCGTCGGGCGTGGTGGCGATGATGCTGAATTCGCTGGCGCCGTCGATGATGCCGCCGAGCCTGGCTAGCGAATCGAGCTGGGCCTGCTGGGCCACCTTGACCGGCGTGATGTCGGCGACCAGGCTGTAGAAACCTTCGATCCGGTCGCCCTCGAGCTCGGGGATGAACGTGGCCAGGACGCTGCGTTTGCCGGTTTTTGTCGGGAAGTCGCGTTCGAACACCTGGACCTCCCCCGAGAGCGCCGCCATCGCGCGCGCGCGGACCTCCTCGAAGACCTCTTCCCCCAGGAGGTCTTCCAGATGGATCCCGGACAGGTGTTCCGGCTGGATCTCGTACCAGTCCAGGAACGTCTTGTTGGCGAACCTGTTGCGCATCTGCCGGTCCCACAGGCCCACCAGTCCGGGAATGTTGTCCAGGACCGTCTGGAGGTACGAACGGCTTCGGCGCAGTTCGGCTTCGGCTTCCACCGCGTCGGTGATGTCGTCGACCTCCAGGAGCAGCATGGCTTCGGCGCCGTCGATCGGCGCGACGCGGACGCGTCCCCACCGGATCCTTTCCGGGGTCTTCGGCGAGACGAACCGCAGACGGATTCCGTCGGAGTGGTCGGTGGGAAGCTCGAGGGGAGGGGGTGTCGAGCCGTCGGGCGCGGTCGCGAAATCCTCCAGCCGCGAGCCGAGCAGTTCTTCCGGGGCGCGTTCCGCGAGATAGGAGAAGAACGGATTGGTGCGCAGGATGCGTCGGTCGGAATCCAGGAGGGCCAGACCGGTGGCCGCCGCGTCGAAGATGCTGCGCAACCTCGATTCGCTGGATTCCAGGCTGCGGAACTGGGCGCGGTTGATGTCCACCACGAGGCCGATCAGGATCGGGAGGAACGCGGTCCCCGTGGCGGCCACCCAGAGTTCCAGGTTGGCCGATCCTTGGATGCCGGAATTTTGGGGGCCGTACCCCAACCAGACGCCCAGCATGATCGCCACCATGGACGACCAGATCAGGATGGAGGTGTGGAGGAGTCCCTTGCGCAGCGCCACCAGCGAGATCAGGATCGCGATGAAGATGAACGGCTTGGTGACGTTGGCAAGGAACATCCCGCTGGCCGCGACCAGGACGCCGAATTCCGGCAGCAGCCAGAGGAGTTCCGGCAGGGTGGGGCGCTTCCACCGGTCCGGAGCCGGGATCGCCATGCTCGGCATCAGGACCAGGACGAGCCCCGTGCCGTCAAGGATCCAGCAACGCAGGGCCGTGGACCACCAGTCCATCCCAGCATGGGCATGGATGCTCCACGCGTGGAGCGCAGCGATCGGCGGGGCGCTCGCGAACACCGCGACGGTCAGCGACGGCAGGAGCTTTCCGAGCGGTGCGGGAGACGCCGACGGGATTCCGACCACGCGCCGCAACAGGAACGATCCGAGGGCGATTTCCAGCGTGTTCCAGAGTCCGAGCTGGAAGGCCAGGATCGCGCTGGCGCCAAGGCCCAACGATGCCGTCGCGCTGGCGACCAGCAGGCCCGACAGCAAGGCGTTGCGCCGATGGCCGTCCATGCGCAGCGCCATGGCGATCCCGATCCCGGTCGGGAACCACACCAGCGCCAGCCAGGAATCGGTTCTGGTCAGAGCCGGACAGAAATAGGCGATGGCTCCATAGAACACCGCGCACGCGACGATCCCTCCCCATTCCAGGATGGGTGTTCGCGCGGGGGAGGTCGATGGAATGGGATTTGTCATTGGGACGGCGCCTTCCTTGTCTCGGAACCGAGCACGATGGCCACCGCCCGAGTCTACCGCTCCGGGACATCGGCCGGCAAGCGCGGGCGCTCCGATGTCCTCGCTTGTCCGCTCCGATTCTGGAGTGGTATGATGGCCTCGTGCAAAAAAAGACCCTGCTTGTCGTCGACGACGACCCGATCATCCTCACGCTGCTGGAACACATCCTGGCGCGCGAGGGGTTCGAGGTGCGCAAGGCGTCTTCCGGAAAGGAGGCCGTCGAACTCGTGGAGTCGATGGCGGCCATTCCCGACCTGGTCCTGTCCGACGTCATGCTTCCCTATCTGAGCGGATTCGAGCTGGTTTCGATGCTCCGTTCGCGGGAAGGCTGGGAACGCGTTCCGATCGTGATGCTCACGGCCAAAGGACAGGAAGCCGACATCAAGCGCGCCTTCGACGCCGGTGCCGACGACTACCTGGTGAAACCGTTCCAGCCGGGCGAACTCCTGGCCAGGCTGCGCCGGTTCCTCCGATGATCGGCTGAAGCGATTCCGCCGCGGCCCATCCGCGGAAGGGTGTTTCGTCCATGTTTCCGCTGTTTCGTACGCGTTGCGGAGCCGTGCGCGCGGTCGGTTCCATGGGATGTTTGTGTCCGATGAGCACGGCCATATGATGAAGGCGTTGGTGAGGTACCTCCTGCAGGTCACGGGACGGGCCCACCTGGCGTCCTTCGCGCAAGGGTTGCTGCACCTGGGGCGACCGTCGCCGGTGGCGTTCCCCAACGAACTCGTGGAGCAGGGCGTGGCCATCGCGCTTTCGGGATTGGCCAACACCATGGCCATCCAGAGCAACCCCGACTGGGTGTGGCCCGTCTGGGTGGTGCGCCAGACGGATCCCGACGACCCCGCCTTCGTTCCGACCGGATTGAATCTCATCACGACCAACCTGACGGGACGCAACTGGACTTCCATGGGGTTGCCCGGATCGACGCGCGAAGCCATGGTGGATCCGGTGGGCATGGTGACTTCGGGTCCCTGGAAATGGTCGATCCTTCCGTGCCTGCGGATCGGGGACGAGATGGCGGTTCCGTCGCTGCGCCACGCCCAGGTGCGACAGATTCTGCTTCCCGGTCCGGTCCCGGGGGTCTCGACGTCGTTGATGGCGGGTCCGATCCGGTGGACGTGGGATTCGATCGCCGCCGAAGTGGAAGGACGCGAAGGCATCCTGCTGCGGATCGCCCTGGAGAACACCGGGACGGAATCCGTCGAGGTCCATCCCGGAGCGGGGCTCCGCCCGGCCAATCCGCTGTCGCTGGGGCCGGTCCGGAACATCCGGGTCGACAAGCACCGGATCCGCGTCGACGGCGAGGACGCCCTGGTCTTTCCCGATCCTCCCGTTCGGACGGTGGTTTCCGATCGCCACAACGGCGACCCCCTTGCGAGGGCCTCGGCGGGGCTTCCGCTGCGCAGCCTGCGCTCGCGTTCGGGGATGGCCACCTGCCTGGTGGAATGGACGGCCAAACTCGCCCCGGGCGGATCGTGGGAGACCTGCCTGGTGGTTCCGATCGCGGCCAGGGACGGATTCCGTCCGCTGGGCAGGCGGGCGATCGAGCACTCGCGCGAGCGGATGGAGGTCGCGCACCGCAGATCGGCCATGAAGGGGACCGCGCTTTCGATCCCCGACGAACGGCTGCAGGCCGGGTGGGACGCGGTCCGCGCCCGGATGCACGTCTTCGACGACGGAGATCGCTTCTCGCCGGGCACGTTCCTTTACCACGAGCACTGGTTCCGGGATTCGGCCTTCCTTTCGCTGGGGTTCGAGAACCTGGGGCGCGGGGATCTGGTCGAGCCCAAGATGGATCTTCTGCGCACCCGCCAGAAGCGCGACGGGCTGTTCCGTTCCCAGACCGGGGAATGGGACTGCAACGGGCAGGCGATCTGGACCCTGGGCCTGCACGTGCGGCGCGGAGGCCGACCCGAGCTCGCCGCGACGCACCTCCGGTCGGTGCTGCGCGGCGTGGACTGGATCGTCCGCCAGCGCAGGGCCACCCAGCGCGAGCGATCCCCCCACCAGGGTCTGCTCCCGGCGGGGTTCTCGGCCGAGCACTTCGGGCCCAACGACCACTACTTCTGGGACAATTTCTGGTCGATCGCGGGGATGGAGGAGGCCGTCTGGCTGGCCAGGCTCGCCGGGAACGCGCAGGAGTCGGACCGGATCGCAGAGGAGGTCGCCGACTACCGCGCCGATCTGGAAAGCGCGATCGCCTGGGCGACCGAACGCGGCGGCGGGGGGCTGCCCAGTTCGCCGTACCGTCGCATGGACGCGGCTTCGATCGGCAACCTGGTGGCGCTGTCGCCGCTTGGGGTCGTGGGGGCGGACGCCGCCTGGGTCGCGCCCACCCTGGCCCATCTGGCGGCGAACAACCTGCGCGACGGGATGTTCTTCCAGTCGATCGTGCACACCGGGCTCAACCCGTACCTGTCGGTCCAGCTGGCCAGGGCCAGGTTGGTGGTCGGCGACGCCGACGGCGCCATGGAGATCCTGCAGGCGCTGGCCCGGGTGGCGAGCCCCACCTGGTGCTGGCCCGAGGCCATCCATCCCCGCACCGGCGGCGGATGCATGGGCGACGGCGACCACGGCTGGGCCGCGGCCGAGTTCGTCTCGCTCCTGCGCGAGATGCTGGTCCGCGAAACCCCCGAAGGGCTCGAGCTGCTGTCGGGCGTTCCGCGCGGGTGGCTGGACGCCCCCGCCGGAATCCGTCTGGGCCACGCCACGACCCGGTTCGGGACCCTGCGGTTTTCGGTGGGTTCCGGGAACGGGGGTGTCGTCCTGGAATGGGCTCTGGACCGCGCGCCGCACCAGGATTCGGGGAACCTGGCCGTTTCCGTCCCCGACCGCGACGGTCGGCGAACAATCAAGATCCTGCCTTCGCCGTCCGGGCGCATCCGCCTGGACGACGATGGCCAAGCCTCTTCGGAGAAACCATGAACGCATCCAATTTCCGGCATCGCATCGCCGAAGAACTCGAGAATACCATCCTGCGTTCGCAGGCGGCGCTGCCGTCCAACGACAGGATCCGGATCGATCTGCATTGCCACGACCACCATTCCGACAAGCCCGACGAACGCCTGGGGCGCATGCTCGGCGTGCCCGAGACCTGGGTGGCGACCGACGACCTGCTCGCCACGCTGCGGTCCAACGGCACGGATCTCGTCACGGTGACCAACCACAACGACGCCCGCAGCTGCTGGGAACTGCTCGATCGCGGGCAGGACGTGCTGCCCGGCGCCGAATTCAGCTGCACGCTGCCCGATTTCGAGATCGGGATCCACGTGCTCGCCTACGGATTCACGCCTTCCCAGGAAGCGAAGCTCGCGTCCTACCGCAAGGACGTGTACCGGTTCGTGGACTACTGCAACGAACACAATCTGGTGACGGTGCTCGCCCACCCGTTGCAGTTCCACAGCCCCAAGGGGCTGCCCCCCATGGAGGTCATGGATCGGCTGGGGTTGCTGTTCGAGCGGTTCGAGGTCGTCAACGGCCAGCGCGACGCTTGGCAGAACGTGCTCACCGCCGCCTGGGTGGAGGGCATGGACGAAGAAGAGATTCACGCCATGGCCCGCCGCGCCAAGCAACCCGTGGATCTTTTCGCCAGGAACCCTTATTCCAAGCGCATGACGGGCGGGTCCGACGACCACATGGCGATGTACGCGGGATCCACCGGGACCATCCTGCATGTGCCCGACCTCCAGGCGCGGCGCAAGTCCGGTGCGAAGCTCTCCGAGCTGGCGCTGGAATCCCTGCGCAACGGATCGTTCGCTCCCTACGGCGGCGCCAACGAAGAAGAAAAGCTCGCCGCGGCGCTATTGGACTATTTCTGCCAGATCGTCATGAACATGGAGGACCCCGGGCTCCTGCGCATCCTGCTGCACAAGGGCGACACCGCGGAAAAGCTGCTCGCGCTTTCCGTGGCCAACGGCGCCTTCGAGCTGCGCCGCCACAAGGTGACCATGCAATTCCTGCGCGCGGTCCACGACGCCTTCGCGGGCAAGGCCCCCGGGATGGCCGCCAAGTTCGCGACCAGCAAGGATTTCCGGCCGTTGCTGGACATCCTGACGCGGATCGCGAAGGCGCGCCGCAAGGGATCTTCCGAGCTCGCCCGCGAAGTGGGCACCGCGCTGCCGGCCATCTTCACCCAGCTGGGCGACGTGCTCGCCGGAAGGGTCGTGGGCAAGTCCAAGGAGATCGGACGATTCCTGGCCACGGGGCCCGAGGAAGGCAAGTCGTGGCTGCAGCGGATCGAGGTGCCGTCCAATCTGCGGCGCCTGGTGGCCGGCGAAGGTCGCGGTCGCGGGAAGCGCGAGGACGCGAATCTGGCCAGGCTCGCCGACGGTCTCCCGTATCCGCTGCTGGCGGCTTCGGTGATCGCGGGGTCGCAGTACGCGGCGGCGCGGGTGCTCCACGAGAAGCGCCCGTTCCTGGACGCGTTCTCCGAGAGGCTGGGCAAGCACAGGCATCCGCATCGGGCGCTGTGGCTCACCGACACCTTCGAGGACAAGAACGGCGTATCCAGCGTGCTGCGCCAGATGCTGGACGAAATCCGTCGCCGCGATCTGCCGATCGACCTGCTCGTCGTCTCCGATACGCTCCAGGAGCAGCCGCACCTGAAGGTGCTCAAGCCCATGGCGGCCTTCGAGACGCCCATGTATCCGCAGCCGGTCCGGGTCCCCGACCTGGTGGCGGCACAAAAACTCTTCCACCAGGGTGGCTACGACCGCATCGTGTGCTCCACCGAAGGCCCCATGGGGCTTCTGGCGCTCTACCTCAAGAACGCGTTCGAAGTCCCCGCGTGGTTCTTCGTGCACACCGACTGGATGGATTTCGCGCGGCGCTCCCTGGGTTGGGACAAGAACGGCCTGTCGCGTCTGCGACGGATCCTGCGGGCCTTCTACAAGGGGTTCGACGGCCTGTTCGTGCTCAATTCGCAGATGCGCGAATGGCTCGCTTCGGAGCAGATGGGCGTTCCGCTGGACCGCCTGCATTCCACCGCGCACTGGGCCGACGCGGCCTTCTTTCCGAGGGTGGACGCCCTGCGGTCCGAGATCTTCCCGGGGATCTCCGACCAGGACAAGGTGATCCTCTTCGCCGGGCGCGTGTCGGAAGAAAAGGGTGTCTTCGAGATTCCTTCCATCCTGTTGCGGATCCGCGAACGGATCCCCGAGGCGAAACTCGTGGTGGCCGGAACCGGCCCTGCCGAAGCGCGTCTGCGGGAGATGGCTCCCGACGCGCTGTTCCTGGGGTGGTGCGACAGGGAACGCCTGGCGCGGGCCTATTCCTGCGCCGACATGCTGTTGCTGCCCTCGCGGTTCGACACGTTCGGCTGCGTGGTCCTGGAAGCCATGCAATGCGGTCTGCCGGTCGCCGCCTACGCGGTGCAGGGGCCGCGCGACATCGTCGAGCCGGGCGTGTCGGGAATCCTTGGCAATTCGGCTCCGGAGCTGGCCATGCGCATCGCCGACACGTTGTCGGCTCCGCTGCGGGTTTCGGCCTTGCGCCACGGTGCGGTGCTGCGGGCCGAATCCTACCAGGCCGAAGAGATCCTGCGGCGGTTCCTGTTCGATCTGGGCCTGGGCGACGAGCCGGTCCGCAAGCGCGTCAAGACGGCCCACGATGGACAAAATCCGGGGAGCCTTCTGGGCGAACTGCTGGATCTGGTGGAAGGCGGATAGACGAGATCTCTTTGGGGAAAGAAAAAAGGCGCTGCCCGGGAGAATCCGGACGGCGCTTTTTTGTTCCGTTTCGCGATCCTGGAGCCGAAGTCGGCTCCAGACGCTGGAATCCTACTGCTCCTGGTGGCGTGCGGTCTTGGCTTCCACGAGGAACAGGGCGTCTTCGGCGATGTTGGCCGAAAGGTCGCCCACGCGCTCCAGGTTCTTTGAGATCCGGATCAGGTCCAGGCCGGTCTCGATCAGTTCGCGGTCTTCCTTCACGGCCTGGATGATCAGGCGGGCCATGTTCCGGTTGAGCTCGTCGAGCTTGTCGTCCGCGGCGATGGTGCGGCGGGCGAGTTCGGGATTGCGGTGGAGGAACGAATTCACCGCGTCGTGCAGCATGCGGTGGGCCAGCTCCGCCATCTCCGGCAGGTGCAGGGTGTCGGGGCGCTGCCGCAGTCGGCAGAGCGTGATCGCCGATTGGGCGATGTTCGTCGCGTGGTCGCCGATCCGTTCCAGGTCCACGACGGCGTCCTGCATGGCGAACACCATGCGCAGGTCGCTGGCGACCGGCTGGTGGAGGGCGATGAAGTCGATGATCATCGATTCCAGACGGATTTCGTCGGCGTCGATCTCCTTTTCGCGGGCGAAGGCGACGTCGGCCAGCGACGGATCGCCTTCCACCAGGGTGCGGATGGCCGAATCCAGGCCGTCCAGCGCGCGCTGGGCCATCGCCTGCAGTCCGGACCGGAGGTCCTCGATGTTCTTCTCGAAATGGCGTTCCATGGGAATCCCTCGGCTGTGGAGCGTTGTCGTTGCGGTTTTCCCCGGGGTCCCTTCGCCGAGCGCGCCGTATCGGCGGTTCGTGCCATGGATCCTGGGAGGGCGCCTGCGGCGCCAGGGACGGAAAGTGGTCAGCCGAACCGGCCGGTGATGTAGTCTTCGGTGCGCTTCTGGGACGGACTCGTGAAGATCTTCTGTGTGGGGCCGGTCTCCACCATCTCGCCCATGTAGAAGAACGCCGTGGTGTCGGACACCCGCGAAGCCTGGTGCATGGAGTGGGTCACGATCACGATCGTGTAGTTCTCCTTGAGCTGCCAGATCAGTTCCTCGATCTTGGCGGTCGCGATGGGGTCCAGCGCCGACGCGGGTTCGTCCATCAGGAGGACTTCGGGGTCCACCGCGATGGCCCGCGCGATGCACAGCCGCTGCTGCTGGCCGCCGGACAGCGCCAGGCCCGATTTGGCCAGGTCGTCCTTGACTTCGTCCCACAGAGCCGCTCCTCGAAGCGATTTCTCCACGATCTGGTCCAGCGTTCGCTTGTCCTTGACGCCGTGGATGCGCGGTCCGTAGGCGATGTTTTCGTAGATGCTCTTGGGGAACGGATTGGACTTCTGGAAGATCATCCCCACCTTGCGGCGCAGCAGCACCGGATCGACGTCCTTGCCGTAGATGTCGGTCCCGTCGATTTCCACCCTGCCTTGGATCCGGGCGCTGTCGATCAGGTCGTTCATTCGGTTGAGGCAGCGCAGGAAGGTGCTCTTGCCGCAACCCGAAGGTCCGATCAAGGCGGTGACGCGGTTCTTCTCGATGTCGAGGTCGATGTCCCGCAGGGCGTGCTTCTGGCCGTATTGCAGGTTCAGCTTCCCGGCGCGGATCTTGATGTTTTCTGTCATTGGGAGTTCTGGTTCCCTTCAGCGGATGGCCCGGCGGCGCAGGTGCCAGCGCAGGAAGATCGCGGAAAAGTTGAGGGTGAAGGTGAGGAGCAGGAGGACGAGGGTGGTCGCGAACTGGATGGGCTTGGTGGCTTCCACGTCGGGGCTCTGCGTGCTCATGATGTAGATGTGGTAGCCCAGCTCCATGAACTGGTCGGTGAGGGCGTCCGGCAGCTCCGGAAGGAAATATGCCGCTCCGGTGAACAGGATGGGGGCCACTTCGCCCGCACCGCGGCTGATCGCCAGGATGGCGCCGGTCAGGATGCCGGTCATGCTCTGCGGAAGCACCACCTTCCAGATGGTTTCCAGGCGGGTGGCGCCCAGGGCCAGGCTGCCTTCGCGAAGCTCGCGAGGCACCGACTTGATGGCTTCCTCCACCGACACGATCACGACGGGAAGTGTCAACAGCGCCATGGTGAGGGATGCCCACAGGATGTTGGGCTGTCCCCACAGGAGCTCGCCGCCGTTGAACGCCTTGTCGATCCCGCCGCCCATGAAGCTGATGAAGAACCCCAGCCCGAACAGGCCGAACACGATGGAGGGGATTCCCGCCAGGGTGTTGACCGCGAACCGGATGCTCCGGCCGACCTTGGAGGTCTGTCCCACGTATTCGTTCAGGTAGATCGCCGTCACGGTTCCCACGGGAACCCCGACCAGGCTCATGAGCAGGACCAGGAAGAAGGTGCCCATGATCGCCGGGTAGATCCCGCCTTCGGTCATGCCTTTTTCCGGCGAGCCGAAGATGAAATCCCAGCTCAGGTGGCCGATGCCGCCGTACACGATGATGCCCATGATGGCCAATACGGTGAGGACCGTCGCGATCGCCGAGCCTCCGGTCACCAGGGCGACGCCCCGTCCCACCCATTTCTTGGGGATGCTCACGTCGCACCTCCGAACTTGGCGCTCAGCCGCTGCCGGATGAAGATTTCCGCGATCGCGTTCAATGTGAAGCTGAACGCGAACAGGAGCGTGCCCAGCACGAAGAGCATGACGTAGTGCGGGTCGCCGAACACGACCTCGGCCATTTCCGCGCCGATCGAGGCGGAAATGGTCCGCACCGGTTCGACCAGGCTCGGCGACAGCAACGCCGCGTTGCCCGTGGCCATGAGCACGATCATGGTTTCGCCGACCGCGCGCCCGAGGCCCAGGAGCACCGCCGCGAAGATTCCGGGAATCGCTGCCGGCAGCACCACGCGGATGTTGGTTTCCCAGAGGGTGGCGCCCATGGCGAGCGATCCTTCCGTGTAGTGCTTCGGGATGGCGTTCAGGGAGTCCTCCGACAGGGTGTAGATGAGCGGGATCACCGCCAGCGACATGGCGATGCCGCCCACCAAGGCGTTCAGGCGGTAGTCGAGCCCGAACAGGTTCTGGACCAGCGAAGCCAGGATCGTGAGCGCGAAGAACCCGATCACCACCGACGGGAATCCCGCCATGATCTCGATCACGGGTTTCATGAGTTCCTTGGCCCACCTGGGCGCGAAGGTGCTCGTGAACAGCGCCGACAGGATCCCCACCGGTGCTCCGATCAGGATGGCGATCAGCGCGACCTTGAGCGAGCCCGCGAACAAGGGGGGTATGCCGAACTTGGGGTGGTCGCCCACGGGTTGCCAATCCTTGCCCAGGATCTGTTCCAGGACCGTTCCCGGCTTGGTCGGGGCTTCGGACGGTTCGACTTCGGCCGTTGCGACGGATTCCGTCGGCATCGCTTCCGTGGAATCGTGCGCGGCCGCGGCCTGCGCCGATGCGGAGTCGGATTCCGGTTCCCCGTAGGTTTCCGGTTGTCCGATCGGACCGGGATCGTCGCCGTAGGTTTCAGGCTGCCCGACCGGTTCGGGATCTCCGTAGGATTCGGCTTCGCCCACCGGATCCCCGTAGGTCTCCGCCGCCCCCGTGCCGGAAGCGTCTCCGGAAGACGAGATCGATTCGTGTCCTCCGCCGAGCGTGTCGCCGTGCATGGTCAGGATCGGCGCCGCTTCGCGGAACACGAAGAGGAAGATCAGGACGATCGCCCCCAACGACGCGAAGGACACCGCAGCGATGCCCTTTTCGATCAAGAATTCGCCCAAACGTATGCGTTTCTTCATTTCGCACCAAAGCCCGACGGCCCTTGTCGGGCGGCCGGGCGGGATGTGGGTTCTGGAGATCGGGTCCGG
>Ga0116187_1001809_pt1 | contig 21866 bp, 17 predicted proteins | sample AD_JPNNA6_MetaG_FD_89755 | JGI IMG/M metagenome (GOLD analysis project Ga0116187, IMG submission 89755) | Active sludge microbial communities of municipal wastewater-treating anaerobic digesters from Japan - AD_JPNNA6_MetaG | ecosystem: Engineered > Bioreactor > Anaerobic > Digestate | place... | reverse complement strand
GATGCTGATGGAAAATTTACTTTAACGTCTTCATTAAAACTGCCTTTTACATTAGAAATTACAAGTTTGGGGCACCAAACTAAAAAAGTAACCATTACATCAAACAATCAAAATGTCACAATAAAACTGGCCGATTCAGAAACAACTTTAGATGAAGTTGTAGTTGCTGCATCAAGAACTCCTGAAAGAGTTTTAGAATCTCCAATAACTATTGAAAGAATGGGAATTAAGGAAATCAAAAAAACGGCTTCCCCAACTTTTTATGAAGGATTAGAAAACCTGAAAGAAGTTCAAATGAATACTAGTAGTTTGACTTTTAAATCTATAAACACTCGTGGTTTTGCTACGGTCGCCAACGTACGTTTTATGCAATTAGTCGATGGAATGGATAATTCTTCACCCTTATTGAACTTTGTGTTGGGTAATATGATTGGAATTTCAGATATCGATGTTCAAAATGTAGAGTTATTGCCTGGAGCATCTTCGGCATTGTATGGTGCAAATGCTTTTAATGGAATAATGTTTATGAATAGCAAAAGTCCTTTTACTTATCAAGGTATTTCGACGTATTTAAAATATGGAGCTACAAGCCAAAAAGCAGCAGGTACTAATGACTATCATGATTTTGGAATAAGAATGGCGCATGCCTTCAATAAGTATTTTGCCGCAAAAGTAAATATGACTTTTATGAAAGGAACCGATTGGTTTGCAGTAAACTATGATGATAAAAATCGTCAAGGGCAAGGAATAACCAGAAGTGATGTGAATTATGATGGTATGAATGTTTATGGTGATGAAGCTTCTACAAATATAAAAGCTGTTGGACAATCACTAGCAGATTTGGGGTTGATACCAGGTTCGGCAGTAAATTTATTGCCTAATTATAATGTCAGTAGAACAGGTTATAATGAAGTAGATTTAACCGATAACAAGGCTGCCAACACTAAAATAGATTTCTCTTTTCATTTAAGACCTCTTGGAGACGAAAGATTGGAAGTCATTTGGCAAAGTAAATTTGGTTTTGGAAATGCAGTTTATCAAGGAGCCAATCGCTATTATTTGAATAATTTTTATATGTCGCAACATAAAGTTGAAGTTAAAGGGAAAAACTTTTTTGTTAGAGGATATACCACTACAGAAGATGGCGGAAAATCATACGACATGCTTTTTACAGGATTGAATATAAATAGAAAATGGAAAGATGATAAAACTTGGTTTGGTCAATATGCAGGGGCTTTTGTTCAAGCTACATTAGCAGGACAAACTCCAGAAAATGCTCATATTATATCTAGAGGTGTTGCCGATACGGGAAGATTTATGCCTGGAACTCCTGAATTTCAAAACGCATTTAATCAGGTTATTAATGATCCTGATGTGTTGACAGGATCTAAATTAGTTGACAATTCTAGAATTTATCATTCGGATGCTAATTATAATTTTAAAGACCTCATTAAATTTGGCGAAATTCAAGTAGGGGGTTGTTACAGACAATATCAATTGAATTCACACGGAAGGATTTATACCGATGCGAATGGGCCAATTTATTACAACGAATATGGTGTTTACGCACAGTTACAGAAAAAATTCTTGGAAGATAGATTCAAGTTTACTGGATCGCTTCGCTATGATAAGTCCAAAAATTTTGACGGAAGTTATTCGCCAAGAGTATCATTAGTTTATTCTGCAGGTGAAAGAAAACAGCACAATTTTAGAGCTTCCTATCAAACTGGTTTTAGAAACCCAAGTACACAAGACCAATATATTGGTTTCAATGTTGGAAACGCTGTGTTAGTTGGATCTGCTCCTGATAATTTATTGCGATATTCAGAATCAAGACCTGTTGCAAATGGTTCGCCAGCCATCGGACAAGTTTATGCAGGTGGTTCATCTGTAGTAATGACAGGTGAAAATGCCTATCTAAATTCCTATACAAAATCTTCGGTTGATGCTTTTGCAGCCTTTGCAGCCGCCAATCCAGGAAATACACCCGGAGCAGCCGCATTATTGAAAAAAACAAATGTAAATTTTGTTAAACCAGAAGAAGTTCAGGCTATCGAACTAGGCTATCGTTCACAATACAAAGAGGTGAATATTGATGTAAATGGATACTATAATACCTATAACAATTTTATTGGAAACCTAACAGTTGTTGCTCCATTATATGGAACAGCAAGTGAAACTTTCGATTTTGCTCAAGGTGCTCCAACTTATGTAACAAATCCAGCGGTACAAACTTTACACGCTCTTGGTAACGGAAATTATAGAGCTTATCAATTATACACCAACACTGCTTTAAAGATACAATCATTAGGTTTTGGAATCGGACTTTCTAAAAGAATGTTTGGTTATTACGATTTTGGAATGAATTACAATTATTCACAATTTGATTTTGATCAAGCCAAAGATCCAGGTTTTGAAGCGGGTTTCAACACTCCAAAACACAGAGTTAAAGCCTCCATTGGAAATGAAAAACTATTCGAAAACTTTGGATTTAACGCAAGTATAAGATGGAATAGTGAATATCTATGGGAATCTACTTTTGCAGATGGTATGATAGAGTCAGCTACAGTTGTTGATGCTCAAATTAATTACGGTTTGCCAAAACTGAAATCTTTATTAAAATTAGGTGCCACGAATATTGGAAGTAAAGAATATACTCAAGTATTAGGTGCTGGAGCAATAGGGCAACAATATTTTATTTCTTGGACTATTAATCCGTAATTCAATCATTCAACAACATATATAAATAATAAGATTATGATAAAAAATTTCAAATGGCTTTTATTGGTTGCTGCAACCTTTATGGCATGTAATGATAATGATGTTGAAACTGTAGTTTATAATACATCCGATGGATTAGCCCCAACAGCAGGGAATGCAAATTTTTCGAAATTTGTTTCTTTAGGAAATTCATTAACCGCAGGATATTCTGACAATGCGTTGTTTATTGATGGGCAAAAATCCTCTTACACTTATATATTAGCACAACAATTTGCAACAGTTGGTGGCGGAGAATTTAAAATCCCTTTTATGGCCGACAATATTGGAGGATTCAAAATCAATGGAGTGCCGTATGCTGGGCCAAGATTGGCTTCAACAGGCGGTGGAGCACCAACTCCAGTTTCTGGAACTCCATCAACAGAGATTATGACTTCAATAGTTTCTGGAGGACCTTATAATAATTGTGGTGTTCCAGGTGCTAAAAGTTTTCATTTATTATCACCAAGTTACGGTAGTTTAGCTGGGATATCTTTAGGAACTGCAAATCCTTATTATGTTCGTTTTGCTCCAAATGCTACCACATCGGTTTTAGCCTATGCAGCTTCTCAAACACCTACATTCTTTTCGCTTTGGATTGGAAATAACGATGTTTTGGGCTATGCAACTTCAGGAGGTGATGATTCAAATCCTATAACTCCCTCTGCTGGGGCTGCAGGAGTTGGTTTTGATGCTACATATGATGTATTAGTAAATACACTAACTGCATCTGGTGCAAAAGGAGTTATTGCCAATATTCCTTATGTAAATACAGTTCCTTTTTTTACCTACATCGCGACAAATCCAGTGCCATTAAACGCTACACAAGTTGGATCTCTAAATCCATTTTTCGGAGCTATGAATAGTATGTTGGCTTCTGTTGGACAAGCGGCTCGTTTTCAAACCCTAACGGCCAGTTCAACAAACCCACTTTTAATAGCAGACGAAATGTTGACTTACGACGCAACGGCATTGTTTACAGCTGCATTTCAAGGAGCACCATTCAATTATCCACTATCAACAGCTTCTTTTTTAGGCGCTTTGTATGGAAAAGCGCGTCATGCTAGTAATGCATCCGCAACTAGAGACTATATATTGTTAACCTCTGGCGCAACAATTGGTACAACTAAACCAGGGTATCCTGCAAATAACAATACGATAGGAGTAACTTATCCAATGGAGGACAAAGCTACATTAACTTATAGCGAAGTGGCATTAGTAAAAACAGCTACTGATGCATACAATGCTAAAATTAAAGCTGTTGCAACGGCTAAAGGGCTTGCATTTGTTGATACAAACGCTTTGATGACCCAAATTGCAAACGGAGGTGTTTCGGCAAATGGATTTACGGTTACTAGTGCTTTTATAACAGGGGGAGGATTTTCGACAGACGGTGTTCATCCGTCACCAAGAGGATATGCTTTAATCGCAAATAAATTTATCGAAGCTATAAATCTAACATACGGTTCAAATTTAAAAGGGGTAAGTTTAGCAGATTATAGAATTTTATTTCCAAAGTCTCTTTAAAAATTAAAAAAATAAATTAAAAAACCATCACATCTAATGTGGTGGTTTTTTGGTTTTTAGTCTTTTTTAAGGGTTTATTTCTATTCTTTGAGAAGAACTTAAAACAAGCTCTGTTTTTTTATAAAAAAAGTATTGATTTTTATGTTTTAAAAAATTATCTTTGCCACCTGAAAAACAAACCTACTCGATTAGTGTCGATTAGTTGTTATTCATAAACCTGAATAGCTATTTAATAAATACATAAGCAATGTCAAAAGTAATAGGAAAAGTTGCCCAAATCATCGGACCAGTTGTCGATGTAGTTTTCAACGGAAAAGATGTTGAACTTCCAAAAATTTATGATTCATTAGAAATCACAAAAAAAGATGGAACTATATTAGTTCTTGAAGTACAATCTCATATTGGTGAAAACACCGTTCGTACCATTTCGATGGATTCAACAGACGGTTTGAGCAGAGGTTATGAGGTAGTTGGAACAGGAGCTCCAATTCAAATGCCAATCGGGGCAGATGTTTACGGACGTTTGTTCAATGTAATCGGAGATGCAATTGACGGTTTAGGAAATTTACCAAAAAAAGGTGCTGATGGAATGCCAATTCACAAAGCAGCTCCAAAATTCGAAGATTTATCAACTTCATCAGAAGTTTTATTCACAGGTATTAAAGTAATAGATTTGATTGAGCCTTATGCAAAAGGAGGAAAAATTGGATTGTTCGGTGGTGCTGGTGTTGGTAAAACAGTATTGATTCAAGAGTTGATTAACAATATTGCAAAAGGTCACGGTGGACTTTCAGTATTCGCAGGAGTAGGAGAAAGAACACGTGAAGGAAATGACTTGCTTCGTGAGATGTTAGAGTCAGGAATTATAAAATACGGTGAAGAATTCATGCACTCTATGGAAAATGGAGGCTGGGATTTGTCAAAAGTAGATATGCCAGGAATGAGAGAGTCTAAAGCTACTTTCGTTTTCGGACAAATGAACGAACCTCCTGGAGCTCGTGCTCGTGTGGCACTTTCAGGATTGTCTATCGCAGAATATTTCCGTGATGGAGCAGGTTCAGACCAAGGAAAAGACGTTCTTTTCTTCGTTGATAATATCTTCCGTTTTACACAAGCAGGTTCTGAGGTATCGGCACTTTTGGGTCGTATGCCATCTGCTGTAGGATATCAACCAACATTGGCAACAGAGATGGGAGCCATGCAAGAGCGTATTACTTCTACAAACAAAGGATCTATTACATCTGTACAAGCGGTTTACGTTCCTGCGGATGACTTAACTGACCCGGCACCAGCAACAACATTTGCTCACCTTGATGCAACAACTGTATTGTCTCGTAAAATTGCTGAGTTAGGTATTTATCCAGCGGTAGATCCATTGGATTCTACTTCTAGAATATTAGCCCCACACATTATTGGTGATGAGCATTATAACTGTGCACAAAGAGTAAAAGAAATTCTTCAAAAATACAAACAATTGCAAGATATTATCGCAATTTTGGGTATGGAAGAACTTTCTGAAGACGATAAATTGGCAGTTTCAAGAGCTAGACGTGTACAACGTTTCTTGTCTCAACCTTTCCACGTAGCCGAGCAATTTACAGGTATTCCTGGAGTTTTGGTTGATATTAAAGATACCATCAAAGGATTCAACATGATTATTGATGGAGAATTAGACCACTTGCCAGAAGCAGCTTTCAACCTTAAAGGTACAATTGAAGACGCTATCGAAGCAGGAGAAAAAATGTTGGCAGAAGCGTAATTGGTTGTTAGTTGTTAGTTGATAGTTGTTAGAAAACAACCATCAACCATCAACCATCAACTATTAACTAAAAAATTATGATTTTAGAAATAGTATCACCAGAAGCAAAATTATTTTCAGGAGAAGTTACTTCGGTAACCTTACCTGGAGTTGATGGTAGCTTTCAAATTTTGGATAATCACGCTTCGATTGTTTCTATTTTAGGAAAAGGACTAGTGAAAATTGCAGCACCAAGTTTTAATTTTTCTGAGGAAGTAGAGGCTAAGTTTACGAAAGTAAATCCACAAACTTATACTTTGGCTATTGCTTCGGGAACAATCGAAATGAAAGACAATAAAGTAATTGTTTTAGCAGACTAAGACAATTTCAAGGCAAAGAATTAAAAGTCATACAGCAATGTGTGACTTTTTTTATGTCAAAAAATCCGGGTTTATCCGTGTTTTTGCTTTGGCAAATCTGTTTCATCTGCGTTCCATTTTTTCCTAACTTTACCCTTATGAAGTTTCCAAAAAATCTTACAACCAAACTCGAAATCCGCAAGCAAAACAATGCTTTGCGAAAATTGGCTGCGCCCAATAATTTAATCGATTTTTCGTCTAATGATTACATTGGTTTTTCAAAAAATGAGACCATTTTTGAGCAAACGCATCAGTATTTATTGGATAATAATTGCATTCAAAACGGGGCAACAGGTTCTCGATTAATATCAGGAAACCACAAAATGTATCAAGAAGCGGAAAATTATATTGCCCAATTTCATCAGTCGGAATCGGCTTTGATTTTCAATTCGGGTTACGATGCTAATGTGGGTTTTTTTAGTTCCGTTCCTCAAAAAGGCGATTTGATTTTGTATGATGAATTGTGTCATGCTTCCATTCGGGATGGGATTATAATGTCGAATGCCAAATCCTATAAATTCAAACACAATGATTTTGAGGATTTGGAACGTTTGCTTCTGAAATTTCTCCCAACACCCAACACCCAACACCCAGCACCCATATACATTGTAACCGAAACCGTTTTTTCGATGGATGGCGATTGCCCTAATATGGAAGAATTGGTTGCCGTTTCCGAAAAACACAAATGTTATTTGGTGGTTGATGAAGCACACGCATTGGGTGTTTTTGGAGAAAACGGTGAAGGACTAGTTCAAATGCTGGATTTGCAAAATAAAGTTTTTGCCCGAATAATGACTTTCGGAAAAGGATTGGGCTGTCACGGAGCAGCCATTGTGGGAAGTCAGGAATTGTGTGATTATCTAGTCAACTTTGCACGAAGTTTTATTTACACCACGGGACTTTCTCCGCATTCGGTTGCCACAATTTTAGTGGCTTATCAAAATTTACAATCCGAAAAAGAAACCATTGAAAAACTTCGAGAAAACATCGTTCATTTCAATCAAGAAAAAAACCTATTAGGATTGAAACCGATGTTTGTTAGAAGTAAATCAGCCATTCAAAGTGCCATTATTCCTGGAAACGAAAACGTAAAATCGATAGCCCGTCAACTTCAGGAAAAGGGATTTGACGTGAAAGCCATTTTGTCGCCAACGGTTCCGGTAGGACAGGAACGATTACGGTTTTGTTTGCATAGTTTCAATTCGAAAGAAGAAATCTCTGGAGTCTTAAGTTTGTTGAGTACTTTTGTTTTTTAAAATTTATGGAAGATATTTTTGAATTAATAGGGGCATATCAATATTCATCCGAAGCAATAATTTATAAAGGAAAATTAGAGTCGGAAGGCATTGCCGTTTTTATGCGGGATAATTATACTGTCGATTCCAATCCATTATACAGTAATGCCGTCGGTGGAGTAAAACTTTTTGTTAACCAAAAGGATTATCCGAAAGCGAAAGACATTATTTCTCAAGTGAGTCAATATTCATTAGATGATGATCATAAATTACTGAAATGTCCAAATTGTGGGGCAGAGCAAATAGATATGGTCACTTCCGTAAAAGATTTGAAATCGCTTATCATTTACATTTTTTCATTGCTTTTAGGAACATTGCCTTTTTATTCCAAGCATAAATACAAATGCAATAAGTGTAATTTTGAATTCAATTAAATGAAAATATTTGTTACAGGAATCTCTACTGATGTTGGCAAAACCATTGCCTCATCCATCATTGTCGAAGCACTCCAAGCCGATTATTGGAAACCCATTCAAGCTGGTGATTTGGAGAATTCCGACAGTCATAAAATCAAAAGCTATATTTCAAATACGGAGTCAAAATTCCATACTAATGCTTATGCGCTCAACATGCCAGCCAGTCCACATTTGGCAGCTGAATTAGACGGAATTACTCTCGATTTAAAAAATAGTAAAGAACCCGAAACCAAAAATCATTTGGTTATAGAAGGAGCTGGCGGTGTTCTCGTTCCATTAAACAACAATGATTGCGTTATCGATTTAATCCAAAAAGATTATAAAGTTATTGTTGTTTCTCGCCATTATTTGGGAAGTATCAATCATACTTTATTGACGATTGAGGCTTTAAAAAACAGACAACTAAACATCGTTGGAATCATTTTCAGTGGTGATGAAAATAAATCTTCCGAATCGATAATTTTGAATAAAACTGGAGTGAAATGTATTGGAAAAATCGAACAAGAACCTTATTTTGATAAAAATGTCATCAAAGAATACGCCGATTTGTTTCGAGAGAATTTATTAAATCTTTAAAATTTCTTTGTATATCTCTGTGTTTTCTTCGTGTATCTTTGTGAAATAAATTTTTCGAAATGAACTTAACCGAAAGAGACCAAAACAATATTTGGCATCCTTATACCCAGCATAAAACCGCAGCGCTTCCCATAGCGATAAAAAAAGGAAAAGGCGCACTACTTTGGGACGAAAACAACAAAGAATATATCGACGCCATTGCTTCTTGGTGGGTAAACCCTTACGGACATTCCAATACATTTATTGCTGAAGCAATTTACAAGCAATTGACCACTTTGGAGCACGTTCTTTTTGGCGGATTCACTCACGAACCAGCGATAGTTTTGGCTGAAAAACTGTTGAAAATTTTGCCGAAAAACCAACAAAAAGTCTTTTTCTCCGACAATGGTTCGACTTCGGTGGAAGTTGCGATTAAAGTAGCTTTACAATATTTTTTCAACAAAAGAGAAAAGAAAACCACGATTATAGCTTTCGAAAATGCTTTCCATGGTGATACTTTTGCGGCGATGGCGGCTAGTGGAATTTCTTTTTATACTCAAGCTTTTCAAGGAATGTTTATTGATGTGGTGCGAATTCCTGTGCCAACTAAAGGTCAGGAACAAGAAAGTTTTGATGCCTTGAGAAATGTCATAAAAAAACATAATTGCGCGGGATTTATTTTCGAACCCTTGGTGCAAGGAGCAGCTGGAATGGTAATGTATGAGCCAGAATCATTGAACGAACTAATACGAATTTGCAAGAAAAACAAAGTCCTCACGATTGCCGACGAAGTAATGACGGGTTTTGGAAAAACAGGAAAAACGTTTGCTTGTGATTATCTAACCGGAACGCCCGATATGATGTGTTTGTCCAAAGCATTGACTGGCGGAACGATTCCAATGGCGATTACCACATTTACGCAGGATATTTTTGAAGCTTTTTATGATGAAGATATCAATAAAGCGTTATTTCACGGACATACTTTTACTGCCAATCCAACGGGTTGTGCGGCAGCTTTGGCAAGTTTAGAATTGTTGCAAACTCAAGAAATGCAGGATAATATTGCCCGAGTAAATCAAAGACATTTGGCTTTTCAAAAACAGATTGAAACGCATCCAAAAGTGGCTACAACCCGAGTGTTGGGAACTATTTTTGCCTTGGAAATCAAAACCGAAAGCGCCGCTAGTTATTACGGAAGCTTACGAAATAAACTCTACGATTTCTTTATTGAAAATGGAGTGATTTTGCGCCCTGTTGGGAATATAGTTTACATTTTGCCACCTTATATCATTACTGATGAACAATTGCAAAAAGTGTACGAAGTGGTCGAAAAAGTATTGAAAATAGTTTAGAAATTATTTCTATAACCAATTAATATGATAGTCTTTGATCATGAATGAATACCGAATTGCATATAGTTTGCTTTAATAGACTAAATGCAATTCAGTATTCTCATAAATATTTTTATTTTCCTTTTACAGTTGCTTCCACATTTCTTTCGATAGTGTGTCCAGGACGAGACCATTTTGGTTTTTCGCCAAGAGGAGCAAATTTAGAATCGGCCGCTTCAACAGAAACTCTTTTATAGGTTTTTGCAAAAGGTTGTTGGTTTTTCAATCCCAATAATTCAAACATTTTCATGTCTTCGTTTAAGTCATTATTAGGAGTAGTAAGTAATTTATCACCTGAAAAAATAGAATTGGCACCAGCAAAAAAGCACAAAGCCTGACCTTCACGATTCCAATTTATTCTTCCTGCAGAAAGGCGCACCTGAGTGGCTGGCATTACTATTCTTGTTGTAGCAATCATTCGAATCATATCCCAGATTTCGACAGATTGTTCTGCTTCAAGTGGTGTTCCTGCAACTGGAACTAGTGCATTTATTGGCACCGATTCTGGCATTGGATCCAAGGTAGAGAGAGCTTTAAGCATTCCTGCTCGGTCTTCGATGCTTTCACCCATTCCGATAATTCCACCACTACAAACTGTAATATTGGTTTTACGAACATTTTCGATGGTTTGCAAACGGTCTTCAAATCCACGGGTCGAAATGACTTCTTTATAATATTCTTCAGAAGTGTCGATATTGTGGTTGTAGGCATATAAACCAGCTTCGGCCAATCGTTGTGCTTGGTTTTCGGTAATCATACCCAACGTACAGCACACTTCCATATCCATTTTGTTGATGGTACGAACCATTTCTAAAACTTGGTCAAATTCAGGGCCGTCTTTTACATTTCTCCAAGCAGCACCCATACAAACTCTTGATGAACCTCCTTCTTTTGCTTTGACAGCTTGTACTTTTACATCTTCAACAGTCATAAAAGGATTGGTTTCAATATTGGTGTGGTAGCGTTTGGCTTGCGGACAATAGCCACAATCTTCTGAGCAACCGCCTGTTTTTAGTGATATTAAAGTAGATATTTGAACTACGTTTGGATCGTGGTGTTCTCTGTGAATGGTAGCTGCTTCATAAAGCAATTCCATTAGGGGTTTATTATATATGGCAATAATTTCTTCTTTTGTCCAGTCGTGTCTTGTAATACTCATCGATCTTATTTTTTAGTGTGTCAAAAGTAGTTAAATTGTTCCAATCAAGCAATGATGTAGTATTGAAAAGTATTGGACTTTAATTATTGGGATTGTCTTCTTATTGGAGTTTTTCAACAATGGGAATGCAATTAATTTTATTTGAAGAAAAAAGAATCTGGGTAAATTTAAAGACTTTCTATATAAGCTAAAGCTGTATTTTTGTCTTTCTCTAATTGTTCTTTTAGTAAAGCTACCGACTCGAATTTATGTTCGGAGCGAAGATATTTCAGGATAGAAATTCTTATTTCTTGATGGTATAAATCAGTATCAAAGTCAAAAAAGTGGACTTCAATAGCAAGCTGTTTTCCCGCAACAGTTGGATTAAATCCAATATTCATCATTCCGAAGACATTTTTTTGGTTGATGATGCTTTGTATAACATAAACCCCTTTTTTGGGAATGAGTTTGTAATTTTTTTTAATTTGGAGGTTTGCCGTGGGAAATCCAATGGTTCTTCCTAGTTGTTTTCCTTTAGAAACTGTTCCAGTAAGGAAATATTCATAACCCAAAAACTCATTGGCCAAAGCCATGTTTCCTTCGGTTAAGGCATTTCTGATTTTGGTCGAACTTATCGAAACGTCCTGTATTTCTTGAACCGAAATTTGTTCTACTTCAAAATTATATTTTTCACCAAAAGCGATCAAATCGTCAATATTGGCAGTTCGGTTTCTTCCAAATCGATGGTCGTGACCAATTATTATTTTTTGAATTTGGAATCGATCTACTAGTATAGTTTTTACAAAATCTTCGGCAGATAATTGAGAAAAGGTTTCGTCAAAAGGATGAATAACCAGGTTTTGAATGCCTATTTTTTCTAATAAATCTATTTTTTCATCGATGGTGTTGAGTAATTCCACATCCGATTGTCCTTGCAATACCATTCTTGGATGCGGAAAAAAGGTAAGTACCAGGTTTTCGTACTTGCCATTCTCAGTGTTTTGAGTTAGTTTTTCTAATATTTTTCGATGACCAATGTGCACACCATCAAAAGTGCCCAAAGTGAGAACGGTTTTTTTAGCGCAATTGAAATCATTTATAGAATTGAAAACGGTCAAAGCAATTTGTTTTTAGAATGCTGCAAATTTATGCTAATAAAACAGATAAAAAAAAGAGGATTGATAGATAAATCAACCCTCTTAATTGGTTTGTGTTATGAAATTAGTCTTTGATGAACTGCAATGTTTTTGCTTGGTCGTCTTTGGTAACTGTTATAAAATATATCCCTTTGCTATAAGATGAAGTGTTTAGTGTTAAATCGTCTGCTTTTGAAACTGCTTTTCGGCTAATGATTTGACCTAAGCTATTGCTAATAGTTAAACTTGTTGGCAAACCAAAATTACTTGGAACACTCACATTTAAAATCCCTTTTGTAGGGTTTGGATACAGATATATTTCATTTAATGCCTCGAATGTATCAGTTCCTAAGGTGTTGTTTGTAATTGTTATGCTTTCGCTTGATGAAAATGAAGATCCAGATTTAACGGTAATAGCGCCATTGTTAGTCTTAATATCATAATAGCCATTTCCATCGGTTCCGCAACAAATTCCATCACTTTGAGAGTCATTTATTGTAAAAGTATAACATTGGTTAGAAGGCAATGTCCAATTTTCGGTTATTAATGAGGGTAAAGGTAAAGAAGGCTTATCTTCATATGGACCACCACTATATAAAGTGGTACCAGAACTATTTTTTAAACTCCAAGTAGTTTCGCTTCCCCATAAATCTTGTTGTAATCTAAAGACATAATTAGTATAATTATAGTTAGTGGGTACGTTGTTAAAATAATTCTTGCTGGCAGTATTATTAGTAGTTCTTTGGTCTGTTCCTCCGTTGGATGTTGCTATGCTAACATTTAAAGTGCCATTCAAATTAGTGTTGGGAAGTGTTATGTCGGCAAATTGGTTTTGTGTTAATGAACCGCTCCAAGTATAGGTTTGGTTGGAGCCTCCGTTTATGTTGTAATTTAAAGTTACAGAAGTTAAAGTAGAGGTTCCTCTATTATAAATAGACACTTGTTTGTTTGTTGGTGCTGGTGGAGTAGCGCAACCATAATCAATATTGCTATTGAAGCTCAGTATTTTAACTTCGGCATCAGTGGCAAACAATGACATTGCATCATCCTTTGTTGATGTTTTTAAAGTGCTTCTTCTGGCGGCATTATTCATGATAACCGCTATTCGATCTTTTTGATTTTGAGTAAATATGTTCATACAATCATCATTTGTATAGTCCATATAATTCTCTACCATATCATTTCCTAGATTTGCTGGACAAGAATCATAAGTATTACAGTCATAATTTTCCCATCCTGCTTGTGGAGTATCTGCACAATAGTCGGAGGCATTGCAGTCTTTGGTATTACTGTCACGACTACCTCCGTCTCCCCATATGTGTAATAGTCCAAGCCAATGTCCCACTTCATGCGACATAGTTCTTCCTTTGTTATATAAAGAAGTAACTAATAGAAAGGAACTGCCATAGTCTTTGCTTCCAAAAACATCGTAACTGGAAACAACTCCGTCAGTGTTAGCGCTTCCGCCAGAAGAGTTAAGTCCAGCTAATCCAGAGCCATCAGGAAATTGTGCATAACCCAAAACGGTATTGTCAGTAAATTTAAGACTCCACATGTTTAAATACATTGTTGGGTCCCAAATAGTGGCAGGCTTTAGGATATTTTCAATGTCGGTATCAGACCATGAAGACTGCAAAAAACTCACTCGTTCAATTCCATTTGTCGGATTTCCGCTGGGATCTTGCTGAGCAAGAACAAACTCGATTTCAACATCTGCTCCTACGGGATTTGTGTTGTAGCCCGGAGTACCAAGCATTCTTCTAAAATCCTGATTAAGTACAGTTATCTGAGATTGAACTTGGGCATCGGTAATATTTGGAGCTATTCCAACGGTTTGACCGTTGTGTACTACGTGAACTACCACTGGAATTGTAATTATTGTTGCTGCTGTTTTAGAATTGGCTTTTGTGGCTTTGTATTTAGAAACCAACGGTGCCAACCATGTTTCGAATTGAGCATTGGACATTCTCTTGGGATTTTTTTCTTGAAGAAATTGTTCATACTCTGTTGAAACGCATCTAATCTTATCGCTATTTGGATTTTTTGATGATTTAAGAGTTTGTCCAAAAATTTTTTTGGTTGTTGTATTTTTGTCTTGACTGTAAATGTTGCCAAGAGTTAGCATACAAAAAAATATAAAAATGAACTTGATAGATAGAGGGGTTGTTGTTTTCATTATCTTAAAAAATTTTGTCAAAGTTAATGATTTTACCAAATCGCAATTATAAATTGACAAAAATTAGGCAAACTCTGCTTTCTTGGAGGTTAAATTTCCAAAAAATCAGAATTATTTATCATTTTCCGTTAAATGTTGTCATTGTATTTTCTATTCCAGCGGTTCCAAATGATTTTATAATTTCTGAAGCTAATTCTAATCGCTCTGGTAGTGCTGCTTTTTCAGTGTCGTCCCATTCTCCTAGGACATAATCTACTTGTTTTCCTTTTTTGAATTCGTCGCTTATTCCAAAACGAAAACGGGTGTATTGTTGCGTATTCAGAACAAGATTGATGTTTTTGAGTCCGTTGTGTCCGCCATCACTACCTTTTTTTCGAATGCGAATGGTTCCGAAAGATAGATTCAAATCATCGGTAATGACCATAATGTTTTCTAGCGGAATGTTTTCTTTATCCATCCAGTATTGAACGGCTTTTCCGCTCAAATTCATATAGGTATTGGGCTTCAAGAGCAAAAAAGTACGCCCTTTGAATTTGTATTCGGCCAATGCTCCTAGTTTCACTGTTTCGAAGCTGATTCCTTCTTTCTTAGCTAGAAAATCAACTACTTTAAAACCTATATTGTGTCTTGTGTTGACATATTCAGCACCAATGTTGCCAAGTCCTACAATTAAAAATTTCTTCATATACTCTTTGTTGTCGGTTATTTCTGTTCTTGAAAACAGATTGTTGAACCAATTTATCATTGAGCAAAAGTAGTGAAACTCTAACAGAATTCAATCCTACAATTTTCTATACTTTAATCCCTTAAACTTGATTTCCGTCACTACTTTGACGGAAATCAATTAAATTCCGTCAATTTTTTGACGGAATTTAATAAAATTAAATATATTTGTATTGTTTAAAATCTAAATTCATGGAAATAGACAGATTGGCACTCGATTTAATTTTGCAAAAACTGCAGCCCAATAAAGTAATTGTTCTTTTAGGAGCACGGCGAGTGGGCAAAACGGAACTTATAAAAAAGCTGGTTGAGCAACTAAATGAAAAAGTACTTTTTTTGAACGGAGACGATATTGAATCGCATAGTTTATTAGAAATTCAGAGTACGGCAAATTTTAAAAGATTGCTTGGTGATACTAAATTTTTGATCATTGATGAAGCACAAGAAATACCTGCCATTGGAAAAAAGCTAAAATTGATGGTAGATACTATCCAAGATTTAAAAATTTTGGTTACGGGCTCTTCTGCATTTGAGATCAATAATCAATTAGGAGAGCCCTTGGTTGGACGTATGAAAACCATAAATTTATACCCAATAGCACAAATGGAATATGCTAAAAATGAAAATTTACTACAGACCCGAAGCAATCTCGAAGACCGTTTAATATTAGGGAGTTATCCTGAATTGAGTCATATTACGAATCGTGAGGAAAAAATAAGTTACTTAAAAGAATTGGTCAACACCCAATTGTTAAGAGATATTTTTGCCTTTGAAGGCATCAAAAAAAGAGACAAAATAATTGCTTTACTTCAAATAATCGCTTTTAGAACAGGGAGCGAATTATCACTCGAAAGTGTGGGTCGTGATTTGCAAATCAGTAAAAACACGGTCGAAAAGTATTTAGATTTGTTTAGCAAAGTTTTTATCATTTACAGCGTATCGGGTTTCAGCAGAAACAGAGACAACGAAATAACAAAAATGAAGAAATGGTATTTTGTAGATAACGGTATCCGAAACGCCATTATCAATACGTTTAATCCATTGAATAGTAGAGAAGATGTGGGTAAACTTTGGGAAAACTATTTGAATTCCGAAAGAATGAAAAAAATGAGTTATACCCAAAATTTTGTTTACGATTACTTTTGGCGTACCCATACCAAACAAGAAATAGACCGAATAGAAGAAAAAAATGAACAATTAGCCGCTTTTGAATACAAATACGGAAAAGCTAAAGCAAAAATCCCAACCGAATTTGCAAAATCCTATCCAGAAGCAACTTTCGAAATCATCAATCAAGATAATTATTTGGATTATATATTGTAAGTTGTGGTGGTTTTTTTCGAAAGATAATTCAGTTGAAGGTGGCTTTTGTAGAAATTCTCTAAAACAAAAAAGCATCAATCGAAAGATTGATGCTTTCTTGAATTATTGAAAAAAGTATTATTTTTTCTTTCCTTTTGCAGGAGCTTTTGCTGCTTTTGCTGCTTCTTGAGCTGCTTTCATAGCCGCACGAGAAATCTTCACTTGACATATCACAGTATTGTCTGGGTGCATGATTTTGAAATTTGGCGTTGGCACTTTAGTAACATATAATTTGTTACCCATTTCAAGAGGTGTAATGTCTGCCTCAACGTAATCAGGAAGGTTTTTTGGTAAAGCTTTTACCTTTAATTTACGGTTGTTCATACGCAAATCCCCACCAGCCATAACTCCTTTTGAGTTACCAACGATTTTTACAGGAACTTCCATAGTGATTTCTTTGTCATCTTGAATTTGAAAGAAGTCAATGTGTAAGATTTTGTCAGATACAGGGTGTACCTGAATGTCTTGAAGAATAGCATTGAATGATTTGTCCCCAAGTTCAATCACAACTGTGTGTGCGTTTGGAGTGTAAACCAAAGTTTTGAATGCTCTTTCGTCTGCTGAGAAATGAACTGCTTGATTTCCTCCGTATAACACGCAAGGAACCGCTCCAGCATTACGTAAGGCTTTAGTAGCAACTTTGCCCACGCTTTCTCTTTCTGATCCTTTAATTGTAATCGATTTCATTGTAAAAAATTTATATAGTTAATTATTAAACTCGTTTTTGAATTAGTTTTTGGCTTTTGTGTAAATGAATTACATCAAAAACTTTCCACTAATAGAATTGTTGTGGTGTACCATGTACATTACTTCTGCAAAAAGTGTGGCACAACTCACCACTTTTATTTTTTTGGATTCTTTCTTTAACGGAATAGAATCAGTAACAATTAATTCGACTAATTTCGAATTTTCTATTTTTTCGTATGCATCTCCCGACAAAATAGGGTGAGTACAAATTGCTCTAACGCTTAATGCTCCTTTTTCGATCATTAAATCTGCGGCTTTCGCCAATGTGCCTCCAGTATCGATCATGTCATCTACCAAAATTACATTTTTGCCTTTTACTTCACCAATCAGCTCCATAGTGTCAATCACATTGGCTACTTTTCGTTGTTTGTAGCAAATCACCACATCCGACTCTAAAAACTTAGAATAAGCATAAGCTCTTTTGGAACCACCCATATCTGGTGAAGCTATAGTTAGGTTTTCTAAACCTAGACTTTCTACATAGGGTAAAAATATAGTTGAAGCAAAAAGGTGATCTACTGGTTTCTCAAAGAATCCTTGAATTTGGTCTGCATGCAAATCCATGGTCATAATTCTTGTTGCTCCCGCAGTTTCTAATAATTTAGCCACTAATTTTGCTCCAATCGGAACCCTTGGTTTGTCTTTTCTATCTTGTCTTGCCCAGCCAAAATAAGGCATAACTGCTGTAATGTGTCTAGCCGAAGCTCGTTTGGCAGCATCAATCATTAGTAACAATTCCATCAAATTATCAGCAGTTGGAAATGTTGAACAAACAATAAATACTCGCAAACCTCTTATGGATTCTTCATAAGATGGTTGAAATTCACCATCGCTGTAGGTTGACATTGTCATTTTACCCAAAGGAATTCCGTATTCCTTGGCTATCTTCTCTGCAAGGTATTCACTTTGTGAACACGCAAAAATTTTAGCTTCTGGATCTGTATGTGACATTTGTTTGTTGTTTTTTTATTCCGTACATTCTATTTAATTTGGCTTTATCATTTGATTAAATCCAGAAAAATATAAATGCCTCGGATGTAGTTAGTTAGTTGTTTTTCGTTTTACCGAGGTGCAAATTTAGGAATAAAATCGAACTCTGAAAGGAAAAATTCGAGTATTTTGTTAGAATCTTTCATTTTATTTTTTACATTTGCACCGTGTTAAAGAAAAGCGAGTTGTTTTTATAACAGTTATCTCTTTTTAATGCGTTGAAATAACTGTTGTTATTTCTGTCTGCTGAAGCCCGGATGGCGGAATTGGTAGACGCGCTGGTCTCAAACACCTGTGGGAAACCGTGCCGGTTCGACTCCGGCTCCGGGTACAAAAACCGCTTCGAAAGAAGCGGTTTTTTTGGTTTTATACTTTTTTAATCACATAAGTCACAATGCCCCAAATAATTAGTTGGTTTTCTTCTGTGACTTTTATGGGAGGATAATTGGGGTTTTCCGGCATTAGATACAAGCAGTCTTTTTCGAGTTGGATGCGCTTTACGGTAAATTCGCCGTCGATGAAGCAAATGGCGATTTTGTTGTTTTGGGGTTCGAGACTTCTATCCACGACCAAAACATCTTTGTCGTTGATGCCAGCATCAATCATTGAGTTTCCTTTGACTTTGATGTAAAATGTGGCCAACGGGTTTTCGCTTAACTCCTTGTTCAAATCAATGCTATTTTCCATAAAATCAGCTGCAGGTGAGGGAAATCCTGCCGAAACACCTTCTTTGATGAAAGGAATTCGCAGTTCACTTTCAAAATCTGGAGTGAAAAAAGTTAGCTTTTGGTCTTTTTTTAGGGACATCGTATTTCGAGAATATCGTTGAAATTAGTAGTGTATTTTGGCGACAGATGGTTCTGGTTCATATTCCAAGTCAGGTTCAAGTTTTGGGTGGCGAGTTTTACTTTTTTATCACCAATTTTATGATTGAGTTTGTCTATTGCCTGCATTAAAGCCAAATGTTTTGGGTTTTCTTCATCGAACAATTGCAGTTGTTTTTTGTTTTCGTCAATCAATTCGGTTACGATTACGCCCGCTTTCTTGAACTTGATGTTTTCATTTCCGGTGTGCAATTTTTTCAATATCGCAATGGCTGTATTCGAAATAGTCAAGGTCGAATTAGTTGCAAAAGGCAGTGTAACAGCCATATTAAAATAATATTTATTCGTTTGAATGCTGTGTTTGTCAATGACCAACATTACAATAATTGTGTGGCAACAGGATTTTTGTTTTCGTAATTTTTCAGCACAAACCGAGGCAAAAGTCGCCACACGTTCGCGCAACAAATCGAAATCGGCAATTTGTTTGGGAAAACTTCTAGTAACGGCAATACTTTTCTTTTGGTTAGGAATGGGTTCCAAATCCAAAACCGATTTTCCTTCCAATTCATATTTCAAGCGCATTCCTACAACGCCCATTTCTTTTCTAATCCAAGCTTCGTGTTGTGGTTGGATGAAGTCTAGCGCAGTTTTAATGTTTTTCGACTTCATTTTTTTATTCATTCGATAGCCAATACCCCAAACATCTTCAATTTTTGTCCATTTTAGGGCTTTAATGCGTTTTTCTTCGGTGTCAATTACATAAATGCCTTGGGTTCTTTCCTGAAATTTCTTGGCGATTTTGTTGGCTACTTTCGATAAAGCTTTGGTTTTGGCAAAGCCAATGCAAACCGGAATTCCGACCCATTTTTGTACACGAGTTTTCATTTGAAGACCGTAATCGTGGTAATCTGAAATGTCTAATCCATCAAAATTTAGGAAAGCTTCGTCAATGCTATAGATTTCTACATTGGGTGTAAATTGATTTAAAATCGCCATTACTCGATTGCTCAAATCGCCATAGAGTGGATAATTGGAAGAAAACAATTGGACGTTTTTTTCTTTGACCAATTCCTTGATTTGAAATGCTGGAGCGCCCATTGGAACGCCAACGGCTTTGGCCTCATTGCTTCTAGAAATCACGCAGCCGTCGTTGTTGGATAATATTGCAACAGGTTTTCCGTTGAATTTCGGTTGAAAAACACGTTCGCAGGAAGCGTAGAAATTGTTGCAATCGACTAAAGCATACATCCTGTAAAATTACAAAACAGCAGTTTATATCGTGGCGGAACAAAAGTTAATTTTAGCGATTGTTGATAAAAAAAATGGGACGCAGATGAGACGGATTCGCTTTGCGAAAACACGGATAAAAACGGATTTTTACTTTTATATTATTTGAAAAATTCGTTTTTATCCGCGTTTGCCTTGGCATCGGAGTCATCTGTGTCCTAATAATATTCTTATTCACATCCATTAATATCGCAACTGTTTTCCGTAGTGCTGTTTACCAAAGTAATTTTCGAATCAAATTGTCCTTCTTGCCATACTTTTTCCAACGTTTGTAAAAAAGTGGTGGTTGGCTGTGCCCCCGAAATAGCATATTTGTTGTCAAAAACAAAAAAAGGAACTCCTTGAACACCTATCGCTCCAGCTTGTTGAATGTCTTGTTTTACTTCTTGGCTATAAGCGTTAGAATGTAAAACTTGAGCAACAATTTCGGCTTCGAGTCCTACGGCGATTCCTAATTCGGTTAGTGTTTCGAGATTGTTTAAATCTTTGCCATCGGTGAAATAAGCTTTAAAAAGCAGTTCTTTCAATTCGTTAGCAAGTTGATATTTTTTAGCCAAATGCAATAATCGGTGTGCATTGTGGGAATTCGCCATCACTGATTTTTCAAAATGAAAATCCAATCCTGCCGTTTTTGCGTTTTGCGTTGTATTTTCTAACATCGTTTGAGCCCAATCGATATCTCTTCCGTATTTATCTGCCAAGTGTTCGGCTAAATTATCATCGGATGAAGGAATAAAACCTGCATCCAATTGAAAACTTTTCCATTCGATGGCAACGGCATCTTTGTGTTCGAATTGGCTTAAAGCTTCTTCGATTCTTCTTTTTCCTATATAACAAAACGGACACATAATATCCGACCAAATCTGTACGCTCAATTTATTTTCCATATCAAGATTGCCAATTGATTTTCTGTTGCAAAATTAATTCATTCTGGTTGGAACTGTTTTTACTTTAAGTTTTTATTAGGATGGAATGGAAAATAATCTCGAAGATTAGTACGATTTTTCTAGCCACTGTCATTACAATAGGCAATAAAGACAAGGTTTTTTTGTAGTAAAAATGAGTATATTTGAAGGATCAAACGCATTGCAATAGTCATTTTGAAAAAGTTGGAACGGTATGTAGGAATGGGTGCGAAGTCATCGACATTTGCACAGCATCCAAGTTCTGATGATGTTTAGTTTTAAAAGAAGACTTCGGGGGAGTGGATAGAAAAAAACCAAATGCAATTAGTGACAAAATTCTTAGAGAAAGCGTAAAATAATAATTTGTCTTGTCCTGAAATAACGATACACAAAATTCATCGTTATGGAAAACGCCCAAGAAAGCCGCTATGTAAAGCGCACCCAAAAGGACTACACAATGTCTTTTAAATTACAAATTGT
>Ga0116187_1001807_pt1 | contig 21873 bp, 16 predicted proteins | sample AD_JPNNA6_MetaG_FD_89755 | JGI IMG/M metagenome (GOLD analysis project Ga0116187, IMG submission 89755) | Active sludge microbial communities of municipal wastewater-treating anaerobic digesters from Japan - AD_JPNNA6_MetaG | ecosystem: Engineered > Bioreactor > Anaerobic > Digestate | place... | reverse complement strand
GGGAGCCGTTGCAAGCCATGCACCTGCCGCACCGAGAGCCTCAATATCATTTCCTCCGTAGCAGGGAGACAGGAGTTCTCCTGTTCCATAAACCGAAGGTTTTGGCAGGACATCTTCCGGAACATGATAAGTCACTTCCCAGGGTGCTTTTTCTTCCTTCAGGTTGCGGGCAAGCATCATGTCATAAATTCCAAGCGGTTCCAGGATTGATTTTTTACAATATTCATCATAAGGCATGCCCGATATCTTTTCAATGACCAGTCCCAGAATGGCGTATCCGAGATTTGAATAAGCCCTTCCAGTTCCGGGAGTAAAATGAAGGTTCTTATCAAGGGCAAAGCGGATAATGGTCCTGGTGTCCACGGGCATGTCCGTTCCCATATGATCAGCAATTACCACCGGCATAAACATCTGATCACCCCAGCGCTGCGACCATCCGGCCTCATGGCTCAGGAGGTGTGCCACAGTAATATCATATACCCTTTTATCCTTTGGATTACTGAAATAAACATCATCAAGAATGGCATTCCCCCCGAAAACCCTGTCGCTTAAAGACAGGCGGCCTTCCTCAGCTAGTTTCATCACGGCAACTGCCGTTATCAGCTTTGAGATACTGGCTATCCGGAATTTATAAAATGGCTGCACTTCTTCCTTTGTTACGGTATCAGCCAGTCCAAATCCCCTGGCGTAAATAAGTTGACCGTCCTTTGATACTGCAACGGATGCACCCCTTATCTCCCATTTTCGCATGAATGATTCAAGGTATCTTTCCACGTCTTCGAATTGCGGCCCGTCAGAACCCGAATTTGTCAGCCGCACATTATCCAGCATCAGCTTGTTGGTAAGTTCAGGGCTTTCATCACCGGTTCCGGGATTATAACTTACAAGAGTTATCAGAAGTGCAATGACCAGTATTTTTTTATGAACTGACAAAGGATATCGACTTTTCAATCAGCAAAAATAAAACTATTCCTGTAACTATTCCGGCCGTTTTGCCTGTTTTAATAAAAATCAGACGGAAATTATTCACATTTTGACTGTGAACCATTGTTTTTACACCTCTGAAAATTCAATCAAAGAATTAACTTTGTACTATGCCAAAAAAAATTCCAATACGCCGGTTTGTTTTAGCAGCAATTCTCACATGTTTTGTTCTGCATACTGGAGCACAACAGGTTGCAGAACCGGATACCTCTGAATACCTTCCCCTCATTTTTAACGGAGCCCTGGAATATAATCTTACCATAGCAGCTGCTTCCGGATACAGTTCAGAAATTGAAAGACTGATAAAAGCCGGAGCTGATGTGGATGCAAAAAGCAGCCAGGGAGCCACCCCGCTTTTTTTCGCCATAATCAACAAAAGGGCGGAGGCAGTAAAAACACTTGTCGATTACGGGGCAAACGTTAACGAATTATCACTGTACAACGAAAATCCGCTTCTTCTTGCCATAAATGTCAATGATCTGCATATTGCTGAAATTCTCATAAGGAACGGTGCGGATGTCAACTTTAAAAACCGCGCAGGTGTCACGCCATTGCATGTTACATCGGTTTACGGCCTCCTTGAGCTGACGGATCTGCTTCTTTACTATGATGCAGAAGTTGATGCAAAGGACAATGACGGCACCACGCCGCTGATGGCTGCGGTCTGGACCGGTTATTCAGATGTGACCGGGCTGCTCATTGTAAACGGGGCAAATATGGAATCAAGGGACAATGAAGGTTTCACACCATTTCTAATAGCCGCTCAGAATGGCGACACGCTGATTATGAATATGCTCGCAGACAGGGGTGTTGACATTTATGCAAGGAACATATACAACTGGGATGCGCTGGCACTTGCAATAAAATCAAATCATGTAAAAGCAGCGGAATTTCTTCTGAAAAAAGGAAACAGATGGCATGAAGAAGCCAGGGAATCAGTTAATCCCTATAATATTGCTGCAAAGTACGGGAGAACGGAAATACTTGAGCTGCTTGAAAGGGAAAAAGTTCCAGGACGCTATAAGCCCCGTTTCGATCAGATGGCTCTGTCATTTTCTTCCAGATTCAACGGAAAGGATTTCTACAGCGGAATGAGCCTCTCATTCAAGGAACCACTTAGCCGTGCCGGACTGATTGCCGGAATTGATACGAAGCTGTGGTACACCAGAGTACTTTTAAAAAAGACGGATGATCTGTTTTTCCAGTATTTTGACAGGAGCAGTCTGGTTTACGCTGGTGCATTCAGGGAATTCCGGCTTACAGACAATGTATTGAGGGGTAACATATTTATCCATGCATCCCTGGCTGCAGCCTATTCCTTTGGCAACAAGCTGAAAGGGACTGAGATCACTCCGGAAAACAAGCTCCGTATTATGCCCTCGGCATCTGTCAGATGGGAGAAAAGAATATTACAGGTTTTTGGCGGAATGGAATATGCAGGATCACCCTTTTATAAAACCGGCCCATTGTGGGTAAGAATCGGATGTTCTGTGAATTTCTACTTTGACCCGGACAGGGCTCCGGGAAAAATCATAAAATGGTACTGATTATGATAAAAACATACAGGATATTCTTTGTATTTCTGCTTTTCACCATTGTCTTCTCCTGTGAAGAAGTCGAGCTGGAACCGGGTACAATGACCCTGGTAAACTGCAGTGAGTGCACTGCAGAAGAACCTCTGAGTGCGTATATCACCATGATTTTCAGGAACCCCTATGAGCTGGGAGTAACTGGCGGAATGATTTCCGTGGACATTTACGAGGGCAACCTGGAAGACAATGTGATATTCAAGTCAATACAGGTTTTAAGAACGGAAGTGGAAGTAAATTTGCCGGTCAACAAAAAATACACCTTTGCCGCCAGCTATTATATTGATAACAAGACCTATGTTGTGGTAAACTCCATCAGACCAAAAGTAAAATTCGACAAAAACAGCTGCGATGAACCCTGTTATTACACATCTCCGCGAAAAGTGAATCTGAAACTCAGACATACAAAATAACTGTTATAATAATGCAGATTAATGAATAATCAGGCATCGACTTTGTAAATATTAAACAATCTCACAAATGGAAACCTCCTTTTTCAATTCTGTCATTTTCAGTTACGGTATTCTGCCTGCATTTATCTTTATTGCCAGAGTCTGTGATGTTTCACTTGGCACACTCAGAATAATCTTTGTATCTAAAGGCAACAAGAAAATTGCTCCCTTCCTGGGCTTTTTTGAAGTTCTTATCTGGATAGTGGCAATCAGCAGAATAATGCAGAACCTTGATAATTACCTGACCTATATTGCATATGCGGGTGGTTTTGCTACCGGAAATTACGTGGGCATGCTTATTGAGGAAAGGCTGGCAATGGGAATTCAGATGATAAGGGTGTTTACACACAAAAATTCGGAAGAACTGGTCCAGACATTGAACGGCAGGGGCTACGGAGCCACTTCAGTACAGGCTCACGGGGCAAAGGAGAGAGTCCATCTCATTTACACCATTATTCAAAGAAACGAAATGGAGGAGGTCCTGGATATTATTAACAAGTTCAATCCCAAGGCATTTTATACGATTGAAGATGTGAAAGCCGTTAATGAAGGAATTTTCCATCCTAGAAAAAGAAAAAACGTAATTCCCCTGTCAAACATTCTCAGAGAGTGGAGGAAAGGAAAATGAACAGGTTCAGCAGCCATCCCCTTTACAGGAAACATGATCTTGACAGTGCTATGAGCACTCTGTGGACCTTTTACAGGGAAAGATTCATGATTCTGTTCATCACATCCTTCATCATGTCATTGGGAGTTCAGCTGGTAACGCTGTTTTTTGACTTCAGTGAGCTTGTGAATCTGACCGATCCGATGGAGGTGCTGGACAAATTAAGCGGGATGATTTGGCCGATGATGGCTGTCACTCTTCTGAGCCTGCTCTGTATTACTATTTTGCATTATTACGTCATTTACAGTCCTCTTGACAGTGAGGTTACAATTTTTGTATCTCTTCACAGGTCATTGAGATATTATCTGCCCTACCTGATAATCATGATCCTTTTTTCGGTATTTGCATCAATGGCCATGGTTCTGGGACTTATGCTGCTTGTTATAGGTGTTGTTTTTGCGCTTGTCTATGTCATGACCCTGTATCTCTTCTTCATGCCTGTACTGATGGCTGAAGGGCCTGATATAGCCAATGCGATAAGCCGCACCTTCATTCTGGCCCACAGGAGGTTCTGGTCAAATATCGGCTGGGTTGCCGTTTTCCTCCTGATACTGATAGTTGTTTCAATGATCCTTAACTCCGTCATAATGATTCCCTTCACGGGGAGCATGCTTAAGAGCATAACAAAACCAGAAGAGGCATTAAATGCGGTCAGTTTTATTCAGAATCCGGTATATATTGTACTATCCTCGCTTGTAAACGCTTTATTCTACCCGCTCATTCCGCTGCTTGGTACATTTTATACTTTAACGGCAGGGCCCGGGAAGAAGCAGTCAGCGAACAGGAACAGGTGCAGGATCAGGATTCAGGTACCTGGTCATAAAACGTATCCCGCTTATGATGACAGCATCGTGACCTCCTTCATGAACATCAATTTCCATTCTTTCAGGGATATTCAGCTTTTCATAATGCGCTTTTGCCACATTGAATTCTTCGATTACCTGTGGCCACCAGGCTATTCTGTCTGTTTTCCCGTGTTGTATCATCAGGGGCCTGGGACAAATGAGTGAAACGACGTCATGATCGGAAAATTCAGTGAGCCAGCCCGTAAAGAAAGCATGCTCCTCGGCTGTTACCAGGAAGCTGACATATCTTTCATCGGGAACTGCCATTTTATTGCGACGGTGATTGAACCATGCGGAAACTATCCCTGCCTTAATCCTGGGTTCCAGTGGCATCCAGAACATGGTAGCCATGCCCCCAAGTGAAAGTCCCCACATCCCTATCCTTTCAGAGTCGATCCTTGCATCTTCCAGCACCACATCAAGAAGATGCTGCACTCTTGCCAGCTCAATGCCCGGAAGGCTTATATCAGCCAGGCGGCACAGCCTTTCAATACGATTTCTTCTTTCAACAGATCTCAGGTTCATGGGGGCCAGCACTGCAAACCCGGCTTTCAGCAATTCCTTCGCGTAATAATTATAACCACCCCCCTTATAGGGAGATTCAGGAGTACTGCCAATACCATGCTGTGCAATTACAAGCGGTACCGGTTTATTTTTATCCGTTCCGGGCGGGAAAGCAAGGAAAGCCTGAGCTGTAAGCGGTCCCAAAGGCAATTCCAGCCACTCACCCTCAATACCTTCCACCGTATATGGCAGCCTGTTCACGGAACCGGTTTTTTTCAGAACAGGGGGTTTTATCACCAGGGACTTCCAGCGTTCCCTGTTGGGTTCAACGCTTCTGACAAAAGCCTCTTCACAGCTGTAATCACGGTTCCACAGACAGCCGCTGCGTTCCCCGTAACGGTCAACAAGATACATTCTGAGATAATCCTCAAGCTGTCCCGCATAAAGATCTGTCCGCTCCTGCTCCATTTTTTCAAAGTCCGAACCGGATGCCTGTGCAGTCAGCAGACAGGAAAAAGTCAGGAAACAGATGACCGGCAGGAAAAATCGTAAGATATTTTTTATTCTCATAATAATTGGTTTACAGAGCGACCTCTAAAATTTATATGGTTTCCTGTATTCATATTCAAGAAGCTGATTGGCCTTTTCGCTGTTGGTAAATCTCTCCGCTGAACCGTCCCACTCAAGTCTTTCCTTTGTTATCAGGGCAATGGTTGCAAGGTGGGCAAGGCTCGTGGAGCGATGGCCCTCTTCAGGAGGACAGTAGGTGGCCTGTCTGGACCTGATGCAGTCGAGGAAATTACGAACCAGGTTGGCAGTGCTGTTACGGTATCTGCCATCGGAAAGAAACACTTTATCATCAGTCTGCAGATCAACTGTTTCAGATTCTGCCAGTGCTGTCCATGTCTGGAACTGGCCCGGTTTGGCAGGTACAATCCTGTAATCATTTTCCCCTGTCAGCAATGTAGCTTTCGTACCCCTGATTTCCAGGAAGCCATAGGGAATAAATGAGCCTGAACTGGTTTCAATAATATTAACCGTCACAATCACGCCGGAGGCAAACTCAAAGGTGGCCTGCATGGTGTCGGGTATGGTACGGTCATCATCAACAGCATACCTGCCCCCCGTTGCCGTTATGGTTACGGGGGCAGTCTCACCGATGAGCCAGCGTATAAGATCAAGATAATGAACGCCATTATTGCTTATCTGATTTGCATAATCCTCCCACCAGCGGAATTTATACGGGGCAATGTTATACTGATATGGCCTGTAGGCTCTTGGTCCGAGCCATGCGTCCCAGTTGAAGTCTGCAGGCGGGTTTTCCGGTTTCATTTTTCCTATGCCGGAAGGATACATATTGCTTACATGGCAGGCACTGGCAAAGGTAACTTTCCCGATTTTCCCTGCAGGGATATCTTTTGCCAGCTGCATGAATGTGGATGCTCCTCTTCTGTTGAGGCCTGCCGTTACAACCTGTTTGCTCTCTGCAGCAGCCCTGACCATGGCGCGTCCTTCCCTGATGGTTTTGGAGAAAGGTTTTTCAACATAGACATCCTTGCCTGCCTGAATGGAATGGATGGTCTGAAGTGCATGCCAGTGATCAGGCGTGGAAATACAAACAGCATCAATACTTTTATTTTCCAGCAGTTTGCGGTAGTCGGTATATCTCTCTACCTTTCCGGGAAATGTTTCCCCCATTGCCGGTATAAATCCGGGCATGTCCCTGATATAACGGGGATCGACCTTTGCACGGTCACGTGTGATGTAAGGTTCATAGATATCGCAAAGAGCGCCAACCTCACAATCCTTCATGCCCATAAATGTTGCAAGCATCTGGCTGCCGCGATTGCCGGTGCCAATGAATCCGACTCTTATTTTCTCATTTGCTCCCGGGATCCGGTCATAACTGAAGGCATTAAAACTGTTTGTGCCAAATGCAACTCCTGCTGCAGCCATCCCGGTCGTTTGCATGAATTTCCTGCGGGATGTGGTGTTTTTTTCCTTGTTCATGTTCAGGTTTTTAAAAAGTTAAAATTTTTTATCCGTGACAGATCACATCCGGTAAAATCATTCCGGCTCACGGATCTTATACTTGTCTATCAGTTTCGGCTTTGGTCTGAGTATCGAAACATTAATAGTATCAAACACATATCTTGCTGTTGTAACCCCCTCGCTTACGGGTTCAATTTTTACGGAACCGTCGTTCCAAACCGCCTGAGCCCACAAAGCTGCTGTGTAATTATTTTTTTCAACAGCCCTGACTTCAGTTTTGAACAGTAGCGCGGGCTGTCCGTTTCCGAATTCATCTTCTCTGAAAGTTCCGGGATCAAACTCGGGAAATGCCTCATTAAAATCACCGGCAAGATTCATCTCGATCCAGCAGATCCATTCAGATTCAGGCTTCACTTCCACCCTGACAGAGAAATAGTCAGCCTTTGGTGTAGCACCGCTGATCACAAGGTCATCTGCCTTTCCGGATGAACCGGATGGATTGTCATTCTCCCTGAACAGCCGGAACCACTGCGGCAATGCCACCGGAACATTTGCTTTTCCCTCCCAGTCGCCGGTAGCCACACGGCGGGTAACAAAAATATTCTTTAAATCACCGGTCCCGGGATTCTCCAGCCAGACAGCAAACTGAGGAGGTTCAGCAAAGGCTGACAGATAGATAAGTTCCTTATTCTGATGTATATCAACCTGTATGAGAGTCCGGCCCCGGGTTCTCATTATAAGGCAGCCGGCAAGCAACAGCAGCAGAAAAAGACCACCCAAAGCCACTAATATTATATTTCTGAATAACTTCTTCCGCTGAGGGATCATAGTTTCAGATAATCTCCGGTATTTCATAATTCTTTCTGTAAGTTCCCAGGGAAATCCGGTTAGCTTCGTCAGAATTAATAAGCGTTTCACTTACAGGATCAAAGCAAAGCTGTTTCTTTCCCGTACGGTATGACAGGTTGGCCAGATGGACCAATGTGGCGCTCCTGTGACCCTGTTCAATATCGGAATTAGGCACTTTCCGGCTGCGGATACAGTTTATAAAATCCTGCTGATGAGCTTCATCAGGGAAATAACCATATTCCTGCGCCATTATTTCGGATCCGGATCCCAGAACCTGCCATCCGGCACCATGACGGCCGAGATACATCATTCCTTCAGTCCCGTATATTTCCATCCTGTCGCTGTTAAAGGGCCAGTTCGGAAATAAGTTGCCATACCGGATTTCGGGTGCTGCCTTCGACATGTATTCCCCGTATATAGAAGCCTCCACAGTCATGGGAAACTCTCCAAAATCATATGTAATAGTCTGGTTGTCCGGAATATCGCGCTCATCATCGTATAACACCCGTCCTCCGGCACAATATGCTGATTTCACATATGCGGGATCTCCCAGCACCATTCTTGCAAGGTCAATAACATGACAACAGTCTGCAAGCGGCAATCCGCAGGAATAAGCCCAGAATTCATTATATCCCTTATGACGGCTCACATTATAGGGAACCAGGGGAGCCGGACCAAGCCACTGATCCCAGTCCAGTCCATCAGGAACAGGTTCATTTTCCTTGTATATCCACGGTTTATGGCCGGGAAGCATGCAATAGGCCTTCACCAGAACAATTTTTCCGAGTTTCCCTTCCCTGATATAGTTTCTTGCAGAGAAATTATATGGGGCGCTCCGATTCTGGAATCCACACTGAATGATCCTGTTATATTTTTTACCCGCTTCAATCATTTTTCTTCCTTCAGGAATGGTCATGGAAATATTTTTTTCCACATATACATCCTTTCCGGCCTGGCATGCCCTGATTGTTGCAAGAGCGTGCCAGTGTTCCGGAGTGCAGATCACTACTGCATCAACATCCTTATCGTCAAAGGATAACCTCATATCGCCTATACGTTCCGGTCTCCTGCCCTGCTGTTTTTCCAGTTCATCTATTGCCCTTCCCCCTCTCTCCTCATCAACATCACATACATATTTTACTTCCACTCCAGGGCTGCATTTCTGCATACTCAGAATAACCTGTGTTCCTCTTCCTCCGGCACCTATCAGTGCGAGAACCACTTTATCATTTACATCTGACATTTCTTTCGCATTTTCAAGTTAAACCTTTTCCGGAACGATATAATTCTCACGGTAACTGCCCTTCAGAAGCCTGTTTGCTTCTTCATTGTCTATGAACCGTTCATTTCCGGCATCGAAGAGCAACTGCCTGTTGCCGCAACGGTATGCAATATTTGCCATATGTGCAAGTGTAGCACTCATATGGCCCTGAACAACAGTACTGTTTGGCTGTTTCCGCTTTCTGACGCATTCTATGAAATTAATCTGATGCTCCCTGTCGGAATGAATCCCGCCCGATTGTGCAACTATCTCTTCCTTTGGTCCGTAAACCTGCCAGCCTCCGCCCTGCCGTCCAAGAAACATCACACCCGATGTTCCGTAAATTTCTATTCTGTCAGCATTGGTTCTCCATTCAGGAAAACGCGACGGATCCATCCTGATATCATCCGGCGTTTTTGACATGTATGCGGTAACGTTGCCGCTTTCGCAGGTCAGGGTATATTTATCATAATCAAAGGTTACTGACTGCACTTCGGGTGCCTGTTGTTCAGAATTCCAGACATGCTTGCCGCCCCAGCCATAAACCGATTGGGGATGACCGGGATCACCCATTACCATACGGCTCAGATCGAACTGGTGAACTGCATCGTCAAGGAATCCGGGGCAATAATCGTAGAAGTAAACCCAGCCCTTTAGCAATGCAGGAGAATATGGCCGGAACGGGGCCGGGCCAATCCATTCATTCCAGTCCAGTGTCGGAGGAACAGCCTCTTCGGGTATGGGAATCCATCTCCCCGCAGGAAGCAGGTTATAGATACGGATATGCACGACCTGTCCGAGCCTGCCGCTGCTGATATATTCCCTGGCTTCATGATTATAGCCGGCACTCCGGTTCTGGAATCCCACCTGGACTATCCGCCGGTACTTTGCGGCTGCCTCTGCCATTTTTCTGCCTTCCCGGATTGAGTGACTCGGGCTCTTTTCAACATATACATCCTTACCGGCCTGGCAGGCTCTGATTGTTGCAAGTGCATGCCAGTGGTCGGGCGTGGAAATATATACTGCATCTATATCCCGGTCGGCAAAAATCTCATTCATATACCTGACTGTCTGCGGTCTGTAGCCGAATTGTTTTTCGATTTCAGCAGCAGCCCTGGCTGAATTAAGATCATTTACATCACAGATGGTTTTGATCTCCACACCATCATTTTCCCTGCAACATGCCGATATGGTTGACAGCCCCCTGCCACCGGCACCAATCAGAGCCAGAACCACCCTGTCATTTGCTCCCTTACAGGATGACATCAGCAGGCCGCCGGCACCAACAGCCAGTCCTGCCGAACCTGTAAGTGCAGCAGAAATAAATTTTCGTCTCCTCATGTTTCATTTTGTTTTATTACTATTCAATTTCCAGAATTGTTCCTGCAATATGTCTGCTCCCATCCCCGATATTGAAATAATATACCACCAGAATCTTAAAAAATGATTTTCCCGGATATGTCATGGAACGATTTTTCAGATGGAAGTTATTATCGTCCGGTTCAAAATAATCACAATAAATACAAGTCTGTTTTTCAGTCGTATATGAAATTAATCATACTTTTTGAAAGGATCCGGAATACTGAACAGGTCTGTTACGGTTTTCCCGTTCCTGTTGATCCTGCCCATGCTGTATACAGTACCGTCATTTCCTATGGCGATTGAATTAACGTAAAGGGGTCTTTGTCCGTCGGGATAAAAAACAGCCCCGTGATCAAGATACAGACCATTGTTAATGTCATAGGTTATCAGGTGAAGGTCTTCCAGGCCTTTTGCCTCTCCCCTGGATGTTGTTGCCGCTCCCCTTACACGTTTCCCTTCAATATAGACGGGAGCTCCGGTAAGATAGTAGATTGTATGCCCGTCCGGCCCGGGTTTGAAACCCAGATAGCCGTAGCTGAACTGATCTCCCATTCCGGTACGTTTTGACGGAATTGAAGTAATTCTTTCCAGCACCTCCATCTCCGGGATTTCCGGATCAAATCTGAAAAGATATCCGGAATTGCCATGAACGCCGTAAATCTTTTTTTCCGGTTCATGCCAGAACACCTGGCGCCAGTTATATGCCATGCTGCCTGAAGTAAAAATCTCATATGTACCGAAATAGTCCTTCCTCATATCCTCTTCTGCTATGGTTTCCACTCCATTTTGTCCCGGTCTCAGCCTTTTTATATCGCCTTCGGCATTGGTCAGATAGACGGAACCGTCATCATGATTAACCGCGAAAGAACGGCAGATAACCCTGTATTCCTGTCCTTTGCCTGCTTCGCCTCTGCCCGTGAAGGGACCAAGATCTTCCATTTCACGCGAGAACACATTATACCTGAATAGATTTCCCAGCGGCCACGTAAGTCCGTATATCAGTCCGCGGACCGTATCCATGCCCATTGTCAGTATCCCGCACTTATCGGGAGCTATACCCAGATCCTCGGTTTTTCTCGTTTTCAGGTCAAGAGCCAGAAGATGACCTCCCCTGTACGGGCCATAGCCCTTTTCCGGAATACCCGGCTTTTCCATTCCGTCAATAATGCTGTAGTATCCCAGATGGGTGGAAAAATACAGCTTCCCCTGCATCTCATGGAAATTGGTATGGCATTTCCCCTGGGCTACAACCTTCATATCCTTCTCGCCGCATAATTCGGTCAGATCACCCAGATGTTCAATCTCCCCCGTTTCAGGATCAAGGCAGTAAAACTGTCCGGCCACATCCATCAGTTCGGAGCAGAGGACATAGTATATTTTTCCGTCGCTTGCAGAAGACAATCCGTTGTACGTGTCATGCGAATGCTCAAAGCCGGAATCATAGACCGTTGCATTTATCCTTGCATCAGGTGTTGATACAGGAAGGGATGCAGGATTTTCCCTTGTTTCATTCCGGCATCCGGCAATGGCAGCAGACAGGCACAGGATGATCAGGAGTTTTCTTGTCATTATTTGTGAAATTATATTGTTGATTCAGAGATTTTTAATTTTATCCGCATTTCTGGAAATTCTCCAGATTGCATCAGCAATATCATCCATATCCTTTTTCTCTGCAAGGAGTAAGGGATGGAAAAGCCATACAGCCTCCTCACACAGCCGGTCATTTTCCGGGCATTGATTGTTATCCATATACTTGTCATAATCAAGCATTTCAGGCGTATACATCAGTCTGAAATTTTTTGATTCCAGCACATTTTTCATATAGGGCATTTTGTTCAGGGGCGTATATCCGCTCATTGCAGGTATACCTTCTGCATCGAGGGCTTTGAGGAACTGCTCCCTGGAAAGACCGCTGAATTCTTCTTTCCTGTAACGGAAAGGGAAAAGATGAAAAGCGCATCTGGTGACACCGGGCGTAAGTTTATACGGCAGGATACCGGGAATCCTTCTGATTTCAGATCTCAGGTATGCTGCATTTCTGTTTCTTTTTTCGGTTTGTTCCTCCAGGCGTTGCAGCTGTGCCAGTCCTATGGCTGCCTGATATTCCGTCAGTCTCTGTTTTGTGCCGGCAATAAGGGTTCCTGAACTTATGGTACCTACATGTGAGCCGTATGGATTGCCGTAATTATGGTAGGAATAACAGCGGTCCATGAATTCATCATCATCGCTTACAATGGCTCCTCCTTCTCCAATGGGAATATTTTTTGAATTCTGGAAACTGAAACAGCCGGCTTTTCCGAATGTACCGACCTTCCTGCGGTCAATTTCAGCCAGCCACGCCTGGCAGGCATCTTCTATTACCACAAGATTGTGCTTTCTGGCAATAGTCATGATTCTTTTCATGTCAGCAGGCAGGCCGAGAATGTGTACAGGCAGAATGGCCCTGGTTCTCGGAGTGATTTTTTCCTCTATTTTATTGACATCAATCTGGAAGGTTTCCGGATCGGTATCAACAAATACAGGCATTGCCCCTGTCTGAAGCACTGCTATAACCGTTGCAATGAATGTATACGGAGGAACGATGACTTCATCCCCGCCTCCTATATCTGACTGTGCCAGTGCGGTAATCAGGGCATTTGTACCGTTTACAACTGCCAGACATCGCCTGGACCCGATCAGTTCTGCCCATGTTTCCTCAAACCTGGTCACCATTTCAGCACGTGACCATACCCCGCTCCGAAGAACACGGATCACCTGCTCTTCATCGGCAGCCGGATCCCATAAGGGCCAGGAAGGCCATTCCCCTGTCCTTATTTTCGTTCCGCCCAGAATTGCCGGAATACCGGTGTCTGCGGCACATCCTGCGAAAACGGAAGGAGTCACACTCATTGCGACAGCAGCCCCTACTCCTGCAATTGTGTTTTGTTTCACAAATTTGCGCCGAGAATAATTATTCTTTTCACTCATGACAGCAATATTTTGGTTTATAGTTAAAATTCGGAATTATCATGCATTTACAATTAAAATGAACCTCAAATCCCCAACAGGACAGCAGGCAGAATCAGATTTCATTTTCACCTTTCACATAACCAAAGTTTGCCAGTATGCCGCCGTCAACGAACAGAATATGTCCGTTAACAAAATCACTGGCTTCAGAAGCCAGGAACAATGCTGCATTTGCCACATCTTCCGGCCTGCCCCATCTGCCCGCGGGGGTTCTTGTCATTACCAGTTCATTGAAAGGATGGCCGTCCTCCCTGATAGGTGCTGTCTGGGCAGTGGCAATGTATCCCGGACCGATACCGTTTGCCTGGATGTTGTATTTCGCCCATTCGCATGTCATGCTCCTGGTCAGGAGGGTCAGGCCGCCTTTTGCCGAAGCATATGCTGATACGGTATTTCTCCCGTAGACACTCATCATGGAGCACATGTTGATTATTTTCCCCGATCTTTTTTCAATCATGCCGGGAACAACTCTCTTTGCCACTATCATGGGAGCCACAAGGTCAACATCGATCACTTCCCTGAATTCCTCAACAGACATGTTCAGAATGGGAATGCGCTTTATAATACCGGCATTGTTTACAAGTATATCAATGCTTCCCGCAGTCTTTTCAATTTCACTTATACCGCGGTCCACTTGTTTTTCATCAGTTACATCGAAATTAAAAGTGTAAACATCAAGTCCTTCTTTCCCGTAGGCATTGTGGCATAAAGCCAGTTTGTCCTCCTGGATATCATTCACACATAATTTAGCTCCCGCCCTGGCCAGCAGCATACCTGTTGCAAGCCCTATTCCATGGGTGCCGCCGGTAACAAGGGCCACTTTCCCGGTCAGATCAAAAAGTTTTCCTGGGTCTTTCATTTTCAATAGACTTATTCAATTTAAAATAATTAAAAAAGTGCAGGTTCCGGAATTATTGGCAGACACAAAAAAAATACTGCTGCAAAAATTAATGACCTGCACCGTGTATTCGTGTTATTTGAGGGTATCAGGATAGCGAACGTCCATGTCACCGTAATCGAGGTTTTCGCCGGCCATTCCCCATATAAAGGTATATCCTGATGTGCCTGCTGCACTGTGTATGCTCCATGAAGGCGAAAGGACCGCCTGGTTGTTCACCATCCAGATATGCCGGGTTTCATCGGGATCACCCATAAAATGACAGACTGCCTGCCTCTCCGGAACCTCGAAATAGAAGTATGCTTCCATCCTTCTGCCATGCGTATGTACAGGCATTGTATTCCACACACTGCCCGGGCTGAGCTCCGTCATTCCCATCTGAAGCTGACATGTAGGCAGAACACTGTTAACAAGTAATTTATTCACTGTACGGTGGTTTGACGATTCTGAGCTTCCCAGTACATTTACCTCAGCATCCTTTTTTGTAACTTTCCTGCAGGGATAAGGATGATGGGCAGGAGCTGAATTAATGTACAGTTTTGCAGGATTGTCCGGGTCAGTGGAGCTGAACACCACGTTCCTGGTTCCCTGACCCAGGTAAAGGGCTTCTTTATAATCCAGTTCATACCTGGCCTCTGCTGTCTCAACAATCGCAGGCCCACCGGTATTGATAATGCCCATTTCCCTGCGGGTCAGGAAATCAGGAGCCTTGAGATCGTCGGTGGCTTCAAGCTTAAGTGCTTTTGTGACTGGCATGGCGCCACCTACCATATACCGGTCGTACATGGAATAAACAAAGAAAATCTCATCGCTGATAAATAGTTTTTCTATAAGAAATTCCTTTCTGATTCTCGTTGTGTCATAGTGCCGGACATCATCCGGATGCCCCGCATATCTCATTTCCGTTTTCATAATAAATAATTAATTAATTTAGAATATTTGCAATATATGAATTTTTAGAAAATTAAATTAACCCATTATAAGGCTAGTATTTCAATTATTATCTCCTGTTATTTATGGAAGCCGGTTAATTTTCAGTTAATATATCAAAAAGATAATAAATGACCTTACTGATCTGGAACTATAATATGTTTATTAAGGTATTATTTCTTTAATTAGAAATCCCTACCTCTAATTCTATTGGCAAATATACCATACTGAGAAGAATTATTAATGTTCCATTTTTTAAATGATGTTAACTTTTTAAATGGGTAAGATTTATTTTGAAGTAAAGATTAAAGTCCATCATGCCACAAATCTTCAACTATGAAATGTTCTGACTGTTTAACCATTTCTCAATTCGTTGTAACAATAGGGCTTTCTATTAATACTGAAGGTAGAAGTTGCAATTAACTGATAAACCACTTTTGATGTTAATTGTAATAGTTAAGACTTCATCTGACAGTTGAGATAAAATTGTTTAACTATATACTGTTTTAGCAAATTTAGGATCCGTTTCGATTTCCGTAAGGCTATAATGAACGGATGACAGATTTTTAATTTCAGAGATATCATCCGGCCTTGCAGCCATCTCAAGATAAATTCAATAAATCATAATACGTTTTCTGTCAAACAATTTTTGATATTTGGGGAATTTATCCTTGTTCGAGAAAATTTAAAATTTCAAATAATTAATGTTTAATGGTATTATAAACATTCAAAACTATACTTTTGAGAGTGTTTAAAAAACCAATCAATCCTTTTGTAAATTTAATAAATATTTTTATTTTTGATAAGATTATCTAACTTTTTTAACCTTAACCCGAATATATCTATGAAAAAATTATTCACAATTATTTTATCTTTAATAGCAATTTTCCCTTTATTGGGAATTACAGATCTTACTAAAAACGATGTTGACAAGGCCTTAAATAAGAATAAGCTACAACATCCCTATCTCCATTTTTCCGAATCGGACAAAGTTGCAATTCTAGCACGAATTAAAAGCAGCCCGGAATGCCGTGATATAATGAATCGTTTTACGGCTGAAAGTAATGTATTATTACATATGCCAGTTGATAGAAATATTCCTATACAGGGCAAAAACACTCGAGCCGGCTGGACTGAATATGATCGAGATGGAAACTATGACCGTGTTATGTATGCTAATCGCAACAATGCCTTAAAATTAGCATTCATGTATCAAATTACAGGAGAGCAAAAATATGCTGATAAAGCATTTGAATTTGCTGATGCTTTTTGTGATTTTACAACTTGGACAGTACGCGCTCATGAATTTCCTATTATTTATAGTCGTATTATGCCATATAATGTTTCTGACGATCAGGTTAATTTCAGCTTTGATCATGTTAATGGAGATTCAGGCAGGATCATGGCAACAGTTTATGATTGGCTTTACCAAGCCCTTACCCCCGCTCAGCGAGATCGTATTCGTGGAGCACTACTTGAAAAAGTCATAACACGTGTGAGAGGAAACTATGAATATCATTGGTGGGCAACAGCTTACAGATGTAACTGGTGCGGTGTATGTAATTCAGGTGTTGGTTTAGCAGGTTTGGCATTACTTACCGAAGATCCTCATTTAACAGATGTAGTAAGTGAGTCATATAACCGGATTAACAAAATGCTTAATGAATTAGGTATTGATGGAGGCTGGCAAGAAGGTGGTGGATACTGGAATTATGGAGTGCATACTGCAGTTTTTTTTGCAGATGCTTTAAAAAGACTGACAGACGGAAAATATAATCTGTTTGAAAATGAAAGACTTAAAAATAATCCTGTTACATTTCCTCTGTACATTTCAGTTGAAGGGAAACGATCATTGAATTTTGAGGATTCAGGAGGTGGAAATATCATTGGTGCATCCTGGCTGATCAACAAATTAGCCATGGAAACTGAAAGTGGCCTGGCTGTATGGTATCGAAATGAATTTTATAAGAATGGTACCGATATGTGGGACATTATATGGCCCAAACCGGCAATAACTCCGGTAGCTCCTAATAAAACATCCATACATTTTCGAACAATAGATTGGTGGGTTATGCGAAGTGATTTCAAAGATCCCAATAAAGTTTTAGTTGCCGGAAAAGCTGGTAAAAATGATGACCCACACCACGGACATCTTGATATTGGCCATTTTGTAGTTCACTGGCAAGGCGATTATTTCATAACAGACCTTGGAAGCGGCTCTTATGATGAAAAATATTTTGACGATGCCCGCTGGGATTATCCTCAAGCTTCAAGCGTGGGGCACAATGTTGTTTTTGTTAATGGAGAAAAACAGTTACCAGGCAAAATGCGCAAACAACCTTATAATTTTAACATCGGAGGAGAAGTTTTAGAATTTCATTCTAGTAAACAAAGAGATTATGTAATTATGGATCCTACTAATGCTTATCCAGGAGTTGAGATGAAAGGGTGGCGAAGACATGTTACACTTGAAAAACCAGTTGTTACTATAGTGGTAGATGAAGTAAAAACAACTCCAGGAGCTGAAATAGAGGTCCGTTTTCATCCGGGTGTCGATAAGAATGTAAAGGATAATTATGTATTATTAAACGGTAAATCAGGCAAGATGGCATTGATACCTGTGGTTAACCAGAAATACGAAATAATTGAAGGTAGGCATGCAAGTGCGCCAGTAAATGCCACTAGACCCTTCACTTGGCTGGAATATTTTGGGACTAATCTAAAAGCAACCACGGATAATACTATTATTGCTACCATAATTTTACCTGTAAAGGATGATAATGAGGCACTTCATATCTTCAAATCAATTAATAAAAATTTAGATAATAAAGGAAATTTTAATATTTCTTTTAGTAAGGATGGGAAAAGATATAGATATTCTTACAGAAACACCAATAAAGGGTTGATTCTTGAAAATATAACATTATAAAGTGTTATTAATCTACCAAACAAATTAAATGAAATTTGTATAAATGATATTATAATGAAAACTCAACAAAAGTTATTATTCTTCATGCTAATAATTAGTATGGTTTGTTTTAGACCGTTTTCGATATACGGTCAAGTCCTGCAATCTGGTGAAATATCAGGGACTATCACTGATATGAGTTCTAAAGAACCATTACCCTTTGCCAATGTTGCAATTAAAGGAACAGTATTTGGTGACATAACTGATCAATATGGTAAATTTAGATTAACTAATGTCAGACCTGGGGAATATACACTAAGAATTTCATATGTAGGGTATAATACTCAGGAAGTTTATGTTAATTTAAATTCCGGAGAGAGGAAAATTATTGATATTGAACTTGACCAACCATTATTATCAGTAGGCGAGGTAGTAATTTCCAGTCAAAGAATGGGACAGAATGCCGCAATAAATCAACAATTATCTTCCGATGCAATGCTAAATGTGGTTTCAAAAGATGCTATCCGTAGTTTGCCGGATGTTAATGCTGCTGAAGCAATAGGCCGCTTACCTGGTATTTCTATAGTAAGAAGTAGCGGAGAGGGATCTAAAGTCATACTACGTGGCTTGGATCCAAAATTCAGCACAATAACTATTAATGGCATTACACAACCTTCAACAGATTTTGGAACTCAAGGTGACAGATCTATAGATTTAAGTAATATCTCCCCTGAATTTCTTACGGGTATTGAAGTTTTCAAATCACCAACTGCAGATATGGATGCAGATGCAATAGCCGGTTCCATTAATCTAGTTATTTCAAAAGCTCCTGATATAACAAAGAATCAGATCAGACTTTATGGCGGGTATCATGGTTTACATAATGCCTTGAGCAATTATAAAGGCTCATGGGATTACTCATCACGTTTTCTCAATAAGAAATTGGGAATAATGGCCCAAGCAAATTTTGAAAATACTGACCGTGGAGCCCACTCTATCGGAATAAATTTTTTTGACCCTGATGCTGAGGTAGCAGATTCATTTTTCGTTAATTCTGTAGTCCTTACCGATCGTAAACAGATAACAAAACGTTACGGCGGTCTGCTTTTGCTTGATTATCAATTTAAATTTGGAGGTATATATTTCACTAATATGTATAATGCATCACCGCGCAATATATTCACTCAATCCAAAACAATTGACAGATCAGGTCAGTTAACTACTTCAGGCAATGTCATTGACAACATAACACACTCTTTGAACAATAGTCTGGGAGGAGACGTAAATTTAAGAAAAACCAAAATCAACTGGAACTTAAATCGCGTCTATACCAAAGTAAATAATCCTTATAATATGTTGATTAATTTCCAGTTAGCAGCACCATATGGGTTGGATGCTGAGGCGGTAGGCAAAACAGTAACAGATCCAGACTATTTCCTTAAAGAACTTGCATTTAATAATGTTAATAAGATAAAAGATACATTATCTTATTTATACCACTCATATTATTCATTCGGCTCTGTGGAACAAACCAATTATACTGGAAACATTGATTTAGAGAGATCTATTAAAATAGGAAACAATCTGGCCGGGTTTATTAAGATTGGTGCAAAATATCGATCAGAAAAACGAGATCGCTTTTTTGATAATTTCGCAGATCAACAGTATTATCTTAAACCAGCTCTAACTGACCTTGCTATTGCCAATGACCCACGTGGCAATAATCTCGCTACAACTGCGACCCACAGGGTACAAATGTCAAATTTCAATGACCAGAAAAATATAGATATACAAAACGGAAAATATAACATATATCCGTCAATACCTGAAAAACAGATTAGGGACTGGTATACTTATCACAGCGAAGCTGGTGGAGTTGGGGGTAATACAGAATACACATATGATTACAATTACGCGGAAAACAATTATGATAGTTTTGAGTCCATTACTTCAGGATATTTGATGCTAAAGCTCAATTATGGAGATCTAATCACCCTTGTCCCTGGGCTCCGTTATGAATATTCAAATAATATTTATCATGGCGTCTATTCAACAATAAATGGAGATGTCGGCCAAAATGGATATGCAGATCCTGACACATCTGGCCAGAAATACGGCAATTGGCTACCTAATATGCACCTAAAAATCAAACCAATAAGCTGGTTAGACTTAAGGTTATCTGCAACAAAAACAATATCTCGCCCCAACTATATGTGGGTTATTCCACGTTTTAGGTATAATGCTCTCAGTAATGTGGTTGCAATGGCTAATCCTGATCTAAAACATGCATCTTCCTGGAATTATGATGCAAATATTACAGTTTATACAAACAAATTTGGTTTACTTACTTTTGGAGGTTATCTTAAAAATATAAATGATATGTTTTACCAGGTTTCAGGCACGCTTTCACCTGAAAGAGCTGTTCAAATGGGACTTCCTGCACAAGCATTCAATCTTAGTGAAGACTATGTCAATCTGGACGAATCATGGGTTCGTGGATTAGAATTTGAATATAATACTCATTTTAACTTTTTACCAAGTCCTTATAACCGCTTTGTGTTAGGTTTTAATCTCACGAGACTGTGGTCTGGAACATATTACTATGTCTGGAGAAGAATAGAAGGTCTTGTAATGTATAAGGATGTTCGGCCTATGCTCGTGGTTGATTTTAATAAATCCTATTATGACAAAACTGAAAATAGAATGCCTTCTCAAGTTGACTGGACAGCCAATGGTTGGTTGGGTTATGAATTCAAAGGTTTCTCCAGTCGCATTTCAGTGTCTTATCAAGGAAATAATCTTACAGGTATCAATCCTAACACAGATAAAAAAGGTTATTATACTTATACTGATAGTTATTTACGAATTGACATCACAGCAAAACAAAGAATTGCTCAGAAAATAAATATTCTTCTTAATTTGAATAATATTACCAATGCCACTGAAAGAGGCTTTCGCTACAAACCGATTTATCCTACCTACAAACATATGTATGGATTTACATTTGATCTAGGAGTCGAAATAAATTTGCAGTAGTTTTTACAATGTTGTTATTAATGGCTTATCAAAATAATAAAATATGAAAACAATAGTTAAGAGTATACTATTTCTGATGCTATTTGCAATATGTGGATTATTGCAAGCACAGAAACGTATAGTAAAAATAGAAGGGATTATTCCTCCTGACGGTGAATTAATTTATGACCAAATATACAAAGCAATATCGGATGATGCCGTAAACAGAGCTACTAATAAGGATGTCATATATGAATTAAAGCGAGGACAAGTCTATCTTGCAACATCAACAATAAATGCTACAGATTTTAATTTGCATATCCGTGCGGAGGAAGGTCCTGGCCCCAAACCTCTAATATTGCATACCCTTAGCAGTGCAGGGACTTCATCTGCATTTATTAATGCGTACAAAAACCTCACTCTTGAAAATATAGAATTTGACGGCAAACATACCAATGGGAGTATTGTAAGTGGAGCAATCAACATGCGTGGATTAAACGGCAGATTCATTGTAAAAGGCTGTTGGATAACTAATGATCTAAGTGCTGCAATCCGGACCCTGGTGGATGGCACAAAGATATATGTTACTGATTGTATTTTCGGTAATCTGG
>Ga0116187_1001804_pt1 | contig 21885 bp, 18 predicted proteins | sample AD_JPNNA6_MetaG_FD_89755 | JGI IMG/M metagenome (GOLD analysis project Ga0116187, IMG submission 89755) | Active sludge microbial communities of municipal wastewater-treating anaerobic digesters from Japan - AD_JPNNA6_MetaG | ecosystem: Engineered > Bioreactor > Anaerobic > Digestate | place... | reverse complement strand
TGGCGTGACGATACACCCCTCGGTAAGATTAGCAAATGGCTTGACAGGCCAATGCAGGAGGAGCAGAAGGAGAAAACGTCTTGCTTTGGTCATCCTGAACCCAGACCGTGGGCATGCCGTAATCGTCGTCCGGTACACGCCTATCAAATGAAACCGAAATGTGACAAACGCATTGGGCAACGCAGCTAACGCAAGTCATTGTCGGTTAATAAGGACAAGTTCTCGGCAGCCGCCGTCGATGCCACGTAAGGCAAGGCCTTCACTTCGGCTGGTTCGGCCACGCCTTGATACGCACGCAGAACACGGCATCGTGCGTTCCCAGCGGGCCAGGCGCGCCGTTCCATCCATTGCCGAGGCGGTCGTAGCACACCAGGACCTCGTTGTCACCTACGAGTGCCATGCCGGTGTAGGAGGTGCTGCCCGGAGGATCCGTCCATTTCCCGCCGCACCAATCCGGAGAGTACTGCATGGATTCCTCGGCGACATGCGCGTTGTGATGCTCGGCTAGATTCACGCGCTCCCAGATTTTGCCTTCGCCATCCGCGCACGCCCACACATAGAGGCCTGGCCGACCGCCGGAGAGCAGAAGGATGCCGTTCTTGAGGCGCGCGAGCTGTGGCTCGACGCAGAACACGCCGTTCATGCGCTCCGGCGCCGTCCACGTGGCGCCTTCGTCGGCACTGTAGCTCTTGTGATAGTCGCTGCCTGTGCGATACACGCAGAGCAGCCGGCCATCCGCGAGCCGTACGGAATTGCTCTCATTGGCCCCTTCCGGGGCTTCGTTCAGAGTGGCGCCTTCGGCCACCGTGGCCTGATACTGCCACGTCGAGCCGTTGTCCGCGCTCGTGGCCGACCACACGGAATCCTTGCCATCGCCCGCGAACTTACCGTAGAAAGTCGTAAACCACGGCCCGTTCTTGAGGCGCAGGATGTTACCGTTCGTCAACAGATAAACTTCCCCGCCGGGATAATCGGCCAATTCGCGTGGAAATCCCAGGAATTTCATCGGCGTGCGCTGCACATGGATGGCGCCGTTCTCATCCAAAGCGACTTCCGTGCCGTCGGCGCGTGCGTTCCGCTTGTCCTGCTCCGAAACCGGCCATGTTTCGTAAGGCATGATGAGGAGATTCCGAGCTTCGAGGGGCATCGAAATCGGCCCGTAGCACTCGATCTGGGCGAGAGGCTTCCACGTGGCGCCACCGTCTCTCGACAGATGCAGAGCCGCCGGCCATTGGCCTTGCGCCTTGTCATCAGCGAGCACAACTTCGCAAAGGATATCCTGCCCCTCGACGCGATGCAGAGTAGAGAACCAGAAATGGCCCTGGGCGCGCCCGACCTCGCTTGGCGGCCCGATCTCGATCTCGCAATTCGCCAAGGCATACTTGTGCACCGCACGCGCGGCCGAAGGCGCATCCGACGGCGGTTGGCCGCTGCTCTGCCACGAAAGGGCGGCCCAAGCCAGGCTAGACATAAGGAGATACGCTGAGAAACGTGTTTGCGTGCACACATGCACCTCCATGAAATCCCGCTCGATCTTTCCGTGGCGCCCGCCGCTGGCGGGTACGATACTGTAAGCTGCCGCGTCTGATGGTGATGATGACTATCGTTGACTAGCATTTGACCAGAATCCGCGGTCGGGCTTCAAGCGCCGCGACAATCGAATTAGAGAGCAGAGACAAGAGCTAGCGGCGAACCTACGGGAAATCGGCCTTCGAGGCCACGGCGATACATCAGCACGGAAGGCGCCACTCATGCAGTCGGGCCCTGCCGGTCCTCGAAACGCATAAGGGGCCGTATGGAAAGGAAGTTGGATCGTATCAAAAGTCATTCTTGGGTAGTCCGTTGAGTGCTGTTTTGGGGACGGAATTTCGGTCGCGGTCGTGAGTAGTTGGGTGGGCGGATTCATTTCTTGGGCCTCAAATCGGCGAACAAGCGTAGCTCGCCCTTACTGAATGAGCCTTGATGTGAAGTTGGCTTATGCAACTTGACGGGAGTAGTACCGAAGCATGCCGCCGAGACGATTGCAGCAAGCCACTCTCCCCCACGCTTGGCCGACCTCGCTGCCCGCTTCGATCAGGTTGTTGTCCAGTCCCTGGTGGTTGCGCTCGCCGTGGTAGTGTGCTTCGAACTGCGTGAGGGCGCGACGTAATGAACGTTCGCCGAGGAAGATCATCCGGTTGAGGCACTCGGATTTCACGGAGCGCATGTGTCGCTCGAGATTGGCATTCAAATTCGGACTGTGGGGCGGCGTCAAAACGGCTTTCGTCTCTGAGCCTTCGATCACGCCACAAAACGCGAGGAAGTTGGTGTCTCGGTCGACCAGCACATATCGACTGTCACGCAGGAAGCCGTCGTAGCAGTCGGTGAGGTTCCTTGCGATTTCTGTACCCACGCAGCATTCGGATTGGGGGTGATGCCAGCGATCTCGATACAACGTGTGGATATTCGCATGGCGACCAGGATGTAGAACGTCACCAATCCTCCACGCGTCCAGACCTCGATGGTCGTGAAGTCCACTGCGGCAAGCACTTCTCAATGCGCTTTGAGAAACGTATTCCACCTCGTCTTTCGCTGCCGATCTGGTGCCGGTTCGATGCCATGTTCCCGCAGAATGTTCTTGACCATGGTATCGCACAACGTGATGCCCAGATTCTGCGGCGCGCCCTCAATATGGGTGTAACCCCGCGTCGGATTCTTCTTCGCTATCCACACAATCAGATCGGCTATTTCGTGCTTGGTGCGAGGCCGACCAACCGTTTGCGCAACGCGCTGAAATCCCACTTCTGCGCCACCAATTCCCGATGCCATCGCAGAATCGTATCCGGTGTTACGATGGTAGCCAGGTCACATAGCAACCTTCGGCCAAGGACGTTGGCTTTCATTGCCAGTGGGCGACGCTGTCATCATTCAATTGAATACACTTCTTGCCCCGCTTCTCCCGGAGCACTTGGTTCTCCGCCCGAAGATACTCGATGATGGGTTGTTGCTCGCGATTCAGCTGCGAAGCCACAAAAAGGACAATTAGGTACCAAGGCCTGAGAATGAACTCCAACATGCGGTCAGACGCTCCTTTCCAATCAGAAAAGAGGTATGATGCCCGCTCTTCCGCGTCCGATCAATTGCTTTAACCTACCAAACACGCGTTGGACCCAAACCAATACACCGGAACCGCTTAGGACCTCGACCGAATATTCTCACCATACGGCCCGTAAGACGGGCAATTTGAAACCCGTAGATATCCGCATGGTCTCGGCAAGCATTTTGGCGTTTGGGTTGGAAGAGGCCTCGGCACGGATTGCGGTCTCTGCATCAATCACAAACTTAGCTTCTCCTGGCTTTATGTTGCTCGGCCAGGGAATGATTGGAAACCAAGATTGCACGGTTTCAGAGGTACTGGAGACGTCTTCGGGTTCGCGTGCAGTGATGGCGCTGAATGAAGCGATTGACATCGCCAAGAACACGATGGTCATTCCACACACCCTCGTTTTGATCACACACCGGTTGGGTACTTGTTCCCACTATCGGCACGAAAACTCTATCCAGTTCCTTGCGTGTATGTCGATTGGGGCTCGGTGCTTCGAATTCGCCCCCCGCTGGAAACATGCTGCTTGGTGTGATTCGGTCACGGCTTCTTCCGGTAAATGAGCACGGCTGATCCCGGTTTGTCATGCAAGACGATTGAGACGCCCTGACCGATGAGTTCCGTGCCGGTCGTATCCGTCATGGAGGCGGTATCGAGGTTTGTAAGGGTATAGAGGGCGCTGGCCTCCACGCCATGGAGCTTTACACGGATTGATTCGTCAGTGCTGTTCGCTCTGCGAAACACTTGCACCATGCCTTCGCCACGTTCCGGACAGTCAAACTGCCAAGCCATCCAAACTGTGTCTTCCAGGCTATACGGTGTCAGTGGATAGAAATCGCCGAGCAAGTAGTCGCTCACAGAGCGCCACTCCTTGACCATGCGAAGATAGTCTGTCCAATCGAGGCCTTCCTGTCTCGGCGCAGAGCGTGCGAGGGCGAACCGTGGACACCAGACACTCCGAGCTGTATAGTCGTCTTTGTAAGGCGCGCCGCTTCCAAAGTACGGGACCCACTGGACCAAACCGTACGTCTGGCATTGCTGCGTGTAGAAAGGTTCGCCAAGGTAATCGCTGCGGAGCAATGGTAGGCCGCGTCGAAGCGTCTCAAGGTCATTGCGTCGGCCGCCGCTGGCGCAACTGTCAATCGGCATGCCGGGATGACGCCGGATTAACTCATCCCAATAGGCCAGGTAGCCCTGCACGTGCAGGTTCTCGCTCACGCCTTGCCGGTCGGGCGAATCACCGCTCCGCCAGAACGCCAACGGGTCCATGTTGAAATCCTGCCGATAGAGGTCGATTCCTTGCTCCGTCAGCATTCGGTCGATGTGGTTGGTGAGCCACTGACGGGCTTCCGCATTGCCAAGATTCAACAGACTGATGTTCGCGCCGATATTTTTCCCGTTGAAAAGCCATTCGGGATGCGTATTCGCTAACCACGTGTCGGGCGAGACGCGCTCAGGCTCGAACCACACGCTGAATCTCACGCCCTTGGAGTGGACGTAGTCAGACACTTCTTTCATACCTTTGGGGTAACGATCCGGGTCGGGTTCCCATGTGCCGACCTTCGGCCAACCCGGACCGTCGCAAAGGTACCAGCCGGCGTCGATTACCCAATAGTCGAGCTTCACACCCTCGTTGATGTAGACTTCGGCATATTTGATTTCATCTGCCGCGTTGCTCCGCAGGCCCGGATAGAAATCCGTGGTGCACATGATGAGTATGGGCGGCACGGGCTTTCCGCCGAATTTGGGCACGTTGTGCGCCAGCATCCATCGCCGCCAGAGGTTCTGCGCCCGCACGGGGTCCGAACCTTTCCAGAAAAGCAACGCGATCAGCGGCGTGCGAATCTCTTCGCCGGGTTTCAGCCGCAGATGCGTCAACTCCTGGCCAGCGACGACTTGAATGCCCTTTTCGCTGTTGCGAGTGAAACTCGTCGCCCATTGTCCGGGCCAACCGACGGCGATAATCACGCCGCCGCCGGGCATCGCGAGATTGTAGCAGGGAAACGCCTTGTTCGTGGGACGTCCGCCCTCAGGCGCGAGTTTCTGCGTGGCATTCGGGCCCAGCGTCATTTCATACGGCTCATAGCTGTCCGGTACGCAGTAGTCGCCCTTGATGCCCCGCAGTACGAACTCCCCCCCATCAGATCGTTCCCACCGAGCATCCAAGGCTTGGATGTTCTCGATGAGCGGCGTGTCCTCCTTCCCGGCGTTGCGTAAATAGATTGTCCATTCAACGACCGGGAAGTCGGCATACTCGACCGACACACAACGTACTTCAAGCCCCGTTTTCGAGTCGGTCCACGTGAGGGTGCGTTCCGCTCGTTGGTCGTCGAGCTGCCGCTTCCCCTGTTTGAACTCGCAAGCCGTCAGGAGTTCGCTAACGGGTTTGCCATCGTACATGAACGAGAACATGGGCTTGGCGGTCAAACCGCCCGCTAAGGCAGCCGCAATCCAGTGTTGGGCTTCTGTCATTTCATCGGCCGTCGGCGAGACAGCGGAAGCACGGGGGAGAAAGCAGGTCGTAAGAAGAGTGAAACGAATAAGCAGCCATCTTGCGCGCATACATCAAGTCTCCTTCGCGTTCTCCGTTTTGATGTGTGTTCAGCGAGTCAGGGCTTGTTGCGGCATATTATCATCATTGACTTCGGCCGGTCTTGCTTTATTGGTGCTCAATCCATTTCAGTAGCGCCCCCAGTAGTCTTCAGGGCTCGTGCCCTCTTTGCCGTAGTGGGAATTACGCCAACGACCGTGGTAAATGCGGGTTTCGTCACCTACATTCAGAATCCCGTTGGCTTGACAGAGCACGGGGGGCAATGCTCTGCGGGGGACAGGCGTTGCGGGAGAATCAGCCGCTCGCAGCCAAACGTGGCCTCTTCCAGGTTCGCGGAACGCCAATCCGTCGTTGCTGATGGCAAGCCTCATCGTGGGATAGTCATACGGGCCGAACTGCGACCAATAGGCGAGCTTATAGCGCCGGGTCGGATCGGGATCATCCTCATCCTTGATCACACATGCGTCGCCGGTGAGGGCACTGGGCAAAGCCAACGCATTATTGTCCCGCGACCCCTTGAACAGCAGTTGAGGCAGATTGGGTTCTTCCCAGTGAAGGCCATCCACACTCTCCGCATAACACAGTGAACCCGGAAAGACGTCCTCTTTCCATCGTTCCGCCTGAGCCTTGAGCGCGTCCGGACAGTCAGGATTACGTCTTGTGTGACACGCGTAGTACCACATGCGGAACTTGTCTTGGTCAAAAAGGATTGTGCCATAGAAATGGGCGGCCAGACGATCGGAGGCGTTGGGGTTGTTCCGGCTGGGAGTGAGCACGGGTTCAGGCCGGACAACTGGCTTTGACAAAGTACACCGCAGGTTGTTTTTCAACGGCAAAGATAAGTCATCGACACTGAGCAAAACAGCCTGGCGAGCAACTGAAACCCCGGTCGAGGGAAACATGAAAGCGTTCGCCTGAATGGGGTTTTGTTCCGGCAGTGCCGGAACGAACAGCACGAAGCCAAGAGTACAGAGCACAGAGATGCACGTTGTCATTCTTCTGTCCCGCAAAACGTTCCTTGATGTTGCCGGACAGGATAATAGCTGCTCGGAAAACACGGCGCCACTTGAATCAGGATATCCTGTCGGAATTTACGGGGTTACAGGACTCGCAGGTCACGCCTGTCGAACACGGGCCGAAGCCATAGACTAAGACGGGGCGCCCGCATGTCCGGGTATTTCATCACGGCGTGTTATCATACGTTTTGCCAAGGATGAGGTATTGCCCATGAACAGACTGGTTATTGCTGCGTTGGTATTGGTTTCGGCGGTTGCGTTGGCGACAGAAAGGTTGCCGATAGGGGTGTTTGACGACGCGACGATCCCGCGCGGGGAAAGGCGGGCTTTTGATGTTGACCTGGCGGCGCCGCCGGAGGGGAAAGAGGCCGTGCTTGTCTTGAAGGCGCGTCTGGATACGCCGCAGGTAGCGGGGTACAACAATGCGCTTCGCATCACGGTGAACGGGACGGCGCTGGACGCGGACCGTCTGTTAAACAAGCCTTTGCGAGTGAAATCGCGGGGCGGAAACGTTTATTCGATGGTGGCAGGTGATCTCTTCTCCACTTTTTATTGTCCGGATTTTGAGAGTCCGGATTCGGACCCGCATTACGGTTTGTTGGAGGGGTACAAGGCGTGCCTGTTTGAACTGCGGATCACGGACCTGGCGAAGGAGGGAAAGAACGCGCTGTTGTTCGAGCATGTGTCGACCGTGGAGAACCCGCTCGTGCTTGGCGACTGCGCCGTAGTGTTCCGCGAGCCGACCGCGGCGTGGCGCGCGAAAGCGGGCCCGCCGGAAGGTCCGCTGCCGGTGTATGAGCCCGACGCAAAGAATGAAACGGCGTTTGCGGTTGGCGAACCGGCGGATGGGAAGATTGAGGTGAAGACCGAGGCCATGGGCGTTGTTGTGCAGAGCGCGTTCTCGACCCCCGCAGGCGAATGGGTTCACGGGAGCAACGCGTATTTCCGGCTTGAGCGGCGGACCGAGCGGAATGCGGAGAGCGTAGTGGTTTATGATACGCTCACGAACCTGACCACCGACAACCTTCCCATCATGCACAGGCATAAGCGGTTCTTGGCGACCGTTTGGAGAAGGTTTGGATCGGCGGGCTGGAACAGGCGTCAGCGTCGGCGTCCATATCAGAGTCTTCCAACCCGACGACGTACGCGGAGGCGGACGCGGGCGGAGTTGGGCTGATTTCACTGGACGACGTGTTCCGGGTTCATGTTCGCAAGTATTGCGCGCCGGGAATCGCGGGCATTGGCGACAACAACCTTGTGCTGCGTCCGGGGGCATCGTACACGGCGGAATGGGCGATCGTCCCGACGCGGCACGGGGACTATTGGGAGTTTTTGAACGCGGCGCGCCGGTTGGCGGATGCGAATTTCACGATACCAGGCGGGTTCGCGTTCTTGCGGACGGAGCCGATCACGGACAAATGGACGGATGAGCAGTTCAGCAATTTCATCCGGTTCAAGGACGCGTATTATGTGTGCGCGTCGGTGGAGTATCCCAGGTACAAGGGATACTACACGCACGGGGTCTATTGCCAGCAGTTGCCGGTTGACCAGATCGCGCAAATGCTCGAGCGGTGGAAGCGTCTTGTGCCGGGCACCAAAACGATGATCTATTTCCACAATTTCATCGACATACTCGATGATTCGCCGGAGCGGTTTGCGGACGCGCGAGTGCTGCTAGCGGACGGCAAGCAAGCGGATTACGGGGAGCCGTGGGACCGGATCTTTTTCCCGACGGAAACGAACTCGTATGGTCCCGAGATTGCGAAGAATGTCGACCAGATCCTGGACCAGATCAAGGCAGACGGGGTGTACTGGGATGAGCACGAGTACAGCCGCTGGAATTATCATTGTGGCGAGCCGTGGGACGGGGTCTCGGGCGACATTGATTCGACGACGATGAAGCTTGTGCGGCTGAAGTCGTCTGTGACCCTGTTGTCGGCTCCGTGGCGGCTGGCGCTGGCGAAGAAGATCTTGGCGCGCGGGCCAATCGTTGGCAACGGCGTGCCGTTCACGCGGGAACTGGCCGCGCTGAAGTTTCCGTGCTTTGTCGAGACGGGGAGCATCACGAACTGCACGCAAGCGCACCTCTACTCCCCCATCGCGCTCGGTGACCATCTGACGGAACGGTCGGAAAAGGACGCGTACGGAACGATGCTGGCAGCGCTGGATTACGGATGCGTTTATCACTGGTACAACGATGTGACGGTGATCCCGACGCACGTGGCGTTCACGCATTACATGTACCCGTTCACGCCGGTGGAGTTGCACGGGGGGTACGTTGTGGGGCGCGAACGGATCTTGACGAAGGTGAGCGGGCTGTTTGGGTGGGGCGACCGTTCGGCGCATGAGACACATGTGTTCAACGACACTGGGTGCGAAGTGGCCAGTTACCCGGCGCCGCTCGTTGAGAAGGACGGCAAAACGTACACGGAGCTGCGGCTGCCGGAGGATTGGGCGGCGGCGATAGTCAGGAGGTGACCGGGAGTTTTTTCTGCCCCCACGTCGGATTCATTGACGACACGGTTCGGATCGGTTGTTTGGCGTCGCCTGGGATGGGCGGTCGGCGGGGCTCGCCGGACTGAGACAACTTCCTCCAATGCGCGTTGAAGCGCTTGCGCTGCCAACGAATGACCGTGTCAGGCTTCGCAAAGATCAGTGCGTCCTTCCATCTCATCCAAGCCTTTGCCAGAAGACTCCAAAGAATACAATCAGCCGGCTTCACCTTCGTCCTCTTGACACTCCGCTGGTACACGCACAACCGATGCCGCAACGCGAGGTTCTCGGCTTGCAGCCCCGCGCGAGACTTCAACACCCCCGCCAAGAAGCTTGTACACAGTCTAATGAATTCAATCATTTCGACTCCGATCACGCATCCAACGGCGAGATTTCATGAAGTGGAAAGAGTAACAAAGACGTCGCGAATCGGCGAAAACAGAAGACGAAGCAACCGTTGTAATTGCTTGTCCATCAATAAGGACGGGTTTTCCGCAACCACAACGGATATTCAGGAAGGACAAGCGCCAGGCTCAGTCGACGGTGAGCTCGAAGAACGCGGTTGGGCCGTGCTTCAGACTCGCGGTGTCGAGATGGATCTTGAGCCGACCATCCCCCCGGGCAAGCGGCAAACGTTCCCGACGCGCCCCATTGAGGCCAAGCGCATAGAGGGCCATGTTCTCTCCGTGGGCGTTCTGTAACGTCGCGTCCAGACGCCCAACCTTCATCAACACCGGCAACGTGCCGTAGTTGAACATCTTCGTACGATCGGGCGTCACCACCATGCCGGTGTTGGCGGTCTCGGTCGTATAGAGCAGGACCATCCGCCGGCTTTCCGCGAGATCCTTCCCGTCCACGGCGCAAACGCCAACCATGGCCGGAGTATCGCTGCCGATCACCTCCAGCCGCCCGACCGACTCGCCGCGGCCGCCCTCCAAGGTCACGGCCTCGCTGAAACGCGTGGCCACCTTGAGGAGATTCTCCTCGGCCCGCATCGTGATCTCACCAGTATCGCTCTGAAATACTCCCTTTGAGGGCTCGCTGATGTTCGCCTCCGGGAGAAGTCCGCTGCGCTTCATTCGGCCGACCAGGGCATCGAGCGAAAGGCTGGCCTTCTCGGCATCGGCGACCTCGACAGTCCATTTGGCGCCCTGGCGGATTTTCACGCCGCCTGCAGGAGTGACAATCATGTCTGGTTCTGCAGGCAGCGCGACTCCCTCCGGACGTTGCGCACCGGGGAACGAGATGGTGAAACCACTCATCAACCCGAGTTTGGTCTGCTCTGTCGAGGCTTGCTTGAACTCACCCAGGACGGACTGCGGCACTTGAAGCTCAACCCGATGGGCTGACGTCTTCACATCACCGCGCACAAACAGGCACGTGAAAAGGAATTCACAGGCCCGGGTTACCGGAGAGCCCTCGGGCTGGAAGGAACCGAGGCGTTTTGCCTCGAACACGACGGGAGCGGAAGCATAAACCATCGCATCGAATCCTTGAAACGCGGAATAGGCGCCAAGGACGAGTCCGAACTCACGTTGATACTGGTTCCAGAAGCAATGGTTGTATTCGGTCGCACAGAATGGCCGGTCCGCAAATTTCGCACCGAACATGATACGCAAATAAGCCGCGGCGTCGCCCAGCGAGCTGTTTTGCGGGCAGACTACTCCAGAACCTCCACGCCAATCCCCGGGTGGAAACGCAAAGAACTGATTTCTGATCGCCATCGTTGAGTATTCGTATCGTGCTGCATGATCTCCCCACCTATTTGGCAGGCTATAATGGCCTACCAATCCATCGTAGCCGATGCGCTTGAGATTGGCCGCGTACCAAGCGATGTTTTCGCCGGCCAGTTCATTGCAGAAGAGTACAAAGTCTTGATCGCTTGGACTCGATCCTATTCCGGTCCATGCGTAATACGGCAACACGAACGAAAGGTTCCGCGCCGGCACCGCCACTTGGTCGAAAGAGGTAATGGCGTCGTCTCCCCATGCCTTGGCCAGGGTTTCCGGCATTTGATACTTAGCCCCCAGCCATTGGCGGAATCGCTGGTTCATCGTTCCTATGATTGCCTCGGACGTAATGAAACGGGCCAGCAGTCCCGATTCCTGTTCATTATAGGGTTCGATGCAGGCAATGACCGGATCGTCCTTCCACGCCAATCCCGTGTAGGGATTGACGTGGTTCATCAGAGTCTCAGCCGCATAGAGCCAGGTCCTGCGCATTTCGGAATCCCCCAAATACATCCGCGCCTTGAAGTCGCATTCTCGGCCTTGGACTTCAGGATTGTACTTCAGGGGAGGAGATACCGGCTGAAAAAGCCCGTAACCAAGCAAGGTCAGATGCAGGTAGATCCCTTGTTGGCCCATTTGGCTGATCAGGTAATCAACCTTGTCGAGCAGTTCCGGATCGATATTTAAGCTCTCGTGCGGCGACATTAGGTCTATATCGAATATTCGAAAGAGATTGTACCCCTGAATCCTGCACAATCGGACATAGCGGTCCACATCCTCTTTCCACGTTGCGCCCGCGCCAAACCAGCCGAAACCATCAACACTCATGGCCTCATCATTCACCACATGGAATATAAAACCTTTCAATCTGACCGGATTTTCGGGCCTGCCTCTGGCGACCAGTTTCCCAGAGGACCCGATGACGAGCCGCGGCAACCGTTTACTCCCTGCAGACGGTCCGTTCACCAACGGCACGACGGTTACCGCGCTCAAGTCCAAGGCGCTGCCCGCCTTTACCAGCACGTCGGATGTGTCCACCACCTTCCATTGCGAGTTGGCTGTGAATGTCAAGATGTCGTTCGTACTCTCTTCGGCGATGGCCGCAACAGTAGATGCTGCCACAGCCAAGTAACAACTCAGTAGGAATAGAGTTCTAGCGCCGGCACAGGCCGCGCAAATCAAACCGATTGGCTCTTTCTTCATGACACTCTCCCATTGTAATATGCGCTCCAAGCCGTTTGATCGCGCTGTTGGTTGGTCAAGGGATAGTAATCGCCGAAGGGGTGTCTTTTACAGCGTTTTGCCTGAGCGACATTCGCTTTGATCTGCAGCCATTCTGGCTCTGTCTTGGCAGTGAGCCAGATCTCCATGCCGGGGTTCAAGGCGCTGCGGGCGTCATAGGTATCCAGGATCGTCCAACCTCGAGTCGCGCCCCCTTGAATTGATAGCCAATGCTGAATTCCATAACTGTGATCCTGTGTCGACTCGGCCGTCCGTCCATTTCGCGATTGGTCCAATCGACCATCCCGGAAAGATGCGCTACTTCACCTCAGTCTCTTCTGGCTTTGCCGCAAACACAGCCGACTTGAACGGCTCGATACAGCCTTGCCGGACGATGTCGGCGTCATAGGTGGCGGACAATGACGCGGCGACTTCAGCGAAGAAATCATTCACCTCGGAGTCGGTACTGAGGTTCTTGCGCAGTTCGCCGGCGATTGCGCCGTAAGGGAAAGCGGCCAACTGCCATGCTTGCCAGCCGAAGATATTGTGCCAGCCATGGGTCGTGTCCCAAGCAAGATAGGCCTCGAGGTAGTCGCACAACAGCTTCTCGCACTCCGCCTTCGGTGTGGTCGACGTCACACCTGCCAGAAGTCTCCTGTGCGCTGCACGCATCCGCAGTTGCAGAAGCACGCTCTCGGCCACGATGCGGTGATTAGGAAACAGCTTGCGTCCAAAGACGCCCGGCCGGCCGAATGTGTCGTTCTGCACGATCTTGTCAAGTTGGGCGACAAGCTCTTCAATCTTGACGGGGTCGTCTTCTTTTAGAGCCAGATAGCTGTCGGCCAGGAGTTGTCTATGGTCGGGAAACAGGTGGCCGGAAACCTCCAACAGGACGTCTTTTTCAGAAACGTTGGCGTAGTTAGAATCACACATTGATGATGTGAAGTAGAACAGGTTTGGAAACTGGAGCAGGGGTGTCTGCACGTTCCCCATGATTCCGGCCACGTCGGGAGACTTCGCATCCGGGCCGTTGAAGATTCCACGGACCGCGTCGATCTCCACATTGGTCACCGGATAGCCGGGCTCGCGTTCGATGATGCCGTAGGGGAGATACACGGTTCTGGATATCAGCCCTTCGTCGCGACACATGGGCAGATACTCAGGGAACTGCCCGGAGATCAGCCACAACGGTTTTGGACCTCCTTGTATCAAGGCCCGCAGGGCGAGTCGTTGATGGTCCACCAAGCCTTCGAACTGAATCTTCTCCTTGCGTCCCCAACCCCAGAGCATCCAGTTAATGAACTTGGTCTGTTCTCCGTTGAGATTGTGACGATCGAGTAACGCCCGGCATCCCAGCAGGACCTTGTTGTAGTCGTCGAAAGTACCTTCGGCGAGGAAACCGGGATCGGAGTCGATATTGCAAACCCCGTCGGCGTTGTTGATGATGCGATACATGGCCTCGCGCGACGCCATGATAGCCTTGAAGTGTTCGGGATTGCCGGGGTTGAGGTCCTCCTGCGAAGGTCTCCAGTAGGGGCGCTGTCTGGGGTCGGCCACACCGCAACGGTCTTTGGCGACGCGGTTGGTGCACTGCATGAGCCATACTTCCATGCCGTGCTTCGTCTGCGCGTAATCAACGACCCGCCGAGACTCCTCCAAGTAAGCCTCGTCTTCGGGGGAGAGCGGAACGGGCATGATCTCGATGAATGGCCAGAGGTAGAACAGATTCACGCCCTGGTACGACAGCATGTCCAGGTAGCGTTGCCAGTCCTCTTCCGTCCAAGACCGAAACGTGTACGGGTAATTGATGGCCCAGCCATTGAAGTGCATGCCGCGCTTGGCAAAGGCCGGCTTGCCAGATACGTCGAGCCCAGCCGGTACAAACGCCGATGTCCCCTCGGATTGAATCTTCTTCATTAGCAGCCCCAAAGCGATCTTCGTCCCCCGTGGGGCGGAGCCAGTGGCAAGGACATAGTCGGCGCCGTCTTTGGATGCGGCGCGGAGCACGTATCCCTCACTGCCAAGGTCTTCGCCGGGGATACTCTGCGGAAAGAACTTTTTGACCGAATCCGTTCCCACCACGATCCGCACCCCCGTAGTGTTGTCGGCCGAGGTAACCACAGGAACCCGGTCTCCGGTCAGTTCCTTCAGATAGCGCGCCAGATCCTGTATGCCATACTGTATGAAAGACGGCTCGTCCGAACGGGTCACGATCATTGCATGGTCGAGGAGTACTCTCTTGTCGGCTTGGGCGTCGGATGTCGTTGCTGCCGAAAGGATCACGACGGCGGTCAGTAATGATAGTGAAGCCAAATTCATCATTGGTGTATCCTCGTATGTCTTATCCCAACCCCAATCGGAGGATTGCCCGGGTCTCCTTTCTTAGGCTAGAAGCACCGGAGCCACGGCGTTCATGCTATGCATTCTCCTCCACGCTGTCGCGGCCCAGGGCTACCGTCAGCGAGATCGAACGGATTCGGGAGTGTAGACGACCGCACCCGACTGCGATGGAACTGTCGTCGATGGGCATTTAAGCAAACTGCTGAGGCCAGGTTCGACCATCTGGAGCACTCCTCCTCTCCATAATATGCTCGGCCCGGCAGATCAGTCCACGGGGGTCGGTGACGGGTTCGGGAGGGCATGTGCGTTACGTCTTCTCTGTAACCAGCTTAGAATATTGACTTTCTGATTTCCAGATGGGTCTTTGACATGGGTTGGTCAAACGTGTGAATGACGAACGAGACCCGCGGTATGATCCCCACCCCGCGTCCACACTTCGACTGTGGTGAAGTCCACTGCGGCAAGCACTTCCCAGTGCGCCTTGAGAAACGTCTTCCACGTGGTCTTGCGCCCGCGTTCGGGTGCCGACTCAATCCCATGCTCCCGGAGAATGTTCTTGACCATGGTATCGCACCGTGTGCGCGAATTCCGGCACGCCCGCTTTGACGAACATATCCGACCTGAGCAAATCGAATACCGCGACCGAATGTTTGGCATCCAGCGCAGTCATCGACGAACAGGATGGCACCCTCTGCGCAAACTGCAGTAAAGCGGCCTCATCAAAGCGCCCCTCTCGAAGCATGGTCTCGAAACTGTGCAACTTCGCGTGTGCTTCTATCTTCGGCAACTGGTCCGGATACTCATCCAGCACCCGAAGATAGAGCAATGCCGCGTCCACGAGTTCTTCAGCAGACATCTTAGCATTCGCTTCGGCAAGTAGCTGGGAAGCCTGCGAAGCACGATCCTCGTTCTCCGTCGCGTGCGAGGACGAGGGAAATATGGTGATCAGCAGAAGACTAAACACTAAAGCGATTTTCGTTGGGAACGTCATTTCAAAGTCTCCTTTTCCGTCTCGTACAGAGAACAACTCCCCTGTCTCACGACGGTCAATTCTCCCGTGTAACCTATACCCACGAGTCTTCTGTGTCTGCAGAGAACGCGGAACCTCCTGAGGTCACGCCATAGGCCCTGTTCGCTGGAAAAACGCTGCAATCGCACCAGGTGACACTCTTCATTTCTCTTGGATATTCCTCAAGTTGTATCTGTTCGAGAGCAAATCGTCGTTGGTTCCAAAAACAGTTATTTCCAACAGGGTCGTGTGGGCATCATAGTTCCAAAAATAGACTTCACTAGTTTCAATAGGGAAGAGAAGGGACCAGTCCCTTCCTTCTGCGTCAATTGATGCCAGATATACACGGACAAAATGTCCATTTCCTTCAGGGCCTTTGACCATTGCCACCCTGGGCACCCCCAGAGAATCGATGAACGCGTCGACCAGGAACTGCCCTACACCTATTCCCGTGGGAACTTTGTCCTCATAATAGCCAGAGAGCCGCAGTTCCCATGGATCTGCATCGCTTTGGGAAAACAACGCGTATATGTCCCATCGCAAGCGCCGGAAACTGCCACCCTCATTGCCAACGGTGGCGTTCTGAAAGACATAGAGATGCGCGCCGTCTTCCAGGCTCACTTCGTCATAGAGCACAACAGGCGTCAGGACTTCATCATTTGGAAGTTCCACCCAACCGGGCTCAAACCCAAGGATTTCAGAAGTGAGCGGGTCGGTTCCAGGGATCCTTATTTCGTCGGGCAAGGGTTGCCATTTTACGATACTTTGGAGTTCCTCTTTGAGCACTTCAAACTCGATACCTTGCTTGAATCCCTCAACAATTGTGTTCCTGATTAACTTGTCGAGCTTTAGGTTGATTTTCCTACTGGCGCTTGGCTCAGACTTCACAAGCCTGATGTACTCCTCGATCTCTCCCTGTAGCCTACTCTTGCACAGAATGAGCCATTCACGCTGCGATACGCCGCTAGACTCAGTGGCAGCAGCAGTCTCGCCGCCGTGCGCCGGACGTTCGTCGGGCTTGGCGTCCTCTTTGGTTGGAGTCTCAGCTTCGTTTTGCATGTGGGCGTTCGCGGGACTAGCCGGACCATGGTTGTCCGCTTCCAAGCTGAATGGTTGCTCTGTAGTATGCGCCCGTACAAGAATTATCGCTCCTATCACCACCACCACGAGAGCAAGTAATCCAAATAACGCCGTGGATTTGATCATCTCAGGTCGCATCGCATCTCACTCCTTCTAGTCCAGAAAATGTCGGCTGATACCACGAGCACTGATGGGCCGATTGACAGACATATAGTCAGTGCTCACTGGTCTTCAACTCGCAGTGGTCGGCGTAATACGTAGACTTGTTGCTCGCGGCATTTGGGCCATAATTAGTTGGTAAGGTGCCATCCACCATGCGTATAGAATACACGTTGCTTCCAGGATCTCGGACATCATCGTGATTGTAGTCCCGATATCCCTGGTTTTGTACTGAGCTTTGGGGATCATCTATGTAACTGAACTTCACCCATCTTCCAGCCGGGGGGCGAAACCCAGCGTTAGGGTCGGTAACGTTGGTGTCACCGATCCGGGCGCTCGCAGCGTAATCACTACCGCTTGGATGGGCTGCATTATAAATAGCCATGCGCACCCAAATCTCGTCATCGGGTTGGGCATCTTGGTAAACATCCCGTACGTATTGGCTGGGCACCACGGCATTCGTGACTGACCAAGAGAATGAAGGATGCTGAGCGATTGCGGATTGCATGCTCGTCCAGTCATAGGTCGTCAAATGGGCGGTTGTCGGATTCGTGGCATTGTGTTGAACGGACTGAAACTCAAGTGGCACAAGAACAGATTCGGGATTGGTGCTGTTGACCGTTCCGCCCGTGATATTCACCAACGTCATCAAACTTGGGTTCGCTTGTGTGTCATTCCACCAATAATATCTGTCGTCTGGTCCCCCATTGAAGCGATTGAGTGTGTTTAACCTGCGCATCACATGCAATGTCAAAGGGAAACCAAAAGTTCCCCCATAGTACTGCCCCGGTCTATAAACAAAGAGAGTAGGATCTGCTTGGTTTTGACCGTCAAGATGTTCGCACGAATTCTTATAATTCTCGGCCATGAACTTGCACGATTGTATTAGGTTCTTTTTCCAGTTCCAGATTGTTTCCCGAGTCTTCATACTCGAATACGTCAACTGATACAGGCCTACGCCTGTTGTTGTAACTACGTATCGAAAAGGAGCCGTGGACTCGGCTAAAGATTTCTCCCAAAGGGGATATCCATCCCGTGAAGCGTAGTTTGTCGTGCCAGCGTTGGCCCCTTGGGCATACGGACCCCCTCAACGACGGGCAGTTGTTCTCTCACCTGCCACCCGGCGGCTAAGATCTCACCCGTCGCCTGTGGTTTCTCCTCCGGAACTGAGGGAGAGGGCGATTACTGTTTGCACGTCGGCTGCGTCGACCCTTCCTGAGCCGTTGATGTCGCAATCATGTGTCCCCGGAATACCCAGCGCGGCGTTGATGACGAATTGCAGGTCGACTGCATCGACCTTGCCGTCGCTGTTTACGTCGCCCCTTATGCCTGTTGGGGACTCATCCTCGCCAGGCCCGTCGGAAGGCGTTTGTTCGTGTCCATCTGCGGAGCCCCCCGGTTCGTATACCACTTGTGCTTGTTGCTCAGCGACGGTAGTGCGATACAGTGCCTTGCCCGCAAGGCTGGTCACGCCTGTCTTGCCTGAGTCTGAGCGTATGCGCCAGGTCAGGTGAGCGAGCAGCGCAGGCGGCCAGATCCAGACGAAGCTCAGCTCGCCCGAGTCGCCCTGGATGGGCGCGATGGCAGGCGGTTCGGAGGCGTCAACGAAGCTCTCGAAGGTCCAGCCCGGCGGCAGCGTTTCTACCAGCCCCAGGGCCGAGATGGATTGTGATCCAACGCTTGTAAACGTTACTGTGACGTCTGAGGCGTCTCAATTGGCAACGATGTCACGTGTTGCGTACAGCGCTGGCGCTGGCGCACGCCGACCAGAAAGACGGTTAACCCGGCAGGCAAGACTATGGAGTCGATTTCGCATTCATCCCAGAAGACAAGGCACAGAAAGAGGTAAGGCGGAGCAATCAGAAGCCCCCTGATGTGGTAGACAGCCTCCAGAAGAGACCTTCTCACTGTTCTTTCTTTGGTGATTGACACGAGCTTTTTCAGGACGGCCTCCTTTCATCACGCAGGAAAACCGCGGCTACTTCTCGCTTCCTTCTTCTATTGTCACGGGACATCCGTCGGGCAAGCCGTAGCCGCCTTCAACGGCCACGATTTCACCAGCGGTCAGCCCCCCGACGATCTGCACCGCATCGAGTGTCCGTACGCCGGTTTGGACTTCTGTCTCGTAGGCTTTGTCATCGCGTATCACGGTAACTATGGCCATACCGTTGCGATCGGCCACCGCGGCTACCGGAACAACGAGGGTATCGGGGATCTCGGGTAGTTCAATGACGACGGATGCACTGAGCGCTGGCTGAAGCATTTCCATTTGATTATCCACGCGCACAAACGCATCGGTATCCCCGGATTGGGCATCTGCCTCTTGGGAAAGCCGCTCTAGCCTCCCTTCGAACGTCTGTTCGCCCAGCCAGTTCGCCCTGACTGTCGCCTTGGCTCCTTCCTGCACTTGTCCCCGGTATTTCGAGGGCACCCGCACCTGCACAAACAACGATGAAAGGTCGATCACTTCCCCCAGAGGTGTCGGCTGTTCCACGTACATCCCCTGGCGCGCTGAGAGCCTTGTGACTACCCCGTCGATAAGCGATCGTATCAAGCACTGTTCAACGGCCAATTCCTGTGCTGCCACTTCCGCCTGGGCTCCGGCCAGCTTGGCCTTGGCATCGTCGATCATCTCCTGGCGGGAACCACTCTGGGCCAGCTTTGCCCGTTGTTGTGCGGCGTTAGCGGCCGCCTCGCTGCTTGCGGCCGCTGCCTTGGCCTGCTCCAACTGAACATTGGATATTTCGCCTTTCTCGAATAACGGTTCGAGCGCTTTCAGCTTTATTCGCTGCGATTCCGCACCCGCTTCGGCGTTGTACGCCTCTTGCCGGGCGACCTCGATTTCTTGCGGCAACGGTCCCCCTTCCACCATCGCCAGACTTGCCTCTGCTTCTTTCAGCGCCGCCTTGGCCTTATCCAGTTCAGCGTCGTGTGCGCGGTGATCAAGCACCACCAGTACCTGGCCGGCCTTGACTTTGGCGCCTTCATGCACGTTCACCGTCTGCACCAGACCCGCTATGGCCGACGACAGCACGGCGGTCTGTTCCGGTATGGGCACGAGCGTTCCTACCATGTTGAGCGTCGGCCAAATTGATTGGGTGTGTGCTGTGGTTACTTGGACTACAGCCGTTGGCTGTATTTCTTCCTCGTCACTCTTAGTGGTCGTAGCCCCACAGGCCGAGAGTAGCGCCGGAAAGACAAGAACGACCATTAGAACAAGACGTTTCACGCGTAGTTCCTCCTGCCCTGCGTCCGGCCCAACGTCCGGACAAGCAGGTAATAGACCGTGGGTGTTGCCACCAGCGAAAGAACGAGCGAGACACAGAGGGCTCCTATAACGCCCACCGCAAGCGGCCGCAGCATGTCGGCCCCGGCCCCCACACCGTACGCCAGCGGCAGCAGGCCGAGGAACGCCGTCAATGACGTCATCAACACCGGCCGTAACCTGCGCCGGCCTGATTGTACGAGCGCCTCGTTCAGCGGCAGGCCCCTACGCTGGAGCTGTTCCACGAAGTCCAACATTAGAATGCCGTTCTTGGCTACGATTCCAAAACCAATGATGGCCCCGAGAAACGAGACAATGTTCATGGACAAGCCCGTCAGCCACAGCGCGCCCACAACACCCGGCAGCGCCAACACCGCGCCGGTCACGATGGCCAGCGGATGGAGGAGAGTCCCAAACTCAAACACGAGAACCGCGAACACCAGCAAGACCGCCATGATGAGGACACGTGTGAGGTTGGCAAACGATTCCTGCTGCTGCTGGTACAGGCCCCCAAACTCGATGCTGGCGTTGGACGGGATTTGGACGTGCTCACGGATGGCCTTTTTGATGGCTGCAATACCGCCCCTCAAGTCGATGCCGGAGAATCGCCCAGAGACGGCGACAAACTGCCGCTGGTCTTCCCGATGCATCTCGAGCAGCCCCGCCTCATGCTCAAGATTGGAGATGTCATTCAAGGTGACACGCGTCCCCTCCTGCGACCTCAACGGCATCAGCGATATGTCCTGTTCCCGCCGCCGATACGCTGGGTCTGCCACTACCCGGACTGCCACCACGCGATCGCCCTCGAGCACGTACGACGCCTCTTCCCCCTCCAGCGCGGTCTCGACCTCTTCGCCCAGTTGCGATGCCGTGAAGCCCGCTCGCGCCGCTGCCGGCGGCACTACCCTGAAGACTGAAGACGGGCCCGCCACGATCAACCCGGCACTGACATCTACCACGCCCGGTATTTGTTCAATGTTCTCCGCTATTTCAGGCGCAAGCGATCTCAGTGTCTCGGCGTCCGCGCTGAAGATTTTGATTTCGACGGGTTCAGGCGACCAGGTGAGGTCACCAATCAAGTCGGCCAAGATGCCGGGAAACTCGAGTTCGAGTGCCGGTTCGGACGCCTCAACCTGTTCACGAATGGTCTCGACGACTTCCTCGGTGGTTTTTTGACGGTCCGGCTTGAGCTTGACGAGGAAATCGCCGGTGTTGGGTTCTGTCGCGGCAAAACCCAACTCGGCGCCCGTCCTCCGCGAATAACTCTCGACTTCCGGGGTTTCGCAGAGGATTCGTTCGATATGCCGCATCATTCGATCTGTTTCAGACAGACTCGTCCCGGCGGGGCTGACATAATCGAGGACAAACGCGCTTTCCTCCATCGTTGGCAGGAAATCGCTATCGGTATTCCTGTAAATAAGGATACCGGCCGTCACCACCATCACCATACAGGCTAGGGCTGTGGCACCGTGTCTCACGGACTGCCGCACCACGCGTTCGTATATTCCGATGATGCGCCGCAGAACCGGCCCACCCTGCTCCAACTCGTCACGCGTCTCGCCCACGCGCCCCCGAAACAGATAGATGCCCAGCACCGGTGTAAGTGTCAGAGCCAGGAACAGCGATATCAGCAGCGACACCGCCATCGTAAATGCCAGCGCCCGGAAAAACACACCCGGCACGCCATCCAGAAACGCCAGCGGAAGGAACACAACAACGGGCGTTATGGTGCTCCCCACCAACGCGGGGCCCACTTCATGAATCACGAGCTGAATCGATTCCCGCAGTCTGTGGCCAGCGCACTGCTTGGTATACATGGCCTCGACCACGACGATGGCATCGTCTATGATCAACCCTATGGCCGCCGCGATTCCCCCCAGCGTCATCAGATTGAAACTCATTCCCGCCCCGTACATCACGGCCACGGTCATCAGCAGGC
>Ga0116187_1001796_pt1:12500-21958 | contig 21958 bp, 13 predicted proteins | sample AD_JPNNA6_MetaG_FD_89755 | JGI IMG/M metagenome (GOLD analysis project Ga0116187, IMG submission 89755) | Active sludge microbial communities of municipal wastewater-treating anaerobic digesters from Japan - AD_JPNNA6_MetaG | ecosystem: Engineered > Bioreactor > Anaerobic > Digestate... | reverse complement strand
GGATCGCTTCGACGCACGGTGTCAATTCCCGGATGAAGAGGATCGGCATGCAGAAACGGCCGAACCTGTCTAAGATTCCATCTTTCGCCAGCACCTGATTGCGCAAGTGCCGACCAGGGTTGGTTCACGGAGATTCCATGAGAAACGCGACTCGCTTCGACCTGGTCCAGAAGGACATCCCCGAAGCCTGGTACAACATTTCCGCCGACTTCCCGACGCCCATGGCGCCCCACATGCATCCGGGCACGCAGCAGCCGGCCAAGCCCGACGACATGCTGGCGATCTTTCCGCCTTCCATCGTGGCGCAGGAGTTTTCCACCGAGCGTTGGATCGGGGTACCCGACGAGGTGCGCGAAGTCCTGTCGCTGTGGCGCCCGACGCCGTTGATGCGTTCTGTGCGCCTGGAAAAAGCGCTGGATACCCCGGCGCACATCTATTACAAGTACGAAGGGGTTTCGCCCGCGGGCTCGCACAAACCGAACTCCGCCGTGCCGCAGGTCTACTACAACAAGCAGGACGGCGTGAAGCGTCTGGCGACGGAAACGGGTGCCGGGCAGTGGGGCAGCTCGCTGGCGATGGCTTGCAAGCTGTTCGGGCTGGAATGCATCGTCTACATGGTGGCTTCCTCCTACAAGCAGAAGCCCTACCGCCGCATGGCCATGGAGACCTGGGGAGGCGTCTGCCACTCCAGTCCGTCGAACGAGACGGAATTCGGCCGCAAGGTGCGGGCCGAGGATCCGCACACCGCGGGCTCGCTGGGCATCGCGATTTCGGAAGCGGTGGAGGACACCGTGACCCACCCTGGCACCAAATACGCCTTGGGCAGCGTCTTGAACCACGTGTGCCACCACCAGACCGTCATCGGCCTGGAAGCGATCAAGCAGATGGAAATGGCGGGGGAATACCCCGACGTGGTCGTGGGATGCGCGGGCGGTGGCTCCAATTTCGCGGGAATCGCCTTCCCCTTCGCCCGGTTGAACCTGACCGAAGGCAAGAAGACGCGCCTGTTGGCGGTGGAACCGGCGAGCTGCCCGTCGCTGACCAAGGGCGAGTTCCGTTACGACTTCGGCGACACGGCCATGACCACACCGCTTCTGAAGATGTACACGATGGGCAACGACTTCATGCCCCCGTCGCTGCACGCGGGCGGCCTGCGCTACCATGGCATGGCCCCGCTGGTGAGCCACCTCATGAGCCTGGGCATGATCGAGCCGCGCGCCTACGAGCAGCACGACGTGTTCGCGGCGGCGACGCTGTTCGCCCAGACCGAAGGCCTGATCCCGGCGCCCGAATCGAGCCACGCCATCAAGGCCGTGATCGACGAAGCCCTGGAAGCCAAGAAGGAAGGCAAGAAGCGGGTGATCGTGTTCAACCTGAGCGGCCACGGACTGCTGGATCTGGCCAGCTTCGAAGCCTACCGTACCGGCAGCTTGAACATGTGATGACCGGACCCCGCCGCCCAGGCGGGAGGGGGCAGGCGAGGATCGCGGTGGCCGCCACCAAAACGTAGGGGCGATTCACGAATCGCCCTATCGCGTTGCGGAAGGCGCGGCCACCGTAGCCGAGACGAGGGGGAGGCCCCCTTCACCGGAATTTTGAACTGCCCCAAGAAATCGTTTTGCAATCCACGCTAGACTACTCTAAATTGGAATACCTCAAGTGAGAGTATTTCAACAGGTGGATGGATGAACCGATACGATCTCGTTCTTCTGGGCTTCATCGCCGAGAAGGAATCGAGCGGATACGACATCGTCACCACGATCAAGCGTCGCGAGCTGGATCGGTGGGCCAAGATCAGCACCAGCACGGTCTACAACCGCCTGCTGCGGCTGGAAAAGAACGAGTGCATCAAGGGACGCGTGGAACGCGACGGAAACCGTCCCGAACGCACGATCTACGCGATCACCGACAAGGGGCGCAGTCTGCTCCGCAAGGAAGTGGTCAAGCACCTGGTGGGCTTCAACGACGACCCCCGCCAGCTGGGGTTCGCGTTCCTCTTCGCGACGCGGCCGCTGGAAGTGGCCAAGCAGCTCACCAAGCACGCCGACGAGCTGCAGACGCAGATCGCCGCGATCGAGAAGATGATCGCCGAGGAACCGCGACCCACGCTGTATCCGGATGGCCCTTTCCTCAACTGCATGGCGCGCGACCACATGCAGGTGGAACTCAAGTACACCAAGGCGGCCATCGAGATCCTGCGCGATCCCGAGAAGGCCAAGAAGCTCAACGGCTGGTTCTTCCTGAACTTCGGCAGTCGCGAGTTCACCAATGGCGAGGAAATCGCCATGCCCGACACCAACTGACCCCCAACTAACCCAACCAATCCACCCAGACGAGCCCGGAGAGATCCATGTCCAAGTACGGCTACTTCGACGACGCCAAGAAGGAATACGTCGTCACCAACCCCGCCACTCCGATCAAGTGGTGCAACTACGTGGGCACGCTGAAGTTCGGCGGCATCGTCGACACCACCGGCGGCACGCTGGTCTGCAAGGGCGATCCGGCCCTCAACCGCATCACCAAGTACCTGGCCTGGATGCCGAATTCCGACTTCAAGGGCTCGACCATCTACATCCGCACCAAGGATTCCGACGGCCGCATCGAGGTGTTCTCGCCGTTCGTGACCCCAACCCTGATCCCGATGGACAAGTGGGAATGCCACGTCGGTCTTTCCTACAGCCGCTGGAACGTGGAGTACAAGGGCCTCAAGATCCAGATCACCGCCTTCGTGCCGACCGGTTCGTCCGTGCTGTTGCAGGACATCGTGGTGACCAACACCGGCGCGCCGATTTCCGTCGACATCGTGCCCGTGTACGAGTTCTCGCACTTCGACGCCCTCAAGCACCTGACCAACGCCGACTGGGTCCCCCAGACCATGACCACCAAGGCGCACCCCGAGGCTTCGGGCCAGGTGATCCTGGAGCAGTACGCGTTCATGAAGCGCGACTTCGAGGTGAACTACTTCGCGGCTTCGCAGCCCTGCGCCTCGTTCGAGACCGACCGCCGCAAGTTCCTGGGCAACAACGAAATGGGCTCGTTCGCCCGTCCGCTGTCGCTGTTCGACGACAAGCTTTCCAACTCCACCTGCGTGCGCGGCGACAACCTGGCCGCCCAGCAGTTCGCCGTGGGCACCCTCGCCACCGGCGCCAGCTACCGCGTGGTCACCCAGTTGGGCAAGGAGAAGTCCATCGCCGTCGCCAAGCCTTCCATCGAGAAGTACCGCGATCTGGCCAACGTGGACGCCGCCTTCGCCGAGCTCGCCAAATTCTGGGAAGAGTACCTGACCGCCATCCAGGTCAAGACGCCGGACGCGTCCTTCAATTCGATGGTCAACGTCCACAATCCCCGCCAGTGCCACACGACCAAGAACTGGTCGCGGTACCTGTCGCTGTACCAGCTGGGCTTCGGTTCCGACCGCGGCATCGGCTTCCGCGACAGCTCGCAAGACCTGCTGGGCGTCATGAGCCACATGCCGGAAGAAGCCCGCGTGCTCGCCGAAAACCTCCTGAGCGTCCAGAAGCGCGACGGTTCGGCCATGCACCAGTACTTCCCCTCCACCATGGAGGCCAACGAAGGCGACTCCCGCGAAGAGGCGGACCGTCCCAAGTACTACGGCGACGACCACCTCTGGATCATCCAGACCGTGGCTTCCTACCTCAAGGAGACGGGCAACCTGTCGTTCCTCGACAAGGACATCCCCTTGTACGACAAGGACAAGGCCACCGGCAAGGCGCTCGAGACGGGAACCGTCTGGGAGCACCTCTGCCGCTCCATCCGCTTCACCTGGAACAACCGCGGGCAGCACGGCCTTCCTCTGCTCGGCTTCGCCGACTGGAACGACACCGTCAACCTGCCCACGGGCGCCGAATCGCTCTTCAACGCGAACCTCTTCGGCAAGGGTCTGATCGAGGCCATCGCGATCGCCAAGGCCACCGGCAAGACCGCCGAAGCCGCCGAGTTCCAGGGCTACTACGACCAGATGAAGAAGATCGTCAACGACGTCGCCTGGGACGGAAAGTGGTGGAAGCGCTACTTCGACGAGAAGGGCAACCCCATCGGATCCAACGAGAACACCTACGGCAAGCTCTACACCAACGGCCAGAGCTGGCCCGTGATCTCCGGCTTCGCCGAAGGCGAGCGCGCCCTCACCGCGCTGCAGAGCACCTACGAGATCATGAACACCAAGAACGGCATCAAGCTCTCGTGGCCCGGCTACACCGGATTCGACCACAAGCTCGGCGGCGTGTCCACCTATCCCCCGGGAGCCAAGGAGAACGGCGGCATCTTCCTGCACGCCAACCCCTGGGTCATGATCGCCGAGACGCTGGTCGGCAACGGCGACCGCGCGTTCCAGTACTACAACCAGATCAACCCCGCCGCCAAGAACGAGATCCTGGACGAATTCGAGTCCGAGCCCTACTGCTACCCCCAGAACATCCTGGGCGACGAGCACCCGCAGTTCGGCCTGGGTCGCAACGCTTGGCTTTCGGGCACATCGTCCTGGACCTACCAGGCCGCCACGCAGTACATCTGCGGCGTACGCACCTCGTTCGACGGCCTCGTGGTGGATCCCTGCATTCCCACCAAGTGGGACGGTTTCGAGATCACGCGCAAGTGGCGCGGTGCCACCTACAAGATCACGGTGAAGAACCCCTCGCACGTGTCCAAGGGCGTCAAGTCCATGGTCGTCGACGGCAAATCGGTGGAAGGCAACGTCGCTCCCGTCTTCACCTCCGGCGAACACGTCGTCGAAGTCGTGATGGGATAAGTCGGGATCTGACAGCAGGGCGGCATTTGGGCCGCCCGCGATGATCGAAGCCCGTCGGGATGACTCTCCCGGCGGGCTTTTTCGCAGCCTGCCGCGAACGTTCCGGAAACGACGAGGGCGATCCTGCAGGATCGCCCTCGATCAAAAAGGAATCGCCAACGGCGTTATTTCTTCCGGGCGGCGGCCTTGGGCTTGGCGGGAGCGTTGATGGAACCGCCCGCGGCCGGTGCGGGTGTCGCGACGGGAGCTGTCACAGGTGCGGGAGCGGGCTCGGCCACAGGTGCGGGAATCGGAGCCGGAGCCGCCTTGGCGGCGCGGGCGGCTTCGGCTTCGCGCAGCTTGCGGGCTTCCTCGACGCGGGTCTGCGTGCGCGCGACGTCGGCGGCGTGCGAAGAAGAGGGCGCAAGCTTCTGGACTTCCAGGTACTTCGCGAGCGCCGAATCGAGTTCGCCCTTGTATTCGTCGTAGATCGCGAGGTTGTGGTAGGCGGCGGCCTTGTCCTTGGTGGATCCTCCGAGCGCGGCCTTCCAGGTCGAAATCGCGCCTTCCCAGACGCCGTCCTGCGCCGACTTGTTGGCGGCCTTGAACGACTTGTCGTCGCCGCTTTCGAACGTGCGGTTTTCCGTCACGTAGTAAGGAGCGATCTTCTTCACCAAGGCGGCGTCGGCCGAAGCGAAGCTCTTGCGCACCAGGGTCTGCCAGGATTCGATCCGGTCGCGCGCTTCGCCGGCGTAATCGCCGGAAGCGGTGGAGGTCTGCAGGCCCGAGGCTTCGGATGCCGCGATGACGGTGCCGGTCTTGTCGGCCACGGTGAAGCGCACGCGTGTGGACGCCTTGCGCCGCAACTCGTAGACGCGACGGGTCTTGCCGTCTTCCTTGGATTCCACCTCCTCGCCGTCGTCCTTCACCTCGTAGTAGGACGAGCCCGAAATCACCGCGTCGTAGTCCTCGCCGTCGGTCACCGTGAAATAACCGTTCTGCGCGATCGCCTGGCGGAGATCCGACAGATTCTGCTTCTGCAGGGCGGAGTCCTTCTTGGCGGCCAGCGCGTTGGCGCCCGCGTCCACCGCGGCGTTCACCACGGCGCCCAGCAATCCTTTGCCCGACACCAGATCCAGGTCCAGATCGCCGGTGACGTCGAATTCCTTGATCTTGACCGTCTTGACGCCGGGGAGGCTCAGTTCCGGTGCGCGTTGGATCTGCAGTCGCGTCGACGAGGCGCATCCGGCGACCAACAGCATGGAGGCGGAGAGCCCGAGGGGAAGAATGTGGCGGAGTTTCATGAAGGATGCGATCCTTTCGCGGTTGGAACACGCGTTCTTTGGGGGGATCGGTCGGAAGCCGACCAAGCCCCAAAAGATGCATCGTCCGCGCATCGGACGCCACTCTTCGGATGCGAGGGCGGGACCTAGATTTTGGCGCCACTCGCAGGGCTCCGGATTCGGCGCCATCGGGGAAAACAGATTAGGAGTCGCGCATGAAGTACGGCTATTTCGACGACGAAGCCCGCGAATACGTGATCACCCGGCCCGACACGCCGCGGTCCTGGGTCAACTACCTGGGCTCCCGCCTCTACGGCGGGATCATCACGCAGAACGCCGGCGGCTACAGCTTCTACAAGTCGGGGGGCACCGGACGGATCCTGCGCATGCGCTTCAACGGCGTGCCGGTCGACCAGCCGGGTAGGTACATCTACCTGCGCGACGACGACTCCGCCGATTTCTGGTCGGCCACCTGGCAGCCGGTGGCCAAGCAGTTGGACAAGTACAAGGCGCGGATCCGCCACGGACAGGGGTATTCCATCTTCGAATCGGAATACGCCGACATCGCCACCGAATTCACCTGCTTCGTGCCCAAAGGCCAGGCGTTCGAATATTGGGCGATCAAGATCACGAACAAAGGCAGGAAGACGCGTCGCCTGTCCACGTTCTCCTACGCGGAACTGGCCAACAACTGGAACTTCAAGCAGGATCTGGAAAACCTGCAGTACTCGCAGTACACGGTCCAGATGTCGATCCACGACGGCATGATCCGCTGGCGCAACGCGACCAATCCCGGGTTCAACGAGCTGTGGTTCGGGTTGGCGGGGGCGCCGGTCGCCAGTTTCGACACCGATCGCGACATCTTCCTGGGGCCCTACCGGACGCAAGCGAACCCACTGGCGGTGGAACGGGGCGTGTGTTCGGGATCCCTGGCCGTGGGCGACAACGGTTGCGCGAGCCTCCAGGCCAGCATCGAGCTCAAGCCCGGCGAAAGCCGCGACCTGGTCTACATGCTAGGAATGGGATCGCCGATCGAAGGCTGGGAAGGCCTGCGGGCCGGCCGCGAGATCCTGCGCGAATACGGCAACACCGAACGTCTGCGACAGGAATTGGACGCCACCAAGGCCGAGTGGGGAACGGTGATCGACACCCTGCAGGTGCAGACGCCCGATCCCGAGCTCGATTCCATGGTCAACGTCTGGAACGCCTACCAGACCCACATGACGTTCAACTGGTCGCGGGGCGTGTCGCTGGTGGAGGCCGGCGACCGCGACGGATTGGGCTATCGCGACACGGTCCAGGACATGCTCGCTGTCACCCACGCGATCCCCGAGGCGGTGGAGGAGCGATTGGATCTGATCCTCACCGGCCAGACCAGCGCCGGCGGTGGCATGCCGCTCGTGAAGCCGCTTTCCCACAAGCCGGGCCACGAAAAGGCGCCCACCGACGAACAGTACCGTTCCGACGACACGCTGTGGTTGCCCATCACCGTGTCGAATTTCGTCTACGAGACAGGGAATCTCGCATATCTGGACAAGATCCTTCCCTATGCGGACAAGGGAGAGGCCACGGTGTACGGCCACCTCAAGCAGGCGCTGCAGTTCGCGATCGACCACAAGGGCCGCAACGGCCTGATCCAAGGGTTGCACGCCGACTGGAACGACTGCATCAAGTTCGGGACCACGGGCGAATCCGTCTTCACCACCTTCATGTTCCATCTGGGGTGCCGCATCGTCGCGGATCTCGCCAGGCTCAAGGATCTTCCGCGCGACGCGAAATGGGCCGAAGACCAGGCCGCGGCCATCCTGGCCGACATCCAGAAATCGACCTGGGACGGCGATTGGTTCCTGCGGGCCATCTCGGCGACCGGGGGTACTCTGGGTTCCCGCAAGAATCCCGAAGGCTCCATCTACCTCAATGCGCAAAGCTGGGCGGTCATTTCCGGAGCGGCCACCTCCGAGCAGGCTTCGCGGTGCATGGAATCCGTCAAGAAGCACCTGGCGACCGAACACGGGCTGCTTCTTTGCGACCCGCCCCACCGCAACCCCGATCCCCACATCCAGTTGCCGTTGCTGGTGTACCCTGCGGGGCACAAGGAGAACGCGGGCATCTTCTGCCACTCCAACGCTTGGGCGGTGGTGGCGGAAACGATGCTGGGCGACGGCGACCAGGCGCACGAGTACTACCGATCCTACCTGCCGGCGCGCTACAACGACAAAGCCGAAATCCGCCAGGTCGAACCCTACGTCTACTGCCAGTTCACCCACGGCAGCACGTCGCCTCGCTTTGGCCAGAGTCGGAACCCGTGGCTCACGGGTACGGCCTCCTGGAGCTACATCGCCGCGACGCAGTACATCCTGGGGCTGCGCCCGACCGTGGATGGATTGCGGATCGATCCGTGCATCCCCAAAGGCTGGAAAGGCTTTTCCGTTCGCCGGCGTTTTCGCGGCAAGTGGCTGGTCATCACGGTCCAGAACCCCAACGGCGTGAGCAAAGGCGTGAAGTACGTCATGCTGAACTCGGAAACGATCCAGGGGGATGTCGTGCCGTTCGCGCAGCTCAAAGAAGAGAACAGGATCACGGTGATTCTGGAAGGCGACGCTTGAGAAGAATTTTTCGGGTCGTTGAAAAAATCTTCCACACGAAGCCTTGACGGGCGGGGGAGTCTCACCCTATATTTTCTCTCCCTTCCAATGACGCGGTAACGCGACACACGAAGGGCCCTCTCTCGAGAGGGGTGCTCCTTGTGAGCAATCTTTGACAAGTTGGGCGCGCGTGAAGGCGTGCAATAGAGTGACTCGTAGAGTCGTCTGTCGCTGTGAGGCGGTGGGCGAAGAATTTGCGAGGGAGAGTTGTGAGGTTTTAAGTATGAAAAGGGCTTATGGTGGATGCCTAGGCACCATCAGGCGATGAAGGACGCGGCAAGCTGCGAAAATTCTCGGGGAGGCGCAAACAGCCATCGATCCGGGAGTGTCCGAATGGGGAAACCCGGCGGAATTTTTCCGTCGACTCATAGCTGAATACATAGGCTTTGAGTAGCTAACGCAGGGAAGTGAAACATCTCAGTACCTGCAGGAGAATAAATCAAACGAGATTCCCTAAGTAGTGGCGAGCGAACGGGGAGTAGCCCAAACCGTCGATTCATCGGCGGGGTTGTAGGACCTGCATTTAGTGCGTGGATACTAGTCTAACAGGCATGGAAAGGCCGACCATAGCGGGTAATAGTCCCTTTGACGAAAGTTGATGCGCATGAGCGGGTATCCTGAGTAAGGCGGGGCACGTGAAACCCTGTCTGAATCTGGGAGGACCACCTTCCAAGGCTAAATACTCGATGGTGACCGATAGTGAACGAGTACCGTGAGGGAAAGGTGAAAAGTACCCAGAGATGGGAGTGAAATAGTACCTGAAACCGTAAGCCTACAAACTAT
>Ga0116187_1001796_pt1:0-10000 | contig 21958 bp, 13 predicted proteins | sample AD_JPNNA6_MetaG_FD_89755 | JGI IMG/M metagenome (GOLD analysis project Ga0116187, IMG submission 89755) | Active sludge microbial communities of municipal wastewater-treating anaerobic digesters from Japan - AD_JPNNA6_MetaG | ecosystem: Engineered > Bioreactor > Anaerobic > Digestate... | reverse complement strand
CACCTGTTCCCATCCCGAACACAGCAGTTAAGCTTCTCAGCGCCAATGGTACTAGGGCTATAAGATCCCTGGAAGAGTAGGTCGCCGCCACATCCCCTTACGAGCCCTCCGAGCTAACCACTCGGAGGGTTTCGTGTTTCTTGGAATTCGCTTTCCGAATTTCACCTGCGGATGCATCCTGCTTTGAGGATTCCCACAAACCGGACCAGATGCTTATTCGGTTACGTCTTCACGTATCGTGACGAAAAGGCGAATGTCGCCTTGGTACACCTGTTGGGTCGCTGATCATCGCAAACACGACCTTGCAGCTCAAGCGTCGTTGAGCGTGGGGACTTTCAATAGGCGGATATTGCGGAATTTATCGAAATCCTCGTCGGTGTCCATATGACGCACCTGGATGTCCCGGACTTCGGTCATGCATTTCAATAGGCAATCGACCATTTCGGGATCGAAGTGCTTCCCCTTTTGGGTTTGCAGGAACGTCATGACCTTGTCTTCGGACCATGGTTCCTTGTAGCAGCGTTTGCTGGAAAGCGCATCGAACACATCGGCGAGGGCGCAGATTCTTCCCACAAGTGGGATGTTGCGGCCTTTCAATTTGCGCGGGTAGCCGGTTCCATCGAATTTTTCGTGATGCGTGAGCGCGACCACGGCGGCCTGGCGCACCACGGCGACGTTCGAATCCTTGAGGATGTGCGCGCCGATGATGGCGTGTGTTTCCATGAGCGCGCGTTCTTCGGGATCGAGCAGGCCGGGCTTCTGAAGAATATGGTCCGGGATCCCGATCTTGCCGACGTCGTGCATGGGGCTCGAAGCGTAGATGCTCATCACGTCGTCCTTGGGGAGGCCGTATTCCTTTGCGATGATGCGCGAGTAGTGGCTCATCCGCTTGATATGGTTGGATGTCTCCTTGTCGCGGTATTCCGCGGCCGTCGAAAGGCGGAAGAGGGTTTCCTGGTGGGCCTTGGACAATTCCTCGTCGAGTTGAGCATTCACGATCGAAACGCCAGCCTGCGAGGAAAACGCCTGCATGAGCATCTCCGTATCCGAATCGAACGGAATGATCTTGCCTTCGTCCATCGCATTCACGAGCTGGATGACCCCGACGCACTGCCCCATCCGGTCCTGCATGGGAACCGTCAGGACCGAGTGCGTGTCGTAGCCCGCCTTTTCGTCGAAGTCCCTGTTGTGTCGGAATTGCGTCCCGGCGGGAAGGTCTTGCATGTCGGGCATGTTCAAGGGTTTTCCGCTCAGGGCGCAGTAGCCTGCCATGCTGTTGGTCGAGATCGGGATGGAGAACTTCTCGTAAAGGATCGACATGCCGCCTTTTCCAAGGCGTCGTTCCAGCGATTTGTTCAGGGCGATGTGGAAGTCGAGGAAATCGCCTCGTTTCAGGTAGAGCGTGGCACCGTCCGCACCAGAAAAATCCATGGCTTCTTGCAGAATCTGTTCAAGAAGGTCGTCTGGATCTCGGATGCTGGAAATCGCCGCGCCCACCCGGACGAGCGCAGCCAGCTTTTCGTGCAAAGGGGCTTGACTCATTTGATGTCGATTTTACCACACCCGATGCGATCGGTGCAACGACGTCGAACTAGGGGAATGCGCCATGCGCCGATTGCATGGATGATATGGGTGGTGCCTCGTTGCATGGATGAATCCCAACGCATAACTTGAATGGAAACGGGGTCGCACCGGAGCCTGCGAAGTCGCAAACGATCCGGTATCGCCCAACCAAAGTCCGGAGGAACGATTCATGGCCCAAACGCTTTACGACAAGGTGTTCGACGCCCACGTGGTGCGCAAACTGTCGTCGGGACAGTACCAGCTGTTCATCGGGTTGCACATGATCCACGAGGTCACGAGTCCGCAGGCGTTCGAGATGCTGCGCGATCGCAACGGTTCGGTTCCGTTCCCCGAACGCACCGTGGCGACGGTTGATCACATCGTTCCCACCGAAGACCAGAGCCGTCCGTACAAGGACGACCTGGCCGAACAGATGATGAAGGCGATCGAGACCAACTGCAAGCAGTTCGGGATCCGCCTGTACCAGCCGGGTTCCGGCAAGCAGGGTGTGGTCCACATCGTCGCGCCGGAACAAGGACTCACGCAGCCTGGCATGACGGTGGCTTGCGGCGACAGCCATACCGCCACCCACGGAGCCTTCGGCGCCATCGCCTTCGGGATCGGGACCAGCCAGGTGCGCGACGTGTTGGCTTCGCAGACATTGTCGATGGGGCGCCTCAAGGTGCGCCGCTTCGAGGTGAACGGCAAGCTGAACCCTGGCGTGTACGCCAAGGACGTGATCCTGTACATCCTGCGGAAATTGACCGCCAAGGGTGGCGTCGGGTTCGCCTACGAGTTCGCGGGATCCGTGATCGATGCGATGAGCATGGAAGAGCGCATGACCGTCTGCAACATGGCGATCGAGGGCGGTGCGCGCTGCGGGTACATCAATCCCGACCAGACGACGTTCGACTACCTGAAAGGCCGCCCCGAGGCGCCCACCGGAGCCGCCTGGGACAAGGCCGTGGAATGGTGGAAGTCGGTGGCCTCCGACAAGGACGCTGTCTACGCCGACGTGGTGAAGTACGAAGCCGCCGACATCGAACCGACCGTGACCTGGGGGATTTCGCCCGACCAGTCGGTCGGGGTCAACGAGGCGATCCCGTCGACCTCCGACTTTTCCGCGACGGAGAAGGCCAACATCGAGGAAGCCTACGAATACATGGATGTCAAGCCGGGCCAGCCCATCGCGGGCACCAAGGTGGACGTCGTGTTCATCGGTTCGTGCACCAACGGGCGCATTTCCGACCTGCGCGAAGCGGCCCGCGTCGCCGAGCTGCACGGCGGCAAGGTTCCGGCCGGGATCAAGGCGTTCGTGGTGCCCGGGTCGGAAATCGTCAAGAAGGAAGCCGAGGCCGAAGGGCTGGACAAGGTGTTCCTGAAGCACGGATTCGAGTGGCGCCAGGCCGGATGCTCCATGTGCCTGGCCATGAACCCCGACAAGCTCGTGGGACGACAGATTTCGGCAAGCACTTCAAATCGCAACTTCAAGGGACGCCAGGGCTCGCCCAGCGGCCGCACCTTGCTGCTGAGCCCGGCCATGGCGGCCGTGGCGGCGTTGGAAGGCAAGATCACGGACGTCCGCCCCGTTTTGGCGAAGAAGGGAGCCTGAGCATGAGCGAGATCAAGAAAATCAGCGGCACCGCCGTTCCGGTGCGCGGCAACGACATCGACACCGATCGCATCATTCCCGCCCGCTTCCTGCGCTGCGTGAGCTTCGACGGGCTGGGCGAACACGCGTTCGAGGACGACCGCGCCCAGGACAAGGCCAAGGGCAAGACCCATCCGTTCGACGATGCCAGGTTCCAGGGCGCCAAGGTCCTGGTCTCCAACTCGAACTTCGGTTGCGGCAGCTCCCGCGAGCATGCTCCCCAGGCGATCTACCGCTGGGGCGTGCGGGCCATCGTGGCGGTGAGCTACTCGGAGATCTTCTACGGCAACACCGTGGCCATGGGCATGCCCTGCGTGCACGTGAGCGCGGCCGACGCCGAGGCGATCCAGTCGATCGTGGAAGCCGACCCGAAGGCGGAGGTGGTCGTGGACATCGAGGCGAACACCGTCACCGCCGCCGGGAAGACGTTTTCCGCCACGGTTCCGGAAGGTCCGCGCAAGCAGTTCCTGACCGGTGGATGGGACGCGACCTCGGAACTGCTCAAGGACTTCGAGGACATCCGGTCGGTCGCCAGGAAGCTGCCCTACGTGAACGCGTTCGCGTAAACGACGGAATCCGTCAATTGTGGTCGGGGGCCCGGCGGCGAGAGCTGTCGGGCCTATTCGTTCGCGGCCTTCGCGCCAGCCGCGCCGGAGGGCGGCGCAGAATGCGCCGGTGCGCCGTAGGGGCGATTCGCGAATCGCCCGGATCAGCGCGCACGGACCGAAGGGTACCCCGGACTTGCCCTGAGCAGGCACCTTTGGTGCCGTGTCGACTGCTACGTGTACACATCCTCGGCAGGGCACCTTTGGTGCCAAGGGGGACGGCGGCCCCGCCGAAGGCGGGGAGGCGCCCGAAAGCCGGTTTTTGTCAGCCCAGCTTGCGCAGGAGGTCCAGGTCTTCGTGCAAACGGGCCTGGGCTTGGGTCGCGGCGGCCATGGCGTCTTGGATTCCGCGGTTGTAGAACAGGTGGCCGGCTTCGTCCTGGAGCCAGTCGACGAACAGGCGCAGACGCAGATCGCTCACCGGATCGTCCCAGTGGTCGCCGAAGAACGCTTGGGCCGCGCGGGACAGGGTTTCCCGTCCGGAAGCGTCGAGTTCCACCCGGGTGGGAGGGGCCTTCCTGGGGGCCATGTCAGAATTCGTCTTCGGTGCGGGCCAGGATGTTGCCGCCGTAGGTGGAGTTGGAGGGAGCGACGACCACGTGGTAGGTGGGCACCTTGTTGCGCCGACCGTAGCCGCTGAAGAGTTCCACGGCCTTTTCCACGAAGGTGGGCCAGGAAGGGTCGACGGTGCACAGGCCGCGAGCCAGCGAGAACGGGTGGTTGCCGAACCCGACGACTCCGGGGCGCGGTTCGTTGGGGGAGCAGTGGGTGTCGAAATGGTCGAGCGCGGCCAGCGCGAGGAGGTCGTCGGCGCAGATCCAGAGCGATGCGTCGAGGCTGCGGGCGGAACGGAAGTAGCGGTCCAGTTCGTAGCGCGTGAGGCCGGTGTCCAGGAGCAGGCGGCGCAGTTTTCCGGCGAAGGATCGCGCGGGATCCTTGGGCAGGCCTTCCGGGAAGACGTCGAACCACTCGAGGGTGCACAGCCACCGGGGGCCCCAGGTCTTGAGCAGGGTTTCGCGGAGCTCCCACAATTGCGGAGGTAGACCCTTCTCGCCGGGAGAAGGCAGCAGCACCACCTTCTGGGGGTGGTAGTTGGCGATCAGATGCTGCCCGAGGATGCCGCCCAGCGCGGTCCAATCGGGTTCCAGGATGTGGGCGTTGCCGGGAAGCTGTTCGGGGAGGTCGGAATCCGGCACCGGCGACGTGTGGAACCAGACCACGGGTCGGTTGGTCGCCTCGGTGGCCAGTTCCCAAAGGGGCTGGCTGCGGCCGTAGCCGGCGTCCAGGAGCAGGATGCCGGCGAGGCGTTCGCCCATGGCGGCCAGTTGGAGTTGCAGCGCCTTGACTTCGGCCTGGTTGAGGTTCCCGAATTTATCGTACCCGATAGCCGCCCACGAGAGCTGGAATCCCAGGCTCTGCAGGTGCTGGCGGATCTGCACGAATTGCAGGAAGCGGTTGCTGGGGGCGCCCGTGGGATCGGTGGCGCGTCCGAGCTGGCCGATCACCACGACGCAGTCGCGCACCGACAGCCGTTCCTGGTGCAACGCGCGGCCCTCCTCGGGGACGGGCGAATAGCGGGTGTCGACGGCCACGGGGCCGATCGGCTCCCGCACCTGGTCGGATTCCGGCGTCGGGTCGAACCCTTCGGAACCCGGAGCGGGGTCGCCGGGAAGCTGGAGGAAGAATCCGCGTCCGTGGATCGCGTAGACCTTGGTTTCGCCGTCGAGCTCCAGGAGAAGCTTCTTGACGGTGTTGGGCGACACGGAAAACCGGGTCGCGAGATCCCGCAAGGAGGGAAGTTCGCGCTCGCCGCGGGCGGCTGTCTGCGAGACCAGGTCGAGGAGTTGGCTGCGAAGGTCGTCGGACTCGTGCATGACGGAAATCTACCTCGTTGGAGTCAGTTGGGCGGCTCGAGAGGCGTTCCCGAGGTCACGAAGGTCTGGGATTCGGGGACGTCGATGGCGCCGGCCACCAGGTTGCGACCCCGGTTCTTGGCCAGGTACAGGGCCCTGTCGGCCGATTTGGCCACGGCGTCGAGGGTGTCGGCGACGATGGACGCGCTGGCCACTCCAAAACTGGCCGTGACGGGCAGCGTGCCGCCTTCGGGAAGTTGCAGCGGCGATTGGGCCAGGTGCTTGCGCAGGCGCTCGGCCAACCCCAAGGCGTCGGAGAACGAACAGTGGGGCGAAAGCAGCAGGAATTCCTCGCCGCCCCATCGGGAAAGGGTGTCGTAGGGGCGGAGTCCGGCCGACAGGTTCCTGGCGACCTCCTGGAGCACGAGATCGCCCGTGGCGTGGCCGTGGGTGTCGTTGACCAGCTTGAAGTTGTCGATGTCGATCATGACGGCCGACACGGGGTGGCGTCGTCGACGGTATCTGTCGAACTCCTTGAGGGCCAGGTCCAGAGCGGCGCGACGGTTGCGCAATCCGGTGAGCGGGTCGGTTTCCGCCCTGGCGGTCAAGGTGGCGTTGTCGGCGATCAGCCGGGATTGCCTGCCCATTTGACGGATTCCGGCACGGATGCGGGCGCGCAGTTCGCGGGGGTCGTAGGGCTTGACGACGAAGTCGTTGGCGGACTCCAGGCCTTTTTCCATGTCTTCGATGGCGGATCGGGCCGTCACGACGATCACGTGGTAGACGTGCCCGGCGGGTTCCTCGCGTTCGCGCAGACGCTGGGAAATCTCCAGGCCGTCCATTCCCGGCATGATCCAGTCTGTGATCACCACGCATTGGCGCAGGTCCCAGGCCGCTTCCAGGGCCGCGTGGGGCTCCTCGAAGCCCTGGATGTCCCAGGACGGCTCCATGTGGTGCAGGGATTCGACGGCGATCTGCAGGCTGAGCGGGTCGTCGTCGATGATGAGCACGCGTTTGAGTTCGTCCGGTTCCATGGAACCCCCATTCTGCCATTGTCGGATCCCGTCGGACCACAAGTAGTTGCGGTCCGCGGCTACCCCGGAAAGACGGCAAACCTTGCGACAGATTGCGGCGGATCGAACCTGCGGTCGCCTTTGGCGGTCGCGTCGGATTCCGTCGGGACGCTACCCCGCGGCGGGACTCCGTTGCGCAGGATCCGCAGGCCCGCGCCTTCGGCGTCGGGGCTCCAGGCGCCGCGCGTCCAGCGCGGATGTTGGGTGCCGCGCAGGAAGACCTCGGGATGGGGCATGAGCCCGAAGACCCGTCCCGATGGATCGCACACCCCGGCGATGTCGTCCTGGGAGCCGTTGGGATTGGCCGGATATTCCGACGAGCCGTATTTCAGGCAGGCCAGGTGGCCGTCCAGGATCGCGTTGCGGACCGATTCGTCGCGATGGATCCATTTGCCTTCGCCGTGGCGCACCGGAAGCTCGAACCGGTCGAGCCCCTTGGTCCAGAGGCACGGCGAGGCCTGGTCGGCCACGATCGGGCACCAGCGGTCTTCGTACTTGCCCGAATCGTTGAACGTGAGCGTGGCTTCCTGCTGGAATTCCTGGCCTTGCGCGGGAACCCCCTGGAGGAGAGGGAGGAGGCCGAGCTTGGTGACGACCTGGAACCCGTTGCAGATGCCGATCACCAGGGAGCCATTGGCCACCGATTCGCGCAGCTGTTCGCCCAGGTGGGCCTGGATCTTGACCGCCAGAACCCGTCCGGAGGCGATGTGGTCGCCGAACGAGAATCCGCCGGGGAAGGCGATGATGCGGTAGTCGGAGAGCTTCACGCGGCCGTCGACGATATCCGACAGGTGCACGCGCGTGGCGCTGGCGCCGGCGAGTTCGAACCCGTCCACGAGTTCGACTTCGGAGTTGATGCCGTAGCCGGCGATGACCAGGACTGGAACCTTGCTCATGGAATCGGATTTCCTCGACGACGACATTGATGTTGGATCTGGGACTGGAAAGGTACCTCCCCCGGGAGGGAATCGGGAGGTGTGGGCCAAGGTTCGAGCCTTGCCGGGAATCAGCCGTACAGAAGGCCCAGCAGCCGGTCGGGAGGGCCTTCGATGGGGTCGCCGTCGCGGTCGAACCACATTTCGCGCGGGAGCAGATCCGGGTCTTCGGCGGGGGCGATCCCCAGGAGTTCTTCTTCCGTGAAGGAGTTCGTGTGGAAGTCCTTGGGAAGTCTCTCCTTGTGGTCCTTGCGCATCAGATGCACCCACCAGAGCGACTCTTCCTGGCGCAGGGCGTGGAACTTCGGGAAGTTCTCCTGGACCTCCTTGGCTTGCTCGGGGGCTTGGAGCTTGGCGATCAGGCTCTTGATTTCCGGTTCGAGCTTGACGCGCTCCAGGTCGTCGGGGAGAGGCAGGCGAAAGAGCACGAAACCATCGACCATGTAGTCTTCGGCGTCGTGCGACAATTCCATGTTTCTGTAGCGTTCCACGCAGAACAGCCATTCGTGGGCTTCGGCCATCCATGCAATTTACGAACCGTCTGGCGGTATCCACGAAAACGCAGGAGGAATGCGCCGGGAAGGTGTACAATAAGGCGATGTCCTTCCACCATGCCATCGCGCGAATTCCGTGGCTTGTCGCCGCGATGGCCGCCTGCGCCTCGGCCGCCAGCTCGGGACCCGACGTGTTGTTCCTCAACTCGTACCATCCCGGATTGGGGTGGTCGGACCAGATCCTGGAAGGCGTGCGCAAGTCGATGGGACCGCACGAGCAGCTGGCTGTGGAATACCTCGATTCCAAGCATTTCGAGAGCCGGGAACTCGATTCCGCCTTCGCGAGCGAGTTCACCTTCAAGTACGCCGACAACCAGCCGCGGGTGGTGTTCGCTTCCGACGACTACGCTTTGGGGTTCCTACTGCAATGGCGGGATTCGTTGTTTCCCGGCGTTCCTGTCGTGTTCTGCGGGATCAACGACTTCCATCCGTCCATGCTGCATGGGCGGCGCGGATACACCGGGATCAGCCAGTGGAACCGGATACTGGAAACCGCGACCTTGATCATGCGGTTGTTCTCCGATACCCGCGACGTGTGGGTGGTGACGGAGGCCTCGGCGACCGGGACCGGCAACCGCAGGCGAATGGATTCGCTCGCGCGTTCGATACGCTCGGGGATGCGGTTCCATTTCCTGGATTCTTCGGGAACTCCGCGATGGAGCGAGATCGAATCCAAGGTGGCATCCCTGGGGCCTGGCGATGTCGTGTACTGGTCGGAACTGTTTTTGGATCGCGACGGATTGTTCATCGATCCCGAAGTCGACCTTGGAGCGCTGGTGGAGCGATCCAAGGTCCCGTTCTTCACCCACCAGGCCGCCTACCTTTCGGCGGGGATCCTGGGCGGCGATTGCAATCGCGGGGTGGAGCACGGCATCCAGGCGGGAGCCATGCTGCGCAAGGTGCTCGACGGGGTGCCCGTGGATTCGATTCCGGTCGAGGAGGACGCGTCCACCGCTCCGACGTTCCGTTGGGACGCCATGCGGCGGTTCGGTGTGGACATCGACCGTCTGCCTACCGGGAGCATCGTCCTGGGGATGCCGGTTCCTGTCTGGAAGGCGTATCCGGTCCAGACCCTCGCGGCGTTGACGGGAATCGTCCTGCTGGCGGCCATGGCCGGAGGGCTGCTGGTCGCCCTGCGCAGGGCCCGCCGTTCGCGCGAGGAGGTCCGGGCGTCGGAAGCGGCGCTTCGGCGCATGTTCGACGCGATCCCCGACGCCGTGTTCGTGCACGACGACGATGGAAGGGTGGAATTCCTCAACGCCGGAGGATGCCGCATGTACGACATCGATCCGGCCGAAGCCGTGCGCATCGGCATCCAGGATCTGTCGGCGGAATCGTCGTTGGACGGGACGGACTTCCGCGCCCTGTGCGCGAAGGCGGGCCAGGAAGACAAGGTCGTGTTCGAATGGAGGGCGCTGAAGCCCCGTTCGCGCGAGGAGTTCGATGTGGAGGTTTCGCTCACCGCCATGCGGTTCCAGGGCCGCAGGCGGATCGTGGCGGTGGTGCGCGACGTGACCGAACGAGTTCTGGCGCGCAAGGTCCTGGAAAACGCCAAGGACGATCTGGAACGGAAGGTCGCGGAACGGACGCAGGAGCTGGTGCAGGCCAACCGGGAGCTGGAGGCGTTCTCCTATTCGGTCTCGCACGATCTGCGCACGCCGCTGAGGGCCTTGGACGGATTCGCGAAGGCCTTGGAAGAGGATCTGGTCGGCGAACTGCAGGACGAACACAAGGACTACCTGCGACGCATCCAGGCGGCCAGTCTG
>Ga0116187_1001794_pt1 | contig 21961 bp, 17 predicted proteins | sample AD_JPNNA6_MetaG_FD_89755 | JGI IMG/M metagenome (GOLD analysis project Ga0116187, IMG submission 89755) | Active sludge microbial communities of municipal wastewater-treating anaerobic digesters from Japan - AD_JPNNA6_MetaG | ecosystem: Engineered > Bioreactor > Anaerobic > Digestate | place... | reverse complement strand
ATCGGAATAACTCAGCAGAAGCAAGATTGCGGGCATCTTTTATCTGAAAGGGATAAATCTTCCTTTTATCTACTACTTCTTTCTCGGCCCATTCCATTGCCTTAATGGCACTTTCAAGGTATGCCTCCCACATCTTCATATTATGTTTTTTCAATACATTTGCGGCATATGCAGAAGCACCGGCATAGATATAAGAAGAATAAGGATCAGGGCTAAAGGCAAAGACCATCTGAGATTCCTGCCAGCTTGCCTCTCCATATCTTGGATGACCCTCTGATTCTATACCACCTCTGATACCCCCTGCAGGAACCTGAAGCCGCCTAAATAAATCAATGCCCCATAGTGCCTCCCTTATGATGTCGGGGAAATCCTCTCTGGGGCCAGGTATGTTCATATTAAACCTTTTAAAAAATTCAGGTGCATACTCAAAAAGCTCTAAAAGATATCTTGCAGCAGTAAGATGGGCGATGCGTCTATCCCAATCCCCTGCATCGCAGTATCCACCCCAGGCATCTGGGACTATATCTTGAGTTCTGCCCCTTAAAATCTTTGCAAAACGTTCTTCGTCCTTTCTCAAATCAAATTCCACATCGTATAGACTTGCTTTTGTGGCATAAATACGCACCCCATCATCAGGATGAAAATTTCTGGGTCTTTTAAAATCAGTATAAGGCGGTCCAAGCTCAATCCCACTTCTTTGATGATATAGAAAACGAGCTGCCACATAAAATGCCTTTGTCCAAACATCATCTGCAATATCAAATGGGTATGAACAGCCTATATTTTCTACATATAGCCTGTATTTTCCCTGTGTTTTGAAAACGCTAAAATCCATTATATAAACATTCGTGCCATTAAAGTTTTTGCCATAGGCATTCTCATCTCTTTCTGACATCTTTTTTGATAATTTAACCTCACCTTTAAAAACGATTTCATCGTTTTTTTCATCTATGAGATAAAAAGGTGTTTTTTCTCTGAAATCCATTGGACCACCGCTTCCCATCCATAAAGAGAGAAATGCCACCTTTGTAGGGTCATCGGGTCTAAAACCGATATGGCTTACATGCACTGCCTCGCTTCTCATCTTCTTTGGATCATAGACAAAGGTATGTTTTGGAATGCCAATTTGCTTAAAATCAATGGTATATTCCTTGCCTATCTTTAAAGGTTTTATTAGCTTAAAATAGATTATGTGCTCAAGAGGCACCTCAAATGTAACGTCAACCCTTGCAAAATCCGTAGGCTTTGACTTACGAAAAACAGCGTAAGGATTTTTTCCAGCTAAAAAGTCGGGGTCATTGCTGGATGTGATTGAATAGCTGTCAGTTTTTTCTAACAATGTTCGGTCAATCCTTTCTCCAATAACTCTATCAAAAGTCATTATAAATTTTTCTGTTCTACCAACCAAAACACCTATGGGCTTATCTTTTCTAATAAGCCACATATCATTTCCTTCTTGTATTATTTTATCTTTTTTTTCTGGTTGATATGGGACCTGACTTCCATGAATTGCCCTTCTTTCACTTATGATTACTGAAATAATATCAGATGATACAGAACCAACATTAATAATTTTTGGCTTTTCCTGGATATCTGTAGTTTTTCCCTGTTCGCTGTTAGAATCTATTTTGTAGAATAAAAAAATTAATAGTATAGAAATTAATAAAATAAAGAGAATAAGTATCTTTTTGAAGTTCATACACTAAACCTGTAAAACAATTTTTATATAATCTAATCAGGCCATTTTACTTTTAACTTAGGCCTTTTGTTTTTGCCAGACAAATAGTAAAAAGGTTGAATAAAATAATGCATTATTTTTGCTATTGTTATAAACAAAATCCATCTGTTTATACCAGTTGCATATGCCATAAGTGACCCATTTATACATTGAGAACATGTAATATCTTCGGGCAGTGCGCAGCGCCCTGCAAAAGCATTCCTTAATCTTTTGTAATTATCATTATTAATCTCTTTCATATAAGAATTTTCTCTGGATGAATCAAGGTAACCCATGTCATCTGATTTTTTATATAAACCACAACAAGGAGATATATTGCCATCTGAGTTTATTGCAGAAGAAATATAGTGCCAGTCACAGCGTTTTAGTCTCACTTTGTTTAAGGCTCTTAAGGGTTCAGTATAATGCACTTCAGCATCCTTTGGATCATAAAAAGTTAAAGAAGGGTCTGATGGTATCCATTTTCTTATTATGATTCTATCCTTCTCAGATATCTTAAAATCTCCCTCGTCTAAACAAGCCCTTTGAAACCATATCCTGTCTACCCCTATCTCTTTTGCCATTCTCTGAGCTTTATTTATCTCATGTTCATTAAATCTAAAAATAAGAAACTGCCATGTTATATAAGGTGTATTTGAGTTTATTTTATCTCTAATAGCAACAAATCTTTTCATATTTTCTATAACAAGGTCAAAATTACCCCCTCTGCGATATTCATTATAGCTATCTTTTGATGCACCATCTAAAGATACTATGATATGGTTCAATCCTGAAGATATTATTTTTTTTATACGTTCCTCAGAGATTTTTACACTGAGATTGGTGCTAATAGTTGTTGATATGTGTTTCTTATTCAAAATTCGTAAAAATTCTTCAAGATTTTTACTAAATAGAGGTTCTCCCCAATTAAATAGGTCTACAAAAAAGATATAATCTCCTAATTCGTCTATCAAGCGCTTTAATAAATCTATATCCAATTCACAAAAATCTCTTTCTGCAATGCCGAGCCCTGTCGGACACAAAGGACACTTAAGATGACACATATTAGTAGGTTCTATGGTAAGTTTAAGAGGCTTTGCCTTTACCTCTTCTTGTTGCCTGAACATATCATAATTTGCCCGTAGCCAATTAATATATGCCCTTAATGGCTTTAAGCCTGGTATAAGGGAGTTAAAATAATAGACACTACCGTGTAAGCGTGATAAAAAATTCTTCAAATTTTATACCTCAATCAAAATTTTACCAATATATCCATATAATTGTCACCATTTTTCTCCATCCATCACTCTATGATACAATACAATATACTCCCTTGCCATTCTTTCTACTGAAAAATGCTCTTCTGCATAAGCTCTACAGTCTTCAGGTCTGATAGAAGAGATATTTACAACAGCGTTAGTCATATCTTCTACATCTTTGCAAAGAAATCCATTGAGACCATGGACTATCTGTTCTGGTATACCTCCCTCTGCAAGGGATATTACAGGAGTTCCTGATGCAAAAGCCTCAAGGATTACAAAAGGGAATGCGTCAAACCACCTGGGGGTCTGAATGAGGGCCCTTGCCTCACATAGATAATTATTTACACCATTTATCTCTCCTATGTAGGATACATTAGGCGTTGACCAAATAAATGGTCTTAAAATCAGGTTATAATATTTATAATCCTCAATGTTTCCTGCTATTTTTAGCTTTTCTTCTGTCTTTCTGAATGCCCTTACAGCCAGATGCTGTCCTTTATAACGAGCTATCTTTGCTATGTGAATAAAATAATCTTTTTTTGAAAAGCTGAACTTGTATTCATTTAAATTCAATCCATAATAAACGAATTTGGCTGATTTCCCACAAAAACTTGCGTGTGCCTTACTGCATGCCACAAGATTTGGTCTTGTATAATCAGGAAAATGGGGAACGCAAGTTGAGATGATAAAAGGAAATCTTTCTGGATGTCGCAGAACGTAAAGGTTCTGAAATGACCAATCATGTATTACGTCTATAGGATTACTTTCAAGATACTCCTTCATAGCCTTATAAAGAAATTCCTCAGATACCTCTTCCGACTTTTTCTTAATACCGCTTGGCATTCTGGAAGGATTATAGCCTGGAACTATGATGGTTTTTCCAGAGCAATAGCTTTCGGGCAGACCGAATAACACTACTTCATTGCCCTGCCTTACAAGTTCTTCTGTTAAAAAGTATACGACACGCTCGATTCCGCCATATCCCTTTGGTGGAGTTGATTTAAAAACGGTCGATATAATCGCTATCTTCATTTACAGCTCGTTAGAACCTTTTTAAATGCGGATACAACGTCTGCTACATCTCTTTCACTTAACGAAGGTGAGAGTGGAAGAGATATGGTCCTGTCTCCTATAAACTCTGCCTCAGGGAACTGGCCTCTTCTCCATCCATACATTTTTTTATAATAAGGATGAAGATGAACAGGAACATAATGAACACCAACACCAATATTTTCTGCATTAAGGGCAGATAAAACCCAGTCTCTGCTTTTCCCGAGGGCGTCTATGTCTATAAGTGGGGTATATAGGTGATAGCTGTGAACTGTATCTGGTTCAGGTTCATACGGAAGTATACATGGCAGTCCGTTAAAACTTTCATTATATATATCCCATATTTTTTTACGCCGTCTCCAGTATTGATTAACTCTCTTGAGTTGTTTTATCCCCATTGCCGCCTGTATGTCTGTCATATTATATTTAAAACCAGCATAAACCACCTCATAGTGCTTATAGCCCTCATCACAATATCTTTTCCAGGCATCTTTACTCATTCCATTTAATGCAAGGGTCTTGATCCTTGAGGCAATCCTCTCGTTATCTGTTATTACCATACCCCCTTCACCAGTAGTAATATTCTTTGTCACATAAAAACTGAAACAACCAATATCACCAAATGTCCCTGCTTTTTGTCCTCGATACTCTGCCTCAACAGCATGGGCACAGTCTTCAACAACAAGTAAATTGTAACCTCTTGCAAGATCCAGGATCGGGGACATATCACAGCATCTACCAGCAAAATGAACAACAAGGATAGCTTTTGTTTTTTCTGTAATCTTTTCTTTAATCTTTGAAGGCGAAATATTCATTGTTGCTCTATCACAATCGGCAAGTACAGGTGTTGCACCGCAGTGAATAATAGCATTGATTGTTGCACAAAACGTCATGGGTGTTGTTATAACCTCATCACCAGGTCCTACTCCACTTGCAAGCATGGCAAGATGGAGTGCTGCAGTGCATGAATTAACTGCTATGGCAAATTTTTTCTTCTTATATTCTGCAAAATCTTTTTCAAACTGGCCAACCCTTGGGCCTGTCCCAATCCACCTGCTTTTCAGACATGCTACAACCTCCTGGATATCCTCCTCTTCTATAAGGGGTGCCCCAAAGATAAGGAAATCATCTTTTTTGCGGACTGGCTCTCCACCATCTATAGCGAGCATCTTTGTCCTACCTTTTTTTAAAAATATTAATATTTATCAAGGAAATATAAAAGTTCATTAAAAATTACTTTTTATTTGGTAGAAGCAATTTCAAACAATTTCTGCTGTGATATTATCTAAAAAAATTAAAATCGAGCATACTATAAAAATAGGCAACATTGGTCAAAATATCTTGTTTTAATAATTACCATCTTATGTTTGGATCTCTCTTCCATCTTAATTCAACATCGTAATCCTGTTCAATATTGCCACAATCGATAAGGTCTAATGCAACCCAGAGACAGGTATTTTCATTGATAAGTCTAACAGGCACAAATTGGAAGACAAAACCAGAACAATGAAACTCCGGCATAGGAACACCTAAAAGCTTTGCAAACCCAGGGTCTCTCTTCAAGGTCTCTAAATTATAACCGCAATCATAAAATGGTGTACCTTTTTTTATTGCAAGATACCTTTTTTTAACTATCAAATATAGATATTCTGCCATAAGCGGGTCAGGATGAAGGCTTTCTTCACCCGGCAAAGTCTGTTTCATCTCTGATTCAGGGGGAAGTAATTTTGAGTGTTCATATAAAAAACATACCTCATCCGTTAAATAAGGCTGATATACACCAAATCCATCACCTTTGGCATAACAATTTTGGGCGTAAGTATTATTTGAGAATATGAGGTAAAAAAAACAGATAAACAGCAATATTCTTATAAAAGACATGGGTGACCCCGTGACCTGCTCACGGGATTGAAATCCCGTGCATCGCTTCCTGCTTCACCAGAACCACTTGCCTTCTCATAGAGAAGACCTTGGTGGTTTCCTCCACAGGCATAATTTCGGGCTGATCCATCCCTACTCTTATCATATTTAATGACGAATTTATGTCTCTGTCATGCTTTGCTCCACAACAGGGACATTCCCATTTCCTCACAGATAAATTCATATCAGAAAAAATCCATCCACAACTGTTGCACCTTTTGCTTGATGGATAATATCTTGAAACTGTTATCACTTTTCTTCCATACCACAATGCCTTATACCGAAGTTGCCTTATGAACTCTGCCCATGCACTATCCCAGATGTGTTTGGACAACTTCCTTTTTTGCATCATCCCCTTGATATTTAAGTCTTCAAGACAGATAACTTGGTTTTCGTTTATCAGTCTTGAAGACAACTTGTGCAAATAGTCGTATTTTACATTTTTTGCTTTTTCCCAAACTGCTGCAAGTTTTACTCTTGCTTTCTGTCTGTTTTTAGAACCTTTCTGCTTTCTTGACAGTTGTCTTTGCAGTCTCTTCATGCGTTTTTCATATCTCTGTAATACCTTCGGATGTGGAACTTTTTCTGTCTCTATAAATGCATTTTCTTCGTTAACTCTGGTTATGGTTACAAAGTCTTTGATGCCCAAATCCACGCCTACTGTGTATTCGCTTTCAGGCAAAATATTCACCTCTGTCTCCCACACAACCGATAAAAAATACTTCCCCGATGGTGTTCTGGTTATGTGAAGTCTCTTCGGTAAACCTGTAAATTCCCTGTGTTTCTTAAACTTTATTCCTGTCTTGAATTTTGGCAAATACACTCTGTTGTTCTCTATTCTGAAGTGCTGTGGAATAGAAAATCCCTGAGAGTGTTTCTTCTTTTTAAATGCTGGAAAATTACCAAGTTTTTTAAAAAACCTTTGATATGCTTTTTCAAGTTCTATCAATGTTTCTTGAAGAGATTGAGAATTAACTTCCTTAAGCCAGGGCTTTTCTTTTTTTAAAGAAGGTAACAATTTCTTAATTTCATAAAAAGTTATTGTTTTTTTCTGTTCTTCCCAAGTTTTCTTTCGCAAGGTAAGGAAATAATTCCACACAAACCTGCAACATCCAAAGTGTTTCTCTATCAACACTGCTTGAACCTTCGTTGGATATAATCTGTATCTGTATGCCTTGAATACTGTCACTTCTTTTTCTGGTCCTCTATGTATCTTTTTATCGTTTCCTCAGATATGTGTCCTATAGTTTCAATATACGTAGATGGATTCCACAATTGCCCTTTCCATAATTGATTCTTCAACTCTGGAAACTCAATAAAAAGTTTTCTCCCTGATATTCCCTTGAACATTTTGTAAATGTAAGAAGGTGAATACTTTGGATGTGCTGTCACAAATATACGGATATGTTCTGGCATAATTTCCATAGATTTTATTTCAAATCCTTTATCTTTTGCTATCTCACTCATAAGTTCCCTTAGTCTTTGCTCTATGTTGCCTATCAAAACTTCTTTTCTATATTTGGTTGACCATACAATATGATAGTTCACATTATAAACAACTGTTCTTCCATGTTTAAGATTAATTTTATTCATACATATAGTATAGCAAAAAATAGATAATTTTTGAAATTAATAAAACAAAAAATAAATAACACATAGTTGCCGTCTGGTTTTCATCTCCGGGTTGAAACCCGGAGGATTCCCGCCAGATATTCCTAAACAACAAGTTATCAAAAACCATTTAATTTTGCTCAATAAGAAATTTAATCATATTTCAAAAAATTTTAATCATTTATTGCTTTTTCTCCCTTGCATTCATAGACTGAATAATACCTGCCTTTCTCTGTAATAAAAAACCGCTTTGCAAATATCTGTCTTACCCTATCCGAAAATAAAGGCCTTGACGTGTAATAATTTTTTAATGTAAAGGCATCACCTTTATCCGGCATTAACACACAACAGATATCACACTGATTTAATTTTTCAATCAGGGAATCGTCTTTTATGCCTGATATCTGTAAATCCATGAAAGAGGCGTAATCAATCTGCCTGTTTTTTAAAAGAACCCTGAAAAATGAAAACGGATAGCCATATTCATCGGTCACACCCATTATTATATCCGGCCTTTTCTTTGAAAGGATAACCACTTCTTTTTTTGCATCGTAAAACATCTGCCAGCTTTTTCCCAGGGGCAATATTAGACCAGATATAACAGTAATTAATGAAACTCCCACAAGACAGGCGTAAAGGATGGCTAATAGATTATTTTTCGTATTAATTTCTTTTTTATTATTTTTTTCCTCCCACATGATAAAAGCATTAACAGGGATCAATGGCAATAGATGATAAAAACCATTTCCATGCTTTGATGCCACAATGGTTATTAAAAACTCTATTATTGCAATCAAAATTAGGTTTATAACAGGTAGTTTTTTAAATCCTTTTAAGATAAAAAACGGTAAAAACAAAAAAATAAAATATATAAAACTCTCAAGCCATAGAAAAAACGACAGTCCATGTCTACTTCCTGCTAAACTTATGTATTGCCAGAAACCTACAAATGACACATTTTCAGGTAAAAAGAAGCAGAAAAAGGAAAGAATGGACGATATAGAAAATATTATTATATGTTTTAACGAAATATTTACGTTCATTGTGGCAAGATAGGCAACAAAAACATAGGCAGCCCCGTGTAATTTCAACCCTGAGGCAATACCGCCTAAAATACCTATAAATAAGGGTTTAAATCTGTTTTGTGAAAGATTTTTATTTATAAAGAGAGTTATTGCAACAATCAACAATAAAAAAGGTTCTGACCTGTTCCAGAAGAGCATTAATCCAAAAGGAAATAGATAGAGAATATATCCCCTATAAACCCAGTCTTTTCTTGTTTTTAATAGTATATACGATGAGATTATTAAGGCTATTAAACCTGGTAATTTTGAGCTAACAAGGATTGGCGTAAACAAACTCTGAAAAACCATCTGAATCTCAAATAATAATGGGCCGTATAAAATACCGTTATAAGGGTATGAATCAAAAGGAATAGGGTATACAGGCTCACCCTTTTTTAATGCAAGTCCTATAGAGGCAACGGTAGGTTCAATGTGATTTAAAAAATTGGGATATAAAAGATAGACAATACCGTTTATTATAAAAATTCCAAAAAAAACCGAACTACTGTATTTGCAGATAATCTTAAAAAAATTTGAAATTTTATCATTAAATTTCAATGGAAACAGAACTAAAAGAAAAATAACAAAAAAACAAAAAAAAGAACCTCCAATAAAATTGATATGCTTTATTAATGACCTTATAAGATAAAAAAAATTCTCCATCTTATTGAAAACCTATCTCATCAATTTTTCTCTGCCCACAAAAAAGAAAATATATCTACTAAAAAGATATACCATGAGGATTATCATCAGGATACTTAAAAATGTATGTATAAACATAAATGCAATATTATTTTCCTGTATGGAATAGGGTATGCCTATCATCATCATTAGTTTTACTATAACTAAAAGCACTGGTATATGTAGTGCAAATATGGAAAGAGAATTACTTCCTATATATTTCAATGTATTAACATTTCCAATAAACATGGAGATACCGGTCCAAAAGTAAATCCCTAAAAATGCCCCACTGTAAAATAAAAAAATATTATTATACTTATTATAGTTCATATCAATTTTACCATTCAAAAATACAACAAAAATATTAAGCAAAAAAAACAAAACCAAGAGAAATGGGTTTTTCAAAATCTTCAATTTTTGAAGATTTTCTTTCAAAATATAGCCAATACCCAAAAAAACTACAGCAGTTAATGCCACGTCTATACTCCAGGGCAGTCTAATTTTTAAGTATTTTGAATCTAAATAACCTATAAATGCAAAAAAACATAAAAAAACAATTGTATACATCTTCGTTTTTGAAAGTTTAAGAATTAGAAATAAAAACATTTGCGCTACAAAAAGACATATAAAAAACCATAGAGGTTCATTATGGACAAGCCATTTATTATGTCCGTTACCGTAAAAGATACCTAATAGGGGCCTCAATATAGGGACTTCCTGTGGGCTATCAAAGATTTTAATTCTCATAATCCAGAATCCATAAGACAGAAGATTGAAAAACAAATAGGGTATCAAAAGCCTTTTAAATCTTTTTTTGAAAAATAAAAAAAAATCATCAAGATGTGACTTACTAAAATTTACCCCTGCTAAGAAAAAAAACAGAGGAACATGAAATGAAAAGAGATAATTTATTAAAAAATCTGGACATGAGATGGAGTGTCCAAAAATAATAAAAATAATACCAATTCCCTTTAAATTATCTATCCAGTCAACTCTGTCAGGTTTTTTCATAAAAACTTTAAAAATATCTATTTCTATTCTATCAATCCTTTAGATATAAGAAAATCATAAAGGGCTATGGAAGCCTGCTCATGACCGAAAACGTTCCAGTGCGGATCATGGTAAAAGTATCTTCGTCTGCCGTCAGCGTTCTTTGAAAAATAATCAAAGAAGTCCAATATGGGAAGATTCATCTCAGCGCTTACCAGTTTAACGGATTCTCTACAATACTTTAGTTCCATCTTAAATTTTGAATTAGGCTTCTCATTTGCCAAATATTCATCAAGTTCAACATGATATGGTATCAACGTAACAACTAAACGTATACCATGTTTATCCGTTATCTCTTTAAATCTTGACAATATATGTTTGTAAAGCTCAATATCTTTGTGACTGTTCTCTTCTTCTTTTTGTGAGGGTGTTGGCTTTAAAACCCTCAAAACGGATAAACCTACAAACCTGAATAAATGCGAATTCTCTCTTAACCACGAAGAAAACGGTATCCACTTTGATATCTTTCTCGCCCTCACATTTTCGGTAATTTTAGGCTGTATTTTATTTAGACTGCTGCCATTTAATTCAAATAATCTCCTATTCTCAAAAAGATCATTTCCTAAATATACGTTTAATATGACCATGAACGGTCTTAGCGACAAACCTGTCTCTTGAAATTTTATCAATTCGTGAGCCGTACCAGACGCCATTTGTCCAAAATTTAATACTTCATATTTTTGGGGTTTCTTTGCATCGATAATGCTGCCAAGCCTTGCCGAAAAGGTATCATTTTCATTGACACCATATCCAAAAACAAATGAATCTCCAACAACAAGGATTATCTTTTTCTTAGGGTTGGGTTTTAACGAAAAATTTTTACCTCGAAAACCCAGATTATTCAACCTTATTTTGACATCATATTCTTTTGAGAGTTGGTATCCGGTTGTATTTTTCTTCATACATAGTCCATAAACCGGACAAGGCTCCATTAGATCAGAAATCAATGATTGCGGATAGAATACACGAATAAATATTTCACAAAGAACTAAAAGAAATATTATTGAAAACATAAGCAGCAATAAGTTTGTCAACAGTAAAGATATTTTTTTTCTGTTCATTTTAAATATTTACCTTTGAACAAGTTTATAAATGAGAATACTTTCATTTTGGACAAAACTTCCAATAAATCCTTTTTGATTAATTTTAATTTGATTATCAATATTATATATAACAAAAAAGATGTGGCAATCTTGGCAAATATATTTAAATCAAACAATCTTATATTATAAAATAAATATAAAATCAAATTTAGACCAAGTATTTGTGCCCATGTTTTCCATCTGAAAATGTTTCCTATATACCGGATTGCATAACTTATTGTAACCCCGACCAGAACAATCTCGCATATCAAAGCGGTCCATGCAGAACCCATATAGGTATATTCAGGAATAAGTAAATAATTCAAGCCGATGCTTAACGCAGCGGCAACCGCACCAAGCCAGTATGCGTATTTGACGACACCGATCGAAATAACTATGCTTGAAATCAATAATGAATAAAAAATAATAATACTTACCCAAATTAATATTTTGAAAACACCAACTGAAGCCAAAAGGTTACTTCCATAGACCAACAAGATAATTTCTTTTGACAAACAAAAACATATGACACCGATGGGCAAAAGGATAATGGCAATAAATTCAGCTATATCGCTCGTTATATATCTTAGAGATTCCTTTTCATTCTTTGCTTTTTCTGCAAATATAGGAATCAAAGGCGCAGTTACCATTGCTGCTAAAAAAGAAGATATCTCTACAAATTTATATGCAGCGCTGTATATTCCTACAGCATAATCAGATTTCATACCCGCAAGCATCAAAATGCAAACACGGTTGCTTATGATTATGAATATTGATGAAATACCCAAAGGCATAGCAAGTTTTAATATATTTTTTATAATAGACTTATTTATCTTGAATAACGGTTTTACGGATTTCCTCGACAAATAAAATGCCAAAAAAGAATAAAAAACATTAGCCAATATATAGGCTAAAACAAAATTTAAAAGATTAGTCTTTAGCTGAAAAGCTACAGTAAGAAAAACCAGGTGAACTATGCCATACAATATTGAAGTATAAGCCGAATACCATGGGCGTTGAAAAACCTGAAATATTGGTTCAAAAAATCTTGAAGCCAAAAACGGAATAGCCAAGGAACCAATAAGAAGAGGAAGAAATAAATCTTTACGTATGAAATATGCAGCTATTATAGATATAAAGATCACTAAAGAATTAAGACAAAATCTCAAAATTAAAAAGTTTCCCCAATACAAGTGTGGAGATTCTTTTAATTGCGAAATATCTTTTCCCAGTATCGACATTAAGCCAAAATCAGCAAGAATAATAAAAATTCCAAAAAAATTTAAAATATATGAATATTGACCAAAAAACTCTGAACCATAAAAACGTGCTATTAGGGCAAAGGCTATAAAGTTAGAACCAAATGTAAAGACCCTTCCTAAACCCTGGGCAATAACATTCAATATGTAATAATTGAATAATTTCATGTTAGTTATTTGAAGTTAATTTTTTTCAAAATATAGCATTCATACATTGGCAATCTTTCTACCATTCTTTACAATTATATAAAATTCTAAGCTAATAAATTAAAATAAAAATTCTTTAATTCTTTGTATGTTACTTCATGTGTAAAATTATCCAATACTTTTTGCCTTGCTTGTTCACCAAGATTCATTTGTAGATCTTTGCTATTTAATATCATGGCTATAGTCTTTTTTAACGAATTATAATCCCCTGGTTCGATTAAAATCCCGTTAATTCCATTATCGATTATCTCTGGAATCCCTCCCACGTTTGAAGCTATAACACATTTATTGCATGCCATCGCCTCAATTACCGTTATACCAAATGCCTCGAATAATGATGGTAACACATAACAGTCAATAAAGTTATAGAAATTGTGCAATAAATTGTTTGGTAAAGAACCTATTATGTGAAAATTAACAGCATTCAGTTTTTTTGTCACACTCAAAATCTCTTCGTCATACGGTCCCACAGCAAAAAATTCAGCCAAACCTGACATCTCTTTTGCCACTCTTATAAAAAGATCTGTCCCTTTTTCCTTGCTTAACCTTCCAACAGTGCCTATTCTTGGTAGGCTGGGGTCATAGTGTTCATTAACATTGAAGGAATTGTTGATATCTGGTTTAAATAGGTCAGGGTCGACTCCATTATATATAACTTTTATACCCTTTATTTCTGTTTTTTGCTCAAGGATACCCTTGCTCCACCGGCTACAGGCAATACAAGAATGAATATATTGACTTATTTTTTTATTAAAAAAATTATACAAAGGCGGTAATGCATAACCGTGAAAATGCATCACCTTTTTTATTTGCTTACTCAAAAATGGAAATATAAGACTTTCAGTAGGGTAATGAACCTCAAGGATATCTGTATCTGATATAAATCTTCTTATCTTTTTTAAAGAGGCCATCACAGTTAATGCTTCAATATCAAAATCGTTTATCTTTTTGTAAAACCTTGTTCTTTTCCAAAGGGTTGAAATCTTTGAATGTCTTGAGATGAATGGGACGCTTAAAAATTCAATGGGATAATCCCTTATTAATATTTTAAAATCATCTGTAAATCTCCCATGACCGAGGATGAGCTTAATATGAAAATCACTACACAGTTTTCTTGCGATGTTTATTGTATATGTCTCCGAACCCCCATATGCAGTTCCAACAGAAGACATTAAAAAGGTGATGGTGGGTTTCATATCTTAAAAATTTTAAAATTATAATTCTTTAAAAAACATTTAAGAGGGTTTTATAAAATTCGATTAAATTACTTTTTGTTTTCTCTATTGAGAAATTTTTGATTACTGTTTCCCTTGAAGATTTAGCAAGATTATATCTCAATGTTTTTTCATTTATGATTTTAGCAATATTCTCTTTTAATGATTTAAAATCTCCAGGTTCACATAAAATTCCTTTGTTCCCATCATCTATTATCTCAGGAATTCCCCCTACCCTTGAAGCAATTATTGGTTTACCGCATGACATTGCTTCAAGTATAGATATAGGAAAGGTCTCCTCTAAAGAGGGCAGGACAAAACAATCTATGAAATTATAAAAAACAGGCAAATCTTTGTTCGGTTTTGGTCCTAATAAATGAAAATTACTGGTTTTATAGTTCTTTAAGTAAGAGAAAAAATCTTCATCACAAGGTCCAACTACAAAAAATTCAGCAACACCTTGCATCTCTGATGCAACTTTTAAAAGGATGTCTGTCCCTTTTGCTTTGCTTAATCTGCCTACAGTTCCTATTCTAAGTAGATTAGGGTCGTATTGTTCGCTAACATTAAAAGCATTATCGATTGTTGATTTGAATAGGGTAGTATCAACTCCGTTATATATGACTTTAATATCCCTTGTCTTTATATTTTGTTTAAGAATTGATTTACTCCATTGGCTACAAGTTACAAAATCATCTGCGTATCTATTTATTATCTTTTTAGTGTGGTTATATATAGGTGGTGACCACGGTCCATGAAAATGTATCACCTTTTTGATGTGCCTTTTAATAAAGGGCAATATAAGGCTTTCTGTTGGATATTGAACCTCAAGGATATCAGTATCAGATATGAATCTTCTTATCTTTTTTAAAGAGGCCATCACAGTTAATGCTTCAATATCAAAATCGTTTATCTTTTTGTAAAGCTTTGTCTTTCTCCATGAGGTTGAAAATCTCGAATACCTTGATATAAAAGGCACGCTTAAGAATTTGATGGGATAATTTCTTACTAATTTATTGAAATCATCAGTGAATCTCCCCCTACCAAGTATGAGCTTTATATTAAAATCATGACAGAGATGTTTTGCAATGTTGATAATGTATGTTTCTGAACCACCATATGCGGTTCCCACAGAAGACATAAAAAAGGTGATGGTGGGTTTCACGATTATATGCTATTTAACTCCTTTTTAATAGCTTCTCTTTTAATAGCTTGATACAATTTTCTGTAAATCATAATGGAAAGAGGTTCAAAAACGTTCTTTAAAATCCTTGCTGCCTTTATAAAAAAAGGTCTTGATGATCTACAAAATATTATGTCACCTATCAGATACTTAAACTTTTTAAAAAAAGGAACAAACAAAGGGAAATCTAACATGGCGAGCTCTTTTTTTAGATGAGGGGACTTCTTATACCATTTAGCAAGGGCTACACCATCCTTTTTTGCCACATTCAGATACTCTTCTTCTTTTAGATGATGGTAATGATAACCCAAGGCTTGAGGATTATATATGATTTTAAATCCATGACGAGAAAGGCGCTCTGATAGTTCTACATCTTCATGATACCTTATACCTTCCTCAAAAAGTCCGTATTTCAATAAAAACGATTTCTTTACAGAGACGTTACATGTGTAGAAGGCAAGCCAGTTGAGTTCTCTTTGGCCTTCCCAGAGTCCATAATTTGCATCGAGATGAAGCTTGGCAAAAATTGAATAAGGCACATCAGGGGATATGGTCATCCTACCAAGAACTGCTATATGTTCTTGGGGATACTCTCTGTGTGTTTTTAAATGTTCTTCAAGCATGGTAAATATCGCTAAGGTGTCATCATTTATAAATAACAAAATACGACCCTTTGATGCATGGATTGCATTATTCCTTGCAGCGTTAGCACCTTTATTGCGCTGCCATAGATAACGTATAGAACACGGATTATTAAATGATGCCTCTTCTGTAACCTTTTTTGTCTCATCTGTCGAGCCGTCATCAGAGACGATGACTTCATATATATCCTTTGGGATACTCTGATTTGATAATGCCTCGAGGCACTTTTTCAGGACAGGTGCCCTGTTATAAGTTGGTATTATAACTGACAGTTCAATTTTATCTTCCATAACATTGCCTTTCAATAATATTAGCCTAAAATCGTTTTATTTGTCATGTGTTATATGATATAAAAAATGTCATCCTTTCTTCGATATTTATGAACATCCTACTCGTCCATAATTTCTATAAATTCTTTGCAGGCGAGGATTCTATTGCCTTGAGAGAAAAGGGCCTATTGGAAAGTAAAGATGAAAATGTATATTTTTACTCAAGGGATAATAAAGAGACTGACAGCTATAACCTGTTACAGAAGTTATTGTTTTTTAAAGAAACTGTCTATTCCCAAAAGACAGAAAAAGAGATTAAAGACATTGTTAAAGATTTTAAGCCTCAGGTTGCATACACCCATAACATATTTCCCCTTATATCTCCTTCGATCTTTCACACACTATATAAAGAATCAATTCCCTGTGTCCAGAATGTGCAGGATTATAGATGGTTATGCCCAAATGGTGTCTTTTATATAAACGACAGAATATGTGAAAGATGTAAAAACGGGGCGTTCTGGAATGCAGTGAGATATAGATGCTTCAGGGAGAGCTATCTTTTAAGCGGGCTTTATGCAACTACTATATCAATTAACAGACTTGCAGGTGTTTTTAAAAAGATAGATGCCTTTTTATGCACCACAGAGTTTAATAAACAAAAACTCATGGAGGCAGGGATAGAGGAAAAAAGGATTTTTATAAAACCCAATTATCTGGATATATCCAGTATTGAGCCCTCTTATGGTAAAGGCGATTATGTAATCTTTCTTGGCCGACTATCACCTGAAAAAGGACTATGGACACTTATCAAGGCATTCGAAAAAATAAAGGAATTAAAATTGTGCATTGTAGGCACAGGCCCGCTGGAGATGTCTCTGAGAACATACGTGCAGGAAAAAGGGATAAAAAACATCTCCATAGAAGGTTTTAAACAGGGTATAGAAAAAGACAATCTTCTAAAAAATGCACTCTTTATGGTTTTTCCCTCAGAATGGTATGAACACTTTCCCATAGTGCTTCTTGAGGCATTTGCCTTTGGAAAGCCTGTGGTTGCATCCAACATGGGCAATATGCCTTTAATCGTTGAGAATGGAAAAAGCGGTCTGCATTTTAAGGCAGGCGATGTGGATGATCTAATAGAAAAAATAAATTCCCTCGTGCAAAATCCTTCAGAGATTTTAAAGATGGGAATGTATGCAAGAAAAGAGATAGAGACAAAATATACACCTGAAGTCAATTACAGGATATTAAAATCCATATTCGAGAAAGTATCATCCGAATTATAATCCCCTAATCCATCATATTTGAGATGGAAAACTTGAAATATGTGAACATCTTTTTTGCCTTGATTTTAGTATCTTCTTTTTTTGAAGTTATATAAAGACAGTAGTAAAAAAAAGCCCTTAATAGAAAACCAGTGGATATTACAACATCGTATAAAAAAACAGGTTGATTTTTATTACAATATTTAAAAAAAAGTCTGATATTTTTTAACCATAAATTAGAAAAACTCCCTATATCTTCTCTTTTTTTTGCACTTCCACCCTGAAGGTGAATGATGCTGAAGTGCGGAAGATAGAATATCTTATACCCATAATCTCTTATACGACAACCCCACTCTATGTCATCGGCATACATGAATATATCTTCATTCATAAGCCCCACTTTATCAAGAATTGACCTCCTTACCAAAAAATCTGCACCGCAAATCCAATCCACCTCAACGGGATGGGTAAGTTTTTTGTAATTTACAAAAAGGCCTCTAAACTGAGAAAATATACGGGAAATAAAAAAAGAAAAATTTATAACAGTTTTCAAAGAAGGTTTATATCCTGCATCACCAACCTGATGTACTCCATCCGGATAAATCAATCTGCACCCGCTTGCACCGGCCTCAGGGTGTTCATCCATAAAAGTCACCCATTTTTTAAAAAGATTTTCTTCAATAATAATGGTATCGGGATTTAATAGTAAAATATATTCACCTTTTGAAACACCTATACCCTGATTATTGGCCCTTGTAAAACCTATGTTTTCTTTGTTCTCTATGGTTTTGACCTGTGTAAATACTTCTTTAACAGAACCAATAGAATGATCTGTTGAGGCATTATCTATGAGTATTACCTCAAAATCAAAATCCGGGTTTTTATTAAAAACAGAGGTCAAACAGGGTACTAAAAACTCCTGAGAATTCCAGCTTACTATAATTACAGACAGTTTCATATAAAATTAATCAAGATAAAAAAATATCCCTACAAAATTGTTTAATGAATTTTGTAGGGATATTAAATCAAAAAACGACTATTTTGAAAAAGCCTCTTAACAAAGGGGCGCATCCGCAGAGCCCATGTTTGTTCTATATATGTTGATTTTTTTGTTAAACAAGAAGAAATCCATCTATCTTAATCCAAGATTTTTTGCTGAACTTTATAATAAACACTTACCGCACCCACGAGCCCTATCATGCTGTAAACAAGCATGGATGTACTCATGAGTACCCTGAATCCAGGGTCAAACATACCATGTATACAATGGGCAAGTAATCCTGCAGAAACGCCTACCAGCACACCTGTATACCAGTAAGGCACCTTGTATAGCAATCTTAAGGCGATAAAAAATGTGGCAACAAAAATTAAAATAAATGTTATTATCCCTATTATGCCAGTTTCTGTCCAGACGCCAAGAAACAGGTTATGCACAAGACCCTGGGCCTTAAATAATTCTGAACCACCTGTTGTATCGTATGTCCTAAAAACTAAGGCAAAATTATTTAGACCTACCCCTGTTACAGGGAACTGTTTGATTATGGAAAATGCTGCCCTGTTTAAGGGCACCCTTGTCCCTGCTGCACCGTAGTCATAGGTTTCTATTCTTTTTATTACAGTGGGGGCTGTAAAATACCCTAAAATCATTACAATTATTAACCCAAAGAATAGCGCCAATATATATTTTTTTTCAGTTAATCTTTTTATGTATAAAGACAAAAATACTATGGGTAAGGATATGGATGCGGCAAGCCAGCCACCCCTTGAAAGGGTGATGACAAGACCGATAAAACCAGAGATAAAGGCAAGACCGTACCACAATTTTAATTTTGCATTGTCTTCCACTATAACCATTGCCAGAAGTATGGGTAGGGTCATTTCAAAAAAATATGCAAGACCATTGGCATGGCTGAATGTCCCGGATGCCCTAACTTGAAGATAACCCAGACCAAATTCATATCTTGTCTCACCGAATGCGTATAAACCGAATAGCCTTCCTGTTTTATACTGATAAAAAGCAAGCAAAAATTCTAAAAAAACAGTAATGGACAGGGTTAATATAAATACAGATAAATATTCCTTTTTTCCAAAATTCATAATTATATAACAGATAATCAGAAGCATGGCCAATCTTACAAGCTCGAGTACAACGAGTTCTTTTGAAGCAGCGTTATACAAACTCAATACACCACTTCCCATATAGAGTAACATGGTTAAAATAATCCATTTGTTGCTGTAAAATCTTTTCATGCCGCTTGCTATCCGTTCATAAAAAAATGATATGCACAAGATAATACACGAAAGAAATGTAATACCTATATCAACACTTGTAACGCCTATATACGGTCTGAAGAACAGGTTTATATCAAGGTTAAAAGGAATGCCAAATGCCATGGCCATAATCAATAAATAAGAAAATGATTTATGGTTTAAAAAATGGATAAAAATCCCGCCTATGGACAGACCAATAATTGTTGCAATAGCTGTTTTGTAATCTAGAGAGGCAACAAATACTGAGAGCATGGAAATGCCGGCGCCGATCAATATGGATAAAAAAAGCCTAACAAAGGGTTTTTCAGTTCTCTCTATTGCCATTTTTTATAACAACCTGTATATTGCCTGAGGTATGACAAATTCTTTCTTGTTCAATATCGCCCCAAGAATCTTAACATTGGCAGTTTCAAGGTCATTTTTAACTGATTTTGCAACCTCCCATCTTGTAACATCAGCATTTAAAACCAGGATTATCCCATCCAGTTTATTGGCAATAATAGCCACCTCTGGGTTACCGAGGATTGGAGGTGAGTCAAATATTATTACGCTGAACATATCACTTAAAAGCTTTAATATACTATCAAATACAGATGTATTAAAAAGGCTTATAGGATTTTTTGATTCTGTGCCCGCAGGTATAAAAAAAAATTTTCCAGGCTTTATCTCCCTGATAACATCGAGAAGACCTACCTTGCCGTTTATGACATCGCTAAGACCTTTACCATTTTTTAGATTAAATTGATAATGGAGAATAGGCTTTTTTATGTTGCCATCAACAAGAACCACACTATTATCTGAGTTTTCTGAATATGCATGGGCAAAATTAAAAGACATGGTAGATGCACCATCCCCCTCTCTGCATCCAGCAAAAGCAATAGAAAAGTTACTATGTCTCCCAGATTCGTTTTCATTCTTTTCTAAATTAAGTTTCCATATGGTTTTATAAAAATTACCATACATATTTTTTAGATTGATGAGTCTATTGCTGGCAATAAGATTATCAGAGTTCTCTTCGTTTATGACAGTTTGTGGCATTACTATAGACCCAACTCCTCTTTATAAATAAGCCTTATATCATCTTGAAATTCCATTTTGAATGGGCTCTTATTTTCCAATTAAATAAGTAACCTTTAAAAAATTTTAAAAATACATCAATATCTAAAGCAGTCTTAATTGGTTTTAAATCTCCGTTCCTCTATCTCTTTTCTAATCCTTTCCAGTTCTAAAGTAATATCTGCCCTCTGTTTCTCTAACTCGGCCCTTCTTTTTTCAAGCTCATCGCTCAAAAGAAACAACTCTTTATTATCCTTTTTGATCTCCTTTGTCATATCAGTTTCAGTTTTTTGGACTGCACCTTCATTATTATTCAATATGTTAATGGGCGCCATAGAAGAAACGGTAACCTGTTTTTGCATAGTAGATATCTGTGAAAGGTTTCTCTGTGTCTCTATTGCCGTTTGATAGATTAACATATTCTGATACATATAGAAGAAGTAACCACCTATCCCCAGCATAACAAAAACTACAAAGGCAAGATTGTTTGAACTGTTGGTTGCAAGTTTTACATTACTGGTAACGGGCTTTTTATAGGCATCTGGATAGAGTTTTCTGCCAAATATACCACCAAAAATACCCTCTCTTCTGGGCTTATGGGCAGCCCTGACACCATTGCCTGCTACCCTTAACGGTACCGATACCAGAAGAGGTACCCCCAAAACTGAAACCACATCATCATCATCCCTAAAGGTATGATTAAAGAATTCTCTGATTGCAGAAAAACCAAAACTCAAAAATAATCCAAGGATTGCAGAAGCACCGATAATAAAACCTTTTTTAGGATAAACACGTGTTAATGGAGGTATAGCAGGTGTTGCTATCTTTATACTCGATATCCTTCTTGCATCGAGGTCATCAGAGATTCTCAATTCTTCAGCCTTTTTCTTATATATTTTGTAGTTCTGTTCTATCAAATCCTTCTGACGCTCAAGCTGACTCAATTCAAGTGTCTTTGAGTTTATATCCTCAAGCTTTTTATTCTCTGCTGCTATCTCGGCCATAAGGCTATTTTTTCTGTTTGTCGCTAGTGAAAGTTCCATATTTGCAATGTTTAGAAGGCTTTCTGCCTTCTGTTTTCTTAGATTTGCAAGTTGATAATCTATTGCCTTTATCTCGTTTGATTGAGGTGTGTATATCTTTAAAAGCCTATCCCTT
>Ga0116187_1001772_pt1 | contig 22225 bp, 10 predicted proteins | sample AD_JPNNA6_MetaG_FD_89755 | JGI IMG/M metagenome (GOLD analysis project Ga0116187, IMG submission 89755) | Active sludge microbial communities of municipal wastewater-treating anaerobic digesters from Japan - AD_JPNNA6_MetaG | ecosystem: Engineered > Bioreactor > Anaerobic > Digestate | place... | reverse complement strand
GTAAGTCGGCGTGGGCACGCCGGAAACGACGAGACCCCGAGGGGATCACCCCACGGGGTCTTGCGTTAAACAAGAACCGCTGAAATCAGCGGATTGAATTTTGGCTCCGCGGACAGGACTCGAACCTGTGACCTAGTGGTTAACAGCCACCCGCTCTACCGACTGAGCTACCGCGGAATGGGTATTCAAAAGGCCTGAAGATCTTACTAAATGCGGGAGGGCGGGATCAAATAGTTGCCCGATTCTCAGTGAGCTGTGTTGGAGGGCACCGACTCTGCAATCAGCACGACCCAGTCTTCGTTGGGTGTTTCGGGGGGAGGCCCGAGAGGCACGGGGCCGCCTCCGACCAGAGGCTTCTCGGTACCGGCGAAGTTGCCGGTGCGCGGGTTGTACCATCGCTGGCGGAGCTCGCCCGGGGCGCCGCTCAGATCGAGGGTTCCTGTTTGTTCGGCAGAGGGCAGGTACACGGCGTAGCACTGGCCGGGTTTGGCGAAGACTTGTCCTGTGACCAGGTTGTATTTTCCCTGATACGTTGAGGTGCCGTGCAGCCGTTCGTCAGCGGGGACCATTTCCCAGAAGGGGAGGTAGCGCTCGATGAATTCTCGGGCATACGCCATGTATCGCCAAAGCGGCTCGTATTTTCGGAAATCGTTGGTATCGAGGAGGTCGTCGAGGATGAACTCCAATTGCCCACCGGAAAAGTAGATGGGCCATAGGTATTCGCGCCTTTGCCGGGCTGCGTTCTCGGGATGGGACTTGTCTGGGAAGAACTCGTCCATTCCGATGACGAGGGGCATTCCGGCGGCCCGGGATTTTGCGCGCCACTGCTCGACAATGGCGGTGTCTCTGGTCTGGAATGACGTGACGGCGAAGCGTGGATCGCCCAGGAAAGGGGCCCACGCGTCCTCGACAGTGCCCGCGTGGTGCACAGTGATGGGGTGGTCGTAGGGGTCTACGTCCTGAAGGTACTGGGCGAAGTCTTTCACGAGTTCGGGAGGGAACTTGTGGTTCAGGTTGTATTCTTCGCAGAGGTTCCATTGCAGCGCGGGGAAATGCCCGAATCGGGCGGCAAGTTCGCGGTAATACAGCTTACGCTCGATGCCGAGCGTGGCGTCGTCCAGCTCGCGCTTGTTGGGTTCTTCGGCTTCGTTGAGGACGAAATGCAGCATGATGCCGTTGCGCTGGGCATGGTCGAACACGATGGCCCACTGGCGGAGTTTCGCGATGTCGAAATGGAGGTTGTCGTTGCGTGGGCTTCCGGCGGGGTCGATGGGACTCAGATAGGGGTACACGTTCTTGCCGTCGCCACCGATGTTCATCGGAAGGAAGTAGATGCTGTTGACTTTCATCGAGGCGAGGTAATTGAGCGCGCCGATAATGCCTTTTCCGCTGCCATTGTCCCAATCGGGATCGCCCTGGCGCCAGTCGGCCACATGCTTTTCATACGTATGCCCCGGGTTGGGCGTGTTCGCGAATCCGGCATAGGCGAGGAAATCTTCCGGGCTGTCGGTGCCGCCTTTCAGCCAGTACGGGCCATCGCGCAACTTGAAGTAGTGGCCGCCCACGTATTCGAGCCGGCCCCCGCGATAGAAGCCCGGGGCTGACACTTCTTGCGGCTGCACCGCAAGGATGCCGTCCGCGCCGTCGAACGCCGTCGCTTCCCCGTCGCCGGGGTCGAGGCTCACGGCGATGTTTGCCCCCTTTCTGAATGAGGCGCGGTAACGCCATTCGCCGACGGCGTCTGGCGAGAACATCGCGCGCCAGACATCGCCTTCAAGTCCGCCTTTCCCGTCTCCCTCGAAGAATCCCGGCACGTCGTATGCCATACCGCCGGGGCCTGTGAACCGCACTTGCAGCCGGTAATCGAGAAAGGGGTTCGGATTGGAATCGGCGGCGCGCGCGTTGGGTCCTCGAAAATCGACAGTGACGGGACTCCACTTCGCGTGGCGTTCGTCTGTGCTGGATTCGTCCGGCGCGAACCCGTTGGCGCGGGCGAAAAGACCAAGCACCTGGTTTAGTTTGGCATCGCGTTCTCCGCCCTCGAGTTCGCCCCAGTCGCCGCCGGCGCAGATCAAGGCGGCATTCAGGTTGGGGATGAACGCCGATGAATTTCCCCGGGCCCCGATCGACATGACGGTGTCGCGGGGCGCATCAGGCCATGTCAACGCGCCGGGATGCAGGCGGCTGGTATCATTGAACCACCAGTTGAAACCGTATACGCCGGGTCCCGCGGCGCTGAAATGGTCTGAGCTGCCGCCGTACGAGCCGATTCCGAGATAATCGTCATCAGTACCCGTGTGCTGGGTTTGCGGGAGATCTTTGGGCGTCTGGGGCCGCATGTATTCGTCGAAATAGCGCGCGGGCAACACCTGGCGTCCGTTCCAGTTGCCTTTTTGGGTCCAGAACCAGACGATGCGCGCGAAATCCCGTACGGATGCACTGAGCCGGTTCTTGCTGTTGAACTGCAGGCCGTCCTGGAAACCCAATACTCCCAGGCGCTGGGGAGCTGGGGCGGCCTCGTTGCCGTGCTGCTTGAAAACCTTCTCGAAGAGGGTCTTCTGGTACAACTGAATGGCGAAATCGTTGTAGGCCCATGCTTCGCCGGGGCCCTCGGGGCGCGCGTACCCGCTGGTCATGGCGCCGAGATGACGGAAGGTGATGCCTTGGTGCCGGGGCTGCAGTTGCCAACCGAAGTCCGCGATGGGTTGGTCTACGCTCGTGACAAGGCCTTCCTCGATAGCGAAGAAGAGGAGGGTGCTCAGCACGGGTTTCGCCGAAGAATACCAATCGCCCAACTGGGCCTGGTCGCCCCAGGTCTTGACGACATAGCCGTCTTTGATAACGCATCCCCGGCCGCCGAGGCGTTCGGCCAGAGCATCAAGGTCCGCGGCGTTCACGCCCACTTCAGCGGGAGCCCGGTGTTCCCAGTCCGCCCCTGGAAAATGTGTTTCTGCGCGCGCCGCGGACAGGCTGAAGAGCCCACATGCGAAGACAAGCAGGAACCGGTGCATCAGGCCAATCTCCCGTAGACAACAGAGTCATTATCGCGAAACCTGTCCGGCCCGATTTGCGGACCAGGCATTGCCGCTTCACAGGGTATCACATTCTGCGGGCATGTTTAGGGGCGTATTGCGATACGCCCCTACCGAACAAGGGTTCGTGGTTATTTCCTCGCGGCTTGGTCGTTGAGCACCGCGGTCGCGTGGCGGGCGTGGTGGCCGTGCAGGTCTTGCGCATACTCGCGCAGGATGCGTTCGCCCAAGCCGTCGTAGTCGCCGCAGCGATACAATGCGCGCGCCAGGATCAGTTCGCGCAGGGACAGATTACGGGACAGGTCGGGGTCGGCATATTGGGACTGGGTTTTGGCGTCCTGGATGTCCGTGGCCGCGTGTCCCATCATCCCCGGCATGCGCAGGAGCGCGGCCATGGCTTCGGCCGCTTCCGATGCCTTGAGCGATTCAAGAGCGACGGCGGCCGCCCGGTGATGGGAAAACGCGCTATCGGGACCGAGTTGTTTGAGCTTTCGGAGTATGGGTTCGACGGCGCGTTTGTCGCGGGTGGCGCCTGCAGCGATGATGAGGCTGTCGAGGGGACTGACACTGCCGCCGAATTGGCCCATACCCTTGAAATTCCAGCCCTCGTCCCATTCGCGGCTGTCGATGGCCGCGAGCAGAGTGGAAATGCCCATGTTGTCGCCGAGCATGCCCAGGATGTGGGCGTAGACGAGACGGTCGTCCTCGTTGGCCGCCAGTTCGTATGCGGAGCGGAGCAGCGGCTTAGCCTCGTCCGGCTGCGCGAGAATTACGCCCAGTCCCTTGAAATCGTCTACGACGTCCGCGACGGCCTGCCGCACCTTTTCCTCGCTGAATGGGTAGGAATCGGTGTCGGTAAGCACATTCTCGGGGACGCAGCCGGTTTCCACGAGGTGGCGTTGGAGCTCTTTGAGATCGATGTTGCGCAGCGGCACGCCGGCCTGCGCGGCCATGGCCGCGGCCGCGCCCGCCGCGTAACCCTGGTTCTGGATGTCGGGCTGCATGCGCAGAATCGGGACGGCGTCCCGGTGAGCGCTGATGCCCAATCCGGTAACCAGCATGCCCTCATACCCCTCTGGCAGGAGGGCGCGGTAGGGCGTGTAACCGCCGACGCCGGTCTTGTCTGGAGGATTCAAGGTGAACAGCGGGTGCACCGTGTAGCCGTGGCTGTCGAAGTTACTGTACGAATAGCCGATGCTGTCCGGATAGGTGCGGCCGTTGAAGAGGTCCAGAGGCGAGATGACGAAGTCGCCGACGATGCGGCGCCGTTCACGCGTGTCGATCAACTGGCCGAGATCGAAGGCGGACTTATATTTGTCTTTCGCGACGACGAATGTTTGCCACATGTCCAGGATATCGCCGTCGTCGGTGATCGTGTAATCGGTATTGGTGTAGTTGGCGCCCAGATTGCGAGGGGGCATGCCGGTGCCCTGCACGGCGACGTAGGAGCCATCCGTGTACACGCTTTGGGCGCCTGCCGCGACCGCGATGTCGGCGTTGCCGGTGGAATCGATGACGACGTCCGCCAGGACCACCCCGCGTCCCCATGGCGTGGCCACGACGGCTCCTTTGACGGTGTTGCCGTCAACCACCGCTCCGCAGCCGATGCAGCCGAACCAGATATCAGCGCCCGCGGCGCGCAACTCGCGCCGGTACCATTCCATGCGGCCCTCGACGTACCATCCCGACTTGCCTCTTTGTGCGCCGGTCGCTTCCATGGCGGCGTCGATTTCGGCGGTAAACCCCTGCCGGTGGCCCCAGTAATAGTTTCCAATGAGACCAAGCGTGCTGACGCCACCGAGGCCATGGAGGTACTCGACGACGAGGGTTCTGGCGCCGCGCCGCGCTGCCGAGATGCCCGCCGGCGCGCCGCCCGTGCCTCCCCCGATGACCACCACGTCGTATTCGGCGAGCACCGGCAACGCGGCCGCCTCGGCCGGGATCGTGGGCAATCCGTTCTGGAAAGGACGCACGCCGGTGAGGGACTCGCGCACGTCGCCCGGTTCGGTCGGGGCGCCTGGTCTGCCGGGCACGTAGGCTCCTGGAGCCAACGCGCGCGCAGGGCCGGTTTCGCCGAGGGTGTTGCGGAGGGTCTCGGCGAGGAGCGCGGCCACACGGCGTTCGCCTTCCGCGGAAGGATGCACGCCGTCCGGAAACAGCGCCACGGCGTCTTGCACGAGGGCAGCATTCACGTCGGCGAGCGCCGCGCCGGTATCGTGTGCCACGCGCGCGGCGGCGTCGCGATAGCGGGTCAAGACGGCTTCGAGTCCGCCCTCCGGGTCGTAGTATTCCTTGGGGTGGCGGGCATGGTACGGCTCAGGCACGATGGGCGGCACGGTACAGACGACAACCTGCGCCCCGGCGGCCTGGCAGCGTTTCACGATCTCCCGCAGAGCGCCCTCGTAGGCGTCCAGCGGCGTTTTGTACGCGCCGGGCGAGGGCATCACGCTGTCGTTGGTCCCGAACATCACCACGACGGCTGCCGGACGGTGTGCCAGGACGTCGTTCTCGATGCGGGCGAGCCCTCGCGGCGCTGTATCGCCCCCAACGCCGGCGTTGATCACGTCGTAATTGCCCAGCAGGGTTTCGAGGCGGCCGGGATAATGCTGCGCGGTAATGCTATCCCCAAAACAGACGATTCTTGACCGGGGTTTAACGCCCGCCTCCGCGGCAGCCGCGCGGCCGATGCGGGTCCCGGCGTCCATGTAAGCGAGTGGGCGGAGCAGCTTCGCCGCGGCGTCGCGCGGCACGTCGGCGCATCCGCCAAGCACGTACAGGCGCTTGATGTCCACCGGCCGGAACACCTCGAGGTCGACAGCGTCGGGACCCGGCCACTCGCTGTCGAGGGAGAATTCGCCGAGTATTTTGTCTGGGGGGACTTGGAACGGCATGTCGGAAGCCGCAACCTGCCCTTTTGCGTAGGATGCGTCGCGCAGAGTGTTCTCGGCGGCGGCGAACGAGGCATACGACGCATTGGGCATGTCGACATCGAGGGTATAGGCGAAGGCGTTGTACTGCGGCGACGCGCCGCCCTCCGCCTGCACGCTCTGTACGGGCGAAGGAAGCTGCTCAACGCGCGCCGGTGTGCCGGCAGGCTGTTCCCCCCCCACCACGATGCGCGTGAACGGATGTTTGCCCGCGGGATACTCGGAGAATTTCGCGCCTGCCATACGCGCGACCGTTCCGCGGTCGGTTGCATCGATGACGACCTTGGCGAGCACGGCCTGGCGTCCGGCGCGGTTGGCCATGACGATGCCCGCGAGTTCTCCGCCGGGTTCGCGCAGGACATCGGTGGGGTAACAGCCGAACAGGAACTCGACCCCGGCGTCGAGCAGCGCCTGGTCGAGCACGCGTTTCACTTGCATGGGCGCGGGCGGCAGGCGGTGGCCGCGCTTGAGCGCGGCTTCATCCACCGGCGGCTCGATTGCGATCTCGGCCAACAGCAGGCGTTGGACGTTGGGAGTCTTGCGCGCGGTCACCCGCACGTAGCGCGCCGTGGCGTCGACCGGCACGCTCAGCGTCAACGCGGAATCGAGGAAATCGCCCTGGCCCAGTTTGTCGTTCTCGACCGTGCCGATTTCGCGCCAGGCCGTGCCGTCGCCGCTGATGGCAATGGCAGCATCCTGTAGTTCAATGTCAGCGTTGCGCTGAAACGCCAGTATGTGGACCTTGCCTATAGCAGCCGCGCTGCCGAGGTCGGCCGTGACGACTACGTCGCCGTTGTACTGGACGCTCTGGCTATATGCGTTCTGCCATTTTCCGTCGGCGAGCATGCTCGGGGGCGTGGTGTCTTTGTGCTGTTCGTCGAAAGTCAGGCTGGTTTCGTAGGTGAACGGGAGCAGCTCGCGGACAGGCGTGCACAACAGGGGCTCTTCGAACAGCGCCTGGGCGAGCGGGGTTGCGGGTTCCTCGCCCGGCTCCAGCCACAGCCGGTACGTGCCGCAGACATCTTCGCCCAGGTACGGCTGCGGGGCGGCGAGAAACACCTTCGCGCCCTGTCCCGCCGCCTCAACGGCCGCTGCTACGGCTCCCGTCGACCCGCCGATCACCACCACGTCGACCTCATAGGCTACGGGTATCTGCCGCGCCGACTGAAGCACGATTCTCTCCTGCGCCCCGCTGACCGACGCCAGAAGAACGAGAGCAATGGACATACCACCCACAAGAATACGCTTTGACATGAGCAAGACTCCTCAAGAACGCCGACTGCATTGGAGAAACCTCGGACCAGTCCCTTCTCCAAAGCTATACCGATTTGTGGGCAGCGGCGTCAAATGGAAGGAGACGGGGGAGCCTCGGACGAAGCGCGGGGTCGGTCGTCTGTTGGCCGTGGGCGAACGGCGTCGGGGAGACCTTCGGTCGCAAGAGTGGCGGGGTCGGGAGACCCCGCCACGGCGTGGGAGACGCCATTCACTTTGGTTCTGAGATCGTCTCGCGGAGTTTGTAGTAGCGCTCGCGCGTCAACATGAGGTTGAAGGTGAACCCGGCTTTGCGGCCTGGAGGTTGAGGAACGGTGTGGATGATCTTGTACCCGTTCTTTTCGAATGCGCGGCGGCTGCGGGGGTTGTAATCGCCCACGCCGCACCCGAAGATAGCATCCGCTCCGCATTTCTGGAATCCGAACCGCGTGAGCAGGCCGATAACGCGGCTCCCCCAGCCCTTGCCCCACAACTCTTTCTTGCCGATGGCGAGATCGATGCGCCTCAAGTCCATGCCGGGGTAGCGGTCCAGGATTTCGGGCAGGTTCATCTCCTGCAGCCAGCAGTCGCCAATCGGCACGTCGTCCAGTTCGATGATGAAGATGTACGCGCTCTGCGAGACCGTGCGGTAGAGCTCCTGCACGGCTTCGATGGGGCGGCTTGTTACGTCATCGCCTTCCCAGTAATAGAGCACCTCCGGGTCGTTGTTCCACGGGCGGATGGTTTCCCAGTCGCGTTCGGTCATCGGGCGGAGGGTGAGACGACCCTCCGACAAGCGCACGCGATGGACCCGCAGTTGTTGCATACAGGCGTTTTCCTCGGCGCGGGATAGACAATACGTGAAGGCTTTGCACCCCGCGGCAAACCCATTGTACACTGGTCGAAATCACGCTTTGAACACACACGCTGCGCACTTGTATGCAACGGGCTAGCCTCGAGTCGCATCCAGAGGAGTCTCCGGAATGCTTGTTCGATTCACCCGCAGTTCCCTGACCGGCGGCCTTTTCATCGCGGTTGCGGTCCCGATGCTTCTGGCGAGGGCAGCGGCCGGCGTTGAAAACCAAGAAGTGTTGCGCCTGCCCGTGCCCATTAATTGCGCCGAGGCCATCATCGAGCCGTTCTGGTCGGAAGGCGTGAGCGGATTTTCGAAATGGACGGTCGAGGACGGCGCCGCCCATGGCCTCTACATTCACCAGCATTGGTTCACGGTGGATTTCGAGTGGGGGCGGAAGCCCGCGCAGGGGCCCGCGCTCCGTATGTGGCGCGACTTCAACGTTGACTGCAGCCGCTACAACCGTCTGATCCTGCGGATGGTGGGTCCGCGGGATGCCGTCATGCACATTCGGGTAGAAACCGACAAGGGCGCGCGCGAGACGTCATCCCAACCGTTCGCGGGCGAGGAAATCGAGATATTCCTGGACCTCGAGGGCGCGCAGGTCATCCACCGCATCACGCTGGAGCTGGAAGCGCGTCAGGAAGGCTCGGCGGTGGGCTGGCTGCGGTGGGTCGGGCTGCAGCACACTGAACGCCTCAAGGATTACTTCGCCCAGTGGGATATGAGGGGCGTAAGCTGGGAGAATCAACTCAAGGCCCCGTCTTACGAGCCGTCTTTTGAACCGCTCTACGGCATTTTCCTCACGCCCGAGGAATTGGCCGCAAAGCGCCAGGAACACGAGAAGGACATGGCCGGGAAGGGGAAATCGCGCTACTCCCAGTTGGCCGAGGCCGCCAAATCCTATGATTTTGAGCGGGGCATCGAAGAATTCGCGCGCAGCGGAGGCGACAACAAGGGGGAAGGACGCACGCGCGACGCGGAGCGGTTTCCCATGCCCGGCAGCCCGGGCCTGGCGGAAGCGGCCCTCGTTGTGCGCGATGCCGGCGCGTTGCGGGCGGCCGCGCGGTATGCTCTTTGCCTTGCCGCGTGCCAGTACTGGGATGACGGGTTCATGGCGTATTACACCGGAAGCGACTGGGACAACCGGGCATTCCGGCGTTCGTATATTACGGAAGACGTGGCGTATCTGGCGGACGCCGCCGGCGAGATGTTCACGGAGAACGGGCGCCTCTACCTGATGCGGCGGCTTGCCGAAGAAGGAGTGGGGCGCATCAACTTCGTGCTTTGGCGCCATGAGTATGTGTTCCACTGCAACCAGCTGGGGTTCTTCAATACCGGGCGGATGGCCGCGTACCTCGTCATGGAACGGCAATGGCCGCGCGTACGTCCGTACACCGACCTGGCTTATGACGACATTGTGGACAACTTGAATCTCGTCATTCAGCCCGACGGCGGCTATCTCGAAACGCCCTCCTATTTCGGTTCGACCTCCAATCGAAACCTTCGCACGATTGAATGGTATGCCCGTGCCCGTGGAAAGGATGCCACAGCTCTGACCCCTGAACCCCTGACCCGTACCGGCAACTACGCGGCGGTCATCATGTCCACCACCGACCGGGAGATTATCCCTTACGGCGATTCGGACTTGGACATGGGCGGGGAAACGCTCGAGAGGATGCACGCCATGCTGCCCGGCAGCTATTGGACGTCGCTCTACAACAAATGCCGGGTGCGCAACGGCATGCCGCCCCTCGAGATTTCCGGGCCGGCACTGCCCGCGTTCATCTCGCTGCCGGACACCGGTCTCATGGCGTCGGTACGCGAACTCGGCGGCCAACCGGTCAAGCTATTCCTGATGGGTTACCGCGTCGGGTGCGAGCATACGCACGAAGACATCGGCAGCTTCGTGCTCGAGTTCGGCGGGCAGTCTTTCGCGGCCGACCTCGGTATCTGCACCTACAGCGACCCCATCCATCACGTGTACAAACAAGCCCAGCGCCACAATATGCTTGCCCCGTACGGCACTCCCGACAGGCCTCACCCCGTCAGGCCGCTGCCGGTTGACGTGAAGCCCGCCGGCGAGGGCGATGAAATGCGGTTCAAGGCACGGCTCGACGCCACAGCCGGTTGGGACGGCTTCTACAAGAAATGGGTGCGCCAATGGGAGTCACCCTCGCCGGATACGCTGATCATCCGCGACGAATACGAGCTCGGCAAGGGAGACGGCGTCGAGTTCTACTGGCAAACCATGCTTCCATGCCGGCTTGACGGCCAGACGCTCACGATAGCCGGTGACAAGGGTACGGTAACCATAGCGGCGCCCGAAGGCACGTCGGTCCGCCTCGAGACCCTTCCCCTGCACGGCGGCGAATCCCACCAGCGCATCGCCATTCGCAAAGAAGGCACGTCCGGAAGTGTCGAGGTGCTTGCGAGGCTCGCGCCTAAGACATTGTGACGCCGGCTTCTGTCGGACGAGTGTGGGTTCCATGCCGTAGAGCTGGCGGAAGGCGGCCAGCACGTCCTGCATCTCTACCTCTCATGTGGGACCGGCGCCCTCGCCGGTCGAAGAAAAGTGTTACCAGGCGCGTCAACGACCGCCAGGGGCGGCGGTCCCACACCGGAGGAGACCTTGGCCGCGCAATCGCGGGGTATTGAGGAACCGGCCGTGCAGTCCAGGACGCGGGCCAGAAACGCACTCGATATCCAGAAGCGGACGTTTCGCGCGAGGTCTTGCTGCGATTTCCCCGGGGTACCCGGTTTCTGGATCGTCACAAAAAAGAGTACACTGTGGACAAGGCATCGGATTGGTTCTGGGGGTATTCAGCACGTTGCTGCTGCGACGAAAGGGTAACTGACAATGGCTTTGAAGGAATCCGGGAAGCCCCAATCACGATTTGCTTTGAGCGCGGTGTCCATGTGGGCGTTTTCGATCCTGCGTATCGCCGTCGGGTGGCATTTCCTCTACGAGGGCGTCGTGAAGCTCGCGGATCCCGGCTGGACTTCCGCGTGGTACCTGCAATCGTCGCAGTGGGTGCTTGCTGACGTCTTCAAGTGGGTGGTGGGAACGCCAGCCGCGCTGCAGGTGGTTGATTTCCTGAACATGTGGGGACTGGTCTTCATCGGCCTGGGTCTGATCTTCGGTTTCTTCACGAGACTCGCGGGGCTTGCGGCCATCGTGCTGCTGGGGCTGTATTACGCCGCCAATCCGTCGCTCATCACACTGACGCCGCGGGGCGCCGAAGGCAATTACCTGTTTATCGATAAGAACCTCGTCGAGCTGTTTGCCCTTCTGGCCCTGATGTTCGTGCCCACGGGCAAATTCATGGGTATTGACGGGCTCATCGCCAATCTGCGGGCCAAGCGGCGCGAGAAGAGGGAAGCGGGGGACTCCGGAAGGGCGCTCGACGAATTGGATGCCGTGCCCCGGCGCGCGTGGCTGCGCCATTTCGCGACCGTGCCCGTGGCAGGCGGATTCGCCCTCGCGTTTGGCAAGAAACACGGGTGGCCCAGCTTCGAAGAGCAACACCTGCTGGCAAAAACCGGCGGCATCGACGGGCTTACCAGCGCCACCATGAAAAAATTCGAGTTTGCCAAGCTTGAAGACCTCAAGGGCGCCATTCCTCATGGGAAGATCCAGAACCTGGAACTCAGCCGGATGATCCTTGGCGGAAATCTGATGGGCGGCTGGGCACATGCCCGCGATCTCATCTATGTCTCGCAACTCGTCAAGTCATATCACAGCCGCGACAAGATCTTCGAAACGTTCCGCATCGCGGAGCAGTGCGGCATAAACACCATCCTGACCAATCCGATCCTCAGCCAGGTCATCAACGACTACTGGAAGTACGAAGGCGGCAAGATCCAGTTCATGTCGGACTGCGCCCTCGGAGGTGACGTCGTCGCGGGCATCAAAATGTCCATAGACGGCGGCGCTCATTCCTGCTATGTCCAGGGAGGCATTGCCGACAACCTGGTTAAGGAGGGAAAAGTTGACCAGATCGCCGAGGCTTTCGAACTGATTCGCCAAAGCGGGATTCCGGCGGGCATTGGCGCTCACAAAATGGAAACCGTCAAGGCGTGCGTCGAATACGGCCTGAAACCCGATTACTGGATGAAGACGCTGCACCACATCGACTACTGGTCCGCCCGGCCCCAGGAACAATGCGACAACATCTGGTGCGAGAACCCCGTCGAAACGGCGGCCTACATGGAAACCCTTGAGCAGCCCTGGATCGCTTTCAAGACCCTTGCCGCGGGCGCCATTCACCCGACCGTCGGGCTGCCCTTCGCTTTCAAACACGGCGCGGACTTCGTTTGTGTCGGCATGTACGACTTCCAGCTCGTCGAAAACACGAATCTTTTCCTTGACGTCTGGGGCAAACGCGACGAAGGCCGCACCCGCCCCTGGCGCGTGTGAGGAGTTGCAGAACGCCCCTTTTCAAGACTGCCCGACCCGTTTCTGGTGCGGGAGACTTTCGAGGGCGGCGCTGGGCGTTGTGGGGTGAGGTTGGCGCAAGGCGGTTGTTGAGGTCAATGTTGACGGGCCGGTATCCATCGGTTACCATACCTTGATGGTGCTTGTCCAAAGGATGCTGCTAGTAGTGCGCAGGAAAGGGTAAACCCATGCGAATTATAGGTTTAAGAGATTCTTGGCGTGCCGTTCCACTAGTGATAATGCTGCTGTTCGCGCTGGTGTCGTGCGGACCAAAGACCGCGGTACAAGAGGCGCCGCCCCCGGCTGTAGCCCCGCCCGCGCTGGCGCCAGCGGGGACGGTCGAACCCCCGGCTTCCGCGGCGGCTCTTCCTTCGCCCTTCCCGGTCCCCGAGGAAAAGAAAACCGCGCTGGACAAATACGTCGAGACGCCCGACCCGGCGTTTGCGTATGACACGCCGCCCGCCAAGGTTGAGGAAAACGACGCCTACACGGCGCGCACCTACCACATGGTGTCGCAGACCTGGTTGAAACCCGAGCAGGTGGACCGCACCAAGTGGGAGCATTGGCTGATCATCATCGAGCCCAAGGAATTGACGCAGTCGGAAGCGCTCATGTTCATCGGGGGCGGCAGCAATAAACCTGACGCCGAAGCGCCGGGCGCGGACGAGGGTCTCGCGCGCATCGCCGTGATGACCAAGTCCATCGTCGCCGAGATCAAGCAGATCCCGAACCAGCGCCTGAAGTTTCCCGACGAGAAGGATGACCGGTACAAGGCGGAGGGCCGCACCGAGGACGAGATCATCTCGTATTGCTGGGACAAGTTCATATTGACCGGCGACTCGATTTGGCTGACGCGCCTGCCCATGACCAAGGCCGTCGTGCGTGCCATGGACGTGGTACAGAAAGAGCAGCCCCGCGTCGACAGATTCACGATTGTCGGCGGCTCCAAGCGCGGTTGGACCACGTGGACCGTCGGCGCGGTCGACCCCCGGGCCGTGGCGATTTGCCCGGCGGTAATCGACTTGTTGAACGTGGTGAAATCGCTCGACCACCATTACGCTGCATACGGGTTCTGGGCGCCCGCCATCAGAGAGTACGAGGATATGAATGTCCTGGCGCGTCTGCACACGCCCGAGTTCAAAGCGCTGTGCGACATCGTGGACCCGTATTCGTACATCGACCGCCTGACCATGCCCAAGTACATCATCAACTCGACGGGCGACCAGTTCTTCCTGCCGGATTCGTGGCAGTTCTATTTCGACGACCTCAAGGGCGAGAAATACCTTCGGTATGTGCCCAACACGGATCACGGCCTCAGCACGGAGGCGTACCTGAACCTCGCGTCGTTCCACAACGCGATCATCAACGACACGCCGCGGCCGAAATTCGCGTGGCGCATGGAAGCCGACGGCAATCTGACCGTGGAATGCGAGACTCCGCCCACGAAAGTGTTGCTGTGGCAGGCGAGCAATCCCAACGCGCGGGATTTTCGCCTCGAGAGCATCGGGGAAGCCTGGCAGAGTACGGAACTCGCCGCGGAGACGCCCGGCGTATACAAGACCGCCATCGCCGAACCTGAAAAAGGGTGGACGGGCTTCATGGTGGAACTTGAGTTTCCGAATCCCGGTTTCCCGTTGCCGTTCAAGTTCACGACCGGCGTGAGTGTCGTGCCGCAAACGGTGCCATTCGTCGCTCCCGGCACCTGAAAACCCGTGCTTTAGCCGAATGACTTGCTGAAAGCCGCGCCCCGGAGTCCAATCACTTCGCGGGCGCGGCTTTGTTGTTTTATCCCGCGGCCGCCCGAGCGAAGCAGGCTTTACATGAAACCCCGGCGGGCCCGGGTCTTGATCTTTGGAGGTCTGGATACCTTGTTTTCAAATCGCTGAGACAGCCGGGAGAGTACGAGCGGGGCACGGACGACGCGTTCGTTCGGCAAGCTCTTTTCCCCCTGAAATGCGCCACGCCGCCCCAGGAAAGGGCGGCGTGGCAAAAAGGCGGTGAGCAGCAGCAATTTACTTTCCGTAAACAGCTTTCATGTTTTCGAGGGTCATGGGCTTGTAGTCGCCGGCATGTCCGGCCTGTCCGAAAGCCCGCATGCGGTCGAGGTAGACCTGTTTCATGGCGTCGCGTGCCGGGCCGAGATACTTTCGCGGGTCGAATTCGCCCGGTTTCTCGGCGAAGACTTTCCGAATCGCGCCGGTGCACGCGAGGCGGCTGTCGGTGTCGACGTTGACCTTGCGCACGCCGTGCTTGATGCCGTCCTGGATCTGTTCGATGGGGATGCCGAACGTGCCGGGCATCTTGCCGCCATACTGATTGATGACATCGACGAGTTCCTGCGGCACGGAGCTGGAACCGTGCATGACCATGTGGCAGCGGGGCATCTTTTCGTGGATATCATGGATGCGGTCCATGGCCAAAGTGGGCGGCAGGACTTTGCCGGTCTTGGGGTCTTTGCGTCCGGACTTGTAAGCGCCATGGCTGGTGCCAATGGCGACGGCGAGCGCATCGAGGCCGGTCTTTTTCACGAAATCTTCGGCCTGGTTCGGGTCCGTGAGGTGGTCTTGAACCTGGCTGTCGCTCAAACCGGCGCCATGGCCGTCTTCGATGCCGCCCAGCACGCCCAATTCACCCTCGACCGTCACGCCCAGGGGATGGGCCATTTCCACGGCGGCCCGGGTGATCTTGACGTTCTGCTCGTACGTATTGGGGGTTTTGCCGTCTTCGCCGAGCGAACCGTCCATCATGACCGACGTGAACCCGAGGTCGATGGCGGTCTTAACGGTCTCAAGGCTGTTGCCATGATCGAGGTGCATGGACACGGGGATGTGCGGGTACTCCTCGCAAGCGGCTTCCATGAGTTTCTTGAGGTAGATGAGGCGGCTGTATTGCAGAGCGCCGCGGCTGGCCTGGATGATTACCGGGCTGTGTGTCTCGTTGGCCGCCTCCATGATGGCCTGGATTTGCTCCATATTGTTGACGTTGAAGGCGCCCACACCGTATCCGCCTTTCGCGGCCTCATCCAAAATCTGTCGCATTGGCACGAGTGGCATGGTACTGTTCTCCTATCTCGAATTGAGGTTTCACTGAAATCTGCGGCCTGGATCCCTGTGCGGGAATGCATGCGGATTCGAACAGAATCCCCAGACATGACGCAGCAAGGCACACATCAAGGGCCACTATACCATTCAGCAAACGGCTTCCGCAAATCGCGGACCCAATCGGAGGCGTGCCCGAGTTCATATTGCAGGTGCTACACGTGGGAATCCGTGCCCTTTCCCGCCGGCTGGCGCGCTCACGCCCCAGAACTATCCTGCGGGCTGAAATTGCGGGGCCGGTCCGCTGAGCCAGTGCAGTCTCTGCGCTCTTTCTTTTCGCGCCTCGAACAGTTCGACTACCGCGTTGCGCTCGTCGTCGGACAGCCGGGCGATCCCTTTGTCATCAAGCCATCCGTTGCTCGTGGCCAGCGGCGTATCGTAGTGTTCGACCCCGAATTCCGTCCAATCGAATCGCGTCACCGCGCGCCAGTTGCACGACCAGAGCACGTTCCGGTAATTGGGGAAGATGCCGTAGGGCCATACCGATGGGCGGCTGTGGCTGTCCTGATAGCAGCCGTGCGCCATGATCGCGTAGGGGGGCACGTCCGTCCAGCGGCTGACCTCGTCCGAGGTCGCCCCGATGCAGTCGCTCACGAGAAACGCCAGGCCGTCCCGATAATCGGTGGTGGCCTTCGCGAGGTCCCGCACGAGGCGCATCATGGCGGGCGCAACGCAGGTGCGCCGCGGAGCGGTTTCCGGCGCCGCCGTGCTCGCGCGCACCATGAACGTCTCATCCCAGATCAACGCGTCGATCTCCCGGCCATACTCGGCGAGCAGTGCGTTGAGGTAACCGAGGTACCACTGGTACACGTCGGGATGCGCCGGGTTCTGCGCGTACGGTTTGCCAACCGTGTCCGGACCATTCCACCCGCCCCAGTACAATACGCGGTCCCCCACAAGCCGTCCGGCTCCTTCGCACGCAGTAAGACCATCGGCAAAGTACAGCGCGACGCGCACGCCCCGGTCTTTTGCGTATCGAATCCGCCGGTGCATTTCGGACTTGGACATCTGCACGGGTTCGGAAGTGGGAAAGCCCTGCTCTTTCACCGCGGCGGCGTTCGGGAAGGCCGTCCAGGTTTCATCGAGCCGGCCTGTCTTCTCATCGAACGTGTACCGGCCCAGCATGTCGTACCATCCGTGCAAGGCAAAAACGATTTTCCGGCGATCGACAGGGGCCACCACGCGTTCCAACGCATCAAGGTCCTCGAACCAGCCGGTTCCCCCATGGCTCAAATAGTCGTAATGCTGCCAGGCGATATCGTGCAGCCAATCGGGCCCCGGGGGGACGTCTGCAAGAGCGGTGGCGTACCAGGCGTCCATGGCGCGTTCGGCTGCGCCGCTCTGAATCACCGTCCAGAACGTCCGCGTGAACGGTTCCTCGTGGCGTGACGTAGCCGCGACGGACGCGCGGTCCGTGCTGTTCACCAAGAAGCCCGAACCCCAGAGCGGGTCCCCGATAACAGTGATTCGCAGAGACGAATCAGGCATCGCTGCGCTCAGCAGCGGAATCGCCAGTTGCTGCTCTGGCGAGAATCCATGTTCCGGCTCGGGCCCGAGCGGCCACTCCCAATACGCGGGCCCGAAGCGGGATTCGAGGCCCACGCCGTCGATACGCGGTGCGAAGAGGGTCCCGCTCTGAAACTCCGCCGCCAAGTCCGCTTCCAGTCTGACCCGAACCTTCTGGCCTTCAGGAGGCACCATGTCCAGAGTCCGGCGAATCGTGGGCCAGCCGCCCAACGCTACAAACTCGATGCGGTACTTCAGTCGAGCACCCGGCGCATCGGCAATGCCGTACCGGAATTCCACTCCTTCGCCAAGCGCCATTGCCTCGGGAATTCCCGGGTCGAGCAATTCATCCCCGATTTCCACTGTCAGGATGTCTGCCTGGATAAGTTCCGTGCCGTCTTCACCTCGTAAGCTGCCGATTCCGCGCTCGCCGACCTTCAGTGAGAGGCCGCCCTGCGTGAAGATCCAATCGGACCCGTTCGTTTGCGCGCAGACTGCGGCGATGATGAAAAGATGGGCCAAGACAATCCGCCACATGAACCGGTATCTCCCGAACTTGTCTGAACACCCGACCCGCAACGTATTGTTATGTTCGCGGCGTCACCATCATGATTCCGAAGACGACGTTGCCAGAGTTAACCAGAGAACGGTCATGTGAATCAATCGCGTGGGACCGGTAGCCTTTCCAGATGGTTTTGCTTGCCCGGCAGCAGGGGCATTTGTGGGGTCGTCCTCGTGCTTTCATGGGTGTAATCACCTCTCGGGACATCACAGGGGCCCTCTTTCTATTTATATCTTTCCTTTTCCGGGGCGCGCGTTCGGGGGAAGTCTGCAACTTCCGGAGATGAGGATGGCCGCTGGCATGTCCAAATACCCCGGACGAATGGTCTATAAGAGTAAGCGCAGGGCTCGAAAGGGAATGGCAGCCCGGTTACTTGAGCGCCACGGGGCTCCACGAGGTCGCGGCGTTCGATTGGTTCGACCTGTTGTCGCCCCCGGCGGATGCGGGCTCGCACCCCAACCAATTGCGCGAGGAGTTGGGCGGAGCCGCGGGAGACTCGAACCCCGACGACAAGGCAAGTACTACGTCAACCCGAGTGTTCGCTTCCGGCACGGGAAATTCCTTCGACAAGGCATGGGCGGATTTCCTCGTTGGACGACAACGCTGCGCGAGACATGAGCCGGAGGGACTTTCTAGTGCTCCGCGCACCGGGCGCCGAAAAAGGGAATGGGCCGGCCTCCGTTATCAGAACTCGATTGGCAACTCGACCGCGCGCCCCTCGAATGCCGATGCGCGTGCCAGTTCGTACGCTTCGTCATATTGGCCCGTCACTACGTCCCAGGAAACCACGGTGTCAAGGTAATTCTCGAGATTGTTGCCCAGTTCGAGCCGCAGATTCTCGTCGCAGGCTAACCGGACTATTTTCCGGCGAAGCATCTCTTTTGTCGTGAACATGAGCCCGCCTTCGCTTTCGAGTGTCTGACTTGTCAAGCCTTCCATTGGCGCGCTGGTGATATACGGTTTGTTCAGCGCGATGATCCGGGCCAGTGTTCCCGACTGGGTTTCGTCCGTCGAAGGCAACACGATGAAGTCGCACACGGCCATGACCTCGTAATACGTCTTGCCGCGCGGGATGAATTCGAAGAAGTGCGCAAGCCCCTTTTTCTCGAGGATATCGAGTTGGTTTCGATAGAGGCGGTAATCCGGCTCGTGGGTCGGATCGCGCATGGCGCCCGCCGCCAGCAGGTCCCAGTCTTCGCCGGTTGTTTCGAAGATCTCGCGCTGGATGTCTTCCCACATCGAGGTGACAATGTCCCACCGCTTGTTGGACTGTATCCAACCGATTAGTCCGACCAAGTGCGCGCCGAGGTTGGGTATCTTGTCCAAACCGAGCTCTTTGCGCAGTGCCGGAACCATCTCGACCGAATACCGCATGTCCGGGCGCGCCCCGTGGGGGATGATCATGATGTTTTTAGGGGTCTTCCAATTCCTCTGGGTGAACGTCCAGTTCAATCGCCATTTCTGATAGGTGCACTTGAACAGCACCACGTCTGCTTTGGCGCACATTCTCCGGACAAAATCCGCTTCGTTGTCTCGAAGGCGGCCGTGGACCGTGTGCGGCTCGATGACGGTGGGCCATTTCTTCAGCGCGTCCAACATGTCGAGGAATCCGCGATTCCCATCACCTTGGCCTTCGTCATCGCGATGCTCGTAGAGACCGTACTCATGTTCGATGTGCACGGCGTACGGCTTGAGTTCCTCGATCTTGACCACCACGGGCCGCCACCAGTCCGGGCGCGACACGGGGTCCATGATTGGAAACACGCCGTCGCCCGCACCGTCCGTATGGCTGATGACCAGCACATCACGCTCGGGGTGACGCTTCTGAATGAACTCGCGCGCCTCCTCACAAAAGGTGCCGATGCCGCACAGACGCGGCGGGTAACTCGACACCATGACAATGGGATCAGGCATGGTCCTTCTTTCCTCCAGACTCTCGCACGCTCATCGCCATACGTGAGCAACTAATGACATGAGTACCTCTTACAAGAATGACGCCCCGTTCGTCAAGTTCGCTCCCCGGATATATCTCCAGCCAGCCCTCGGAAGTACGGAGTAGGGGAGTGCCCGCGCCGATACGACCGCTCTCCCGACGGTCTACGCCGCCCATGAGAACTTCGTGTTTGCCCCAGTGGACGAGGTCCGGCGAACGGGCCGCCAGCGCTTGCGGATGACGGGGAAATGGCGGCGTCGTAACGTACGCGAGGTCACCGTCGTCGCGATGGACAAGCGATTCAACGTCCGCGATGTCCGGAATCCCGAAGCGTCTGGCGGCGGCCAGGGTGGCCTCTGGGTGCGTACCCGCCATGGCAGTCTGTTGGACTCCCGGCGCCTGCACCGATTGCTGGAGGGCGAACAGCCCACACCCGCCGCAACTGACGACGCCCATCCAGGTAATATTGTCAACGGGACGCGTCATGCCGGCGTGACCTGTCTTTCTTCATCCGTCTCGTGCCCCTCGAGAAGCGCGTAAACGCTGAGCAAGGACAGTACCCAGGAAAGCGTGGATTCCGCACCCTCGTTTTGATTGGCGCCTTGGGGATTCAGTCCGTCGCGGCATCCGCCCGTCTTGAAATCGTACAGCGCAACACCTACGTCGTTCTTGCCCAAGAACCAAGTCAAACAGCGCCGGATCTCGTCGCCCCATCGCGGGTCCTTGGTAGCCCGGTAGGCCTCGGCACACGCGTCCACAAGCGACATGATCTCGATAGGTTGTTGGTCAAATAGGGCGCGTTCACCGCCCCGCGTATACCATCCATTGCATCCGATCAGGCTGATGTCGCCTTTGTCGTTTGTCTGGATGCGTAGCAGCCAGTCAAGGCTTCTCAGCCCGTGTTGAAGCATGTCCTGGTCAGGCAGCCACTGACCGCAAAGGATGAGTGCGTGCGGAAGCCGCGCATTGCAGTACGTCACCGAGTCCTCACACCACGGCCATTCCGGGGTGGCACGCTCTGCAAACAGCCCGTACAGCCTGTGGGCAAGCACTTCCCGAACCCGGCGAATATGGGTGTCGCCGCCGAACCGACGCAAATAGGCATGAATACCGACCAGCGCGAAAGCCGATGCCCGGGGGCCCATGCACGTCTCCAAAGCAGACAGTGCGTCATTCAGTAAGCGCGTCGCATAACCCAACACGCCGAGGTTAGGGGCCAGCGATACCGCCTCACCCAGCGCCCAGATGGCGCGCGCATGACAGTCTTCGCTCCCGGACTCTTCCATCCACTTGCGATCATAGGACATGAAGTTGCGGAAACGACCGACCTCCCGATTAAACGCCCCATGGATAAAGGCAAGATACTTGACCGCCAGCGGTATCACGGCTTCGTCCTTTCGCAGGTCATAGTAACGTAATGCCGCCACAAGCGCTCGGGCGTTGTCGTCCGTGCAATATCCGAAGTTGCGGTCGGGTATGGTGTAAATCGCGTGTTGAAAGATCCCCGTGTCGTCCGTCATCGTGCAGAGGTGGTTCAGGTTGATGTCCGGGACCGAGTCCGCAACCACAACCTCGGCGGGAGGCAGGACCACGCGACGCGGCATTTGGCGGCGCTCTTCTGTGGCATGCTGGGCTGATTCAAGATAGCGATGGGCCACTTCCCGCCAGACCATTGGCCGGCAGTGGACATAGGCGCTCTTCCGCATCGCGTTCCGCTCGACTGGGTTGTCGAGAAGGTCGAGGATATGGTACTGCAGTTCCTCGACATTGTTGAACGCGAACAGTCGTCCCCGCCCCTCGGCCAGCATCTCCTGGGCATACCAATACGGCGTCGAAAGCACGGCCTTGCCCGCGCCCATCGTGTAGGCGAGGGTCCCTGAAGTTATCTGGGCCTCGTTGAGGTATGGCGTGACATACAGGTCGGCTGCGCCGATATAGCGACACAGTTCGCCCAAGCTAACAAACCGATTCTGGAACATGACGTGATCCCGCAGGCCGTTCTGGTCCACGAGCCGGCTCAGCGTGTTTCTGTAGGCGTCGCCTTGTTCGCGCAGTACGTTCGGGTGCGTCGCGCCGAGAATGACGTACATTACGTCCGGACGCTGCTGGACCACCTTCGGCAGAGCGTTCAGTACGACCTCGATCCCCTTGCTCGGCGACAAAAGGCCGAACGTCAACAAGGAGGTGCGCCCCTCCAATCCGAACTGATCCTTGTAGAAACTCGGGTCAACGAACGGTACATCAGGAATCCCGTGCGGGATGAAGACGATCTTGTTTTCGGGAACACTGTAGACATCCCGGAGGAACTGAGCGCCTATGTGACTCATGACAACGAGCCGGTCCGAGAGTTCCGTCAGTTCTCGCATAACCCGAGCCTGGCCTTTGGATGGCTCCTTCAAGACCGTATGCAACGTTGTGATGACCGGCATCCGGAGCCGCCGGAGTAAGGTAAGCAACATGCTACCGTCCGCGCCGCCGTAGATGCCGAACTCGTGCTGGACAATGGCCACGTCAACCTGGTTGATATTGAGGAGGTCCGCGGCGATTCGGTAGTCGGCTTGCTGATGGGCCCTTATCTGATACCGGACGTCGGGTGGATAGTGGAAGTTCGACGCTTCTTCCTCC
>Ga0116187_1001752_pt1 | contig 22357 bp, 35 predicted proteins | sample AD_JPNNA6_MetaG_FD_89755 | JGI IMG/M metagenome (GOLD analysis project Ga0116187, IMG submission 89755) | Active sludge microbial communities of municipal wastewater-treating anaerobic digesters from Japan - AD_JPNNA6_MetaG | ecosystem: Engineered > Bioreactor > Anaerobic > Digestate | place... | reverse complement strand
GCATTGTACCGGGCACCCTCAATCTCGCCAGCTTTCTCCATCTGGTATTCGGCTAATGCCTGGGCTTCCCGCTCCTGCTGCTCGGCCGCTGCTTTCGCGGCTGCTTGCTGCGCTTTCCAGTACTCATACGCCGCATTGTAGCGCGCACCCTCAATCTCGCCGGCTTTTTCCATCTGGTATTCGGCGAGAGCCTGCGCTTGGCTTAATTCTTTCTGGCCATTTACAAGCGCTTGTATTTGGATTTTTAGCAGTTTTGCTGCTGGATTATTTTCTGTCACCAGCCCATTCGACCCCTGAATGAGCTTTACATAAGCATTAAGATATTGAGTAAGTAATTCCTGGGATGATGCTTCTTGCCCAAGCGCAGATGCTCTTAATTTGATAGCCTGAATATTTTTAGCCAATTCATCATTGACTGATTTAATATATTCGGCAGCCTTCTCATCTTTTTCATTTTGAACTGATGGTTTTGTTCCAGATGATGGTCCTGATGCTGTTTGCGCTTTTCTCCTCAGCATTTCGCTCAGTTGTGCAATACGGGCTTCTACATCTGCTATTTGCTTTTCAATTTGCGCTTGTTCAACAATATCTGCTCCGGCAAGGCTAGCCTTTAATGCTTCAAGAGTTTTCTTTTCTCTTTCATAAGCTGCTTTGATGCTGTCATAATCTCCTTCTCCTCGCAGCGCTGCATTTAAATTATTAATTGCATCTTTTGCATTATTTGATCTCTCAATGAGATCAGCAAGCTTATTAATGACGGGAGATATCCCTTCTGCAACCATTTTGCCGAGATGTTCTTTTGCCTCATTTGCCGCAATTCCAAGGCGCTTAAGTCCTGCAGGATCATCATTGCCAATTGCCTTTGCAACGCCACCTACACGGTCAGCAACGGCTTGCAAGACAATTTCTTGTGCTTTTGCTTTATCTCCCGATTCAACAAAGGCTTTTGCAAGCTTTTCTTGCGATTCGGTAAGAATAATTCCAGATCGCCGCAATGCCCCAAAGCCTTCGGCAGGATTCTCTATGGCACGCCCAAGCATTTGTGCAGCGGATGCGGTATCTGTGCCCATAGTCTTTGCAAGATCCAGCGATAGCTCGGTTGCTTTCTTGAAAGCATCTCCGGTAATACTTGTAAATTTCAATAAGGATGACTGGGCTGCCCTTACTTCATTTTCGGAAATTTTTGTTGTTGTCTGCAACTCAGTCGCCATATTCTCGAGCTGATTTGCAGTATAACCGGCAGCGCCGCCTGTTGCTCGAATCTGTGCCTCAAGTCTGGCATGTTCTTCGCTTGCTTTTGAATATTCCTGGACTGATTCTTTAAAAGTTTTTGATAGAGCAGATATTGCGTTTGCTGCGAGATTGTAGATCGCCAACCCGCCGGCGATTTGCATGGATAGCTGCGAAAATGCATTCTTAAGCGAGAGGCTATGCTTTATATTATCTTGAAATGATTTTGCAATATTATCCCAATCCCTCTGGGCATTCTTCCCTTCGCGGCTTGCTTTCTTGAGATCAGATATTGCTTTATCAACTTCCGCACGGAGGATAATCTTCAGATCTTCAACATCAGCCATGCCTTTTCTCCATTTCGGCAGCCTGCTTCGCTTCGAATTCCTGTTCCATAAGTTCGATTACACGCACAACGAGCGGTTTCTCATTTCTCCAACCGGTTCCATGTGGCAATCCAAACCGCTTGTATCGTGCCCATTCTTTCCATCCACTTAAGAATAGCGGGCTCGATAAAAGCCTAGGAATATCGCGCCGCCTGACCAGCATTTTGCCAGAGTCATTAATGGCTGAAGGCAAAATTTCGAATTCATCTGGCGCAAAATTCTCCCAATCCGGATCATCTGCGGCACAATCGGCAAATGCCAATTGCGCCGCAGCCCTCAGTTTTTTTCCTCTTCCTCATCCAGGAGGCTTTCCTTGAAAATGTATGAGCCAATATTGATGGCAAGCTCACGCGCCTTGCTCGTGCGCCCGGCACGGACTGCTGCCAGCTCAGCGCCGGTTTCAATTGGCTCACCATGCAAGTTGAAACCAGTAATCTTCGTCGCGCAATGTTTGGTGAGCGTAATGAATGTTGCGAAGGTCGAGTCATTCCCGATCAATCGCTCGAAAGTCTCGATATCTGGCCAGGTGATCTCGACCTTTACCTTCTCATCATCAGGCATAGGAATGCCAGGAGCATTATTTTTTGGCGGTTCCTTCCATTTGTTCCACGATAGATCCGGCTCGTAGATTGTCACCTTTGCGCTTGTCACTCTTTTCGACTTCTTTTCTTCCAAGTTTTTCCTCCCAGATAATCTCTGCGATCACTCGCTTTTTCCCGTGATCGTTGTATGCTTCGATCACTTTTGCATTTTCTATGGCTTCCTCACCAAACCATAGCTGCACGCCGGCTGGATCGGCCGGGTTCGCCCCGGCCCTAATTTCCAATACCGCCATAGCCCTATGCCGTTATAGTGCGTCTGGTGATCGACGGCATTTCGTTGCCGATCACGGTATAGGCGAAGTTGAATGTCTGCGGACCGTTCATCGGCTTATCAACGGTGAGGCTGTCGATTATGGCCGGCATATACTCCATGACTTCAACCTGGCCGACGGTGGTTGTTTCCCTGCGCCCAAGGAAGAAATGCAGAACGCCGGTTTCGATCGGCTGATATGTTTTCTGCCCGGCGCCGTTGTCATCGATAAGGCGGAAGAATCGTTTGAGGATGAGATCCGCATTTGCATCATCGGTAAAATAGCCATCGATGGTGCCGGAAATTTCCGGCTTGTCGCCTTCCTCATATGATTTAGCGACATCCGTCTGCACGGTATTTTCATATTTTTCCTTGGATGCGCTCTGCGGTACATTCGTCACAAAGCCTAGCTTTGTGAGCTCGATTGGTTTCGCTTTGTCCCCAGATGTGAGCGTGATGGCCGGCTTGTTGAAGACAACATCATTAACCACTGATTCCGCTGGGAATGCGCTCGAAGCGCCTTTCGCGGTGATCTTGAAGAATTTCTCGCCAGAGAGAGCCCCTGTGGTTACCTCAGTTCCGAGCGAGCCAAGATACAGATAATTTTTTGTTCCAGAAAATCGATTTGCCATTACAATCCTCCTAAGATTGATCTTTGATTCGGTCCATACGGACCATGATTATTGCGGTGAGTGCACCAATCAGCGGAGAGCCTGGTGCAGGCAGTGAAAAATCGATATCAATGACATTTGATTCAAATGCGATACCTCCTAATGTAGGATCATTTTCGAAAACCGTAGCGATTGCGTCAGCATAGATGCCCATCTGGTCAGAGAGCGTATCAGGAGTTGAAGCTTTCAATGCTGCGATAATAGCGATTGAGACATCATCAGTTACTGCATCATCGTTGCGCTTGATGGTATCAGGGACCACAAAGACAGAGTTGTAATCTTTAAGGTTAAACGGATCTCTCCATCCAACCCAGAAAGCTTTAGCTTCGGCGCAAACAATCTTTGCATCAATGGCGAGCGCCTTAACTTTTGCATTCAGATTTTGCTCGAGATATTCTTTGAGTTCCTTATAGATATTCCATATTTTCATGTTTCAATGCCTTCTTTTGCAAAATTCTTCTGCAAATATGCCTGAAATACCGCTTCTTTGATGCGCCGTGGTTCTCCGCTAGCCCGCCATGCACGAAAGCCTGGCCTCATGAATGGTTTAGGCCGTATGAGTACTTTTCGCCCTCGACCCGCGAGCATCCCTCGCTGCATGCCGCCAAGATAATTTAAATGTCCTTTAACGTTTTTCCCTGGGCGGACAGCCATTGATGCTTTTTTGTCTTTTAGCTTATAGAACCCCATAGATGCACGGGTTTCTCCTGTGATTACATTGAGCACTTGGCCCGAGAGCTGGGTTTCTCTTATATAATTCGCTAAACTTTCGCCCCAGAGAGAAGTAATCCGTGCTGACATTTTAATTAGCTGAGTATCAGCGAATTTCTCTAGATCCCCATATTTTTTTGTCTTTAGCGTCATTGAGATCATAGATTGCTCCGGTATCCTTCGAAAACTTCGCGAATTGAGAGTGGAAGGCCGAGCTCGTATTGCGAGGTTACTGTTCCATCAACGCTGACTTGCCGCATGCCGGTTGTGCCGGATTCCAATCGCCGCCTGTTGTATGAGATTGCTTCGAGCACGGCAAGTTCCAAGTCCTGGGGAATAGGATCATAGCCAAGTTTGGCGATTATGCGTACATTTCCAGTCCCTGCGGGGAAAATCATGTCATGCAGCCGAATTATCCCTCCATCCGAATCGATAGAAAGCATATCAGGATCAATTTCCGATTCCGGAGGAAATTCCCGATTACCATCGATATATATCTTTGACAGAGAGGCGATGGGATATTCGGGCAGTACTATCGAATTTTTGCCGGTTCCATTTAAACGCAAATCGTAATCCCTTGCCTTAAGCCTACGACCCGAGATGCGATTTGCAGTAGCCGATACAGCATTAATGAGGAATTCGACAGCCAATTGTAGATCATCAGTAAAGCCCAGCATGGTTTTTGCGGTTTCCCAGCTCGTCAGTGCGTCAGTGCTCAGCATGCTCTATGCTCTCCTCCAATAAGGCAGCAGCCAGAATAGCTGCTACCTTATTGTCTCTCAGCTCAAGATGCCGCGAATTTGATTACCTTGATCGCATTGTAGTCAGCGACTGCGCCGCCTACGCGCTTGTAGGTGTAGAAGGTCACCGCGCCTTTCGTGGTATACGGATCTGCGAGAACCCGGACCCCCTTGCGGTCGACAATCTGATAGCCCAGTTTGAAATTGCCGAATGCGATAGCATACGCATCTGCCGCGATATCCGGCATGCTGTCGGAAATCATGACCGGGTAGCCGCACAGGGTATCAGGTTTGCCAAGCTGGAAGGATGGCTGCCAGAGGTAATTGCCCTGGCCATCCTTGAACTTGCGCACCACGGACTGCGTGAGATCATTCATGAGCCATGCCGCGCCATTGCGGTAGCCTGCCTTGAGCGCGTAAATGAGATCGATCAGGACATCGCCAGGATGAGTTGTCGGGAATGCGCCGGCTGCGCCAGAGAGGATGTAGCCAATCTTCTCCCATGTCCAGGAGCTATTCGCCACCATCGTTTCAGCGAGGAACCCTTTTGGCTTGCCATTGCCATCGCCAGAGATAAAGCCAGCATCCTCAAGGCTGGCGAATGTGATACCGGCTTCCTCGGCCAGCCATGCTGCCACATCGAAATCGAGGTCGTCGAGCGCCTCCTGCGATGCAGAGGGCAGGGCATAGAGCTCGCGCGGAATGATTTCAATCTGCGCGATCGCAGGAGTCGTTGCATTGCCGGTTCTTGTGCCGCCTTCAGTAGCCCACCCTCCGGTGATCCCGCCCTTATTGATGTTCTTCAGATAGGACTTGCTGCCAATGGTGACCACATTCGCAAGCTGACGCATTGCCACGCTGTCGCTAACCACACGCTGGAGGGTTTTTTCAAGTTCAGGGAGCACAAGATAACCGCCATCGCCGCCTGTCTGTACCTGGACTGCCGCCTTGAATTGCTGGGAGCGGCCAGGATCGCGCATCCAATCGGTAAAGGCGCGATAGAGCTCGCTCTTTTCATCAGCGCCTCCAAGTCGCGCGCCAAGCATAACGCGATTGATCTGCGCTTTGGTTTCATTGAGCTCTTTTTCGATGGCAGCCAGCTTCGCATCAAGCTCGGCATGCCCCTGTTTCGCCTCGATCGCCGCAAGGCGCTGGTCATTTGTGTCACGGAATGCCTTCCATTCCTTGCCAAGGTTATCGAGCATTTCTTTTACATCAGAGTCCATTGCTTTCTCCTTTCAGGATTGATATCAGCCCGTCAAGGGCTTCTTTTATCTCGCCATCATCTTCGGATTTCTGGCTTCCAGCATCCCGCTGGAGCGCTTTCCATCCGCCGGAGGCGATGGCGGCTGCCTCCGCGCGAGTCGCGCCTGCATCCCGCAAGAACGCCTCGAAGTCGCGAATTGTCTTTATTGAGCGAAAATCAAAATGCTTCAGAGCCATCGGGATCTTTTTGAAGCCGATTTTTGATACATCATAGAGCGCGGCTGCCTGCACAGTTTCATGCACTTCATCAGCAAACCCGGCATTGAATGCCTCTTGCGCGGTCAGCCAGGTCTCATCATCCATCATCTGGCCAATCTCTCGTGGAGAAAGATTAGAATGCGCGGCATAGATCGAGATGAGCTCGGATCTCATCTTGTCAAGCACATCTGCATCTTTGCGCAGCTGGTCCGCATCGCCCCAGGTAATGGTCCATGGATTATGGATCATGAGATAGGTCCCCTCGTCCATGACCAATTTTGAGCCTGCAAGCGCCACCACCGATGCCATCGAGGCCGCAAGGCCGATCACCTCGACTGTGAGCTTATCGCGAATAGAAGCAAGTAGGTTGTAAAATGCCATGCCTTCGGTAACCGCCCCGCCGGGGCTATTAAGCAAAAGTCTGATCTGCTTTGCGTTTTTAATGGCGTCAAACTGCTCCTTGAAATCACTCACTGAAATGCCGAATCCGCCGATTTCATCAAAGACTGAAATCTCTGCATAATCTGGAGTTATATCGATTGCATACCATTTTGACCGTATCATCATGTGCCTCCTGTGAGGTTCCTTGCGTTCTGCAATTCTGCCAGCGAGCGGTAATCATCGCCGTTTTCAATTGGGTTCATATTTTCCTTCTCGCGGATATCATTCTTTGACATCCAGCCCGCATCACGAGCGATCTTATAGGCTTCATAGCGGCTCTTGAGATCGCCGCGGAGCAGACCGTCAAGGTTGAATTCTGGGAAATATTTCTGCGGCGCAGTAAAGAGCTGCATCTGCAAGGCTTGTTCAATGCGCACAAGCCAAGGGCGAATGCTATGCATGGCAAATGCGAGCATGAATTGCTCGGAGCTCGCATAGGTAGTCGTCTGGGTATCGGCTTGCAGCAGCATGAGCGGGACTCTAAATAGAGAGGCAAGTTCAGAGCGCTGGAATCGCCGCGTCTCGATAAGCTGAGAATCCTCGGCAGTCATCTCGATTTTTTCGAAACTAGCGCCATCGCCGAGCACATGCAATTTATGCGCATTCGCTGATCCGCCATGGTCATCGGTCCATATCTCACGGATGCGGTCCGCTTCACCTTTTTCAAGTTTTTTGGCAACCTTGATTATTCCCGCTGGGGTGGCGTCATTGCGCCAGAATTTGCCCGCATATTCTTGGGTAGCCAAGGCTGATCCGAAGGTGTCACGAGCCTGTGCGATGACTGATTCGCCGAGGATTCCGTTCCGTGATAATCCGCGAATATGCAAAACATCCTTCTGGCCCAAAATAAGCGTCCCGGCTCCAGTACCGGAAATTTGATATTGCAAGGAATAATCCGGCAACTGTAGCACTGTCACGTTGTCAGGGTTGAGCGGAATAAGGTCGTCTATTATCAAGTCGCCATGATAGAGCTTGACTGCAAAAAAGTTGCCCCGTAGAAGCAAATGCGACATCATCTGCTCGCGGAATTCGAAACTTGTCTGCCATGGATTGGGCCGCGAATGCAAAAGCTCATAAAGAGGATGGTCAGGCGCCCGTTCCTTGCCCCCATTGTCGAGCCGCTGATAAACATGCAATGGCAATGAGGCGATTGTCTCGGACAGAATACGCACGCAGGCATTCACTGTTGCGATCCGCATGGCGGTATCTGCAGTGACGATTTGTCCGGAGGCTGTTTCATAATATCCTTTGAGAGCGCGGACCCAATCATCACTGCCAAATAGCAATGCGCGGGCTGCAAGTCTCAACCGTTCGCCAAATTTCATCCTATTACCTCATCAGCTTTGGCAAATCCAGCTTCGCCGCCATTCGTAATCGATGCCCGGCCAATCGCCATTATTGCCGCAACAATTCCATCGATACGTTTACCGCTTGTTTCTCGCCGCGGCTTCATCGGCATTATGTTGCCTTGACGATCAGCTTTGACTTCAGTGCATGACATCATCCAGCGCAAAACAGGATGCCCACCATGTGCGAGCTCTCCCTTGCGTATGAGACGCTCAAAGATATCAGAATAAATTGCCATGGGATTGTATCGCTGAGGCACAGCGACCATAGTAAATTCGCTTGATAGATGCGCTACGACTTCGCCTGCTTTGAACGGGTCATAGGCAATTTCATCAATAAGGTATTTATCACCGAGGATGCGGATTTCTTGTTCGATAAAGTCATAATCGACTGTATTTCCATCAGTCGGGATAACGAGCCCGAGCCGTGCCCATTCAGTGTAAGGAACCTTATCCTGCCGCTCACGCTCAAGCAGGTTATCCATTGGCATGAAGAGCCGCCATACCGCCTTCCAGCGCTCTCCTGGCTTTGCAGGGGGGAAGGCTGCGCAAATTGCGGTAAGGTCAGTATTTGTTGATAGATCAAGACCAAGTGTGCAATGCCTTCCAGCCAAAGCCTCTTCATCGACAGGCTCAGCGCATGCCATCCAAATATCATCAGTAATCCATCGATTGATACTTTGCTGCCAGATATTGAAGTTCTTTGTTTTCACATCACGGGCTCGAGCCGGCGCCGCTAATGCTATCGCGACGCGAGATTCGAGTAACTGCGGCATCACAGAAACGCCAAGGTTAGGATTTGCTTTTATCCATACCTTCGGATCGGCAAAGTCGTCACCCTCATCGAGGGTATAGATAAGCGCAAACACATCTTCCGGTATTGGTTGCAGTGTCTTCTCAAGGATGCCGACTGCAAGAGGGCGTTCCACCTGGTAACATGGCCCATCGAAATTACTTCCTGCGGTTGTTAGGATTAAAGTTAATGGCTGCTGGCGGGCCATCATTCCAGATTCAAGAACATCGAGTATTTCGCTCGTTGGATGTGCATGATATTCATCAATGATTGCGAGTGATGGGTTAAGACCATCCTCGGTCTTTGAGTCTTGTCCAAGCGGACGCATGCGGCTTGACCAATCGGAGACTGGTCTTCCTTTTGCATCCTTCATTGTTTTGACGATATACTGTTTAGACTCGTATGTTTTCCCAAGGTTCTTCAGCACTGGATGCCGCTCGATTTGCAGCCTTGCTATTCTCCAAGCCAAAGCCGCCTGCTCTTGTTTTGTCGCTGCAAAATAGATTTGACATCCTGGATCCGCAGGGCGGTCCGCCCAGAAGATATAATTGGCGATGCCTGCGCCAAGCGTTGTTTTTGCATTCTTGCGAGCAACTTCGAAATAGACATGCCGGAATCGCCGTGTTCCATCTGCTCTTCGCCATCCAAACAAATTGCCGACGAAGAATTTCTGCCAGAGTTCGAGTTTTATGCGATTGTCGCGCCCCCCGATTGTTGATGCTGATGGGCCTTCGACATGCCGCAATTGCTCGATAAATGCAATGGCATGATCGGCCCGGGCTGCGTCAAAATGATAAGGGAATTTCTCTGTATTCTGGCGCTTCAGATCATCTAGATGCCGCTGGCAGGCAAGCTTAACCAGCTTGCAAGCGACAATTTCACCGTTCAGGACTTTTTCTGCATAGAGGATTTCAGGTCGCAGACTTGCCGTCATAATTGCCACCGCCAGAAAAAGCCACTTATTTCGCATTCAAAAGTTCCTCCATCGGATCAACAGCCTTTGGAGGCTCGCGAGGGATATCCATTCGACTGCGCGAAGCAGGCGAAAGACCAAATTCTTTTAGGAGGGCGGAGTACCGCTCGAACGCCGCACGCATGGCAGCATATTCCGGGATAGTCTGTGAATTCTGGCCAGCCAGATATTGGGCAATGCTGATCTTCTCGCGCCCAACTGGCGTCTGGCGATGCGTGATCGCATCCTTGAGCTCTCGGTAGATGCCGTATTGCTCACAGAGTACTTCAAGGGTGTAGAGATCGATATCTGTGAGCATGCCGAGTGTAAGCAATTTGCCAGCGATATCTTTCCACATGCGCTTCGCCCATTTATTGAGATGCGCAGGAGGCTTCGGAGCCGCTTTAAGCAAGTCAGGTTGTGGCTCATGGGCTGGTGCTTCGTTTCTGCGGAAGGTTCCGCGGATTATCTTGATCTGAGTCGGTACACGCGGCTTAGGCATGATACACCCCCTTGCCCCGGGAATCCGTAGAGTGCGACATCGGGAACCCGCTGCGGTTTACGCTAAAAGCTTCTAAAGATTTCGACTCCCCCCGTCTTCTTCCGAAGCCGCCGTCTTCGCGACATGTCTTGCTCGAATGCTCACCATGCAGCCGTGGAATCAGTGTGTATTTGCGGTGATCAGGCTCGATTGCCGGGTTATATGGCGGGTTATGATCGATGTCATAGAGCGGCCAGAGATTGCGAGGAATACCTGTCTTGGTGAGCACTTCGGCACGGATTTTCTGCCAGTCCCGGCCATAGCCTCGCCGCGGCGAAGATGGACGCTTATCTGGCATCCTGCCAGCTGGGCGCATCGCTGCATGGACATCGCAATAGCCGGATGAATCACTGGTGAGATTGGGGCAGTACGGGTATTTGCACATTCTGGCCGGCTTCGTGGGCATTAATATCCCTTTCGCCGCCATATAAATATGACGGGCGGCGACGTCCATCCCGACAGCCTTACTCTTGGCTTTATCGAGACGAACCTCGCCGCCCGTTTATCGGTTAGGCAAGGTAATTTTAAAATCACAGCATGCGGTCGCCCGTTTATCGGTTAGATCCGCATATCATTTTCATTTATATATATAAGCCAGCACTTAACATTTGTCAAGTCTATGATAAATGCGTTCCATTGGATTCATATTCGTTTTTCAGCCTGGTTTGCTGATAAGATTTTGACTTATTTTTTGTTTTTAGCTTTGATCGTATAATTGTATAACTGACTACTTCTCCGCCGCGCACGACGATATGAAGTTCGCCATAATCCAGATGCAAAAGTTCCTCCGCAATTTCATCTAAATCTTTTCCGATGCTCATTTCCCCTCCAGATTATTATTGCGAATTTCATTCTCGCTTATCGCTTGCACGATTATTGCTGCTTGATGAATGAGCTCGCCGCGCGTATAGAAACTGCTTTTGTTCTTTGAGAATAATTTTTCTGACCATGACAGATTATTCGCTCTTTCAAATTCTATATCGGCATAGACTTTTAAAAAGCTCATTGTTTCAAATCCTTTCCTCAGCAATCTTGTGAGGCGTTCATTTTGCACATTATGCCGGTATTGCCGCCGCAGCTTTCTGCCGCAAAAAATCCCGAATGCGCTGCCAGGCTTTTGCATGCTCTTCTGGATCCATTGGCGGATCATCATTGCCAGGCCGAACGGTACTCAAAGATTCAATGCTTTGTGCCGGCTGCTGGCGTGCAAGCCGCGAAAGTATCTCTTGGCAATTCTCAGGATCCGCAAAGCTTGCAAACCTGAATTCCCATTTGCGCATATCTTCTGGGCCGGACCGAGACCGCCGCTCACAGGCAAACCAGAGCTCTCTCCAATGGCTGAAGTAATAATCGACTGCAAGCAGCGCCATATCAAGATCGTTCCCGAGAAAATCGAGCAGTCGCCGCGATAGTTCGATTGCTTTGCTGTCCGGTTTTGTTTTTGCGCCTATCATTGAGTTGTAACGCTGAAACCATTCTTCAGCAAGGCGCATTGATGCCGGTTTGTCGTATTCTGGTTCCGGTTGTGGAAAATTTGCCTCGCGCGCGCGCGGCTCTCTCTCTTTTTCTTGTTCTTTTTCTTGTTCTTTTTCTTCTTCTTCCCCCAGGGGCTTATAAGGGGCTTCGGAGGGGCTTGCTAGCCCCTTTTGAGGGGCATCAGAGGGTGTTTCTTCCACATTCAAAAGCGCATCTCGAATCTCAGGCGCCGCATGCTGCAACACGTCAGTAATGAGCGTTTTATCTTTAATCGCCGCAATCTCTTCCTGGATGCAAAGAAAGCGGTTGTCTTTTGTCGTGGTAGGATAGTTGTACTTTGCCCAGTTCAGTATCGCGATCTCATTTGTTTCTGGGTTGTACCGTATTCGCTTGAGAGAATTCTGAAAGCGTTCAACGAGATTCTTGACAGTTTCGATCGAGTAACCGGTTTCGAAGCCGATTTGCTTCAATGATATCTTGTAAACGCCGCACTGTGTCGTGTGTTCGTTTGTTATGAGATATAAATAGAAAAACTTATCCTCTGGCGTGAAATAATCGACAACCTTTGGATCTGACCAGAATGTCTTGTGAACTTGTCTCCATGGCGCTGACATCGTTTGCCTCCTTAGAAAACGGCATCATCATTTCGCTGCGGATCGAATTCCATTTTGAAGTCTTTTCTTTCTTTCTCTCGTGGCACCCATGCCTCAAGAAAATAATCCGGAGATTTTGCATCTTTCTTTTTATCATTCCGTACAAGCCTTGCATAAAGCCGCTGACCTGCTGAAATATTCAGCCCAACATCGCTGCTGATTTCGCCGGTAATAACCTTGCCGCCATCATCGTTTTTCTTTACCCAAAAGGAACCGATACGCATTTCGTGTCTCCTTATTTAAAGTGCGCCCCGCGGCGCCGGGCCGAAACACCTTACGCCGCGCGGCTATACTTCCAGCCGATCCGGTCTGCAGCATTTTTCATTATTCCCGGACGAGCGCATGCATGCCTGAGCCAACATCAGGCGCATATGCGGCGTTCGGCGCTGTGGATTGAGAGATCGGCTTACTCCATGCCGATGGCGTAGCAGGCTTCACCGGCATTGCTGCAGATAATCTCCCATACCATGCACGAAGGAGCTGAAGAATTCTCAACAATTAAATTACTCCTTCTTTGAAAGTATATTTTCAGCGCCGACGGCGCTAGAAAATACAACATTATGATTCCAGCAATCTTCGCATCGAATACCGCGGCACATTATCGCATATTGCCCTCATATAGCCGTGTCATTTACTTATTCCTGCCGCCGCATTTTGTCTTGCCTTCTTCTTCCGCCATGCAGCCATAAATGCATCAAGCGACTTTTCTCGGCGAGACCATCCATCATCATGGGCGATGTCATCAAACATGCTGTTCTCGAACTCAAGATCGAGCTGTCTAGCTCTCTTCCTCATTCTCATCATCCTCCTTGGTAAAAAGCGCCGTATATTCAATCGCATGCCGCGCATTTGCCTCCTGGATTCTTTTTGGCACGCGTAAATGCGGCGCATACATCCGAAGATATGCTTCGAGGTTGGTATCATCGATCTGGCACCATTCCTCGATTGTCTCTGCTCTCCATGCTTTTCTCCCGGATATCCAGCCATCAGGAAGCCCGCCGCGAGGCTGCAGGGCAAGCGTATTGCGAATTGTCTTGAGCGACACTCCACCAGGAAGTGCGCCATGCTTTTTGTAATGCGCCTGCTCAAGTGTGTACCACCGCTGACCGGATCCATCGAGAGCAGCATGCAAGAGCTGCTCAATGACCTCAAGCTGTGGGAGTTTGAGCACAAGGCCGGGCATCATGGGCTTTTCTTCGAGCTCTGGATAATCCATATCAGACCCTTTCTCTCAGCCGCCGCGTTTCAAAAAATCCTTGCAAGTCTGGACAATCGTCCATAATCATCCGCGCATAGCGGCTGGTGAAATTATTGTTGATCGCGTATTCGCTGGCAGAATGTTTCGTCTTCACCATATATTCCCAACGCAAGCGCTCAAAAAGAAACTTCATGCCGATCTTTTTACAGCCCTGGGATTTTGCTTCCCGTGCAAGCCGAACCAGATTGCGATACACATGCGGATTTGCTTCATGGAACTGCAGAAATTGCTCATCGATGGAGCTGCTGATGGTAGTTATTGGTAGATTTGGAAATAGTTCAAGCTGTTCAGGTTCAGGCTTTTTGAGATAGCGCTCACGATATTCAGCCATTGTCATCCACTCGCGGCCGACGCGAATGTGCGCCTGCTCATTGCTATCTTTGAGCTTTGCTGTAATCCTTTCCAGCAATCCCATAATTACCTCCTACCAGCTCCAATTAATTGAAAACCCTCTCCAAGCAAGGTACGATTGAATTGCGATTCCAATTTTCACTAGCAAGGAGAGGGATATGCACAAATGGACAGGCGCAGGTGATCGAATTGTTGCAACATTCATTTGTCCTGCTTGCCTGCAGGAAGTTGGCTTTACGCTAGACCAACTTAATACCATGATTGAATCAAACGATTTCACTTTCTGGTGTCCTTCAAAATCTGTTTTTGCAAAGCTTTATCCGCCGCAGGTACATCAAGCATATGAAAATCTTTTGTTCTCTGGGCGAAAGTAAACGCTGAACTTGGAACAAAAACAGGAATAACTATCCCATCTTTATAAGCCCACCAATCGTTGAGTATATGTGCCCCAAGCCGAACTGCTGCCTCATCGAGATTGGCTTCAAATTGTTCGCGATCTTTCCATAGACTGAATGCAAGAATGCTTCTCCAGCCTTTTGGCAAAAGAGCCATGGCGGCATGGTGTTTTGGATTAATTGCTGCGCCTGAGAGTTTCTCTATGAAGATTTTGAATGAAGCAAAGCTCTTTCTATCGAATTTCACAGGCTCAATATCTAATTCATATTCGTGCTTTCCATTTTCCATGATTATGACCTCCTAACCGAGCCTGTGAACACAAGGGTCCTTTATAAGAGCGCCGCTTTTCACAGCGGGCATCCCATATGCTTTTTTAAGCAGGTGCTCTTTGTACGGCTTGCCTTTTTCAAGACATTCGCGCACTGTCTCCATTTCCTTTTTCGACCGAGCACCGACAATATGATAGAGCTCATCGAGAGTCGTGACCTTTCGGCCATCGACCCAGTATTCGACAACCTCAGTGACCATTGGCATACTCCAAAAAACCTCTCCCCATGGATCCGGCCAAGGAGGCTGGAAAAACCGGATCCATGGTTTGAGGCAATTCTTCAATTTCGATGAATGCTCCCGCCTGCTCACCCATTTTTGGCTGTGCAAAGCGCTTGGTGACAATAAGACAAGCTACTTGCGCATCATCTTTCCAGGCTCGAGCCTTCGTGAGGGCATCCAGCGCCGCTTTCGCAAGATTGTCGGCGTCTGGTTTCTTTGTGTTATAGTAGCCATGCGGTCCTTTTGGCTTGGAAATGAATTCCATTGATACAGCAACCGGACCGGTGAGCATTGCGGTTCGCTTGAGCGCGAAGGCAAGCTGAACCTGCTGTTTCCATCGATCAGCTGATGGATCATGATAGACCAGCACTTTGCCGCTCATGGTCCGCGCCGCTCTCGTCCTAGGCTCGCCGCGCGGCTCACCAGGAATGAATAACCGGATCATTTGAAAACCTCTGCAAAATATTCAGCATGGCTTCTATCAGGGAATATTGCTGAAAGGATCTGGCCGTCTTTTTGGTATAAAACCTCGAAACCATTATTGCTGGAGTAAATGCCCTTGAGCTGATATCCCTCGAATGACGCTTCAATCTTTCTTGTATGACAGGTTGTGATGAATCCTATTAGGCAATTTTCCTTATGCCATTGCGACTTGGTCATTGCGAGCAGCCTCCTTCCCCTACTCCTGAATTGGTTCCTTACTCTCTGCATTTTCACGAATATGTTTGAAAAGAATCGCCTTTGCATAAGGACCTTTTTTTCCGGCAAAAGGCGCGAGAAAAGCTTCGTACTCCTGAAGTTCCGATTTTGTCAGAAAGAACCGGACCTCATGGAGAGTTTCATAAAAATCTGATTGGAATTTCTTAATTCTCATATTCGTTATAATAATCGAATATTCGATATTGTCAAGCGCTTTTCTTCAACATTTTTCACAATTTATATCCGATAATATGAATGTGGGTAGAAAGAGAACTGATGAAGATGCTGAGGTCTTCTGGAAAAATTATAGAAATATAATCAATTATCGCGGCGAGAAAGAATATTTATTGCTTGAAAAAGCAAATATACCACAATCGACCATAGTAAGTGCTCGAGCCAGGAATGCCTTCCCCAATGTGGTCCATATCCGCGCACTCGCCAAGGCGCTCGGCGTCAAGATTGAGGATTTCTTTGTGGATCCTGATTATCTTGCCTTGGAAATCAGAAATAACCGCGGCGAGCAAGAAAGCATTGATATTTTTGATATTGTGCTTGTGCCAGTTTTTTCTCAGAAAATTGCCGCCGGAAACGGCCAGGAATCATTATCTGATCTATCGATTATAGGGAAGTTGCCATTTCTCAAACGAATGCTGCGAGGTATATCGCCCACAAGGGCCAGAGCGCTTGAAGTCAGGGGCGATTCTATGACGGGAATCCAGCTTTTCGATGGCGATATCGCTGTATTCGTGCCTGGCGAGATTCATGGAGATGGGATTTATGTCATCCGGATCATGAATGAGTTATTTATCAAGCGAGTCGAATTCGATCCAATCAATCGCAAGCTGCGAATAATGTCGGAAAATCCGCGTTACCCTGACCGGCTCGAATCATCAGATGGCCAGACGGTTACCGTGGTAGGGAAAGTATATGGCTGGGTGCACGCACATCCATACTGAAATTGATATTATTTTCTAATATTTTGCACGATAATATTAATATGTGCTTTTGGAATCGTGTTAAAATACTTATAGAATCAAAAAATACCACTTGGAGATGGTTGGCAATTTCTATTTTAAAGAAAAGCGAGACAACTATCTCTGGATGGAGGTCAACGAAAGTTTTGCCGAGAGCTGATGATGCAGTAAAAATAGCATCAGCATTGAATACAACCGTTGAATTTATGGTTACTGGAGCAGAACCAGAAATTCTGCCGGCGGGAGAGATCATCTTTTACCGTAAAGCGCTCAAATGGCGCACCGTCATAGAGGATCTTGAAATCTTGTCGCCGGCTGTCGCAAATGGCTTTTGCAATATGATCCGCGCTGCGGCGAAGGAGAGCATTGACATCAAAAAAGAGATGGGAGCAGCGCCTCATGCGGAGAATCAATGATTGAACCGCGGGCAGGGCTGCTTAGAGTTATTCATAGCAAAAAGTGGCAAATTTGCCATAAATTGACGATAATTTATATATGACAGAGTTCTGGGAAAGGGTTAAAATTAAAATCCAAGCTGAAAATACCACAATGGAATGGGTGGCAAGGCAAATAAACATTAGGCCAGATTCTTTTCGAAGATGGTCTTCTCGAAAGATATTGCCAAATGCTGAAAAGGCTGTAGGAATTGCATCAGCATTAAATACAACCGTTGAATTTCTGGTTACCGGTGAAGAACCAGAATTTCTGCCGGCGGGAGAGATCATCTTTTATCGACAGGCGCTCAAATGGCGCACCGTCATAGAGGATCTTGAAATCTTGTCGCCAGCCGTTGCAAATGGCTTTTGCATTGCAATCCATACTGCAGCAAAGGGGGTGGTTAGTGCTACCAAGGGAATGGGCATAGAGCCCCATGCGGAGAATCAATGATTGAACCGCGGGCAGGGCCGCATAGGGGCAAACAATGCAATAATATCCTGCCTTTTAGAAAAATTATAAAATTGAATAAGGAGGCCATAGAATGAAACATAGCAAAATATGCATATTGTCATTTATCTTTTTGCTATTTGCATCAAATGCAATCTTCGCGCAATCAGATTCAGATTATATTGTAAAGCATTTTGTTGATGATTTCGGAGATCCAACAGATCATAAATACCTGCTTGCTGTTGTATCTGGCAAATTTTCAAATTCTGCTACCAGGGATTCATTATTGCTTGTAAGAGTTCTTATTGCTAATGATGAAATTAGCTTTAAGCTATATGAATATGGCAAAAATGAAGTTACTGGAAGCGATTATACTCAATATGTGGTTAAAATGAAATTTCCAGATGGAAACATTATTGAAAAAACGGCAAAAATTGATACATATACCAGCCGATTAGACATTTCTCATCTTTTTGATTCATCTATTGATTTCGAAACAATGTTTAGTGGCATCGCTCCCATCAAAGTATATATTTATGAAAAAGACCGCCCATATACCAATTATTCATTTTCAGTAACCTTCCCATCAAAGGAATTTATCAGAAATAATCTTGGATCTGACTTTTTCTGGATTCAATAATAAATTAGGAAAGGTATATGGATGGGTGCATGCGCATCCATATTAACTGATATAATAATATTCTGCCATTTTGCAGGCAAAAACATTTTAGGAGGGAATAATATGAAAAAATTTCTAGCAATTGTTCCATTTGTGGTGCTTTTAATTGCTTGTCAATCCAATCCTGCTTTAAAAACAACCAATTTTGTTTCTTCAGTTGAAGCGGAAAAAGAAGGGACTGGTATAGAAATTAGAGTTTTAGATGTGGAATGGCAAACTCCATTATTTGAACCTGCTGGGATTCGTGATATTTTAATTGAAATTAAGAATTCTGGATCTTCTATTGCTCGAGTAAATTGGGCAAAATCATCCTTAAATTATAATAATAGTTCATATGGGATATTCCTCGAAGGAATGAAATTTATGGATGCAGGAAAGGAGCCCCCTGTAACAGTACTTCCTAAAGGCGGATCAATTTCAAGAAGAGTTTATTCAGCATCTCGGGTTGAATTTTATGGCGGCTCATGGGTTATTTATCCAATGGCTCCAAACATTCAACTTCTTCTTTGTGTCGAAATAGATGGGAAAGAAAACTATTTTACTATTTCCGCTTTTAGAAAATAACGGGGCATAGTATGACACTATTTGTAATAATCATCATTGGCTTCATTATTTACTTGATTGTTAAGTCGAAACAGCCGAAACAAACCAATCGCAGAGAACCGATCTATCCTACTCAGCTTGCTGCACCAAAGATGTGGCATCCTCATCGAGATAAAGCTGTCCAGGAAATCAAAGATTGGCTCGAAGGCATTGAATTAACTGATGTCATTGTCTTTGATACTGAAACGAATGGCATTTATCCAGAGCAATCTAGTCTGCTTTCGATTGGTGCAATCAGATATTCATGGGACCCATATGAAAAACTAAAAGAGAAAGCCAGATTCGAGCGCTACTACTATCCAAAAGAACCATTCAATGAAAGAGCGATCATGGTAAATGGATTGACCAAAGAGAAGATTGCGGAGCTCCGCGGCGATGCAACCTATCCAGAACATTTCCTTGATGATTATTCATCCTTTAAAGAATTCTGCGAAGGCGCTCGCTTGATTGCGGGGCATAATGTTTCCTTCGATGTCGGCTTTGTCCCATTTCTGAAGAACCGCCGCAAATTTGATACCATGAAATCGAATGCAGATATTGTCTGTGTTGAATGGATGGATAGCAAAGAAGATTGGAAATGGCCATCGCTCGAGGAAACTGCACGGTTCTATGGGGTGCCATTCAATGAAGATGACGCGCATGGCGCTCTCTATGATGCCATGATCGCGGGGGAAATTTTGAAACGAATGCTGGATAGGGCAGGGGTGATGGTTCAAATAGTTTAGCACGCGGAGAATGCAAGGAGGCAGGTATGGGCTATAAAGAAAGAAAAAAATTATATAAAAAGCTTCAGGAACTTCGCGGACATCCAATAATTGCCTATATTACAAGCGGACGCCCCAATGCTGGAGGCCAAATTGCTCAAGATGCAATACGTCAATTTGTTAAACAGCTTTCTTATTTGCCTAAAAAACCAGATAAAATTGATTTGCTAATAAATAGCTTTGGTGGTGACGGGCTTGCGTCTTGGCGTTTAGTCACAATGCTTAGAGAATATCTAGGTAAAGGCGGAGAAATTACCTGTTTAGTACCTTTTTATGCATTTAGTGCGGCAACATTAATTGCTGTTGGATGCGATCAAATATTTATGCATCCACTTGCATCATTAGGGCCAGTAGATCCACAAATTACTGTAAACAAGAAAAATGAATTGCAGCAATTTGCATATGAGGATGTTTCTGCATATACAACTTTCATCGAAGAGGAAGCTGGAATAACAGAACAAAAAGAAAAAGTTCATTTAGTATCCCAACTTGTAAATCAAATTGAACCAAGCATTATAGGAGCTTCAAAAAGAGCATCCATGCAATCCATAATGATGGCTGAAAAATTGCTCAAATTGCATATGGCAGAAAGCGAGGCACAGAATATAAAAGCAATAGCGCAGAAGCTGGGCAAAAATTATTTTAGTCATGGTCATGCTCTGTCAAAAACAGAGGCAAAAGAATTAGGATTGAAAATTGCAGATAGCGACCCAGAAATTGAAAAGCTTATTTGGGATATTTATGCTGATCTTGAGCAAGAAATGAAAATGCAAGATAGCTATGATCCTATGGCAGAATTTCTTTCTTCACCGAATGCTGCATTCCTGCTAGCATCTCCCCCCTTTGTAAATCTACCAGGAAATCTCAATCCGCAGATTGCAGAACAAATTTGGCATAATATTTTAAATCAAATAGCGACATTACAAGGCCCTGTTGTAGATTTTGAGCTAAAACAAGCAGCTATTGAAAGCATATATCATTCTGAAATCTTTATTACAAAAGGGAAAATTATTGGAAGCCGTTTACCTGATCTTAACTATCGGATTGCTACACCAAAACTATTTTCAGGATGGGTTGAAGTTTCTTGATTAAATTTGCTATTGGCATTAAAATTGGAGAAGAATATGGGAGATCTTATTTTGGATACTAGTTTTCAAACAATTGATATGAATTTTGTGTTTACTGATATATCTGCACAAATCGAGGTGGGACAAAATAAGAGTCTACCTAATTTTGGGCCATATCTTCCTATTTTCTCTGGGTCTTTCAATAATATTATATATGAAAATCTAGATTTTTATTCTGATTCTATAGCATGCACAACATATTGAAGCGGCAATAAGGCTAAAATGATATTATCCCCAAAACCGCTCTACCGCCCCACGCTGATCAGCAAGCTGCAAGAGCCGCTCCTCCATATGCGGGCGATCATAATATTGCGTCATTTCTGCGCTTGAATGCCCAATAAACTCATGGAGGGTTTGCTCCGATACTAGGGCTTTCATCCTTGTATTATAAGTATAGCGCAAGGCGTGGACCGTCATACGGCGATTGTCCGACATGTCAATCTGCGCATTTGCTAGCCCGACTTTCCATCGAGCATTGAGAAGGTCTTTGCTTACAGGATGCCCATGATAAAGAAAAACCGGACCATCAACGATTGGGCAGGAATCAAGATAAAGATTCACGATTCGCATTGTCTTATCCGAGAGAATGACTGCCCGATGCCGCAAATTCTCATCATTTCCCTTTTTCAGCGCACTGCTGATCTGTCCGGTCGAATCATAGGCTCGGTCCACGATAAGGCCATAAAGATATGATCCGTCCTGGAGTCTATGCTGTACAAATTGATCGCGGCTCACCGCTCTCAGCTCTCCAGATCGAAGCCCTGCCGAGAGTCCAAGGCAAAACATGGCTCCGAAGAGGATCCCAGTACCCGGGTAATCACGCGAATCCTTGCGGCGCCAGACAGCATCGAGCGCGGCGGGATCCTCAGGGAAAAGCCGGTAAATTTCCTCAAGCGAAAGCGTATTCTGTCGCCGCGAATGGCGGACGAATCTAATTGTTCCCATATCGGGAACAGTCTTGATGAGCCGCTTGCGTTTCGCTTCGCGCAGGCAAATCGACATGGTTTCGATTATGTTGTTGCGAAGGCTGTTTGATATTGGCTCATCCTTCCCGGTTTTCCGCAGGCTGACAAGCCAATCCTGAAAATCATAGATAAAGCCTTCGTCTTCAAAGCGATCAAAAGCAAATTGGCCCCATTTGGGAACAAGATAATTTTCCAGGCGCCCTCGATGGCCAAGCCGTGTTGTCTCCTTGATTGCAATGCCATCAGCGAGCGTCTGCCGCTTAAGATGCAACGAATCGGGCAGAAACATTTCAGTGGCTAGATCCTGAAATGTCCGATAGGTCGCCGCGGCGAAGTTGTTATTCTTGCTTTTCAAGGCAGGGATTGGTGGAGCAGAAGCAGATTCATGTGCTTCGAGCTTTGCAATGAATTCTTCAGCATCGCGCTTAAGCCGGCAGCCGCGGCCGCATGGTTTGCGGATCTGCTTGCCATTTTCCTTATACCAGTAATACCAGACAGTATATTCCTTGCCTCTCGAATTGATAAGTTTCCGGCGGAATAAATGGTATTTTGTTCCCATAAAATTTTTCCAACCTCTTATACACAGTTTATGCACAGTTTTTCTGTTTTGCAAGCGGATTTCGTCAAATTTCAAGGCTTTGAACAAGTTATGCGATTAGAGTTTTGATGTATTATATATCATTGCTATATAAATAAATAAAGCCGCTCTTTTGAGCGGCTTTCTGTTATCGGGCTGAGAGGATTTGAACCTCCGACATCTTGGTCCCGAACCAAGCGCGCTAGCCCCTGCGCTACAGCCCGATTGCTTAAAAAAAAGCCCGTCGCGCGGCGGACGGGTTTTATTCCGCATG
>Ga0116187_1001737_pt1 | contig 22481 bp, 16 predicted proteins | sample AD_JPNNA6_MetaG_FD_89755 | JGI IMG/M metagenome (GOLD analysis project Ga0116187, IMG submission 89755) | Active sludge microbial communities of municipal wastewater-treating anaerobic digesters from Japan - AD_JPNNA6_MetaG | ecosystem: Engineered > Bioreactor > Anaerobic > Digestate | place... | reverse complement strand
TGGGCACCGACACGGGCAGCAACCTGCTCAAGCCCGGTGACGCTCCGGCCGAGAACCTGCAGTTCCTGTTCTTCTGTGTGGCCGTCGTGCAGGCCGTGAAGAAGCACCAGGAGCTCCTGCGGGCCTCGGTCGCCAATGTCGGCCAGGACCACCGCCTGGGGGCCAACGAGGCCCCGCCGGCGATCATCTCGATCTTCCTCGGCCGTGAGCTGGAGAAGGCGTTCGAGAAGATCGAGACCGGCGCCATCGACAAGGACGCCATCAGCGGCCTGCTCGCGCTCGGCACCCCGGTGCTGCCGCCGCTGCCGCTCGACGGCGGCGACCGCAACCGCACCTCGCCGTTCGCCTTCACCGGCAACAAGTTCGAGTTCCGCGCCGTCGGTTCGTCGGCTCCCATCTACTGGCCGCAGACCGTGCTCAACACGATCGTCGCCGATTCCATGGAGAAGCTCGCCGACGATCTCGAGAAGCTCGCTCCCAACGACATGGCCGGGCTCTCCAAGATCCTGTCTGCCATCGTCAAGGAGTACAAGCAGGTTCTGTTCTCGGGCAACGGCTATTCGGAAGAATGGCACGCGGAAGCCGCCAAGCGCGGTCTTCCCAACAACAAGAGCACCGTCGACGCTCTCCCGGCCCTCGAGACCGAGAAGGCCAAGAAGGTGTTCTCGAAGTTCGGCGTCCTCTCGGAGCGCGAGCTCGCCGCTCGCGCCGAGATCAACTGGGAGCGCTACGTCAAGGTCCAGAACATCGAGGCCAACTGCGCCATCGAGATGGCCAAGACCATGATCCTGCCTGCGACCGCCAAGTACCTGGCCGAAATTTCCGTGGCCGCTTCCGTCTCCAAGGGCGTGAAGCAGGTGTCGGACAAGGTCGCGGCCCTCGCCGACAAGCTCGTCGACGGTATCCATGCCCTCGAGAAGGCCCATCACGGCGCCCACGAGGCCGGCTCGCTGCACGCCGAAGCGAAGACCTACAAGGAAAAGGTCATTCCCGCCCAGGAAGCGCTGCGCGAAGTGGTCGACGAGCTCGAGACCCTGGTGTCCGACGAACTGTGGCCCTTGCCCAAATATCGCGAACTCCTCTTCCAGTACTAAAAAATCTGCTGCGCCGGGCCATACTCGGTCGGTTTCCCTCGACGTCCCGAAGCGGACGCCTTCGGGAAACCTTCCATCGTCTGACTCCGGCTCGCGAGATTTTTGGGTAGGAATTGGTGTGACAGGTTTTGGCCTCCCTTGCCTTCGGCATTGGGAGGCCTTTTCATTTCGTGGTTGGTCGGATCGAAGGTCGGGGCGACTCTGCTGGATCCAATCGCAATCGTCCGACTTGAAAATTGATATTGCTCATCTGTGTAGTATTTTGTAAATTGGATGATGTCGGTGCGGTTTGCTCGACGTTTCACATGTCCCCTCAATACGGAGTGCTCCACATGTTTCGTTCGCTTGCCGATTTCGGTGCCCAGTGGTCCATGGAGACGGAGAACACCTTGCGCGTGCTGCGCAATCTCACGGATGCCTCGCTGGCCCAGCGCGTGACGCCGGATGGGCGCACCTTGGGCAAGCTTGCCTGGCACCTGGTGGAAACCCTCCACGAGATGCTCCCGACGGCTGGGGTGGCCTTCGAGCACGGCTCGTTCGATCCGCATCGCGTTCCGGATTCGGCCTCCGTCATCGCGGACACCTATGCCGCGGATGCTCCCAGGCTGGGCCAGGCCATCGCGGCCCAGTGGACGGATTCCGACCTCGCTGTCGAGGTTCCCATGTATGGCATGAGCTGGGCTCGCGGGTTCGTGCTCCAGGTGCTGCTCATGCACCAGGCGCACCACCGTGGACAGATCACCGTCCTGATGCGGCAAGCGGGTTTGGCCGTTCCTGGAGTCTGCGGTCCTTCCAAGGAGGAATGGGCTGCCATGGGAATGACCGCGCAAGACTGATCCCGGCCCCACTGGACAAGGTGCGATCCGTCTGGAACCTGGATGGATCGCGTCGCACCTTTGAGGCAAGGCGGTTCGAGGTGTTGCGTTTTTTGCAACAGCCGCGGGTGTGAAGTTCGTGTGTGGCTTGGAATCGTCGCGTAACCTAAGTGAGAAATTCGGAATTCCGGAAACCGGGTTCCGTGATCGGCGAAGGTGTTCACCCCCCTGGCCCGATGCACGACAGCGGAAACCACTCTCCGCGGCCGGTTCCGTTCCATTGCCTCACCCGTCAGAAGGATCAAGCCATGCCCATGACTCGTCGTTCGCCGCACCCTGGTCGATTCCTGCCGATCCACCGATCGTCGCTCGCGATCGTCTCGCTCCTTGTTCTGGGTAGTGCGCAAGCCTGGGGCGCCTGGAGCGCGGCGGGAGTCGTCAAGAGCACCAGCGGCACCGTGCTTCCCGTCGTGGAAGTGACCGTCAAGGATTCGAGCACCTACAAGACCACGACCAACGACAAGGGCGAATTCAAGCTGGAATCGTCCGCGAGCGTGGGCTCGTTCATCCGCTCCTCGAAGTTTTCCATCCAGCGCTCCGGTGATGTCCTGATGATCGGATATCCTGGCGAAGGCATTCTGGAAGTCTCGCTTCTGGATGCATCGGGATCCGTTCTTTGGAACGAACACGCCGCCTTGGTGCAGGGAGCGGCACGTGCACGGGTTCCCGCGCGCGGTCGCGATCTGGGGGCGATCCTGATGGTCCGTCTGGGATCGGAGGTGCATTCCCAGGTGGTGCCTCTGGGAAATGCGGCGGGTTGGAACTCGATTCCCGCGATCGCCGCGCGTTCCATGGCGGCTCCGTACCCGACCTTGGTTTTCAAGAAGGCCGGGTATGCCGACACCACGTTGGCGCTGACCAGCGACATTTCCAACGGTCTGGCCGTGGTCCTGCGCGACACCACCACCAAGAAGACCGACTTCGTGGAAGACTACCGTTCGGAGTGCACGATCCCCACCCTGCCCGCCGTGTCGGCCTTGACGAACAACGCGTTCCTGCCCGATCCGTTCAAGATGCTGGACGGCACGGCCGTCACGACCAAGGCGCAGTGGAAATGCCATCGCGAGATCGTCGCGGCCATGCTCGAGAAATACATCCACGGCGAAAAGCCCCGCAATCCGGAAAAGGTGGAAGGTTCGTTCAGCGGAAACAAACTGACCGTGAAGGTCACGGACAAAGGCAAGTCGATCAGCTTTTCCGTCACGATCACCAAGCCGTCTTCCGGAACGGCTCCGTTCGCGGCCGTGATCGGATGGGATGGAGGCAGCATCGGCGGGTTCAACAGCCTGCCGGTGGCCAAGATCAGCTATCCCATCACCACCATCGCCTCGGAAGGAAGCGGGCGCGGGAAGGGTCTGTTCTACGATCTCTACGGAAGCAACCACTCGGCATCCGAACTGATGGCGCACGCCTGGGGACTTTCCCGGATCATCGATGCGCTGATGGTCACGCCGGCGGCGGGGATCGATCCCAAGCGGCTCGCGGTCACCGGTTGTTCGCGCTGGGGCAAGTCGTCGACCATCGCGGGTTCGTTCGACCGTCGCGTGAAGCTGGTCATCCCCCAGGAATCCGGCTCCGGCGGCGTCGCTTCCTGGCGGATCATCCCGGCCTTCTCCGATGCGCAACCCATCAAGAGCACCTACGACGAGCAGTACTGGACTCGGCAGGACTTCTGGCAGAACTTCGGGTCGTCCATCAACAAGCTCCCCGTGGACCACCACCAGATGATCGGGATGATCGCACCCAACGGACTGCTGGTCCTGGACAATTCGATCGCCTGGCTGGGACCGCAGGTGGGCTACGGATCCTCGATGGCCGCCAAGGAGATCTTCACCGCCCTCGGTGCGACCGAATCCATCACCTACTCTTCGGTGGGGGGCCACACCCATTGCGCCCAGCCGACTTCGCAGGACCACTGGGTCAAGAGCTACATGCAGAAGTTCCTCCTGGACGGAACGGGCGAGCCCGCCAAGATGGAAGCGCCTTCGGACTACAAGTTCGATCGCGCGAAGTGGATCAACTGGACCACCCCGACGCTCAAATGAGGTCAAGCTGAGACGACCGCACCAGAGCGGTCGCTCTCTTCGAGTTCAGCTCCACTTCCGCATCGAGTTCGGGGGTGGAGCTTTTCGTTTGGCGTCCATGCAAAAAAGGGGCAGGCGGGAATTCGTGAGTGGTCCTTGCAGGTCGGATCGTCGGGGAGGTATGCAGGAGCGTTCCTCGGAGTACTACACTGGAAGCCGACACATGACTTTACGCAAGGACCCGATCCTTTGGTTGGCGCTGGTGGCGCTGTGCGTGGGGATCGCCGCGGCGGTCGCGTCCGGCGCGCTCCTGCTCGAAGTCGTGTTCCGCAGCCTGTGTTCCGCGGCGGGCCTGGCCGGGAGCGTCCTGATCTGGCGCAACCGCCGGGGGCTTCCCGACAAGGAACGTGGGGCCTTGCGACTCCTTTCCCTCAGCACCGCGGCGTGGGCGATCGGGATCGGGGTGCATCTGGTCGATCTGGGAGCCGGGAACCTGGCGCGGACCTATCCTCCCGCCGACGTGTTCTTCGTTTTCGCCGCCGTGGTCGGGGTCGTGGGAATGGCGCGTCTGCCAACAGGTCCGGCAGAACCCGGAGCCCGCAAAGTGATGCTGATCGACCAGGCCATCGCCGCGCTGTCGTCGGGGGGCGTTTTCTGGCATCTTGTGCTCACGCCGAACATCGGAGGCTGGGCGGAGTGGTCGGGTCCGCGTCTGGCGCTGACCCTCCTGTATCCGATGCTGGAGTTCGTGATCTTGCAGATGGCCATCGATCTGCTGGTCCGGGGCCCTTCCCGCAAGGAATTGGATGTCGGGTACAGGTGGGCCGCCGTCGGCATCGTTTCGCTCCTGGCCGGCAGCGTGTTCGTCGAGTTCGGCTATTGGCGCGAACATGGCCTGGAACGGCATCTCCTTCACTTCACGAATCTGGGATTCGGTTTGGCGATGCTCCTGGCCGGCAACGCGCTGGGGCGGAACCGTTCCGCGCTCGGGAAGGCGCCTTCGGCCGGTTGGCTGGCCTTGCGCGAATCCCTGGTGCCGTTGGCGTGGGTGGCCCTGCCGAGCTTCGCCTACGCCTGGATCCTGCTTTTGGGAGGGGGCGAAGCCTCGTGGGATCTTCTCGCGGTCCTGTGCGTCCTGGTGGTGCTGGTGGTCGCGCGCCAGCGGATCGCGGAAAAACGTCTGGTCTCGAACCTTCGCAGCGCCCTGCTGGCCTCGCTGCTGCCGGTGACGCTCGGGTTCCAGCTGGTGGCCATGGTGGTGGTCTGCCTGATCCTGAGCGTTGCGTTCCAGAAGGCCGCGTCGCGTTCGGCCCTCATGGAAACGATGCGGATGGCGCAATCGCCCGCCTCGCTATGGAGCGAACGGACGGGGGGCGGTCCCCGGCTCGAACGCGAAGCCCGATGGATCCTGGTCGACGACGCCGTTCCCGCGCTCCCCGAATCCTTCGGGTTCCTGATCGACCGCGAAATGGGCAGGATCCGGTCGGAGGAGACCGGGACCGCGATCGGGCTGCCGGGCGACGCGCTGTTGCCGGATCTTGTCACCTGGGCGCGGCTTCCCGGAGGTTCCCGCAGGACGCTCGTGGTGGTGTCGCCCATGAAGAACCATCTGGCCGAGGCCCAGTTCGCAGGTGCGGGCATCATCGCGCTGTTCCTGCTCGGCGCGATCGCCACCGCCTGGATGATCTTCCTCAAGGCCAGGAGCCTGGCGCGTCCGCTGGAAAAACTGACCACCGTGGCGTCGGAAGTGGAAAACGGCGATCTGTCCGTGCGCACGGGGGTTTCGGGCACCGACGAGATGGGGCGCCTTGGACGCGCCATGGATTCCATGCTGGATCGCCTGGGGCAGACCTTGCGCGAACAGCGGGAAATGGCCGAACAGGCCAAGGAGGCGAGTCTGGCCAAGAGCCGGTTCCTGGCGAACATGAGCCACGAGATCCGCACCCCCCTCAACGGGGTGCTCGGGATGGCCGATCTTCTTTCGACTTCCCAGCTGGATTTCCAGGAGAAGGAGCTCGTCGCGCATCTCAAGACCAGCGCCGAAAGCCTGCGCAATCTCGTGGGCGACATCCTGGATCTTTCCAAGATCGAGGCCGAACGGGTGACCCTGGAATTCGCGCCGTTCTCCCCCAGGGACCTCCTGGACGAGGTCGTGGCGCTGTTCGAGCCCCTGGCACGCGCCAAGGGGCTGGTCCTTTCCTGCCGCTGGACCTCGCCGCCCCCGCCGGGAATGATGGGCGACTCGGCCAGGGTGCGGCAAATATTGTCGAACATCGTGTCGAACGCGCTCAAGTTCACGAGCCGCGGCGAAGTCGCGCTGCGCGCCGGGAGGTCGGAATCCCCTTCGCCGACGCTGGTCGTCGAGGTCGAGGACACGGGCACCGGCGTCGCGCCCGAATCGCGAGACAGGATCTGGCAGGTGTTCTCGCAGGCCGACGAATCCACCACGCGCAGGTTCGGCGGGACCGGGCTCGGGCTTTCCATCTCCAGGAGCCTCGCGCGGCTGATGGGCGGCGACCTGTTCCTCGCGAGGTCGGAACCGGGCGAGGGCAGCGTGTTCGTGTTCCGGACGCCGCTCTTCGAGACCGACGAACCGGGATCCTCTGTGGCCGATTCGTCCCACGGCCAGACGGGCGATCGCCCGATCGGATTGAGGGTGCTGGTGGCCGAAGACAACCTCGTCAACCAGAAGGTGACCGTCGGGTTCCTGCGCAAGCTCGGGTGCAAGACGATTCTTGTCGAGGACGGCGAGGCCGCGGTCGAGGTCGCGATGCGCGAACGTCCGGACATGGTCCTCATGGACGTCCACATGCCGCGAATGGACGGACTCGAGGCGTCCAAGGCCCTGCGAAACGCCGGTTACCAGGGCCGGATCTGGGCGCTCACGGCCAGCGCGCTGGGAGAGGAGCGGGAACGCTGCCTGGACGCCGGCATGGACGGGTTCCTGGCCAAGCCGATCGGGCTCGCCGACCTGCGCTCGATGCTTCTCAAGGTCTTCGCGACGCCGGACTGATTCGCGGCGGGGCGGGATTTCGATGGCGGCCAGGAACGTCGTCGAATGCCCGATCCGTTTTTGCCGGAACGTGTCGAAACGACGCCGCCGCGCTCGGGTTGTCGAAGGTGGGCGATCTACCGGACAGAAAAGGACATCCATATCCTTAGATCGGGGGAGGAAAGCGTTGCTATTTTTCCCGATCATCGAAAGGAAACCCTCCACCATGGCAGCGGAGACGATTTCGCCAGCGGCAGGAACCAACGGGATGGCGCAGCCTCCGGTGGGGGCGCTGCACCAGGATGCCGGTCTCAACCAGAGCATCCTCACCACTTCGGTCGACGCGCTCGTCGGGTGGGGACGCAAGAACTCCTTGTGGCCCTTCACGTACGGCACGGCTTGCTGCGCCATCGAGTTCATGGCGCTCGCCGGATCCAAGTTCGACATCTCGCGGTTCGGCGCCGAATTCATCCGGTTCTCGCCGCGCCACTCCGACCTCATGGTCGTGGCCGGGACCATCACCTACAAGCAGGCGCCCATCCTGCGTCGCATCTGGGAGCAGATGGCCGAACCCCGCTGGGTGCTTTCCGTTGGCGCATGTGCCAGCACGGGCGGCTTCTACGACTGCTATTGCACCTTGCCCGGCATCGACGAGGTCATCCCCGTCGACGTGTACATCGCCGGATGCCCACCGCGTCCCGAAGCCTTCATCGACGCCATCCTGCAACTGCAGGACAAGATCCAGGACGCATCCTACATGCGCGACCGTGCCAACCGCACGCACGAGAGGATCCACATCGGATGACTCAGCACCCGACCGCTCTCGGCGAGGCTCTCGCCCCGTCCACCCCCGAGCAGGCCAAGGAATTCCAGACACGCGCGTTCCAGGCGCTGTCGGAACGGTTCGGCGCGACCATGGACCCTCGCGATCGTTGGGGGTTCACCGCCGTCGTCGCCGCCGACAAGCTGCGCGCCGTCCTGCAGTTCTTGCGCGACGACCGCGATTCGCTCTGCGACACCCTGCTGGACATCACCGCGATCGACTACCTGGGCTACCCCGGCCACGACCAGGCGCGCTTCGCCGTGGTCTACAACCTGCGTAGCCAGAAATTGTCGGGACGTCGCCTGCGCGTGAAGGTGTGGGTGGAGGAGGAATCCCCCTCGGTCCCGTCGGTGCACGACCTCTGGAAGATCGCCGACTGGCAGGAACGCGAGACCTGGGACCAGTACGGCATCGTGTTCGATGGCCACCCCAACCTCAAGCGGCTGTTGAACCACGTCGAGTTCGTGGGGCACCCGCTGCGCAAGGATTATCCGGCGCGCAAGCGGCAGTGGCTATCCACCAACGATCCCATGCTGGACCAGCTCGAAGCCCGCCTCAAGGCCAAGGGTTTCGAGATCCTGGAAAGCCCCCTGTTCAATTCGCCGTCGATCGAAGAAACACAGCTTCTGGGCAAGCCGGCCAAGATCCAGATCAACAACGTGGGGAGAGCGTCGTGAAGGTCATCACCCCCTCGGGCGAGAAGATCGACCTTCTCACCGTCAACATCGGGCCGTCGCATCCGGCCACCCACGGAGCGCTGCGCGCGTTCGTGGCGCTCGACGGCGAGACCGTCGCCGCCGCCGCCCAGGAGATCGGCTACCTGCACCGCGGCTTCGAGAAGATGGTCGAACAGGGCACCTACCAGCAGGTGTTGCCCTACACCGACCGCCTGAACTACTGCTCGGCCATCCTGAACAACATCGGATTCTGCCTGGCGGCCGAACAGATGTTCGAAATCGAGGTCCCCGAGCGTTGCCAGACCCTGCGGGTGCTCCTGTCGGAGCTGTCGCGCCTGATCGACCACCTGGTTTGCGTCGCGGCCGCCGCGGTGGACCTCGGCGCGCTCACCAACTACTGGTACCTGTTCAACCCTCGCGAAGAGGTCTACGGGATCTGGGAAAAGCTTTCCGGCGCGCGCCTGACCAACACGTTCTCGCGCATCGGCGGTCTGTACCGCGACACCTACGAAGGCTTCGAGACCGACGTCGCCAACGTGCTCGTGAGCATCGAGGCGGGCCTGGACGACGCGTTCAAGCTGCTGGAACACAACCGCATCTTCATCGAGCGCACGCGCGGCGTGTGCCCCATGACTCCCGACGCGGCCGTCGCCTGGGGTTGGACGGGCCCGTGCCTTCGCGCCACCGGCGTCGATCGCGACCTGCGCAAGGACGATCCCTACCTCGGGTACGATACCTACGATTTCCAGACCGTGGTGGGCACCACGGGCGACACCTACGATCGTCTGCTCGTGCGCATGTACGAGATGAAGGAGTCGCTTTCCATCTGCCGCCAGGCGCTCAAGCGCCTGCGTCCGGGCAGGGTGAACACCTCCGATCCCCGCTTGATCCTGCCGGGCCACGACAAGGCCTACCACGACATGGAAGCCTTGATCAACCACTTCAAGCTGGTCTTCGAAGGCGTGCGTCCTCCCGCCGGCGAATTCTATTCCGGCACCGAGGCTGCCAACGGGGAACTGGGATTCTTCGTCGTGTCCGACGGCACGGGCAAGCCCTGGAAGATCAAGGTGCGGCCGCCCTGCTTCACGCAGTTCGCCGCCTATGCCGACCTCATCGAAGGTGGCATGGTCGCCGATTCCATCGCGTGCCTTTCGAGCATCAACATCATCGCCGGCGAATTGGACCGCTGAGGGGAACCATGGGTCACTGCCACAAACATGTCGACCAGCCCAAGGCCGAGGAGATCCTTCCGAAGCTGGAGGTCCCGTCGGTCCTTTCGCGCGTCGAAGAGCTCATCCGCCGCTATCCCGTGCCGCGCTCGGCCCTGCTCCAGGTGCTTTGGCTCGCCCAGGAGACGCTGGGATGGCTTCCGCAGGAAGCCATCAAGTGGGCCGCGGCCAAGTGCTCCGTGAGCCCCGTCCACGCCTACGGCGTGAGCACGTTCTACACGATGTACAAGAAGGAGCCCACCGGACGGTTCTTCCTGCAGATCTGCCAGAACGTGTCGTGCCACGTGCTGGGCGCCGAGGACATCATCGCCCACGCCGAACGCACGCTGGGGATTTCCAGCCACGGCGGCACCACTTCCGACGACCTCTTCACGCTCCTGCGGGTCGAATGCCTGGGCGCTTGCGGGAACGGCCCCGTGATGCAGGTGAACGACGACTTCGCGACCGATGTCGTCGACGGCAAGCTCGCCATGCCCGCGGGCGTGGCGCTCACGGCCGAACGCTTCGACAAGATCGTGGCCTGGTGCCGCGACCGCGCCAAGAGCCTTTCCAAGGAGCCCAAGCGCGACGCGACCGGCGGCATCTTCGAAAGCAAGGGGCATCCCGGAGCCAAGGGGGCGGTTTCGCAGGCGCAGGGATTCTACGCTCCGGTTCCGCCGGCGCTCGGAGTCGCCGCGGTCCGCACCGACGACGGCAAGGTCAAGCTGACTTGGCGCGCGGCTCCCGAGACCACCACCCTGCACATCGAGAAGAAGACGGGATCCGACTTCGCGGTCGCGGCCTCGATCTCCGGCAAGGAGAAGGAGTGGCTCGACGACGCCGCGGAAGGGACCGAGTACCGCATCGTGACAGAAACCGCCCAGGGGCGGGGCAAGGCGTCCAACGTCGCCAAGGCCCCCGCGGCGAAGGGAGCCTGAGATGACGACGCTCACCGTCACCCAGAACTTCGGGAAGGGCGCGAAGGACATCGCCGTCTACCGGAAGCTCGGCGGGTATTCCACCATCGGACAGAAATTGTTCGATCTCTCCCAGTTCGAGATGATCGACCTCGTGCAGCGCTCGGGCCTTCGCGGCCGCGGCGGCGCGGGCTTCCCCACGGGCATGAAGTGGAGCTTCGTGCCGCGCGGCGGCAAGCCGGTCTACCTGGTCGTCAACGCCGACGAAGGCGAGCCCGGCACCTTCAAGGACCACGTCCTGATGCAGGAAGATCCCCACCGCTTGATCGAGGGCATGATCCTCTGCGGCTGGGCGCTGGGCGTGCGCACGGCGTACATCTACGTGCGCGGCGAATTCCTTCCCGCCATCGAGACCCTCAACGCCGCGATCAAGCAGGCCTACGAGGCCGGCTTCCTGGGCGAGAACATCCAGGGGTCGGGCTACAGCCTCGACATCTACGTGCACCGAGGCGCGGGCGCGTACATCTGCGGCGAAGAGACCGCATTGATCAATTCGCTGGAAGGCTTCAAGGGGCAGCCCCGCCTGAAGCCGCCGTTCCCGGCCGTTTCGGGCGCCTGGGCTTCGCCCACGTGCGTGAACAACGTCGAGACGCTGATGGCGCTCCCTTGGATCTTCGAAAACGGCGCCGAGGCCTACGCCGCCATGGGCACCCCCAAGTCGACGGGCACCAAGGTCTTTTCCGTGTCCGGCGACGTGAAGCGTCCCGGCGTCTACGAAGTTCCGCTGGGCACTCCGCTCATGGAGCTGCTCGAGTCCGACAAATATTGCCAGGGCGTGGTCGGCAAGCTCAAGGGCGTGATCCCGGGCGGCTCCTCTTCGCCGGTCCTCACCGTCGAGGAAGCCGCCAAGGCGACCATGGACTACGAGGCGCTTGCCGCACTCAAGACCATGCTTGGCTCCGGCGCCGTGGTGGTCTTCAACGAGACCCGCAGCGTGGTGGGCATGCTCGCTTCGCTCACGCGCTTCTACGCCCACGAGTCCTGCGGACAATGCACGCCCTGCCGCGAAGGCACGGGATACGCCGACCGCATCCTGAAGACCGTGGTTGCGGGCAAGGGGCGCGACGGCGACCTAGAAAACATGCTGTCGCTGGCCGACAACTTCAGCTACACGACCATCTGCCCGTTGGCGAGTGCCGACGCCGGGCCGATCCAAAACTTCATCGGGAAGTACCGCGCGGAATTCGACGCCGTGGTCGCCCGGAACCCGGAGCACGCCGATGAGCGCGTGACTCCCGCCTTCCGCCCGGGAGCGTTCTGGTAATGAGCAACTTCTACCACATGCCGGTGCTGCCCAAGCCCGACGCCAAGAAGGTCACGATCAACGTCGACGGCGCCGACGTCGAGGTCCCCGAGGGCACCAACCTCGTCGAGGCCTTGAAGACGATCGGCATCGATACGCCCCACTTCTGCTACCACCAGGACCTGCCGGTTTCCGGCAACTGCCGCCAGTGCATGGTGGAGACCGACGGTCCTCGCGGCATGGGACTGGCCATCGCCTGCTACACGCCGGTGCGCGCGGGCATGAAGGTGGCCACCGACCGTTCCTCCGACAAGGTCAAGCAGGCGCGCCAAGCGGTGATGGAATTCCAGTTGGCGAACCATCCGCTGGACTGCCCGATCTGCGACAAGGCCGGCGAGTGCAGCCTGCAGGACAACTACATGGCCGCGGGCCGCCACGAATCGCGCATGCGCGAGGACATCGGCAAGCTGTACAAGGGTTCGCCCGAGTTCCGCCACGAGGACGCCAAGGGCCAGGAGCGCGGCGGCAAGCACGTCGACCTGGGACCCACCGTGATCCTCGACCAGGAGCGTTGCATCCTGTGCGACCGCTGCGTGCGCTTCATGCGCAGCGTGGCCGGCGAGGAGCAGCTCTACATCAACCAGCGCGGCGACCACGCGTTCCTCTCCACCTTCCCGGGGATGGAACTCAAGCACGACTACGATCTCAACGTCACCGACATCTGTCCGGTGGGCGCCCTCACCGGCAAGCACTTCCGCTTCCGCCAGCGTGTCTGGAACCTTTCGAAGACCGAGACGATCGATCCCTTCGACAGCCTCGGCGCGAACATCACCGTGGAGCACAACGACGGACAGGCCTGGCGCATCATGCCCAGGCGCAATCCCGAAGTCAACAAGTCCTGGATCTCCAACCGCACCCGGCTGGAGTACCAGAAATTGTCCAAGGATCGCCTGACCGCCGGATCTTTCCAAAAGGCCGAAGTGCCGCTCGCGCAGGCCGTCGCCCGCGCGGGCGAACTCGTCCGCGGCGCCCGCAAGGTCGCCGTGGTCGCTTCCGGGACGCTTACCCTGGAAGACAACGCCGCGTTGCAGGCCCTGGTGGCCGGGTTGGACAAGAAGGCGGAGCTCTTCTCCGGTTCCTGGGCCAAGGTCGGTTCGCCCGACGGCATCGCGCAGTCGGGGGATCCGGTCGGAAACCGTCTGGGCCTCAAGCTTTTGGGCATTTCCGAGAATCTCGACGAGCTCGTCGCCAGGGCGAAGGAATTCGACGTCCTGCTGGTTGCCGGCCACGACCTGTGGGCCCTTGACGCGCAGAAGGCCAAGGCTCTGGAAGCCATTCCCGAGCGGATCGTCCTTTCTCCCTGGCACGATGCGACCACCGCGAAGGCGACGCTTTCCGTCGGCGTGCGCGCATGGGCGGAAGTCCGCGGAACGATGGTCAACTGCCAGGGACGCATCCAGATGCTGAACGCGGCGCCGATCCTGCCGAGCCCCGATCTTGAGCCCGTCTGGCAGGTGGTTTCCTCCATCGGCAAGCTGGGCTGGACCAGCGAGCTGGACGCCTACAAGGCCGCCCAGGCCGGAATTCCCGCCCTCGCGGGCATCAACTACCGCGGCATCGGTTCACAAGGCCGCCTCCTGGAAGGAGTCGTGGCGTGATCGAGTTCGATCTCCCGTTCATCCTGCAGTGCGCCAAGTTTCTGCTGGCGTTCGTGCCCTTGTGCTTCATCCCGATCCTGATCTGGGGCGAACGCCGCGGCGCTTCGCTGATCCAGGATCGCCTGGGACCCAACCGCGCCAACATTCCGCTGCTCGGAGGTTTGCGCCTGTTCGGTCTGGTCCAGAACGCGCCCGACGGGATCAAGCTCTTCACGAAGGAAAGCTTCATCCCCAAGCACGCGCACAAGTTCTGGTACATCGTGGCTCCCATGATTCCGCTGTGCATCGCGTTCCTCACCCCATCGGTGATCCCGTGGTTCGCGCCCATGGCCGTGGAAGGCGCCAAGGGTATCGCCAACGTGTCCGGACAGATCCTGGACGCCGATGCCGGAGTGTTGGTCCTGTTCGCGTTGTCGGGGCTTTCCGTGTACGGCGTCGTGCTGGGCGCCTGGGCGTCCAACTCCAAGTACGCCCTGATGGGCGGCATGCGCGCCAGCGCCATGATGATCTCCTACGAAGTCAGCATGGGGCTTTCCGTCGCGGGTATCTTCCTGATCGTCGGGTCGTTCTCGCTCACCAACATCGTCGAGTGGCAGGCCGCCCACGTGTGGGGCATCGTCGCGCAGCCCCTCGGGTTCGTGATGTTCCTGACCTCGCTGTTCGCCGAAACGGGGCGCGCGCCCTTCGACGTCGCCGAAGGCGACTCCGAAATCGTGGCGGGCTACTTCCTGGAATACTCGGCCATCCGCTTTGGGCTCTACTACATGGGTGAATATGCCCATATCGCCATCGCCTCCGCGCTGGTTTCCACCGTTTTCCTGGGCGGTTACCACATGCCTTGGCTCGGGACGGAAGTCATCCGCGCCAATCTGGGGCTGGTGGGCGGGGGACTGCTCGCCGCGATCGCTCTGCTCTGCATCTGGATCGCCTACGCCTCCAACCGCTGGTCCAACATCTACGCCAAGATGAACGCCACCGATGCGGCCCAGCGCAAGCTGGAATACCGCGTCATGACCGGCTTGTTCTCCGGTCTGGCCGTGCTGCTGCTTGTCGCCGGCTCCGCCCTGGCCCTGTTCGTGCATCCGCAGCAGGTGTCCGTGGGCGGGACCGAGATCTGGCCTCTGTGGGTGAATCTCGGCACGGCGGCCATCCAGCTCGGGATCGTCGTGGCCAAGACCCTGTTCATCTGCTGGGTCTTCATCTGGGTGCGCTGGACGCTTCCGCGATTCCGCTACGACCAGGTCATGGGCCTGGGCTGGAAGATCCTCCTGAACATCGCTCTCGTGAACCTGCTCGTCACCGCCGTGGTGGCCAAGCTGGTGAAAGGCTGACCATGGCTCGCATCGTTCCGCGGACCGAAATGACGCTGGTCGAGAAGGCTTACATCCCGGAAATCGCCAGGGGTCTGAAGGTGACCATGGGCCATTTCCTCAAGGGGTTCTTCAAGCCGGAATCGATTCCCGTCAAGCATTATCCCGAAGTCGAACCGTTCGTGCCCCGCGACTACCGGTCCCGGCACCGGCTCATGAAGCGCCCCGACGGCGAGCCCCGTTGCGTGGCCTGCTTCATGTGCGCCACGGCCTGTCCGGCCAACTGCATGACCATCGAGGCGACCTCGTCGGACGACGACCGCATCGAGAAGAAGCCTTCCAAGTTCGAGATTGACCAGCTGGTGTGCGTCTTCTGCGGTTTGTGCGTGGAAGCCTGCCCGGTGGACGCGATCCGCATGGACACGAAGAAGATGGCCTTCGCCGCCGACAAGCGCGAGACCTTCAAGGTGGGCCTCGAGGATCTGATGGATTGGGACCCCAAGGATTATCCGGAATCCGACATCCAGAGCCAGAAGGCGCCGGGCGGGACGCTCAACGCCCAGGCCCGCAAAGAATGGGGTTTGCAATGATCGCCCAGGTGTATTTCTGGATCTTCGCCGCGATCGCCGCGGCGTGCGCTCTGGGTGTCATGCTCTCTCGGCATCCCATCAACGGCGCAATGAGCCTGATCGGGACCATGGTCTCGCTGGCGGGCATCTTCAGCCTGATCGCCTCGCCGTTCATGGCGACCCTGCAGGTGCTGGTCTACGCCGGTGCGGTCATGATGCTCGTGGTGTTCGTGATCATGGTGCTCAACTGCGCCAAGGACCACTCCACGCCGCTGTTCGACGGGGCCGGGTTGTTCGGCGTACTGCCGGCGGCGGCTCTGGGCGCCCTGCTGGTGCGCGTGTTCGTGGGGCTCGACAAGCAGGCCACGGTGGCCATGAACCCGCAGGCACCGCGCGGCGACGTCGATGCGATCTCCAAGACCTTGTTCGGAGCCGGACAGCACACCGGTGGCTGGGCCTTGCTGTTCCTGGCGGTGGGGATCCTGCTGTTGACAGCCATTGTCGGCGCGGTCCTCCTGGCCAAGCGGCATCTCGATTCGCCCTCCGAACCCGCCACCATCGAGGGAGGACACTGATCGTGGACACCATCCCCCTGATCCATCTCCAGCTGCTGTCGGCGTTCCTGTTCGTCGCGGGGCTCGCCACGGTGCTCCTGCGGCGCAACCTGTTCTTCGTGCTCATGGGCGTGGAACTCATGCTCAACGCCGCGAACCTCTCGTTCCTGGCCTGGTCCCGGGTGCAGTCGGGTGCCAGCACCATGGAAGGCCAAGTGTCCCCCTTGTTCTCCATCGCCATCGCCGCGGCCGAAGCCTGCGTGGGTCTGGCGATGCTCCTGGCCGTGTTCCGCTCCCGCGAGAGCCTGGACACCGACGCCTACTCCCGGATGAAGGAGTGATCGAAGTGGAACGTTTTCTTTGGCTCGTACCGGCGCTGCCGGCATTGGGATTCATCATCAACGGCGTCCTTTCTCTGGCGGGTTCCCGCACAGCGAACGGTCCGTCGCGAGGGCTGTCGGGCTTCTTCGCGGTCCTGTTCCCGCTGGTGTCGTTCATCCTGGTGGTCAAGCTCCACCTGGATCTGCAGGCCGCGCAGGAATCCGTCCGCTCCATCAACCAGAACCTGGGGCTGAACCTCGCGGTTCCGACCTCGATCACGCAGGAACTCTGGAGCTGGATCGCCACCGGCGACATCAATCTGTCGTTCGGATTCGCGTTCGACGGGCTGACCTCGGTGATGCTCCTGTTCATCACCGGGATCGGTGCGCTCATCCACCTGTATTCGATCGGCTACATGGCCCACGATCGCGGGTTCGCCCGGTTCATGGCCTACATGAACCTGTTCCTGGCAAGCATGATCGTGCTGGTCCTGGGCAACGGCCCCGTCGTGACGTTCCTGGGGTGGGAAGGCGTGGGGCTTTGTTCCTACCTCCTGATCGGATTCTGGCACCACGACAACGCCAACGGCGACGCGGCGCGCAAGGCGTTCCTTGTCAACCGCGTGGGCGACCTTGGATTCCTGTTGGGATTGTTCCTGCTCTGGCAGATCGTGGGCGCTTCCACCCCGCTGACCTACGAGGCCATTTCGGCCTGGTTCCGCGATCCGGCCAACGCCACCACCCTCGCGACCGGCGGCGTGGCGGCGATGCTCACGCTCGCCACCTTGCTGTTGTTCCTGGGCTGCACCGGCAAGAGCGCCCAGATTCCGTTGGTGACATGGCTTCCCGACGCCATGGCCGGTCCCACACCCGTGTCGGCGCTCATCCACGCGGCGACCATGGTGACTTCCGGCGTGTTCCTGTTGGCGCGCATGTCCGACGTGTTCGCGCACGCTCCCATCACCATGCAGGTGATCGCATGGGTCGGCGCCGCGACCGCGGCCTGGGCTGCCATCACCGGCCTGTTCCAGAACGACATCAAGAAGATCCTGGCCTATTCCACCGTTTCGCAGTTGGGGTTCATGTTCCTGGCGGCCGGTGTGGGCGCGTTCGACTCGGGACTGTTCCACGTGTTCACCCACGCCTTCTTCAAGGCGGTCCTGTTCCTTGGCGCCGGCGCGGTCATCCACGCGCTGGGCGGCGAGCAGGACGTGCGCAAGATGGGCGGATTGGTCAAAAAGCTTCCGCTCACGTTCGCCGCGATGTTCGCCGGCTGGTACGCGATCACGGGCTTGCCGCTGGGTGCCGGATTCTGGTCCAAGGACCTGATCCTGGAAAAGGTCCTCGCGCAGGGCGGGCCGGTGCTGTACGGCATCGCCTTGGCCACGGCCGTGGTCACCGCGGTCTACATGACGCGCCTCATGATCCTGACCTTCTGGTCGCCCTCGAGGGTGGACCACGAGGTCGAACACCACATCCACGAAGCACCGCTGTCCATGCAGGTGCCGTTGTGGATCCTGGGAATCGGATCGCTGTTCGCCGGGTTCGTCTGGGCGGGCATGATGCCCGGCTGGGATTGGTTCCCGCGCCAGTTCGCCTACGTGGTCCAGCCGGCCCAGGATCTCCTGGTCCACGGCGAGCACCACGGGCCGAGCGTCCTGCTCCTGGCGGGCGTGGGCGTGGGTGCCGCGATCGCGGGCATCCTCCTTGCCTTCGGGCTGTTCAAGGCGGGCAGGTTCGGCGAACACGGCACCGGCGAACTGTCGGGAGCCGCCCGCGCCTGGACCCTGCTGTGGGACCATGTCCACACCGTGTTCGGCATCGTGCCCACGCGCATCGTCTCGTGGATCCTTGACAAGATCTGCCAGCCCCTGCTCAACGGGATCGTGCGCCTGCTGGCCTATCTGGTCGAACTCGTCGGGCTGGTGGTCCAGTGGCTCCAGCGCTCCCGGCTCCGCGTCAACCTGGCGATGTCCGTCTTCGGGCTGGTCGCCGTCCTGATCATCCTCGCGAGGGACCTCCTGTGAACCTCCATCTGGTCCTGGCCGCACCGTTCGTCGCGGCCATCCTCGGATTCTTCCTTTCCGGGACCGACGCGAAGTCGGCCCAGCGCACCTCGCTGGTGCTGGCGTTGATCATCGCCGGGATCTCCTTCCCGCTGATCGGCGCCGGAATGATCGCCACCAAGGCGGTCACCTGGTTCTCGGTGCCGGTGGTGGGCACGGAAATCAAATGGTTGCTGACTTCCGACGGGGTTTCCGCCTGGCTCGTCGCCCTGCTCGCCGCGTTGGTCCCGGCCACGCTGCTGGCCGCGCCGCGGATCGTGGGCGATCGCATGCGCGAATTCGCGACCCTGGTGTTCCTGATGCAGGGGTGCATGACCGGCGCGTTCCTTTCCGGCGATCTGCTCATGTTCTTCGGATTCTTCGAAGCCATGTTGATTCCCTCCACGGTGCTGATCGCCCTGTTCGGCGGACGCGACCGCCGCCGCGCGGCGATGACGTTCCTGCTGTTCTCGTTGGCGGGTTCGGCACCCATGTTCTTTTCCATCTGGTGGATCGGTCTCAGCTGCCAGACCACCGAGCTTTCCGTGGTGGCCACGCGTCTGACCTCGCAGCTGGATCCCGTCTTCCGGCCTTGGCTGTTCGGAGCGATCGCGCTCGCGTTCCTGGTCAAGCTCCCGGTGGTACCGTTCCACCTCTGGCAGGCCGACGCCTACTCCGAAGGCCCGGCTCCGGCATCGGCGCTGTTGACCGGCGTGATGGCCAAGGTGGGACTGTTCGGCGTGGCTCGCATCCTGATCCCGCTGTTCCCCGTCGAGGCGGCCCGGTTCGCTGGCGTCTTCGTGGCGATCGGTCTGGTGACGGTCCTTGTCGGCGCCTTGCTCGCCTTGCAGCAATCGGAAATCAGGCGCGTCCTGGCGTTCTCGTCGCTTTCGCACCTGGGCCTGGGGCTGGCCGCGCTGTTCACCTTCCGCCCCGAAGCGATCTCCGGCGTCCTTCTGCTGATGGTCGCGCACGGGCTTTCGGCGGCGGCGTTGTTCTTCCTGGCGGGCATCGCCGAAACCTGGACCAAATCCTCCCATGTGGACGATTTCGGGGCGCTTGCCTCGCGATCGCCGCTGTTCGCCGTGCTGTTCTCCCTGGCCGCGTTGGCGTCCATCGGATTGCCCGGAACGGCCGGGTTCGTCGCCGAGCTTCTGCTGCTGGTCTCGGTGTTCAAGGTCTACGGAATCTGGGTGGCCTTCGCCGCCGGGATCACGCTGATCCTGTCGGCCGCCTACACCCTGCGGCTGGTGCAGCGCATGCTCTTCGGGGCTCCCGCGCTCCCGTCCACGGAACGTCAGGACCTGTCCGTCTCGGAGGCGCTCGGCGTCGCGCCCATCCTGGTCGCCCTGGTCCTCTTCGGTTTCTATCCGAGTCCTGTCCTGAAGGCGGCCCGCGCCGATCTTCTCACCCGCTTGCCGGTCGCCTCCGCGGTCGCCACGGAGGATGCAGCCCATGTTGCCGGCCGTTAACCTTCTGCCCTTGATGGGCCCGGTCCTGGTTCTCGTCCTGGGGGCGCTCGCCACCCTCGTCGCCGAACCGTTCCTTTCCAAGGAAGACAAGCACAGGTTCCTGCCCTGGATCGGCACGGCATCCGTCGCGATTTCCGCCTGGGTCCTGCGCTACACGCCCCAAGGCCACCTGCACGGCGTGTTCGCGATGGACGCGGTCCGGGCCGGACTGGTCCTGGTCCTCCTGTTCGTGCTGTTCCTGGGGCTGGCCGCCTTGCAGCGGAATCTGTCGTCCGACCGGTTCGAAGGCGGCGAGCCCTACGTTCTGGTTCAGCTCGCCACCGTGGGCGCGGTCCTGATGGTCATGGCCAGCCAGTCCATCGCCTTGTTCGTGGGCATGGAGATCCTCAGCCTGGCCATCTACCCGATGGTGGGATTGCGTCGCAAATCCCCCGACAGCGCCGAAGCGGTCCTCAAGTACTTCGCGATGGGCGCGGTCTTCTCCGCGGTCTACCTGTATGGGGCGTCGCTCTGCTACGGCGCCACGGGAACGGTGATGTTCGGCGGAATCGTCGCCGAGGGGCGCCTGGGAGTCTTCAATCTCGGGTTTCTGCTGATGGCGGTCGGCTTGCTGTTCAAGATCGGCATGGCTCCGTTCCATTTCTGGAGCCCCGACGCCTACAACGGCGCTCCCTCGGGAGTCACCGCGTTCATGGCGGGTGCCGTGAAGGTCGCCGCCATCGCCGCTCTGGGCACCCTCTGGCTGAACTACCTGGTTTCGCGCGCCGGATTCCCCCTCCAGTCTCCGATGTCGCTCAAGATCACCATTCCCCCGATGCTGTTCTACCAGATGACGCCGGAGTCGTTCGAGGCCCTCAAGAGGGTCGCCCTGGTCGTCTTCGGGGGCTTGGGCCTGCTTTCCATCGCCATCGGGTCGCTTTCGGTCCTTGGGCAGACATCCGTCCGCCGCCTGTTGGCGTATTCCGGTGTCGCCAACGCGGGTTTCATGGGATTGGGCTTCATGCTTCCCAGCTTGGCGCGCGGCTATGTGGATCTATCCGTGACCTGGTACTACCTGGCCGGTTACGCCTTGGCGACCTCCGGCGCCTTGGCTTGCCTGGCCGCCTTGTCCGGCCCCGAAGACGCCGGCGACCATGTGTCGGCGCTTTCCGGTGCGGCGCGGCGCAATCCCTTGGTGGGAGCCGTACTCACCTTGTTCCTGGCCTCGCTGGCGGGGCTTCCTCCGATGGCCGGATTCGTGGCGAAGTTCGAACTGTTCCACGGCATGCTGCTCAACGTCTTTTCGGGGATGGTTCCCGGCGTGTCGCCGCAGCTGTTGCTCCTGGTGCCGGGCGTCGCGTTGCTGTTCGCCTTCGTGAGCGCCGCCGCCTACTTCAAGATCGTGATCGCGGTCTGGTCGCAACCTGGACCGGCTTCGCGCGAGGCCGAACCGGCACCCGTGCTGCTGGGCTGGACGGTTTCCGTGGCCGCCTTGGCGCTGGTCGCCCTTGGCGCGTTCCCCAAGGAACTGTTCGGAGGCTAGAACCACCCGGGCCGGAATCCACGGCTCGAGCCAACATTCGTCCCCGACCGGGGGACCACGGCGGAAGGCGCGAGCTTTCCGCTTTCGTTTTTGGCCTTCAGGAGCGTCAGAGCTTCTGGCGGTGGTCGGGATAGATCGCCGTGGCGTTGCCGTCGGGAGTCAGCTCCAGGGCGGCGAGCCTGGCGCCATAGGCGCGTCCGATCCCCACGTCGATGCAGAACAGGCGGCCTCCGGCCAACGACAGGACCTGTCCGGGCGATCGCGCGTCGATGAGGAAGGTGGGGGTGTGTCCGACCACCATGCGGTCGATCTCCCAGTTCCCCAGGGTTTCTTCCAGCTCGGCCTTCAGGACTTCCTGCGACTTGCGCATCGCGATCCGGTACCAGTGCGGCCCGTCTTCGGCGAGGGCGGGGGATCGGGCGTCGAGCTCGAAATACGGCTGGTAGCGCATCATCTTGCGCTGGATCCGCGAGTTGAGTTCTTCCGGTTTCCAGACCGAATACCGGGGGTGCAGACCGCCGTGCACGAACAGGGTCTTTCCCGCGATGAACAGGGTGGGGCGTTTGACGAGCCAGCGCCCGACCATGCCCGTGGGGGCCATGGCGCGGCGGAATTCCAGCCAACCCAGCGGTTCTTCCTGCATGCGTGCCATGTCGAACATCGCCGATGTCCGCTGGGCGTCGCCGCCGCTGGGCGAAGGCAACGCGATCAAGGTGGAGCGCAAGGCACCCTGGTCCAGTTCGGAAGGAGGGGCGAAATCCCGGTATTCCTCCACCGTGGTGTAGGAATGGATATGGTGCATGGACATCGCTTCGTGGTTGCCCAGCAGGAATTCCACGCGTCCGCCGGCATTGCCGGCCTCGCGCATCAGACGTCGCAGCCAGAGGTAGATCCGCTTGGGGTAGCCTCCGCGCCCCACGACGTCGCCGGTCATGACCAGCGTGGTGTTCCCGCCCACCCACGATCCTTTGTGGTCGATCAGGTCGGCGAATCGCAGGATCTGGACCCAACCTTCGAAATTGCCGTGGATGTCCCCGACCGCCACGACCCGTCCCGGGGGCTGCATCCGGCAGGTCGATTCGGATCCGCCAGGAGCGGAGGCGACGTCGGAGTTGATT
>Ga0116187_1001721_pt1 | contig 22600 bp, 19 predicted proteins | sample AD_JPNNA6_MetaG_FD_89755 | JGI IMG/M metagenome (GOLD analysis project Ga0116187, IMG submission 89755) | Active sludge microbial communities of municipal wastewater-treating anaerobic digesters from Japan - AD_JPNNA6_MetaG | ecosystem: Engineered > Bioreactor > Anaerobic > Digestate | place... | reverse complement strand
GAAACGTGTCCGTCAGGGATTATTGGGTTGTGAAATTGCGTAATCTGAATGTTTTTTGGGTTAGCCGGGTATTCGTAATGCTTTCTATCCCAAGATATCACTTCATTGCTAAATGACGAATCCACAGCTTTTCCAAAGTAAATCGCTTTTGTAATTGCCTCTTTGTTTATGGCAGGCAAAACGCCCATTTGTCCCGTACAAACAGAACATATATTTTGGTTAGGTGTTTCTATTTCTTGATTTGGACAAGAACAAAACAACTTGGTTTTGGTATTCAATCGAACGTGTGTTTCCAGTCCAATTACCAATTCTAAATCGTGGGCTTTTATCGCCGCAGTTAATTGCTCCAATTCCATTATATTGTATCTTTTAAGAAGTTTGCAAATTGCAACACTAATTCATCATTATTTTTTGCTGCCGTAATTTGCAGTCCTGTACTCGTTCCTTGTGGCACAGTCAATGTTGGCAATTGACCCAAGCTAAAACCAACCGTGTAGGCATCGGACAAATACATAGCCAACGGATCTTTTAAACTGTCTCCGATTTTAGGAGGCGTACTTGGTGTAACTGGCGATAAAACGATATTTACTTCTTCAAAATCTTTGCTGAAATTTTGAGAAATCTGGTCTCTCAAAGCCAATCCTTTTAAATAAATTCCTTCTGAAAAACCTTGAGACAACACTTGATTTCCACCTACAATTCTGCGTTTAGTTTCTTCCGAAAAATTTTCAGAACGGGTAACGGCATAAGTATCAATTAAATTTTCGCCTTCAATACGGTTACCATAATTTGTTCCGTCCAAACGAGATAAATTAGAAGCCGTTTCAGCCATTGCCAATGTATAATAAGTAGAAACCAAAATATCAGATTTGAAAAAATCTAATTCTTTTACTTCAATTCCTTTGGCTTTTATCTTTTCGATACTTGCCAAGAAATCAGCTTTTATTTGAGGATCGATAGCATCGCTTTCGATAAAGTTTTTGAAATACCCAATTGTTTCAACTGTTGAAGTTGCAATCGCCTCTTCACTGATTTCAGTTGAAGTGACTGAAGTTTGATCTTTTGGATCTTTCCCACTCATTACATTCAGCACAATTCTAATATCTTCAATTGATTTCGCCAATGGACCAACGCAATCCGTAGAAGATGCATACGCCATCAATCCGTATCTTGAAATTCTTCCGTAAGTTGGTTTGAAACCGTAAATATGATTATACCCTGCAGGCTGACGAATAGAACCTCCTGTATCTCCACCAATAGAAAAAACAGTATAATCTTTGGCAACATTAACCGCAGAACCACCGCTTGAACCTCCTGCCACTAATTCTGGATTAATTGCATTTTTCACCGCTCCAAAAATGGTGTTTTCACTTGAAGATCCGTGACCAAAACTATCACAATTTTCTTTTACCAACGGAATTGCTCCGGCATCCAATAATTTTTGAATGGCAGTAGCTGTGTAAGGTGATTTATAATTTTTCAACAAATCAGAACTTGCTGTAGTGTAAGTTCCTTGCACCATATAAACATCCTTGATTCCAAAGGGAATACCTTCCAGAAGACCGATTGGTTCTCCGTTTGCAATTTTAGCATCTACTTTTGAAGCCAATTCTAAAGCCAAAGTATCTAAAACAGAATTTACAGAATTGTAGGTATTTTGTTTAAGTAAGTCTAATTTTTCCTGTACAAGAGCCGTACAACTTATTTGTTTTGACACCAATTGCTGGTGTATCTTTTTTATTTGAGATTCCATTTTATCCTTCTATAACTTTAGCAACCACTAAAAAACCATTTTTCTTGTTCGGGAAATTTTCCAAAATTAATTGTTTCTCCATAGTCGAACTTTCTACTACAACATCTTCTCTTAAATCACTTACTGACACGCAATTATAATTGACATTATTAGAAGGATTATTATTTGATGATGCATTTTTGATTACATCAAATAACTTGTTCACGCTTTCGGATGGCTGTGCTCCTTTAATACTCGACAATATGTCGACTGTCATTATTTTGCTCATAATTGTATTTGGTTTTAAAGTCAAACTTTTAAGGTGGCGAAATTACGAAAGTTTTATTAGAGAATGATGTTTTATTTTAATGATTTCGGTAGTTTTTTGTGAAAGAAGATATTAATTTAACATTATGTTAGATTTAAATTCTTTGGACGAAAACTATTAAAAATATATAAATAGACTAACAAAAACACAAACTATCAAATTTTAAAATTATTAAAAAAAAACAATCCAAACACAACCATTATTTCATTAAAAATGAATAAATTAGCACCACGATATAAACTTACAAAATAATACACAAATGAAAAATACTTTATATTTTTTGCTAATAATAACTTTCTTTTCGATGACTTTTATGTCTTGTGAGAATGGAGATGAAAATTATGAAACCTACAATATTGCAACTCCGGTCACTATGTCTTTGAGCGAGTTAAGAAGTTCTGTAAAAATATTACCTCCACAAAAAACCGCAAAATCTGGTAAAATATATGTTTACGATAATTTTATTTTTATAAATGACCAAGAAAATGGCATTCACATTATAGACAATACAATTCCAACGGCTCCAAAAAAAATATCCTTTCTTAAAATTCTTGGAAATACAGATATAGCGGTTAAAGATCAAATGCTTTTCGCCGATAGTTTTACAGATTTAGTCGTTTTTGATATTTCAGATATTAGAAATATAGTAGAGAAGAAGAGATTGAACAATGTTTTTCCACAACATATCATTTACCCAACTATTGACAATAATCTTCCACTTTTGTATGATTATCCAAATTATAATGCAGACAAAATCATTGTAGGTTGGAGTATCAAAAAAGAAAAAAGAAAACCTCAAAACATAGATTATTTAAGCAGTTCAGGTGGAATTATGTTCAATGCAGCAAGTTCTGAATCAACTACAGGACAAGGCGGTTCATTGGCTCGTTTTATGATTGTTGAAGATTATTTGTATGCTGTGGATAATCAGAAAATCAATATTTTCAACATTCAAAATTTGTCTGTTCCAACAAAAGTAAAAGAGCAAAATGTGGGTTGGGGAATTGAAACCATTTTTAACAAAAATGACTATTTGTACATAGGGAGCACCAACGGTATGTATATTTATGACATCAAATCGTTAGAAAATCCTGTTTTCGCATCAAGAATTGCCCATATCAATGCTTGCGATCCTGTAGTAGTTGACGAAAAATACGCCTACGTTACGTTGCGTTCAGGTAATTTTTGCGGAGGAACCAATAATGTCTTAGAAATTATTGACATCACTAATAAAGTGAATCCGGTAAAAACAGCATCGTTTGTTTTAGAAAATCCTTATGGTTTGGGAATAAAAGATCAAATGTTATTTATTTGTGATGGAAGTGCTGGACTAAAAGTGTTCAACAAAACCGATGTCTTTAATTTGCAATTGACCAATCAATTTAAAAACATTAATCCGTTTGATGTCATTCCTTTGGATGACAAACTACTTTTGGTTGGTCAAAACACACTTTTTCAATACAAATACAAACAAAACGACATTGAACTCATAAGCACTTTTATGTTGGAATAAAAATCATTCCACACTCTCAATCAAATACTTCGTTCCATTAATTTCAAAAGTGAATCCTGTTGTATTGCCCATTAGATGAGACCCTAACGGTGATTGTGGAGAAAGCGCAATTACATTCACTCCATCAACAGCAATTTTTGGAAGTGCGGCACTTAAATAAAGATAAATTCCATTGGCTTTGACCAAACTGCCAACAATTATCGTTCTAGCAATGGTTTCTGAATCGATTTTGTCTAAAACGGCTTTTTGAGCCAAGACTTCTTTCAATTTATGATTGAGTTTTTCTTGCTCGATGTGCATCATCGACAATGCCGTTTCGTGTTTGTCGCCTGCTGAACCTTTGGCATCGTTTTTTGAATCTTCGGTCAAAGCCGAAATCATATCACGGAAAGCATCTTCACGGTCTTGAACAAGTTGCTGGTAATATTGGTGTATTTTTTGTTTGAAAGTCATAATATTGGAACGCGGATGAAACGGATTTCCGCAGATTTTTATTTTTTAGAATCTTCATTAACCCATTTTTTTAATTTCTCGTTTAAAGTTTTAAAACCAAATGTCTCTAGTATCATACCTATTGGCATTCCAATAATTGACCCCGTAAAATCTCTTGGATTCCTCTTATAATCTTAGTAATAACCAAAATAAATAAAAACAAAGACAAATAAGATAAAGACAGTAATAACCAGAAGCTTTATCATAATCTAAAAATCAAATTTATAATTCGCTCCCAAAACTACTTGAAATCCTTGAACTGGATAATTCATCCATTTTTGATAGTTTTGATTGACAATATTATTGGCCTTTAAAAAAGCAGTTAATCTTTCATTGTATTTAAAACCTAGGTGTGCATTTAGATCAAAATAGCTATCCAAAGTTACCGGACTTGGTGTTGTAACATACACGATATCTGTATTTAATTTTTGGTCTTTTCGTTCGCCAACAAAAAACACATTCGCTCCAGCGTACCATTGTTCGGTTATGTTGAAATCAACTTTTGCATTTAGTTTTATGGATGGCAAATTCCAAGCTTCTTGCTGAATATCTGTGGTATAACTACTAAAAGTTCCGTCAATACCAAAAGCAAGGTCTTCAGAAATATCGGCTTTCAATTCACCATAAAAACTAATGGTTTTCATATCATCATAAACCACTTTCATAGAATTTCCGAGAGCATAATTTTCATTCGTACTTGTTTCTGTATAATCATTGCTTTTGAACAAAACTTTATCTCTTTCGTTCACATATGAAGCTTTAAGATTGTAGCTCACCGTATTGGTCAACTTTCCCTTCAAACCCGCATAAACATCATATTGTTTGTCGGTTGGAGCAATATTTAAGGTTGGAGACAAATAAGGATTCATAGCTACAAAATCGGTATAAGTATTTTGCTCCAAATTTCCTTCGGCTCCAGCATAGAAAATCATCAAATCACCAACTACTTTATAGGAAGCATTAATTTGCGGATAGACTAAAAATTTATTGTCATTATTTTCTATATCGGCACTATAAAAAACTCCAACGCCCAAATTAAACGTCCAATCGTCTTGCTGCATAGCGAAACTTGGCGCGACTCCGAAATTGGTAAAACCATATTTTATTGAGTTGGCGTTAGAATAATTTTTTTCGAAATTTCCTCCAACATAATCAACAATTATATTGGTTTTTATGGTAGTTTCGTTGATATCAAATTGCAAAGAAGGTTTTACATAAAATCTATTTTCAGAAGAACCAAAATTATCCGAAAAATGATTGAATTTGGCGCTCGCTTCTTTAAAAACACCTTCATTTATATCAATTCTACTTCCTAAATACAGATTGTTATAACTGTGTTGCGGATTAATTCCATTGATTAAATCATTTCTATCTACTGGCGATAATAAACTGCCAAAATCTGTTGGCAATCCATACCAGTTGTAAACTTGATTTTTATAACCCAAATCTACATTCCACGACAAATCTTTTTCGCGAACTCCATAAGTCAAATCAATGGCAGTATCATAAAACGCATCTTCCAATTCGACGCCTTTAATTCCGCCTTGCGAGGACAAATGACGAAACATTCCACCCACATAGTCATTATTTCCTAATTCTTGATTCACAAATAATTCCGCATTCAAAGTAGCATAATTTCCTATTCCAAAAGTGGCGTAATTATTAAACAAATGAGCTTGCTTTTCTTTTTCGACTCCTTCTGCTTTTCCTTTAGATGGCGTAAAAGTAGATGCGACAGGAAAAGAAAAAATCGAATATTTGATGGCCTCTTTTTTGGAATTATCTGCATCGTCAAGAACAGGATTTTCGCTTACTTTAAAGGCATCCGAAATGGTTGGCGTATAAGGCTTAACAACATTTACGACTTCTGTTCCGATGTTTTCTTCCTTTTTTTGGGCGAAAGAAAATTGAAAAGTTAGTAATAAAGCAAAGGCAATTATATTTTTGAAATTGATTTTCATATTTTGATATTTGGAACGCAGATAAACGCAAATTTGCTAAAGCAAAGACTCGGATTTCAACGGATATTATATTTAATTAGTTATCGACGAATTCGTTTTGGATTCTTCACTTTTGATGGCATCCAATTCTTTTTGAGCTTCTGAAACTACATCAGGGAAATCTGTGAAGTTTTTTATCACACTTTCCAAAATATAAGTCGCCTGAAAGCTGTCTTTCAATCCATAAAAATTCTTCGCCATCAAGATTAATCCTTTGGCTCCATAATATTTATAACTCGAATAATTCTTGGCTAATTTTTGAACTACTTCATTCGATGCTTCAAATTTTTGATCTTTATTTTTGAAATAGGCATCGTAATACAAGGCTTCGGCAGCCAATTCTCCTTTGGCTATGGTTTGCAATTTGGCGTAAGCAGAACGAGCTTTCACTTCATCTCCCGTTTGGATGGCGGCGCGGGCAATGATAATTTGTGCATCGCTTTTTACATTGTCATCCATTTTCGGATTGGCTAAAACTTTTTCGGCATAAATAACCGAATTGGAATAATCCTTATTTTCATAATAGGATTTCATCAAATTAGATTGAGCAAAAATTTTGTTTTGCGGAAAATCGGCTTCGTTTTCCAAACGAGTTAATACTGGAATAGCTTTTGATTTATCATCATTTTTCAAGAAAATCTGCGCTAATCTTGCCAATGATTGTTCAGTAAATTCATTTCGAGGTTGTGCAATAACATATTCATAATTTGGAATCGACTTCGTTTCTTGTCCGTCAGAAAAATAAGATTGTGCCAAATAAAAATTAGCTTTCAAAGAGTGAATTCCGTTTGGAAATTTACCCACATAACCGCTAAATCCTGAAATGGCTTGCTTGGTGTTGTTTTGCAAATATTGTTTTTCTGCAGCTTCATAAGTATCATTATCCAATTCGGCATCGGTAACGGCTACAAAATCCAAAGTGCGAACCCAACTGGCATATTCATCTACTTTTCCGTTATCTACATAAATCAATCTAGCGGTCGAAACGGCTTCGAGTGCTTCGGGAGTTTTAGGGAAATCGGCTGCTACTTTCTTGAATTTCGTCAAGGCTTGCTCATCTTTATCAGAATTGTAATAAATTAATCCTTGACGCAAAATGGCTTTTGAAGTAAACGAACCGTTTTTGAATTCAGCATTTAATTTGTCATACGTTTTTATAGCCAAATCTGGTTTATTCTGCGCAACATAAGTGTTTGCGAGTTCAAAATAGGCATCATCACGATATTCTGATTTAGGATACAATTGCAAAAAAGTATTGAGTTCCTCTATTTTTTTATCATTTTTGGTAACAAATCCATAGCAAATTGCCTTTTGAAAATAGGCATAATCTGCATCGACACTTTTCGAATCGATTACCTTATTATAAGCTTCGAGAGCCGATGTATAGTTGGAAGTCACGAATCGACAATCAGCCAAACGCAAGTAGGAATCATTCAAGCGTGCCTTGTCTGCTTTTGATTGATTAATATAAGATTGAAAATAATTTCCAGCCTGATCGTATTCCTTTTGTTTAAAGTAAGAATAAGCCAAATTGTAATTACTGTTTTTGAATTCTGGAGTGGTTTCGGCTCCAGCCAAATTCATAAATTGCTTGTAACTCAATACCGCATTTTTAAAATCGTTCAAAACATATTCGGTTTCCCCTTTCCAAAAAGTAGCACGAGCAGTGAATTTGGTATCTTTTTGTATGTCTAACGATTTTTCGAATAAAGTGAGTGCTTCTTGATAGTTGGAATCGGTATAAAGTTCTAAACCTCTATAAAAAGTTACTTTTTGGTAAGCTAGTTTATTTTCTGGCGATTTATTCTTTTCTAATAAAATGAAGGCTTCTCTATAATTTCTAGAGGAAATATACGAATCTATCAACAATCTTTCTATCTCGGATTGATTGGCATTATTGGGATATTTTTTCATAAACGCTGTCAAAACATCGGGTGTGCTTTGGTAAGAATTTCCAATTTCATAGCTCAATTTGGCATAATTCAAACTGGCGTCTTCCTGAATTGCTTTATCAAAATCCATTTCGGAAGCATTCTTGAAAGCGTTCAAGGCTTGTTGCTTTTTATTCAATTCCAAATAACTTTCGCCCAAATGATAATAGGCGTTTTGAGCCACGAAATCTTTTCCACCAATAATTTTATTGAATTGTGAAATAGCATTTTCGTAATTCTTCTGCATATAATAGGCATAACCCAATTGATAGAAATCGGTATTGTTCCATTTTCCTTTTTTGCCTTTATACAATTCTAAATACGGAATCGATTGGTCGTATTTTTTCAAATTAAAATAGCTTTCGCCAATGATTTTGTTCAATTCCGATTGTTCGATGGCATTCGATTTTGGCATTGCTTTGATTCCTAAATCAATTGCTTTTTGGAAATTTCCTAATTTGAAATTCATATCGGCTTGATAATAGGACAATTTTTCTTTGTATTTTTCTTCGCCTGACACTTCGTCAAAATACTTGGTGGCTTGCTTGTAATCGTCTCCTTCATAAGCCATAAAACCTAGATAATACTTGGCTTGCGAACCGTATTCTTTTGAATTAGCCACTTTATTAAAATAAGTTGTGGCTTCTTTTTTGTTTTTAGAACTAAAAAAACTGTAGCCTTTTTGGAAATTATATTGATCTTGTTCGTTATAACTCAAATTATTTTCATCCACTTTTTCGAACCATTCCAGAGCTTGTGGATAACTTCCTTGATTGAAATAATAATGAGCCACTTCAATATAAGCTTGATTTTGTTTTCTACTTGTTGGATAATCGGTCACGAAACGCTCCATCAAAACATCTGCATCAGCTTGATTGGTACGAATGGCACAATTGGCAACATAATAAGAACAGTCCGATTTCAGTTCTTCATTGGCAGTAGCCGACTTTACTTTGTCAAAAATAAACTGTGCCGAAGCATATTGTTTGTCATTATATAACGCAAGTGCTTTGTCGAAATCTTTGGAATCGTGGGTATAAATAGCTGATTTTTGGGCTGAAAGAATTGAAAAACCTGTAAAAAAAAGTGCTATTATGAATCTATTTTTTTTTTGCATTGGATTTTTGTTAAGAAGTCAAATGTATTGCATTCTGTAGCCTATAACGAAAGGCTTTGGTGAATTATTATAAACATGTTTTTTAACAATTTAGAAAAAATTGATAATTGATAATTGATAATTGGTAATTGATTAATTACTTTTACCAAATAAAATAAATTGCACTATGTCACAACCTGTATTGTCTTTAAAAAATGTTACCATCGTTCAAGGAGGAAAAACCATTTTATCAAATATTAATCTTGAAGTAAATCAAGGTGAATTTATATACATCATTGGAAAAACAGGAACTGGAAAAAGTAGTTTTATGAAAGCACTTTATGCCGATTTACCATTGGCCGATGGAGAAGGAAGCATTATGGATTTTGATTTGGCCACTTTAAAAGAAGATGAGATTCCGTTTTTGAGAAGAAAAATAGGATTTGTTTTCCAAGATTTTCAATTATTGCCCGATCGCAATGTGAAAGACAATTTGCACTTTGTATTGAAAGCAACTGGTTGGACAGATGAAACCGAAATTGAAAACAAAATTAACGAGGTTTTAGAAAAAGTTGGAGTAAAAGAATATGTTGACAAAATGCCGCACCAACTCTCAGGTGGTGAGCAACAACGTGTTGCAATTGCAAGGGCTTTGCTTAATAATCCTGATATTATTTTAGCTGATGAACCTACTGGAAACCTTGATCCTCAAACTAGTGCAGAAGTCCTTGAAGTTTTGAAAAAAATTAATGCTGCTGGAAAAACAGTTATTATGGCCACTCATGATTATGCGTTGCTAATGAAATTTCCTTCGAAAACTTTGAAATGTGAAGATGCCCAAATTTTTGAGGTTGTTCAAAAAACGGTTTAATGCTTTCTATTCTCATTCCAACCTATAATTATAATGTAGTTCCTTTGGTTTTGGAGTTACAGAAGCAATGTTTGGAATGCGATATCAATTTTGAAATCCTTGTTTTTGATGACAATTCAAAGCTATGTCTTGACGAAAATGAGAAGATTAATAGTTTTGAAAATTGCCGTTTTGAAGTATTAGAAAAAAATATTGGCCGTAGCGCCATTAGAAATTTATTGGCAAAAAAAGCAAAATTCGAATCCCTACTTTTCCTTGATGCGGATACCATTCCAATTCAGAATCATTTTATAAAAAATTACATTTCTCAAGTAAATGAGGATGAAAAAATTATTTATGGAGGAATCGAATACCAAAAAGAAAAACCAAAAAAAAATCAGGTTTTGCGTTGGAAATATGGCAATTCGAGAGAAGCGCTACCGGTTAAAAAACGCCAAGAGAATCCCTACTTGTCTTTCTTAACCTTAAATTTTTTAATTCATAAAAACATTTTTTCAACCGTTTCTTTCAACGAAACTATTCCCAATTTAAGACACGAAGACACTTTGTTTTCGTATAATTTGAAACAAAAAAAAATTAAAATTACACATATTGAAAACCCGGTTTATCATTTAGGGTTAGATGATTTTGAAGATGCCATAAAGAAAGAAAATGAATCGATTTTGGGTTTGAAATATCTTATTGATCACGAATTATTGCCCACGGATTATGTCCGACTTTCAAAAATAGCTTCAAAAATTGAAAAACTAAACCTCAACTTTGCTTTTGCTTTTTTTTATAGAATAACCCAATCCATTTTTCTCAAAAATATAGCAAGCAACAATCCTTCTTTATTAATTTTTGATTTGTATCGATTGGTACATTTGTGTAATTTAAACTCTAAATAAATGGCTTTCTTCACTGTCATTATACCTCTTTACAACAAAGAAAATTTTATTGAAAGCACACTAAAAAGTGTTCTCAATCAAAGTTTCGGAGATTTTGAAGTGCTTATTATTAATGATGGATCGACTGACAAAAGCGAAGAAAAAGTATTGAATTTTAAAGACCCAAGAATACACTATTTTTACAAAGAAAACGGAGGCGTTTCGACAGCTAGAAATTTTGGTATAGAAAAAGCTTCATCCAATTATATCACTTTTATTGATGCTGATGATTATTGGTATCCTGATTTTCTTCAAGAAATATCTAAAAATATTTATCGTTTACCTGACCTTAAAGTATTTTCGGCAGCAATTGAAGTTGAAACTTCAAAAAAAGTTATTCGTTCAAGTTATTCAATAGTAAAAACTGGAGATTGTGAGATGGTAAATTATTTTGAGGCTAGCCTGAAAGAAACTGTCATTTGTACATCGTGTGCTGTTTTTCACAAAAGTGTTTTTGAAAAAGCTGGTGGCTTTGATATCCAATTAAAAAGCGGAGAAGACACTGATATGTGGATTAGAATTGGATTAATTTTCCCAATATTGTTTTCTTGGAAAGTTTTGGCACGTTATGTTTATGATGAAAAAAGTTTATCAAAAAATCATAAATATCCGATAGAATGCATAGATTTCTATAAATATGCTTTGCTAGAAAAAACAAATCCAAGTTTGAAAAAATTTCTAGATTTGAATCGATTTTCATTGGCTATAAAGTCAAAAATAATAGGAGACAAAACCAATTTTTTAAAGTTTTATAAGGCAATCGATTTAGAAAATATGTCTCTAAAAAAAAGAATCCTATTGAAGTTGCCCGCTTTACTATTAAACCCGCTTATTGACTTAAAGATTTTACTAGCCAATTTTGGATTAGGAAATTCTGTTTTTAAATAATTTGAATTCCTTAAAATTTCTAATATAATCGTTTTCATTAAACTCTGCCGAGGCAAGAACCAAACAAACTGAACCTGACGAAAAATTTTGCAATTCTCTCCAAATTCCTGTTGGAATTAAGAGCCCAAAATTGGGTTTATTGAGTGTTATCACTTTTTGTGAATTTCCATCTTTTAACACCACATCAAAACTGCCACTCAAAGCCACTAAAAGTTGATGTAGATTTTTATGTGCGTGACCACCACGAACACTAGCCGTTGGAATGTCATACAAATAATACACTCTTTTAATTTCGAAAGGTATTGTATTTCCTTCTATAACCGATAGATTTCCTCTCACATCGTGTGCTTTTGGGACTTCAATCAGTTGAACATCATCAATAGTTGTCATTGCTTTAATTTTACTAATTCTTTGTATTTCTGAATTCCATTTAAGCCTATTTTATATTTACTCATGCATTCATTCCAATTGATATAATTATTTCTGAAAAGAAAAAACACATATTTAATCAACCAAATGTAAGCTAAATTCCTTTTTGTTTTATAAAATAAAGCTGCTCGTGCAAATAAAATTTTATCGTCTCCTTGATGTTCTCCAGAAGACAATAAAGGATGAGAAACGATAACAAATGGACTAAATATTACATTTAATTTCAGTTTAATAGCAGCTAGTAAAAATAAATATTCTTCTGCCGTTTCAAAATAAGAACCCAATCCAAAATTCTCATCAAAACAAATATTGTTATTTTTAATAGCATTTAATTGAAAACCTATTTCAATCGAACATACATTTTCTATAGTTTTTTGGGAATGAGAATATACTTTTTTTGATCTGTTATGAGGCTCTTTTTTACCAATACGTTGATGATTAAATGTAATTATAGATGCCTTGGGATTCTGATTGAAAGCAGTTATTATTTCAGTATCGAAGTTGGGAAAATAAACCACATCGTCATCTGCAATTAAACAAATCTTTTTAGTGGCATTCTTAATAGCTAAATTTCTGCTTTTAGACAATCCTTTTTCATCGACATTAATCACCCTAACTTTTTCAAAATCAGACGACAATTGATTTTCACTAGATTGATTTATGATTAAAATATTAAAATTAGAAAAAGAAGTAAAAGGAAACATTTGGACTAAAAAATCAAGATTGTTTCGATTTTTTGTAGCAATTAAAATTTCTAAATCACTTTCTAAAAAAACATTTGTCATTTTCTTATATATTTACGTAAATATAAATATTTCTACCCAAAAAAAATGAAAATACTTTTAGTTGGCGAATTCAGCAGGTTACACAATTCATTAAAGGAAGGCTTATTATCACTAAATCAAAAAGTTAGTATTATTGGAAGCGGAGATGACTTCAAAGAATTTCCTGTAGATTTTTCTATAGCTCCAAAAATTATTTCTTCCTTTTCTCTACTAAAATTCCTTAATAAAGTATTTTTTAGAGTATTCAAAAGTGATTTACAATTATTAGAAAAAGGAATTCGTTTCTATTTTTTATTACCCAAATTAAAAAACTATGATGTTGTACAATTAATCAATTCGGATGCCATAGAAACCTACCCTTTTGCTTCTCGATATTTACTAAAAAAACTCTTTTCTCAAAACAAAAAAATAAGCCTGTTAATTTGTGGAGAAGAAACGCCAATTATAGAATATTTATTAAAAAAAGAAATGAAATACTCTATCTTAAATCCTTTGCTTTCAGATCCAAAATTAGAAAAGAGTTACAACTATACTCTAAAATATGTACAACCCAATTATAGAAAAACATTCGATTTTATAACCACAAGAACATCCTCAATTATCACTTCCGACTTGGATTATAAACTACCTATGGAAGCTATGGGATTTCATTCGCAGTTTATTCCAAACCCAATAAACAAGGACAAAATAGAATATAAACAGTTACTAATTAATGATAAAATCATTATTTTTCTAGGAATAAACGAAAGTAGTGCTGTAAAAAAAGGAAGTGTATTTTTTGAAAAAGCACTAGAAATAATTAAAAAAAAATATCTCAACCAAATCGAAATCATCATCACCAGAAGTATTCCTTACGAACAATACATTGAGGCTTACAACAAAGCACATATTTTGCTAGACCAAGTGTATAGTTATGATCAGGGTTACAATGCTCTGGAAGCGATGGCAAAAGGAAAAGTTGTTTTTACAGGAGCTGAAAAAGAATTTGAGGAACAATATAATTTAACCGAGAAAGTGGCGATAAATGCCTTGCCTGATGTAGATTATTTAGTAACAGAATTGTCTTTTTTAATTGAAAATCCCGAAGAAATAATTGCCATTGGAAATCGTGCAAGAACCTTTATCGAAAAAGAGCATAATTATTTAAAAATTGCCGAAATGTATTTAAATGTTTGGAAAAATAAATTTCCCTCTTAAAAAATGATATTACAACAAGTATCATAATAAATTCAAATGGGAAACTAAATCTATTATTTGTTCCATAAGTAGCGAGACCCTGCAAAATAGAACCAGAAAAAACAATTATTGACACTATAAATTCAATTGAAATCTCTCTTCTTTTAAATGCAAAATAGGATAAAATTGGAATAAGCAATACAAAAGTGAATTTAAAAAAAACAGTAATTGGAACTTGAATATACCAAATGAGCAGAACAATTTTCTTTGCATATTCAAAATTAAATTTGTCGAAATTCCAATAAATTGAAGGTTTCCAAAAATCAAACCATGAACGAGTAAAAACTTGTTTTAAATAATCAATTGGGTTGTTCCTAATGGTTTCTTTTGCAAAGTCCCCCAATTCACTTGACAAATCACACAATTTCAAGTTATAAGAAGCAAAAGCACCATGTTTTCTTGCAAACCAAATTGACATAGCCACATCTTTATCTTGCTTAATTGCCATTTCCCTATATTTTACGTATGGTTTAGCAATCCAATCGAACTCTTTTGGAGCTTTTTCAGCAAAATAAACACAATTTTGAGAAAGATTAAGTCCAAAAAAAGTTGTTGAAACAAAATGTCCAGTATTTATTTTATTAACATAGGACCAGCCGAAAAACATAATTAATGGCAAAATCAAAATAACAATTTTATTAAATATTAGCTTTTTTAAATTGTGGTTTTTTAAAATAACAAACAAATAAATTACAAAGGGAACATAGATATAAAATGGCTTTATAGCAACTAAATAAGCAATTAAGAAACCTATTAAAAAATCATTTTTCAAACTTCTGTTTTCAAAATAATTATCAGTTAGCATAAAGACAATTACTGAAATAAAAAACAAGCTTAAAGATTCTACAAGAATAGCAGTTTCATAAAAGTAAACATTAATAAAGCTTTGAAGAAAAAGAGTAACACAAAGTGCTTTTTTTGAAGAAAACTTCAAATTGATTAGCGTTTTGTACCAGTAAATTGAAGTAATAATCCCTAAAATGAATTGATATAAAAGGGTTATTATGGTTGAACCGAAAGCAAAAGAAATCAACAATGGATAACCTAAACTTCTTTCGCCATTGTAGTGGCTTAAATTAAAATTTAAAATCTTTTGACTCAGAAAAAGATACCCTTCAGAGTCAGGATAAATTGTTATATGAAAGTAAAAAACAGAAAAAATAATGCGATATAATAATCCAAAAACAACAAGTATTTTGATTTCCTTACTATTAATCTTGGCTAATAAAGTGCTATTTAAAATCTTTGACAACATAATTACTAGTATTGATACTTAACCCTCTAAACAAACTCGTTAAGCTCATTATTGGGTCTTGCTTTTTAAAATTTAGCTGTACTTCCGTTTTCATCAATAGCCTTATACACTTTTGTAAAATCTGTAGGATCATAGCAATTGTAACTTGCATCAGGCTGCAAATGATTCAATAAGTTTTTATCCTCACTCAAAAAAGAGAAAACGGTTCTAAATAAATTCACAGGAGTTTTTAATTTAGAATCATATTCTGAATGTTGCACATTATTCCACTTTATAGCTAATTTGGCTCCGAAAATTGATTGAATTAACATGGAGTCAGTCACTTTTTTTTGAGCTTCTAAAGCATAATCAAAACCAACAAATCCACCGTGGTCAGCACCAATAATTATCATAGCTCCTGGATCTTTTGCTTCGATAAAAACAATTATTTGCTGCAACCATTGGTTTGCCTCTTCAATACTTTCAATATATTTTATTCTTTCTTTTTCTTTGTTAGTTCCAGCGAATTTATAAGTTGCAATATGACCCGGCTTAAATTTTTCGATAAAGAAAAAATTATTTGTATCTTTATTGTTTATGATTTGTGTTTTAATAGTGTTTGTAATTTCTCTAAAATCAGACCAACCATCACTTAAATAAGGAAGTTCACCCACTTTAAAATTACAATAATCATAAAAAACTTCAGGTCTATTCATCAATAAATAAGGCCTTTCGGTTATAAAAAATGTTTTGTAATTATTATTCTTTAAGATTTTAAGCACTGGATTTTCGCCAATAATCAAATCTCTGGCATACTTAAATTTCGAAAATTCATTCGAAAAATGATGTTTCATAAAAAAACAAGACGAATTAGAAAACAAAGTCGATTCGTAATTACTGCGATAATTTGGATATAAAGTAAATTTTTTCTCTTTCAAAAAAGTATCGAATGCGGTATTGTCATAACGATATAAATTCCCTTTCAAATTTACTTCTCCAGCATAACCATCTGGTTGAATGTAATAAATATTTGGTTTTTTTTTGAATTCGGCTTTTAAAATAGCATCGGGTTGAAGCTTCCATTCTGTTGAATTGGTATAATTTAAGTAAATTATTTTTCCCAATTTAATAACCGGAATAACCGACATCAAAAACAAGAGAACAATACAATATTTGTAATTTTTTATTTTAAAAATGAACAAGGACAAAATTAGAATCAATACTAAACCCATTTTTTTATTGGAATCCAAAATGTTTGAAATTCCAAACAAATAAATCGGTAATAGCAATAGCATCGAAACAAAAATAGCTTGCGAAACAAAGCTATTATACTTACTTTTTTCTATTATTTTCGAAATAACGAAAACAACTCCAACAGATACAATTATATAGTAAAATAAAAAAAATAAGGTCTGCTCCCAAGAATTGACTAAATCGAAATTGTTGGAAAAATAAAAAACCATCGCATAAAACCCGACACTAAACCCCGATAAAATGGGATAATCCTCATCATTTTTCAAAAAATAATTTAATTTGTCTTTTATTTTCAAATTCATTTATCGTCGTTTTAAACTGTATAAAATTCTTTCTGAAGAATCAATTTTTACTTTGTGAACAATTTCAAAATAAACAGCATATTCATTTTCAAAATTCTCTTCATTATAAAAATCAAAATGGCTTTTGAATTCTCTTTTGCTATCCAATAAAAACTGTACCCAAGAATCAGCTCTTGTTGGGAATTCAATTAATAAATTGGGTGCCATTTTGGAGAAAAACTGTGCTGATAAAGAGAAGGGAATATTTCCAGACAATGTAATATGATGAATCACCGCCAAAGCCAAACCAGCATCCAAATTTGCCTCTTCTACTCGATCAATAAAGGAAAAACGTTCTTGATTATTAAAACCGTAATTTGCCACTGGATTTAAAACATCAACAACAATGGGAAGAATGGATTTTTCTTTGTTTTTTAAAATTTGTTTATAATTCTGCTCTACGGCATTGGCATCAACATCAGCAACAATCATAAAATCAGCAAGTTCCTTTAATTCTCTCGAAAAAGTGCCATCATTGCCTCCAATATCAATTAAGGATTTCCCCTTTATTGAGCTAAACCAATCTTTGACAAACTCTTTCTTGACTTGATAAGCAACCTCATTATAATTGATTTGATTGTAATAATGATCCCATTCTGTCTTTTCATTTACGGATAAATTCAGAATATAATCATACAATCCGTCCAATAATTTGATTTGAGAAGCTTTTGATAAATTGTTGTTTACCTTCTTTTTATCCGATTCATATTTCTTATCGTATTTGGCCAACAAATGAATATTAGTCAACAATATTGGACTCCAATAACTTTTTAAAGGCAATAAATTGGATAGTTTTTGCAACGAAATGCCTTCAAGATGCAAAGCCAAAGTTTTGAGATGATCTTGACCAAAATATTTTGTCAAAACCAAAGGGCCTAAAAAATGCATTACAAATTGCTTATAAGCCAACCAAGGATTGTTTTCCTGATAAAAATCGAAAGATAAAGTATCTATAAAAATGGGTTTCCCTTCGTGAAAAGTAATATTAAAAGCTGAAGCATCTTTCAGCGTAAAATTATTTTCTAAACACAATTTCTGAATCTTCAAAGTCAGTAAAGCGGCGTGTTTGTATTGCAAAAAACTCCATTCATAAGGATAATTTATAAAAGGAATCTTGGATGCTTCGATAATAATTTCTGAGTCTGTTCTAGAAACTTCTTGATGAGAAACTAAATATTTTTTATCGAAAAGAAGTTGATAAAAACCACTAGAAGTTAATTGATTGTACTGCTCAAAATAGATGTGATTTACAACTCTTTTAACGCTGTCATCCTCGATAAAAACATAACCCGACGGATCTCTAAAAGACGAAGTATTTCGTTTCGATTCCATTTATTTAGTGTCTTCCGAGTTATCAGTTTCATCCATAAAATCATCTTCTTCTTTGTTTTTAATACCGAAAATAGATTTTATCTTATGCAATACAGTCCTGTAAAACAACAAAATACCAGCAACTGCTGCTGCCAAAAATTGTACAATCAAAGCTCCAGTACCTGGATCAAAATATAGTGGAATCATTTTTATTTTTTTTCAAAAATACCTATTTTCTGTGCGAATTCAAATAAGATTCCCATTAATTAATCTATTCGAAAAATAGGAACTAAAAATTCAAAATAAACTTTTACGAAAATAGATAGCCAATACCAAGAAATAAATAAAATTATCTAAGGCTTGGGCCATAACAATTCCTTGAATTCCACAAATAGCAATCAAATAAATGCTAGAAAAATACAAAACAGCTAGCGACGCCATTTCCGAAATAATAAAAGCCAAGGTCATTTTTTTGGCATAAAACTGATAGCCTAAAATCATTGCTGCTACCTTCAAAACATCACCAAATAATTGCCATAAAAACAAGTCTGTAACGGGGAGAAATTCGCTTGTAAAAAGCAATTTTATAAGTAGTGTTCTTGAAAAATAAATCAGTACTAATCCAATTGCAAAAAGTGGTAGAATGTTTTTGTAAAAGCTCCAAAAGACTTTTTTTGTTTCTAAATTATCTTTGGCAACAGCCAATTTTGGCAAAAAATAAACCGTCAATATAGTGGAAACAAACATCATATAATAGGTTGAAATTCGGGACATTGTTTCCCAAAAACCAGCTTCTTGTATCCCAAGAACTACAATTACATTTTTCCGAATGGCCAAAAAAACCAAAGGCCCCAAAACGGAAGAAACCAATGCCATAAGCGAATAAGAAGATAGATTCTTAATTACATGTAAATCATAAGATTTATATTGAATGAATTTTGAGAAATGAAACTCTTTGGAAATAAAATAATAAGTCACAAAAAACAATAAAGCTGGTGTAATCACAATAGAAAGTAAGGCTCCCAAAGTTTTATATTGCAAAATCATTCCAATTGAAACCAGTAATCCTATTATATTTCCAACAATATTAATCCAAATAACTTCTTTAAATTTTCCCAAACCATTAATTACGGCAAGTAAAAAAACAGCAATAGCAAACCATGGCAGAGCTAATGCCATTGCCCTAATAACTATTTCATATTCATAATTTGTTCCAAAAATTTGTTGGTTCCAAAAGGCAGCAAAAAAATACAAAATGCTACTCAACAGCATTGCAATTACTAACAAACTAATAAAAATAGTAGATATCGTTTTCTGAAGTTGATGCTTATCTTCTTTGCTTTCTGCAACATATTTGACAATTCCGTTTTGAAAACCAAGAGTTGAAATACTTTCTAATGAAGTTGAAAAATTTCTTAAATTCCCAACCAAGGCCATTCCACTTGGACCCACAAAAACAGCCAATAATTTTGAAGTTACCAATCCAATACCAATTTTGATTAGAACACTTACACTATTTAAAGAAGTGATCTTAAATAAATTAGTTTGGGTAATTTTTTTGATAAATTCCAATTTAATACTGATTTAAAATTGAAATTACAAAATCCACCTCATCCATAGTCAATACTGGACTTATGGGCAAACTCAAGACTTCATTATGCATTTTTTCGGTAATTGGAAAAGACAAATTACTCCAAGATTCAAAAGCTTTTTGCTTGTGTGGCGGAATCGGATAATGAATCATCGTTTGAATGCCGTTTTCTAATAAATACTGTTGCAATTCATTCCTTTTTGGGGTTCGAATGACAAACAAATGAAACACATGATTGTCGGACAAATCCCAAAATGGCAAAGTAATTTTATTGTTTTTTATTTCAGTCAAATAGCGTTTAGCAATAGATTTTCGAATCGAATTTTCAGCATCTAATTTAGGTAATTTTACGTTTAAAAAAGCGGCTTGCAATTCATCTAATCTGGAGTTTACACCAATAAATTTATTTTGATATTTGGCTTCCGAACCATAATTTCTTAGTGACTGAATAACTTTTGCTAATTCAGCATCATTAGTAACAACAGCTCCTCCATCGCCCAAAGCACCTAAATTTTTTCCTGGGTAAAAACTGTAAGCGATTGCTGACTGCTCACTGCTCACTGCCAACTGCTGACTGCTAGTTGCTCCGTGCGCTTGAGCGGCGTCTTCAACAACAATCATTTTTTTTAGTTGAGCAATTTCATTAATTGCATCCATTTCGGCCAACTGTCCATACAAATGAACCACTAGAATAGCCTTAGTTTTGGCTGTGATTTTTTCATGAATCAAATCAGGATTAATGTTATAAGTTTCCAACTTGGGTTCGACCAAAACAGGCACCAAATCGGCCTGCATAATAGCCAAAATACTGGCGATATAAGTATTGGCAGGAACAATCACTTCGTCTCCTTTTTGCAATTTCCCCAATTGGATATAGCCTTTGAATATCAAAACCAAAGCATCAAAACCATTGCCTACTCCTATGCAATGTTTCGTCCCGCAATAGTTGGCAAAATCACTTTCAAATGCAGCGACTTCATTACCCAAAATATACCAACCACCTTCTAAAACCGATTTCAATTTATCTTGAAATTCAGCTTCATACCGTTGGTTTATTTTTTTTAAATCGAGGAATTTTATCATTTTAAAACGTTGCCTAATAATTTATAATTTACTGTTTCCACTTCATAAAAATCCTGAACAATAGTACTTGCACCAAAACTTTCTTTCCAATACGACAAACCATTATTAAGTTTTCGTCCTTGATTTTCGTTAGAAATTCCAAAGTCAAAAAAGCGTTTGTGTTTGAAAATATCTGAAATCAAATGTTGAAATAATACATCCAATCCTCCCAATTCGTTTTTATCTTCTCTACCTGAAATATACTGACAATGAGCCACCGTTGAAGTTTCAAAAATGGTAGTTCCAGCAATAATAGTTCCTCCTTCATAAACATTAAATTGCCTAATATTTTTAGGAAACAAAACTTTTAATTTGGTAATTTCTTCCAAACTATGAACAGGTTTTACTTGGTGTTTTTGTTCTAAATTTGGAATTAATATCTCATCCCAAAATTTCTCAAAATCATTTACTTCTTTTATCGAAAAATCATTCGAAATCCCTTTTTGTATGCTTCTTTTTCTCAATTTTGACAAACTATTTTGCTGCGAAAAATCAATAACTGCCAAAGTATCTCTTCGAATTAGTTGGGCTTCTGTCAAAAACAAAGCATAATTCAATTCTTCGGCTGGCTTTTGATTATAAATAGATGGGATTAATTTTAAATGCAATTTCACGATTTTATTTTCATTCAAAAACAATAAAACACTTCTGAATATTTCAATTACAGAGGCTAATTTTAGTTTTTCAGTATAAACCAACCCGCCATAAGTCAATCCTTGATGCGAGAAAACTGAATTGCCAACCACATTGGCAGGAAGTACCGCTACCCATTTTTCGCCATCTAAAACAATCAAAGAATAATCCTCAAACCTATCGTTGTGGTATTCCATAAAATCACGATGAAGAAGGAAAGTAGCATTTTTGGCTTGGCCAATAAAAGCATTCCAATTTTCAAAATCGTTTTTTTGGTATTGTTTTACAGAGAATGTTTTCACTATTTTGATTTAGACATTGTGAAATTAAACAATTTAAATTGAAGTTCTAAAAAACTTCTTTTTACATGTTTTGAGTATAAAAATTATAATCTTTCAAAACAGTTCTTAAAAAATCTATTTGATTGCCCGATTGATTTTTTATACCTGTAACAGCTTCGATTTTTCTAGATAATTTCAAAATGGTTTCAGTGTCGTTTTTCTTTTCGGCGATTAAAAAAGTGTCTTTAATAATTCGCATATCATTATCCGAAAGCTTGATAACCAAAGGATAAATGGGCTGATATGCATCACCTATTTCCTCGAGAATCGTATTATTGATAGAAATATTATTTTTCAGCGTTATGACAGCTGTACCGGCAGCAACATCTCCCATTCGCTGCGTTTTGTTGCTTACTAACATCGCAACCAATCCAATTAATCCACCCATCAAATTATTTTCGACAAGACGAAAAAGCCATCGAATAAGATAATCACCAAAACCAGCTTGATAACCGTCAATTTTCACCACTTTTATTTTTATTATTTTTTTTCCAATCGTTTGTCCTTCAAAAATACTTTCGAGTGTTACCGAATAAATCATTACTG
>Ga0116187_1001719_pt1 | contig 22615 bp, 18 predicted proteins | sample AD_JPNNA6_MetaG_FD_89755 | JGI IMG/M metagenome (GOLD analysis project Ga0116187, IMG submission 89755) | Active sludge microbial communities of municipal wastewater-treating anaerobic digesters from Japan - AD_JPNNA6_MetaG | ecosystem: Engineered > Bioreactor > Anaerobic > Digestate | place... | reverse complement strand
TCTCGCTGATGATTTCTTCGCTCTGCTCGCTCCAACTCTTGCGCATCTCTTCTCCATTCATCTGCCGCCTCCTTCCTCTCCTCCTTTATCTTACCCCCTTTCCCGAAATTTTAGTACACACCCAGATATTTTTACCAATTTCATCAACGATTGGATATAATCTAATTTCAAGATATCAAAAGGAGCGCTTATATGCCAAAGAAAATTCGTCTAATACTACCCTCGATGGCCTTGATGCTGGCAATGCTGGCCTGCGGGCTGCCTGCCATTCCAACCCCGCCGCCCGGGGATATTGTTGAAACGAATGTGGCGGCAACCGTGGGCAGCTTTTTTGCAGATACCACCCCCACCCCGGCAGCAACCCCCACCGAGCCAGTGCCGACTATCACGGCGGCGCCAAGTGAGGCGCCAACCCTGCCAACGCCAGCCGAGCGGCAGGTGGTCTTTGTGCAGACCGGCAATCTGTGGCTGTGGCGCGCCAGCAGTGGGGCAGTGCAGCTCACCAGCGATGGGGGAGCCGTGGCAGCACGGCTCTCACCAGACGGGCAAAAGGTGGCTTACAGTAAATGGATGACGGAATTTAACAAAGAACTGTGGCTGATCAACAGCGATGGCAGCGGCAATCGGATGCTGCTATCGGCAGTGGACATTGCCAACCTGGATGCTGAAAAAGCGCTGTCACTGTATAACTTCTGGTGGCTGCCTGACAGCCAGAAGATTGGCTATGAGACGCAATTTGCCGTTGAGATTGGCGTGCCGCGCAGTTGGGATTTTCAGGTTATTGACACGGTGACGGGAGAAGGCGGCACACTGGTTCCCGCCGGGCAGAGCGGCAACGTGCTGGCATCGCCAGACGGGCAGAAACTGGCGGTCACCACGGCGACCAATATACGGGTCATCGAGCTTTCCACGGGGACCCACCGAATGTTGTTAAGCTACCCGTTTGTGTACACCTACAGTGAGTGGGCTTATGTGCCAACACCTGTGTGGGCACCGGACAGCGAATCGCTGGGGGTGATTATCCCACCGCAGGATTCACTGGGCGTTGAGACGCCGATTGGAACACTGTGGATTGCTCCGCTTCACGCGGCGCCGTACGAAGCTGCAAGTTTTGAGCTGTCACCGGTTTTCATTTCGGATACCTCAGTTGCTCCGAACCTGAATCAGTATATTTATGGCACCGGCGCCAACCCGGATACGGGTCAAGTTCACCTGGGGCAGGTGGCACCACCTTCAAGCCAGGTGATTATCAACGGAAGCGTTCGGTACAGCGGTTGGAGTGCTGATTCGGCGCATTACTTCTTTACACAGTCAGAAAGCGATGGCGGAGACACACTCTATGTTGCTGCGCCGGGCAGCTCACCCCAGGTGCTGGCAGGCAATGTTCACGCCTACACGGTGCGTTGGGTGGGCAATGACCAGGTTATCTTTATCAGTGGGACGTATGGCAGCGCTGAACTGCACCTGATGAACCTCAGCGGGAGCGACACGATTATCGCTGTGGGGGGTGATGATTTGACATTTGACACAACCCGGTAAAGGGTGCGTGTGAGGATAAATAAGAGCGAGGTGGATAACCGCCTCGCTCTTTTGTTTGAATAACACCTATGGGTCAGGCGGCTTGCTCCCAGGCCAGCCGGAGCCAGCAGGTCACTTCAGCGTCAATCTCGGCTGTGGTGGAAAGCTCCAGATGGTGGATAGTCCAGGCGGGGGTGGGGTGGGCAATTTGTTTCCAACGCGGCGAGGGGATGGGTTGGCGAAAGGCCAGAGTCAACACCAGGGGAGCCGGATTTCCCCGCAGATAACGGGCGGGAATCCAGACGCGGGCAACAGCTCTCCGCCGCCAGAAGGCGATTTGGCTTTTGGAGACTCGCAGTTCTGTGGGGCCGATGATATCCAATACGGCCCGGAGAGCGTCGAAAATCGGGCGGGAAGACTCATAGCCCTGGAAGAATGCATCCAGCGTCATGCCATATTCTCAATAGCAGATACAAGCGCCCCCATCCCTATGATTGGGATGGGGGGTGATTTTTGATGCAATGAATTTGGATCAGGCAGGCTTCTTAGCAGGCTGCTTGTTCTTCTGCTGTTCCTGCTTCTTTTGAACCTGATCCTGCTTCTGCTTTTTGGCTTTTTCTTTTTCTTTCTTGCCGCCTTTGTCGCCCATCGGGGGTCTCCTTTTATGATTATTGTTCGAAGGGTGAGACTATGCTGCCTCAGATACTCTGATTATAGCGCAATTACCAGCCTGAGTCATGAAAAATGCGGGTGAGAAGATCAGCACGTTCGGTGGCGGTCATGGGACGGGGCTGGGAATAGTCTTCAAGATAGGCGGTGAGCAGATCGCTGCCCAGGTAGCGGCCATCATAGAAGATGTGGCGGTCAATGACTTCCTGACGGTATTTATCGGCAGTCATCTGGTCGAAGAACAGGTTGCCGAGGCCGTAATGGATAAATCCGCCGTTGTAAAATTCCATGGTCATGGGGACGTGAGACTGGCTGCCGCTGACAATTACAGCTCCAGAATCGACCATACGGCGAAAATCACGGATTTCCCAGGGCATGGGGTGGGTGCCCTGCGATTCACGGTACTGGAAGGTGACAACCGGGAGGTAGCCCTCTGCCTTAAGGCGCTGAACTTCGGCTGCGAGCCAATCCATATCGCACTGGGCGGCGCCGGGGCGTGTTTCCGTTGCCCAGACATAATCGGGGCCGGCTTCGTTACAGCCGATGAAGGCAATGCGGTTGCCGTGATGCTCGAGGGTGATACCCTGACGGGCGGATTCCTGGTTCAAGCCGGAAGCGTAGGTCAGGAAGCCTTCGTCGGCAAGTAAATCCAGGGTGAAGACGATGGGGTCTGCGCCATAGTCGCCCAGATGATTGCCCGAAAGCTCAATCACATCGGCGCCGACATCGTGGAAGAGGGCGACATGCGCCGGGGTGCTGCAAAACATACGGGTGGTGCTGGTCCAGCGGGCGGCGGGGCAATCGGGGGTGAAGGATGATTCGTTGCTGATGTGGGTGATATCGGCAGACACCAGCCAGTCGCGAATCAGGGCGGCGGGATAGTCGGCACCCTTCTCATCAATGCGGGCAGCCAGGGTGCGGACAATGGCGGTGGTGCCGGTGATGACGACTGTGGTGAATTTTTGGGGGTCACGGTTGGATGCAGGCAGGGCAGGCACGGCCAGCCCCAGGCCGGCATAAGTTTGCGCGGCGCGTTGGCTGACGGTCAGGGAGAAGTTCACCGCAAGGGGATACGCCGCAGGGTAAAAGGCGGGATCATAGGGCGATTGGGCATCTACATGGAGAACTTTCCAGGCGGGGTTGAGGTCTTCAAAGGGCAGGATGGCCCAGGAAGGGCGGTTTTCCCAGGCAAAGGCTTGAATCTCAGGTTCAGAGAGAAACTCTTGCACGGCACCAGCGGCAGGCGGCCCCCAGAGGGATTCAAGGGCAAGGCGCGTGGCGGCGGTGAGCAGGATGGGCTGCCCGGCAAATTCATCCGGCGGCTGGCCGCCCCAGGCAGACTGGAGAGCGGAGAGCGATACTTCGTCGGTGATGGTGGGGAAGGGAGCCACCAGGGCATAAATCCAGTGGGAGGCTGGGTCGGTGTCTGCAGGGCCAAGCCAAAAGTCGGCCGCGGCAGCGCTGGCAACCGAGGCGCCAATCTCAAAGCCTGAGAATGTCCCCGCCAGGCGAGGCGGTACGGCAGGGTCAATACCAAAGGTGAGTTGATCCAGGCTGGCGGTGGGCTGCAAGGTTGGGGTTTGGGTGGGCGTCAGGGTCGCTGTGGCAGTTGGCGAAGGCAGCACCACAGGGGTTGGGGCGGGCGTGCAGGCGGTCAGCAGGATGAGAAACAGGATGATCCGAAATGGCTTCATAAGAAGTGGGGACAGCTCCTATCATTTACAAGTACAAGGGGTGCAGAAGCGGGTTCATTTTGCCCAATCGCTGGCGGCAAAGGCAAAACCGAGGAGTTTGGTACGTTCTTCAGGGGTCATCCAGCGCGGCTGGGCATAATCTTCCATCATGGTGGTGGCAAGCTCAACGCCCAGGTAGCGGCCATCGTAAAAGATATGGCGGTCAATAAAGGCGCGGCGGTGGTCACGATCCATCTGGTCAAAGAAGAGGTTGCCAAGGCCATAATGAATGAAGGTGTCGCCCTCAAAAGCCATGCCCTGGGGGAAATGCGACTGGCTGCCAGAAACGATGACCGGGCCCAGCCGGGCAATACGGCCAAAATTCACGGTCTGGGCAGAGGAAGGTTCGTAGTCATCCACCTCGATGGCCTGGAAGGTGACAATTACCAGATAGCCCTGGGATTTGAGAGCGGTCACCTGGTCGGCAAGCCAGTCGTAATCCTCGCAGGGAGCGGCGCCGGGGTTGTCTTCACCGGCGAGGGCAATGGCGGGGCCGGCAGCATTGCAGCCAATGAAGGCCAGGCGGTTGCCATGATCTTCAAGAAGCAGCGGGCGCTGAGCCTCGGTCAGGTTGGCGCCCCCACCATAATAAGGAATCCCCTGCTCCTGGTAAAGCGCCAGCGTGGCGAGGAAAGGCGGAGCTTTCCAATCGAGCATATGGTTGCCGGTGAGTTCAAACAGGTCCACATCCAGCGATTCGAATAATTCCCAGTAGGCTGGTGAGGAACAGAAGCGAGAGCCGGTATAAAGCGGCCTGGCGGGGGGACATTCGGGATCGAAGGAGATTTCGTTGCTGATATGGAGTAAATCGGCAGAGCGGAGATAATCGCCGATTTGAACGGCCGGGTAGAGGACACCCTCTTCCTCCATGCGCAGGGCAGTGCGGCGGACAAGGGCGGTGGTGCCGGTGAGGATTAGAGCGGTGAATTTATCAGGATCACGGTTGGTGGTGGGCAGGCTGACCGGCGGCACGGGCAGGGCTTTGAGCGCAGTGATGAGCGCTTCTTCGCCATAGAGGCCATAATAGACCGTGAGCGGGTAGGTGGAAGGATTAAAAGCCTGGTCGTAGGGACTCTGATCGGCCACGCGCAGAACCTTCCAGCGCGGTCCGAGGTCTTCAAAGGGCAGAATGACCCAGGCAGTGCCAGCCGTCCAGGCCCGGTCAAGCAGTTCATCTGCCGGGAAGACCTGCACAGCAGACTCGGCCGGGGCGCCCCACTGGGCCGAGAATGCGTCCAGGGTCTGGGGCGTCATCCAGAGCGGCTGACCGGCAAAGACCTTGACGGATTGGCCGCGCCAGGCGGACTGCAGTTCCGACAGGCTGACGCCATCCACCAGGGTGGGGAACGGCGCGGCCAGGGCATAGACCCAGGTCGACTGGTTCCAGGTATGGGGCCAGATGGTGAGACGGAGGTTGGCCAAGGTTGGATCAGAGACGCGCTGCACATCGGGCGCAATTTGCAGTTGGTCCAGAAGCGCAGGCGGGACATTCGGAGCAATATACACACTGAGGGCGGGGAGTGGCGTGGGTGAAGGCAGAAGGGTTGCCGAAGGCTGCGGCGAGGGCGTGCGCGTGGGAGGGAGCGAGCTGGGGATGGGCGTAGGTTGGGCTGGCAGGGTCGGTGTGCAGGCAGCCAGAACCGATAATAAAAGAATGGCTGCAAAGAGACGGCGTTTCATGGCGGAGATTATAATCCATCCTCATCCGGATGGATTAAGCAGGTTTATAAAATGAATCAGGATTGGACAAAGAGAAGCGCGTAGGATATGAAGACAACGACATCGGGGATGAAGTGGATAATCCAGGGTGAAAGCATCCCTTTCGTCTCCAGCATGCTGCGCCCCATCAACCAGGCCAGGAAGCCGGTCATCAGAAAGCCAACGATGCCAGCCGGCGAGCCATAGAGCCAGTGCGACAGGCCAAAGAAGGTCAGGGTTAGTAAGAGAGTCTGGTTTTTGCCAATTGTCTCGTGCAAGGTGGATAAAATGCTGGCCCGGAAGTAAGTTTCCTCAGTAAATGCATTGACGGCGGCAAACAAGATGGCTGCCGGAAACAAGGGCAGGGCGCGCAGAATGGTATCACCGGAGGGGGCAATGGAAAGGATTGTTGGGATGAAAACGGCCAAGCCGGCCACACCGGCAAAGATCCAGGTAAAGGTCTTCCAGGATTCGCCAGACTTGATGCCCAGCCAGCGGATGGGTTCGATGGGTGCATCCATCTGGCCTTTGGTGAGGAAAAAAGCCTGGCGGCGGCGCTTGACCAGGCATAAGACTACAATCATGGTCAAAGCGACCAGAATGTCCAGCGTCATGACTGCGGCAAACCCCTTGAAATATGGCACGCCTGGATAATTGAAACTGCTCTGGAACCAGGCCGTATTGCGAACCAGATTGGTCAAGCCCAGAGCCAGGAAGAGGGTCAGTAAAATCAGGGCGTACTGCCACAGGGCGCGCAGCAGCGGTGTGACCAGGGTAATCACAAGAAACAAGGCCAGGAAACCCGTTTTGGCCCAGACCATCCACGGGGGGATGGATCCGCCCAGCCAGGTAAGGAGGATATCCGGCAGGTCGGAGACAATCAACATGGCAACCCAGGCCGCAATCGTCAGGGCGCGTTTTGAGGCAGTTGCTGTATTCATTTGTTCCTCCGAGGGGAAATCTCTCAAAATGAGTATAGCACAAACCGAGCGGTTACCCCCATGGATAAAAAAGGCTCGCTCGAAGAGTGAGGGGGGCACCCTTCAAGCGAGTAAGTGTATTTTACCAGATAATTTCGACCTGTCAATAAGATTTAGGCACGGGAATAATGACCAAACTCGACAAGAGATACGCGATGGATTTGCAGCCTTTTCAAAAACCGTTACCCCAAGATTTTAAATATGTGATATACTATTGCTATGCAGTTCGCTTGGGTGCCCCCCTCACCCCAGCGGACTGCTGCTTTAAGGGAAAATTTGCAAAGGTTGGAATTTTGATAGTTCCTGACAGCAAGGGGCGATATAATTGACTTTACTGACGAAAGGATGACTGCCATGCGCGAAGTTGCTGTGATTGGAATTGGACAAACTCCGATTGAGGAACAGTGGGATAAATCGTTGAAAGAGCTGGCGGGTGAGGCGGCGCTGGCCGCGCTGCACGATGCCGGGCTAGAGCGGGTGGACAGTATTTTTGTGGGCAATATGATGTCTGGCTCGGCCAACCACCAGCAGCACCTGGGAACGCAGATTGCTGACTGGGTGGGGATGCGGTTTGCAGAGGCGGCGCATATTGAATCGGCGTGCAGTTCGGGGGCGGCGGCTTTTCGGGCAGCGCTGATTGCGGTATCTTCGGGGGCGGTGGATGCGGCGCTGGCAGTGGGGGCCGAAAAGATGTCGGATTCGCCCAGCGATGAAATTACCAGCGAACTGGCAACCGCGGCGGATTTCGATTTTGAGGCAGAGATTGGGCTGTCGTTTGTGGCCATCAACGCGCTGGCGATGCGGCGCTATATGTTTGAGCACGGCTGGAAGAAAGAGGATTTTGCGCCATTCTCGATTAATGCCCATGCTAACGGCGCACATAACCCTTATGCACGCTTCCGCTCGGCGATTACCGAGCAGGATTATTTTAAGGCGGCAATGGTGGCTGACCCGATTAGTGTGATGGACGCAGCCGGCATGGGAGATGGGGCGGCGGCTGTTGTGCTGGTTCCAGCAGAATATCTGCGGGCAGCGCCGGGGGCGCGAATCATTCGGGTGGCGGCTTCGGCAGCGGCCACGGATACGATTGCGCTGGCAAGCCGTAAAGAACCCACCTGGCTGAGCGCGGCTGAAAAATCATCCCGGGCGGCGTATGCGCAAGCGGGGGTAGAGCCGAAAGATATTGATGTTTTTGAGGCACACGATGCGTTCAGCATTATGGCGGCGCTTTCACTGGAGGCCAGCGGGTTCGCCGAACGCGGGCAGGGGCCGCGGCTGGCGCTGGATGGCGAAATCCGTCCTACGGGGCGGGTGCCGATTGCAACGCGGGGCGGGCTGAAGGCGCGTGGGCATCCGGTGGGGGCAACGGGGATGTATCAGATTGTGGAAGTTATTCAGCAGCTACGCGGCGAGGCCACTGGCTCACAGGTGGATGGGGCGCAGATTGGCATGGCGCAAAATATCGGCGGCAGCGGATCGAATATCATCACGCATATTCTGCGGGCGGGTTAAGCCGCCCGAGATATGAGGTTGGAAGATCAAGGGGCAGGTGCTGAGGCAGACTGCCGTTTTGGGCTGGATTGGATTAGAATAGCCAACATGGAAATGCTGTCGCTGGAAGCGATCAAAGAATATCGGGCGCGGACGTTTCGGATGACGCCAGGGCTGCGCCTGGGTTCATTGGAAGAGGCGGTAGGGTTTGTGAATGCCTGCGGCTTTACTTTCTTTTGGCCGAACGCAGAACGCCCCCTGCCGAGCCTGTGGGCGGCAGTGGCGGGTGACCGCCCGGTGCCAGATGAACATGATGATCCGGCGCATGTCACCTGGGATTGGAAGGATAAGGCGCTGGGAAAGCGGTTGTGGTATTACGGCCGGGTGCTGGCACAGCGCAATGCAATGGTTTCGCTGGAGATGCTGCCCTATTTTTATGCGCTCTCGCCGAATTTTGGCGACCCGGAGAACGATTATCTGGAGCAGTATGCGGCGGGCAGCCTGACGATGGAAGCCAAGGGGGTGTATGAGGCTTTGCTGAAAAACGGCGCCATGGATACTCTGGCGCTGCGGCGGGCGGCGCGGCTCTCGTCACCGGAAAGCGATCACCGCTTTAACCGGGCACTGAACCAGCTGCAGATGGAGTTCAAGGTGCTGCCGGTTGGAACTGCCGAGGTCGGTGCGTGGCGGTATGCGTTTGTTTATGAATTGACCGACCGGTATTTTCCAGATCTGGTACAGCAGGCGGGGGCGATATCCGAACCGGAGGCGCGGCAAGCGCTGCTGGTGCGGTATTTTCAGATGGTGGGGGCGGCGCGGCTGGCTGACATTACTCGATTGTTCCGCTGGCGGATCGATGAAACCACGCGGGCAGTGAATAAGCTTATGGAAGGTGGAAAACTGCGCGGCGGTTATGCAGTGGAAGGGCAGAAGGGGGAATGGATTATTGATTTAGGATTTAGGATTTAGGATTTAGGATTTAGGATTTAGGATTTAGGATTGAGATCTTGGTAATTTTGGATTTGCTTTAATATGGATAAGATGATACCGGCGGCGGTGCTGAAGAATACTTTTGGGTATGATCAATTTCTCCCCAATCAAAGGGAGGTGATTGAAAATATCCTGGCGCGGCGCGATACGCTGGCAGTGATGCCTACAGGGGGCGGCAAGTCGTTATGCTATCAGATTCCGGCGCTCATTTTTGATGGGGTGACGGTGGTGGTGTCGCCATTGATTGCGTTGATGAAAGACCAGGTGGAGCAGCTGCACGCGGCCGGTGTGCCAGCGGTGGTGCTTAACAGCTCGCTGTCACCTGAAGTTTATGGCGAGAATATGAAAAGCATCCGGCAGGGCAGGGCAAAGCTGCTGTATATGGCCCCCGAAACGCTGCTGACCGAACGGATTTTTGACTTGTTGGATTCCATCCAGGTTGATTTGCTAACCATTGACGAGGCGCACTGTATTTCAGAGTGGGGGCATGATTTTCGGCCAGAGTATCGTCAACTGGTTGAGGTACGGCGGCGCTATCCCAGGGCCGTGTGCCTGGCACTGACCGCCACCGCCACGCCGCGGGTGCGGCAGGACATTCTGGACAGCTTAAATTTCACACAGTCCAATCAATTTGTGGCCAGCTTCAACCGTCCTAACCTGTTTATTGAAGTTGCGCCCAAGGAAAACCCGGAGCACCAGACTGTGCGGTTCCTGCAAGATTTCAAAGATCAGTCGGGGATCATCTATTGTTTCTCGCGCAAACAGGTGGATGAACTGGCGGCGTATTTGATTCAAAAAGGGTTTTCGGCACTGCCTTATCACGCCGGGCTGGAAGATCAACAACGCCGCCGCAACCAGGAAGCTTTTATCCGGGATGATGCGCAGATCATCGTGGCAACGATTGCCTTTGGAATGGGCATTAACAAACCCAACGTGCGCTTTGTGCTGCATTATGATTTGCCCAAAAGCATTGAAGGCTATTATCAGGAGATCGGGCGCGCCGGGCGGGATGGACTTCCAGCCCACTGCCTGCTGTTGTACAGTTACGGCGACGCGGCCAAGCAACGGTATTTTATTGACCAGAAACAGGGACGGGAACGCCAGGTGGCCATGCAGCATCTGGATGCCATGATCCGGTATGCCGAAGATGAGATCCGCTGCCGGCGTGTGCCGCTGCTGACGTATTTTGGCGAGACCAATGTGCCGGCTCAATGCGACAACTGCAATAACTGCACCTCTGCCCCGCCCCGGTTGGATGATATCACCATCCCGGCGCAGAAATTCCTCTCGTGCGTGATACGCACCGGCGAGAAGTTTGGCGCCAAGCACGTGGCGGCGGTGCTGCGGGGAGAAGAATCGGAGCAGATTACGAAATGGCAGCACCATCAGCTTTCAACCTATGGGATTGGCAAGGATTTCAGTGAAAAGCAGTGGTTGATGGTTGCCCGGCAGTTAATTCAGATGGGATATTTGATCCGGGAAGAGGAATTTTACACCCTCAGCGTGACGGATAAAGCCCGGGCTGCACTAAAAAAGCGCAGCAAGATTATGGGGCCGTTCAAAGAGGCGCAGGAAAGGCCGCCGGCGGCAGCACGCAAAAAGGTTGATCTGGAAACCAACAACGCGTTGTATGCGCTGCTGCGGCAGAAGCGCAAAGAACTTGCCGATGCGGCGGGTGTGCCGCCTTATGTGATCTTTCCAGATACAACCCTAATTGAAATGGCGGCTTACTATCCCCAATCAATGGAGCGGCTGATGGATATTACCGGGGTTGGGAAGGTGAAAGCCGAACGCTACGGCGAGATATTCCTTGGCTTGATACAGACTTTTTGCAAAAACAAGAATCTGCCTGAAAAGCAGAAAGTAACCCGGCGCAGCAAAAGCGACACGGGGCGGCGGTATGTATTTGTGGGCGAAGCCTATAATGCCGGTGAGAGCGTGACTGCCCTGATGAAGCGTTATAACGTTACGGCTGGCACGATTCTTGACCACCTGGCACGGTTTATCGCGGCAGGAAACAGGCTGCGTAAAAGCAGTGATCTGCGTCAATTTATCAAAGTATCGCCCGAATTGCAACAAGCCGCCCTGGCAGCTTTCAGATCCAATGGGGCCGCGTACCTGCGACCTGTATATGATCAACTACGGGGACAGGTTGATTTTGAGCAGCTAAAAATTTTGCGACTGGTTTATTTGATCGAAGCCCAATCCACCTAACCGTGAGGGCGGATGATTACCAGAGCAGTTGATCGGCCTGGCAGGCAATGGCAATGGTGGCGTTGGGTTTGAAATTCGATTCCAGATAATACAAGGACTGTTCACGATCCTCGCCGCCGGCAGCGGTGAGCAGGAGTTGCTCGCAGAAGGCGGCAATGTCCTGGAGGATGCGCTCGTAGCGGTAGTAGGCGAGGGCTACCTGGTTCAACCGGGTAGGGCCATAGGCGGGGTAGAAGCGCTCCGACTCTTCTGCCGGGGTGTACCAATCCCCCAACAGACCTGCGCCAATGAACATCAAATCATGCTCTTTGGGGGCCAAAATCAGGGTATCCCAATCGACAAGATACAGGGAATCGTCGCTGCCAACGAGAAGGTTGCCGGCATGCAGATCGGCATGGCAGATTACACATTCTGCCGGGCAGGCAGACAGTTTGAGCGCCAGGGTTTCGGCCCGCAGCAGCAGCATTTCAATGACCGGGCGGTTTGCTTGCAGCAAGGCTGCGGTTTGTGCAGCCACCGGATCTGTAAATTGATCCACCTCAATCTGCTGGAGAAAGGTTTTAACCATTTCACGGCAGCAGGGAGAATACGTCTCACGGGGGATTTGAGCGGCGCATGAAAGCGGCACAGGAGCGGTATGGATGCGTTTAAGCGCCTGCCCCAGGGCGAGCCAGTGGTGGTCAGATAGACGTACTTCGTAACCGTTACGCCCGATTACAAAGGGGGCAAGAATTGTCTTATACCCCTGCAAGCTGCCCCAGAGACTGCCCGAGACTGTGGGGAGCGGGGGGATGATCTGGGTAATGCCCTGGTCAAAGAGATATTTGGGCAGAGCAACGGCAATCTCATCAAAGAGGCCGCGGCGTAATTTCAGGAAATAAGACTGCGCCGGTGTGGCAACCCGATAAACCGCCGTATTTTGATCAGCGCCAAGGGGCAGGAAGTCAATCGAAGCGGCGGGCAGGTTGTATTCAGTGCGCAGACAGGCGGCAATTAATTCGTCTGGGATGGTGGGCTTTTCAAGCATTTGGGGTATTCTTGTTCGTCAGAGAATGGTTTGATTGTACTTCAAAGCAGAGTTGATGTTGAACTGACTGATTGAACGGTAATAACCAAGTGTATAATTATGAAGTCGGTATTCTTGTTCTGGAGGGCTGCCATGTTCGAGTTCCATGTTTCCCGTCAGGCACGTGATCGCTATCAATTTGACCAGACCTTGTTCCGGTTTGATGGTAATGTCATTTTTGCCAATTTTCATGGGGCGCGCCTTTTTGCTCAAAAAATGAATCAGAAGCGCGATCTAGCAGCTTACCCGGAGCAAGCGGTTAAGGCCGGGCAGATCAATGCAATGGGAATGGTAGATGAAATTCTGCATCTGGTGGTGAGCCTGTACCGGCGGCAGAAAAATCCCACCGCCATCTCTGGAGCGCTGGCCTGGCTGGAAGAACGATTGGGCACTGAACAGGTCAACCGGATGCTGGTGCGGTTCACAGCAGAATTTCCGCCAGTTGTGGTGTATCAGCAGCAAATGACGGTGGACGCATACCTGGCGGGCAGCACGGATGGCATCCCACACCGCGAGGCGGCATTGGAAGAACTGCTGATGCTGTGGATCTCCAACAAAAACCCGGCGTTGGCACCTTACCTGGAATTATTTGATGACTCGGGGCTGCAATCTGAGACGGTTTATGCACGGGCGCTGAAAGAACTGCATATCTATTTTGAAACCCAGCCCAAACACGGGCCGGATAATCAAAATCTGATTGATATGCTGCGGGCGCCAGCACTGGCAAACCCCTATTCCCTGACCGACCAGTTGGAATTCATCCGCACCCGCTGGACAGAGATGCTGGGGCGGTATCTTTACCGGCTGTTGAGCAGCCTGGACTTGATCAAGGAAGAAAATAAGCAGTCGTTCATGGGGCCGGGGCCAACGGTGATCCCAACTTATCAGCGGCCCGGCAGCGGACTGGCAGAATTTGAAAGCGAGCCAGAGCGTTTCAGCCCAGACCAGGACTGGATGCCGCGGCTGGTGCTGATTGCCAAGAACACCTACGTCTGGCTGGACCAGTTGAGCAAGCAGTATGGGCGGGAAATGCGGCATTTAGATCAGATCCCCGATGAGGAACTGGACCGGCTGGCGCAGCAAGGTTTTACCGGATTGTGGCTGATTGGGCTGTGGGAGCGCAGCCGGGCATCGGCGCACATCAAGCAGTTGTGCGGTAACCCAGAAGCCATTGCCTCGGCCTATTCGCTGTTCGATTATCGCATTGCCGATGACCTGGGCGGTGAGCTGGCATACAACAACCTGTCGGAGCGAGCCGGGCAGCGGGGCATTCGGCTGGCGAGCGATATGGTGCCGAATCATATGGCAATCGATTCGCCGTGGGTGGTGGAGCATCCGGACTGGTTTGTCAGCCTGGATTACAGCCCGTTCCCGGGCTACACGTTCAATGGGCCTGACCTGTCAGAAGATGGGCGCGTGAGCATCAATATTGAAGATCATTATTTTGATCGAACAGACGCGGCGGTGGTCTTCAAGCGGTACGACCACACCAACGGGCAGACTCGCTTCATTTATCATGGCAATGACGGGACCAGCATGCCCTGGAATGATACCGCGCAGTTGAATTACCTTAACCCGGCAGTGCGAGAAGCCGTGATTCAGACCATCCTGGCGGTGGCGCGGCGCTTCCCAATCATCCGGTTTGACGCAGCGATGACGCTGGCAAAGAAGCATTATCAACGGTTGTGGTACCCGGAGCCTGGCAGCGGCGGGGATATCCCCTCACGGGCAGATCACGGCATGACGCGGGATCAATTCAACGCGGCGATGCCGATTGAGTTCTGGCGCGAGGTGGTGGACCGGGTGGCGCAGGAAGTGCCCAATACGCTGCTGCTGGCAGAAGCCTTCTGGCTGATGGAAGGGTATTTTGTGCGCACACTGGGCATGCACCGGGTGTATAACAGCGCCTTCATGAATATGCTGCGCAACGAGGACAACGCCGGGTACCGGCAGCTCATCAAGAACACGTTGGAGTTTGACCCGGAGATTTTGAAGCGGTACGTCAATTTTATGAACAACCCGGACGAGCGCACGGCGGCGGATCAGTTTGGCAAGGGCGATAAGTATTTTGGCATCTGCACGGTGATGGCGACCCTGCCGGGACTGCCGATGTTTGGGCATGGACAGGTGGAAGGTTTCTCTGAAAAATATGGGATGGAATTCCGGCGAGCCTACTGGGATGAGCGCATTGATGATGGACTGGTGGAACGGCACCGCCGCGAGATCTTCCCGCTGCTGCACCGGCGCTGGATGTTTGGCGAAGTGGCTAACTTCCTGCTATATGATTTCTTCACGGGGGGCGGGGTGAACGAGGATGTGTACGCCTTCTCCAATGGGCAGGGGGATGAGCGGGCGCTGGTGATTTTCCATAACAAGTATGCTCAAACCAGCGGCTGGATTCGAATGTCGGCGGCTTATGTCGTCAAGGGAACGGGAGATCAACGCAATTTGGTGCAAAAAAGCCTGGCGCAGGGGCTAAACCTGCACCCTGCCCCGAACGCCTATCTGGTGTATCGAGACTTGACGCGCGGCATGGAATACATCCGCCCCAGTCAGGAAGTTGCCGAGCGCGGGCTGTACCTGGAACTGAACGCTTATGAAACCCACGTCTTTGCGGATTTCCGGGAAGTGCAGGATGACGCCTATCATTCTTACCGGCAGCTCTGCCAGTATTTGAACGGGCGCGGCGTGCCAAGCGTGACAGAGGCGCTGCGCGAACTGGTGCTGATGCCGGTACAGCAGCCCTTCCGGGAGATTGCCAACCCGGGTTACTTTAACTATCTGCTGGATGCGCGGCTGGACCTGGAAACCGAAACACTGCCAGCGGGTCTGCTGGATGAGGCGGAGCAAAAAGCCGGCAACTTGCTGGATGGGATTCAATATATGTCTGGCTATACGCAAAACCGTACTGAAGTACAGGCAGGAATCCGGCGGACAGTGCAATCTACGCTATCGCTGCGGCGGCTGGACACCCTGTTCTCGCTGTCCACGGCGGCTGGTTTCCAGAAAGCACTGGATTATCTCGAAACCGGGCTGGTGGACAACCGGCGCTGGCGGGTGCTGTTCGGTTGGGCCTTCACCCACAATCTGGGGCGCGTGGCGGGCGGCACAGACCCAGACGCTCAGACCCAAAGCTGGCTGGATGAATGGCAGCTTGGCAAGATGCTGAACGATAACGCGCTGGCGATGGGTTCGGATGAAGGCACCGCCCGGCGGATGAATCAAACGCTGCGGCTGCTGCTCAGCCATCAGAACTGGTACAGCCAGCTTGGCGCCTTGCCCGTTGAGAAGATCGTGCGCGAATGGTTAAATGCGCCAGAGATCCAGCAGTTCATCGGAGTCAACCGCTACAAGGATGTGTTGTGGTTCAATCACGAGTCCTTTGTGGAACTGGTCTGGTGGATGGCGACGGCGGCTGTGCTGAAGGTGGCCGCCAACCCGGGCGGCACAGCGGCAGAGCTGCTGGAGCAGTCTCTGGGCGCCTACGAGATTGCTCAGGCGCTGCTGAAAGCCGAGGAGAATTCGGGTTACCAGGTGGACAAGCTGCTGGCGCTGCTGAGTGAAGCGGAAGAAGCGGCAGAATAGCGTTTGAGATTAAGCAAAGATAGCCCCTGCATTGTCGGTAATGCAGGGGCTATCTTTTGAAGAAGAATGGCTTATAGATACCAGACAGGAATGATCTTATCGGTATCCTTAAGGGTAATCAAGCGGTCATACATGCAGACAATACCTCCGCTGCCACGTTTGAGGCCAGACAGGTTGTCCAACTTACCAAACGCAGAGATATCATCGGGCCTTGGATCGGCGTGTTTTTTGATTTCAATCGGATGCAGGGTGTCTCCGGATTGGATCAGGAGGTCAATCTCAGCGCCATCACGGTCACGGTAAAAATAGAGCGGCGGTTGCAAAATGCCCGCATTGGTGTAGCTTTTGTAAATCTCAGAAATGACAAAGCTTTCAAAAAACGCCCCGGCAGAGGCGCCCACAGACAATACTTCGCTGTTAGGCCAACGTCCCAGGTAGGCAGCAAGGCCGGTATCCATAAAGTAAAGTTTGGGGGACTTTATGGCTCGCTTAAGGATATTATTATGATAAGGCTGCAGCAGGTAAATCAGGCTGGAGGCTTGCAAAACGGATAACCATCTTTCAATTGTCGGCTGACTGACGCCCACATCGCGAGACAGCGAGGCCATATTAAGCAACTGCCCGTTCATGGCGGCAACCGCAGTCATGAACTGGTAAAACTTCAACTCATCGGCTACCTGCGAAAGTTCTCGGACATCGCGTTCGATGTAAGTGCGCACATAGGTCGCATAATACATTTGCCAATCGGCCTGACTGTTTGATACCAGTTCTGGCATAGAACCACGAAAGATTGTTTGCCAGATACCTTTATAGGCAAGGGGGTGGGCGTCGTTTTTTCGGCCTTCAAAGTAGGCGGCATCGGGAACAAAAGGATAATTATTTGAAATGCCAAAGCGCTCCCTCAGTGAAATGCCCAGAAGATTGAGGATGCCCACCCTTCCAGCCAACGATTCGCTGACGTTTTTCATCATGTGAAATTGCTGAGAGCCAGACAAGTAAAACAATCCCTTCTGCTTTGTCTGATCGATCTGAATTTTGATATATGGGAAAAGGCCAGGCGCATATTGGACTTCATCAATGCAAATAGGCGGGGGAGAATCCAAAAAGAAGGTCGCTGGTTGATGAACAGCCTGATTGCGAAGCACGGGATCGTCCAACGATACATAGGTGACATCGCGAACGACTTCACGCAGCAGGGTTGTTTTGCCTACCTGCCTGGCGCCGGTCACCAGCACAGCGCCAAACATACTGGCTGCTTTCTGGAGAGCCTGTTCTATGTGCCGCTTGATGTACATAACGCAAATCCTTTTCGGCTATTATAATATACAATATTATAATAGCCGATTCGGGGCCAAAAATCAAGAGGACAAAGAAGATTTTTTCTAACTGTGAACAGCAAACCAGTTGCCGCTGACCGGCGGCAGGGTGAGGCGCAGGGCATCATCGGTTACGGCAATTTGCTGCCGGTCAATGGGGCTGGTGAAGACCTGGCCTTCGGAGGCATTCAGCGCCGAAGCGGGGATTTCCAGGTGGGCTTTGTAGCGAGACGGGTTGGCAACGGTGATCATCTGATGCCCATCGGCGCGGCGGGCAAAAGCACAGGCGCCGTGACTGCCCTGGGCAAGGGGGACAAATTCGCCGCGCCGCAGGGCAAAAGAGCCGCGGCGATGGGCGATCAACTGGCGCAGCCAGGTGCGCAGGTCGTGATTCCATGAAGATTCTTCCCAGGGGAAGGCCCGGCGGCAGTCGGGGTCTTTGCCGCCCGCCACACCAACCTCATCGCCGTAATACACAGCCGGGGCGCCGGGGAAAGAGAATAACAGCAGGTAAGCCAGGCGCAGCTTGTCCAGATTGCCATCTAAAACGGTGAGAACGCGCTCGGTGTCGTGGGAGCCAAGCAGCAGGTACATGGCAAAGACATTTTTCTGAGAATAGCGGGACATCTGTTCCTGCACCTGGCCGGTAAAGCCGGCGCCGTCCAGCTTGCCGGCGAGATATTCAAAGATTGAGGTGCGGAGCGGGTAGTGCATCAGGCCGTCAAAATGGCCGGGGCTGACCCAGCGAGGATTGCCATCCCAGATTTCACCCAGCAGATAGGCTTCGGGATTGACGGAGCGGACATTGTAGCGAAATTCTTCCCAGAAGGTGTCGTCGTCAATTTCGTTGGGCACGTCCAGGCGCCAGCCATCGGCACCCTGTTCAATCCAGTAGCGGGATACATTCATGATGTACTTGCGAACCTGGGGATTGGCCGTATTGAATTTAGGCAGGCTGGAATACCCCCACCAGGCTTCGTAGTTCAGATTCTTATGGGAGCCATAGGCTGAAACCGGGAAGTTTTTGACATGGAACCAATCGCGGTAGGGCGACTCGGCTTGATTTTCGAGCAGATCGCTGAAGGCAAAAAAGCCGCGGCCGCAGTGATTAAACACGCCATCCAGAATGATGCGAATGCCGGCGCGATGGGCAGCATCGACCAGGGCGTGAAAGTCATTCAAATTGCCCAGCTTGGGGTCGATTTGGAAATAATCAAAGGCGTTGTAGCGGTGATTGGAAGCCGCCAGGAAAATGGGGTTGAAATAGATGGCATTGATGCCGAGGTCCTGAAGATAATCCAGATGGTGAAGGACCCCGCGAAGATCGCCACCCATAAAGCCGTGGCGCGTTGGCGGGTCGCCCCAGGGCTGGACGTTAGCGGGGTTGATTGAGGCATCACCATTGGCAAAACGGTCGGGGAAGATTTGATAGAAAACGGTATCTTGAACCCAGGCGGGAATTTTTCCGTGTGTGCTCATTGATTCTGCTCCTGCCGAGCTTTGCGCTCAGATGGTTCGAGTTTTGCCAGCTCAGAAATTTTGATATATGAGTAAAGAATAAAGCCCACAAACATGAGGATGGCGCCAAAGGCCAGAATCAAATCGTAGAGGGTGGGGGTCCACTTGACCCAGGGCAGGTTGACCAGCGGATTGCCCGCAAAGAAAATCACGGCATTGGTAATGATAATCAGCACGCGCATTTCGGTGGGGCCGAGTTTGGCGTATGAAATGCGGAATTTTCCGGTGACGATGGTATCGACATAGACCAGGACAGACATCAACATGTAGCCGATCAAAGCGAGGGCCGCAATCTTGAAGTCGATGTAAGGAGAAAGGCCCAGGCCCAAAAAGACCAGCACTTCATCCAGAGCGTCAACAATATGATCGACAAAAAAGCCGTATTTGGGACGCTCAATATTGCGGTAGCGCGCCAGGGTGCCATCCAGACTGTCGCCAAACCAGTTCATGATCAGGCCAAGGCTGGCCAACCAGAGGAACCAGGGGCTGTGATTGGTCAGGATATAGCTGACAAAGATAACCACGGTTCCAAAGAAGCCGAATGCGGTTAACAGGTCTGGGTGAACCCAGGCGGGCATGTGGGCTGCCAACCAGCGCAGAGCCGGGCGTTCCAAAGGACCGAGCAGCATGGGATTAACCCGGGTGTGTTGTGAACGATCTCCAAAGGACATCTGATCTCTCCTCAAGACGGGATTTGGTCGAGCGATTCGGGCCAGAGGGGGTAGGTCATGGCCCACTGCTCAGGATGCGCCTGCAGGACTTCTTCAGCAAGGCGGAGAATTTTTTCGGCGTTGGCGATAATTTCAGTATCCCGATCGGGATAAGATTCCAGCCAGATGGGCTCGGAACAATCGAGCAAATATTTGCCCTTGGGCTGCGATAAACAATATACGAAATAGACCGGGGCTTTGTTGCGTAGAGCCAGAGGAATGTAAGCTACGGGAAGCGCCGTAGGACGCCCAAAGAAGCGCGGATGGTGGGTTGATTCAGGCCAGGGGCGATCCAGACCTGTCAGAACGGTGCCGCCGCTCTGCAGGCGCTGGCGGGCAGCCTGGAGCGCTTCGATATTCAGGGGCATTATTTCAATGCCGCTGAGACGACGAAGTTCGTTTTGAAGCTGATAGCCGCCGGGCGGCTGGGGAAAAGACAGGACAAGAAATTTCAGGCCAGCCTGAACCAGCGCCATCCCGGCCAGGTCAAATGAGCCGGTGTGGCTTGCCACAAAGACAGCTCCATGCTGACCCTGCTGGCGTTCTGCAATCACATCGAGCATATGGGGGGTGAATTGGACCATTCGACGGGCGCGGCGGGGGGCGCGGAGGTTATGGTAATGGTCAAAAAGAGCGCTGCCCGAGGCTTGAATGACCTGACAGGCACGCGCATCCAATTCCGGGGCGGTCAATTTTTGGCCGCTGAGCACCCATTGATTGGCGCGAATCGCCTGAACCATGGGGCGCTGACGGCGACAGACAATGAGGCGCGCCACAAGACCCACCAACTGCTGGCCAACCCAGCGCGGCATCAACTGGCTGAGGGTCAGCATGAGGCTGACCGCAAAGCGGCTGTTGGAGAAACGCTGAAGATTGAGGCGTGGGCAGCGGGGGCGTTCGGCGGTCATCTTGAAATTTCGGCTAATAGTTTTTCGGGTTGGTTGGCATAGGTCTCGCGCGGCAGGTCGCCGGCAGCGAGTGCGGATAGGATGCGCGTCAGGGATTGATTTACCGGGGCAAAACGTTTGAAGGCGGCAGCCTGGCGGGCCACCGCTCCGTTGAGATATTCCACCTCGCTGCGGGTACGGCCACCGTATAAATCAATGTGGAAAGAAGGCATCTTGTCGCCGCGTCCTTTGGTGAGGCCGCGTTTGAGTAAGGGCTGGCTGACCAGGGGAGGCAGATACCCAAAAGCCCAGGCCAGGGCGCGAACCGGCGTGCCGGGCAAATCACAGACCGGCAAAGGCCAGGCGCGCATGACCGATAAAGCCTCGCGGAACTGGGCTACTTCCAGGCGGTAGATGCCTGGGTGCGAGAATACCTGGGCGGGAGTCCAGTTGAGGATGGCAGAAGTGGCGTTGGCGGGCAGATTGGTGAGAAGCTTGGACCACTTCATGGCGTTGGGGTGGTTGTAGATCTGGGCATTCAGGCCAGCCTGGTTGAAGACAGTGGTCAAATCCAGAACATGGGGATGGACATAAGCCAGGCCCACCCCGCGCAGGCGTTCAAGCACAATTTGACCCACCCCCAGCCGCCCCACAGCACTGGTAACAGTGCCGGGGATCACCCGAGAAAAGCCTACCAGACTGCGCAGATGATTTTCGTTTTCAACACCATTTTGGAGGCAGATCAGGGGAGGCAACTGGGCCTGGTGAGGCCGGAGCATGTCTATAAGCGCCGGGGTATCATAGGATTTGATGGCGACAATGGCATAATCAAATGGGCCGCGGGACAGGGCCTCCTCGATGGAATCTACGATGATTGGGGTGTCTATCTGCCGCTCGCCCCCCGGCAGGACCAGCCGCAAACCGCTTTGCCGGGCTGCAGCGGCGCCTTCAGGGCGCTCCGAAAAGACGACCTCTTGCCCGTTGAGGGCGAGGCTGCCGCCAATGTACGTACCAATTGCACCAACACCGAAACAAAGAAAACGCATCCGGGCGTCCTTTTCTGAGGGTGAAAGATGGGTGCTACTCTGTTACCAGCCGCGGGCTCCCCGCAGAAAGACATCGCCGGGCATGGGGCGCTTGCCCGCGGGCTGTAATTCCAGCAAAAGCAGGCAGCCGAGGGCAGTGCCAATTGCCGGAAAGCCAGCCACTATACCGCGCTGACCGGGAGACAGGTGATCGGCAGGATGGGCAGAGGCACGCTGAATTTTTAACACCGCATCGGCCCAAAAGGTGTAGGCGCCTGGCCAGGGCTGATAGGCACGGACCTGGCGTTCCAGTTCAACGGCGGGGCGAGAAAAATCGAGCAGGCCATTTTCTTTCTGGATCATCGGAGCATAGGCCGCGAGGGCATCATCCTGCGGCTGGGGAATAATTTTACCGTTCAGATAAGCGGGAAGGGTTTCGATTAACAAATCGGCGCCAAGCTGAGCCAGCCTGTCACTGAGTGCGCTGGCAGTATCTTCAGGCAGAATGGGGATGGCGCTCTGGGCCAGCACGGGGCCTGTATCCACACCGGCATCCATGCGCATGATGGAAACGCCGGTCTGGGAATCGCCAGTGCGGATGGCAGCCTGAATGGGCGAGGCGCCGCGCCAGCGGGGTAAGAGCGAGGCGTGAACGTTGACGCAGCCATGCGGGGGCAGGTCCAGGACGTTTTGGCGCAGAATTTGACCGAAGGCGGCGACAACAATGAGATCGGGCGCCCAGGCTGCCAATTGGGCCTGCGCCTCGGGTTCTTTAAGGCGGTTGGGTTGAATGACCGGCAGGGAGAGCGACTGGGCCAGAATTTTCACCGGCGGAGAGGCCAGGGTTTGCCCCCGCCCGGCGGGACGGTCGGGCTGGGTGATGACGCCGATGACCGGGTAGGTCTCGGTCAAACGGCGCAGGACAGGTACGGCGAAGTCGGGCGAGCCCATGAAAACGATGCGGACATCCATGGCGTAATTTTAGCACATCTTGAAGGTTTGACGATGGAATGGCAAAGGTCTGGACATTGTCTGACAAAATTCAATTGGCGCTCAATTTTACCTGTGCAATTGATAAAATTAAGCTATAATCAATACCTTCGCCAAAAATGAGTTAAGCAAATAGGGCTTTTGTAGTAAAGTTGAGGTCGACCAAAACACCAACTAACCACAAAAAGCCCATGAACAATATTTTAGCACTTTTACAACCGATAC
>Ga0116187_1001699_pt1 | contig 22735 bp, 17 predicted proteins | sample AD_JPNNA6_MetaG_FD_89755 | JGI IMG/M metagenome (GOLD analysis project Ga0116187, IMG submission 89755) | Active sludge microbial communities of municipal wastewater-treating anaerobic digesters from Japan - AD_JPNNA6_MetaG | ecosystem: Engineered > Bioreactor > Anaerobic > Digestate | place... | reverse complement strand
TCTCGTCGTGCGCGCCGCGTTGCGCGAGGGCGCCGACATCGAGTTCGTGGGGATCAACGACCTGAGCGACGCGAAGACGCTCGGGCACCTGTTCAAGTACGACTCCGTCCACGGGGCCTTCCCGGGTGTCGTCGAGGTCGAGGAGGACGGGCTCGTCGTCGACGGCCGGCGGATCAGGGTCTTGGCCGAGACCGACCCTGCCGCCCTGCCCTGGAAGGAGCTCGGCGCCGACGTGGTCATCGAGTCGACGGGGCGCTTCACCGACCGCGCCGCCGCGGCCAAGCACCTCGAGGCGGGGGCGCAGAAGGTGATCATCTCCGCCCCCGCCAAGAACCCCGACCTCACCGTCGTGCTCGGGGTGAACGACGACGCCTACGACAAGGCCAGGCACGACGTCGTCTCGAACGCGAGCTGCACGACCAACTGCCTGGCGCCGATGGCCAAGGTGCTGGTCGACAACTTCGGCGTCGAGCGCGGCTTCATGACCACGGTCCACGCCTACACCAACGACCAGCGTATCCTCGACTTCCCCCACAAGGACCTGCGCCGGGCGCGGGCGGCGGCCATGTCGATCATCCCGACGACGACCGGCGCCGCCCGCGCCGTCTCTCTCGTCATCCCCGAGCTCGAGGGGCGGCTGGACGGCTTCGCCCTGCGGGTGCCGACCCCGGACGGCTCCGCTACCGACCTCGTCGCCGAGCTGCAGACCGAGGTCACCGTGGACGACGTCAACGCAGCGATGAAGGCGGCCGCGGCGACCGACCGCCTCAAGGGCATCCTCCAGTACCAGGAGGACCCCATCGTGAGCATCGACATCATCGGCAACAGTCACTCGTCGATCTTCGACGCGGCCCTGACCATGACGAAGGGGACGATGGTCAAGGTCGTCTCCTGGTACGACAACGAGTGGGGCTACTCGTGCCGGCTCATCGAGCTGGCGCAGCGGGTGCTCTGAGGGACGGGCGTGCGGCGCCGCTCTCATGCCGCCAGGACGCCGCAGGCAACGGACATCACGATCGAGGGAGGCCGCCCCGTGCGCAAGCGTTCAGTGACCGACTACCCGCTCGCCGGCAAGCGCGTGCTCGTGCGGGTCGACTTCAACGTACCGCTCGAGGGCGGTCGCGTGGCCGACGACACACGCATCCGCGCCGCGCTGCCGACCATCGAGTACCTGCTCGGCCAGCGGTGCGCCGTCGTCCTCGCCTCGCACCTCGGCCGCCCCAAGGGCAAGGTCGTCGAAGAGCTGCGCATGGCGCCGGTCGCGGCGCGGCTCGCGGAGCTGCTCGGGCGGCCCGTGAAGACGGCGAGGGACTGTGTGGGACCGGAGGTCGAGGCCGCAGCCCGCGCCCTCGCTCCGGGCGAGGTCCTGCTGCTCGAGAACCTGCGTTTCCATGCCGGGGAGACGGCGAACGACCCGGCGTTCGCAGCGCAGCTCGCCGCCCTGGCGGACGTCTACGTCAACGACGCCTTCGGCGCCGCCCACCGGGCGCACGCCTCGACCGAGGGTGTCGCCCACCTGCTCCCGGCGGTCGCCGGGCTGTTGCTGACGCGTGAGCTCGAGATGCTCGGCAAGCTGCTGACCGACCCCCAGCGGCCGTTCGTCGTCGTGCTCGGCGGCGCCAAGGTCTCGGACAAGATCGGCGTCATCGAGAGGATGCTCGACACGGCCGACGCGGTCCTCGTCGGCGGCGCCATGTGTTTCGCCTTCTTCAAGGCGGACGGGCGCGAGGTGGGCACGTCCCTGGTCGACGAGGAGGGGCTTGACGCCGCGGCGGCGATCGCCGCCAAGGCGCAGCGCGAAGACCGCGTGTTCGAGCTGCCCGTCGACATCGTCGTCGCTCCGGCCGCCGAGGCCGGCGCGCCGAGCACGGTCGTGGCGGCCGACGCCATGCCGGTCGACCAGATGGGGCTGGACATCGGGCCGGCGACGGCGGCGGCGTTCGCCGCCCGCATCGCTGGCGCCCGGACGGTCTTCTGGAACGGCCCCATGGGGCTCTTTGAGATCGAGGACTTCGCTGCGGGAACGCGGACCGTCGGCGAGGCGGTCGCCGCCGGGGACGCCGTCTCGGTGGTCGGCGGCGGCGACACGGTGCGGGCCGTCCGGCGCTTCGGGTTGGAGGGTCGCATCACGCACGTGTCGACCGGCGGCGGGGCCGCTCTGGAGTTCCTCGAGGGCAAGGCGCTGCCCGGCGTCGTCGTCCTGATGGACCGGGAGTGACGGTGGCTCCCGAGCGCCGCCCGCTCATCGCGGGCAACTGGAAGATGTACAAGACGCGGCCCGAGACGGCGGCCTTCTGCGCCGCGTTCCTGCCTCTTGTGGCCGGTGTCGAGGGCCGCGACGTGGTGCTCTGCCCGCCGGCGGTGTGCCTCGAGACGGCCCTCGCCGCGACGCGCGGCGCCGGGGTCGGCGTCGGCGCCCAGACCATGCACTTCGCCGCCGAGGGCGCCTACACCGGCGAGATCGCGCCGCGCATGCTGGCCGAGCTCGGCGTCTCGCATGTGATCCTCGGCCACTCGGAGCGGCGGCAGTACTTCGCCGAGAACGACGCCGACCTCGCGCGCAAGGTCCGCGCGGCGCTCGATGCGGGGTTCACCCCGATCCTGTGCTGCGGCGAGACGCTTGAAGAGCGTGAGGCGGGGCGGACCGAAGCCAAGGTCGGCGGGCAGCTCGACGCCGACCTCGCCGAGGTCGACCCAGCAGAGCTGCCCGCCGTGACCGTCGCCTATGAGCCGATCTGGGCGATCGGCACGGGCAGGACGGCGACCCCCGAGACGGCGCAAGAGACGGTGGCGTTCATCCGGCGGCGCCTGCGCGAGCGCTTCGGCGCCGCCGCCGACCGGGTGCGCATCCTGTACGGCGGCAGCGTCAAGGCGGCGAACATCGATGCCCTCATGGTGCAGCCCGACATCGACGGCGTGCTCGTCGGCGGGGCGAGCCTCGAGGCGCAGGAGTTCGCGCGCATCGTGCGCTTCGTGGAGCCCGCGTGAGCGGCGCACGCGGGGCGTCGCTCTCGCCGACAGGACGGATCTTCCGCCCCGTCGTCCTCGTGGTGATGGACGGGTGGGGCCACGCGCCGGCCGGCCCCGGCAATGCCGTCGCCCTGGCGCGCACGCCCGTGTTCGACGCGCTCTGGGGGGCGTACCCTCACACGACGCTCGCAGCGTCCGGTGAGGCGGTCGGTCTGCCTCCGGGCCAGATGGGCAACTCCGAGGTCGGGCACCTCAACATCGGCGCCGGACGCGTGGTCTACCAGGACCTCACCCGCATCACGAAGGCGATCGAGGACGGCTCGTTCTTCAGGAACCGCGTCCTTGTACAGGCGATGGCGAAGGCCGCCGGCCGCGCCTCCAGGCTCCACCTCATGGGCCTGGTGTCGGACGGCGGCGTGCACAGCGACCTCGGCCACCTCGAGGCCTGTCTCGAGCTCGCCCGTCGCGAGGGTGTCCGGGACGTCGTCGTCCACGCCTTCCTCGACGGTCGCGACACGCCGCCGAAGAGCGCCCCGGGGTACCTGGCCCGGGTCCAGAAGACGATGGACCGGCTCGGCGTCGGCCGCTACGGTGTGGTCAGCGGCCGTTACTACGCCATGGACCGCGACGGGCGCTGGGAGCGCACCAAGCTCGTGTACGACGCCCTCGTCTACGGCGATGGTCTCTTCGCCGCCGATGCCCAGGCCGCGGTGCGGGCGGCCTACGAGCGCGGCGAGACGGACGAGTTCGTGCGCCCGACCGTGGTCGCCCCCGAGGTCGAGGCGCGCGTGCGTGCGGGCGACGTCTGCCTGTTCTTCAACTTCCGGCCCGACCGCGCCCGCCAGCTCACGCGCGCCTTCTTCGAGAGGGAGTTCGACGGCTTCGACCGGGGTCCGACCCCGCCGGCGGTCGACTTCGTGACGATGACGCGTTACAAGAAGGAGTTCCCGCTGCCGGTGGCCTTCGAGCCGGAGCACCTGACGAACGTCCTGGCCGAGGTCCTTTCCGCCGCCGGCCTGCGTCAGCTCCACATCGCCGAGACCGAGAAGTACGCTCATGTGACGTTCTTCTTCAACGGCGGCGTCGAGGCCGAGTACCCCGGGGAGTCACGGATCCTTGTCCCCAGTCCGCGCGACGTGCCGACGTACGACAAGAAGCCCGAGATGAGCGCCTTCGCCGTCACCGACGCGCTCGTGCACCGGCTCGGCGCCGGCGTCTGCGACTTCGTCGTCGTGAACTTCGCCAACCCCGACATGGTGGGGCACAGCGGCGTCATCGCCGCCACCGTCAAGGCGGTCGAGACGGTCGACGCCTGCGTCGGCAGGGTTGTCGACGCCGTCGCCGCCCTCGGCGGCGCCTGTCTCGTGACCGCCGACCATGGCAACGCCGAGGAGATGCTGCAACCCGACGGCAGCCCGAACACCGCCCACAGTACGAACCCTGTGCCGTTTTTGGCCACGGCGACCGGCGTGAAGAGCTGCGACGGCGGGCGGCTGTGCGACCTCGCGCCGACCATCCTCGGGCTGCTCGGTGTCGCGCCGCCCGCCGAGATGACCGGTACGCCGCTGCTCGAGCCCGTGGCATGAGCACGTCGCCCGTTCGTGCTTGCGCGCCGTCCGCCGCTTCGTGGACCGCCTCCTCCGGCTCGGCGGCTCCGCCCGTTGTGGAATGTGGACGGAGATGCAACAATACTATGCTCGCATACGAAACTCAGGGCCGACCGGCCTGATACCAAGGAGAGAGTCGCGTGCTGACCGCCATCCTCGTCGTCGTCCATATCGTGGTGAGCCTCGTGCTCCTCGTGCTCATCCTCATGCACTCCGGCAAGGACGCCGGCATGGCGAGCTCGACCGGCTTCTCGTTCGCCTCGCAGGCGAGCGTCATGGAGCGCAACCTCACGCGCTACACCATCATCGCCGGCGTCGTCTTCTTCATCACGACGTTCCTGCTCGCGTGGAGGCTCGCCTGACGTCGCGACACCGGTAGTGTGTGGGGCGGGTGCGCCTCCTCGACGAGCAGGCGCGGCCGCCTTAGGACATCAAAGGGGACCAAAGCCCACAGGGGGCGTGTTCACGGGAGGTGCTGGACGGCTGGGGACAGGGAGGGGCCTGCGACCTGCGACGGACACCCGCGCGGTGGGCCCCGGAAAGGGACCGATGACTCTCGAAGGAGGTCACTTTGATCAATCTCAGGAAGAACTGGCGCAGCCTGATGCTTCTTGCCGTGCTGCTCGTGGCCGTCAGCCTCGTGTTCGCCGCCTGCGGCGAGGAGGAAGAGGCGGCGCCTGAGGGTGAAGAAGGCACCCCGAAGCCCGGCGGTGTGTACAACTACGTCCTCTCAGCGAACCCGACGGCGATCGACGCTGTCGGCGTGCAAGAGAGCGAGGGCTGGCAGATCGCCCACAACACACTCGAGGGGCTCGTCACGTACGTCCAGGACGAGAGCGGCGGCATGGTGGCCGAGCCGAAGATCGCCGAGAGCTGGGAGTCCAACGACGACGCGACCGTCTGGACCTTCCATCTCAAGAAGGGCGTCATGTTCCAGGCCCCGGTGAGTCGCGAGGTCGTGGCCCAGGACTTCGTCGATTCGTGGAACCGGGCGACCGACCCCGCCAACGGATCGTACACGTCCTACGTCCTTGCCCCGATCAAGGGCTGCACCGACAGCGGCTACTGGGAGGGCAAGAAGGGCCTCACGGGAGTCAGGGCGGTCGACGACTCCACGCTCGAGGTCACCTTGCGCTACCCGTTCGCCGAGTTCGCGCAGACTCTCGGCCACCCGGTCGCTTCGGTCACGCCGGTCGACTACATCGAGAAGATCGGCGCCAAGGCGTACAACCGCAAGCCGGTCGGCACAGGGCCTTTCATGGTCAAGGAGTGGAAGAACAACCGCTACATCGATCTGGTGAAGAACCCCGACTACTGGGACAAGGAGAACGCGGCGTATCTGGACGAGGTACATTGCGCGATCATCACCGAGTCCTCGACCCAGTGGCTCGAGTTCCAGAAGGGCAAGCTCGACTACTCCACGGTGCCTCCGGGGCAGGTCAAGACCGTGGAGGGCATGCCCGAGGTGAAGAACGGCGAGTGGACGGCGAAGGCGTGGCCGACGCTGTCGACGTATTTCTACGGCTTCAACATGAACAACCCGGTCGTTGGCGCTCCCGCCGGCGACAAGGGGCTCCAGATCCGCAAAGCCATGGCTCTCTCGGCCGACACGCAGCATGTCATCAGCATCGTCGGCGAGGGCGTGCCGCTTCCTGCCACGGGCATCGTCCCCGAGGGCATCCCGGGATACAAGGCCGGTCAGTCGCCTTATGCGTACGACCCGGAGGCGGCCAAGGAGACCGTCGCCGGTCTGGGCAAGCTTCCGACGCTGCGTGTCTGGTACAACACCGACGAGGGCCATCAGAAGATCGCCGAGGTCCTGCAAGCCGGCTGGAAGGCCGCCGGCCTGAACGTCGAGCTCGAGAACTTCGAGTGGGGCGCCTATCTCGACAAGCTGGCCAAGAGCCAGAAGGGCGACGAGTCGAGCGCCCAGATCTTCCGCATGGGCTGGATCGCCGACTACCCGTCGCTCGACAACTTCCTCTACCCGCTGTTCCACAGCTCGCAGTCGGCGACGATGTACACGTTCTACAACAACCCTGAGTTCGACGACCTCGTCGTCCAGGCTCGCCAGACGACGGACGCGACGCAGCGCACCAATCTGTACCTGCAGGCCGAGAAGCTGATGCTTCAGGATGCTCCCATCATCCCCATTTACTACTACCGGGACTTCCGCGTCACCAACAACAGGATCGGCGGCTTCGTCCACGACCCGATGTATCAGACGCACTTCTGGGAGCTGTGGGTGAAGGAGTGATGCTGGAGGCGCCTTTCGGCTTGCGTATGCAGTGGTGAATACCTAGACTGCACGCGGCCTTTTCAGTGGTGGCCCGCCGCTGGGCGCCAGCGGCGGGCCACCATCACTCGTACGCCGAACGGGCGCCTGGGCCCGATCGCGAGCGCCAGTCCAGGCCATCGTCGAGGCAGGTCGAGGGAACGCACGAACGATGCTGACCTACATCGTCAGACGTCTTCTGCAACTGTTCATCGTGCTGTTCGGGGTCAGCATCATCACGTTCGTGATGCTGTACGTCATCCCCGGCGATCCGGCGCGCATGCTGGCCGGCAAGAACGCGACCGAAGAGAAGATCCAGGAGATCCGCGTCCAGAAGGGCCTCGACAAGCCCATCTACATCCAGTACGGCAAATGGCTGGGCGGCGTCCTGCAGGGCGACCTCGGCGAGTCCTACTACCTGCAACAGAGCGTCGGCAGCATGATCGTCGAGAACGCGCCGAACACCATCCAGCTTGCGCTGGCGGCGGTCCTGATCGAACTGCTGGGCGTACCTCTGGGCATCTACTCCGCCCTGCGTCAGTACTCGTTCTGGGACACGACGCTGACGACGGCGGCCCTCATCGTCTGGGGCATCCCCGTCTTCGTCCTCGGCGTGTTCATGCAGTGGTTCTTCGGCCTCAAGCTCGACCAGTGGCTCGGGGTCGACATCTTCCCGCTCACGGGCGCCGGCGACAACGTCCTCTGGGTCATCCCGGCGTCGTGGGAGAGCCTCATGAGTCTGGTCCTCCCGGCGGTGACGCTGGGCGTGATCGAGGTCGCCTACATCTCGTACATGCAGCGCGCCTCGATGCTCGAGGTCATCCGCAGTGACTACATCCGCACGGCCCGCGCCAAGGGCCTTTCCGAGCGCGTGGTCGTCGGCAAGCATGCCCTGAAGAACGCCGTCATCCCCGTGATGACGATCGCCGGCATCGACCTCGGCGCCCTGCTGGGCGGGGCGATCCTCACCGAGACGGTGTTCGCGCGCCCCGGCATAGGGCTCATGATCTACGAGGCGATCGGACGGCGCGACGCACCGGTCATCGCCGGGGGCGTGCTCTTCGCCACCGTCGTGTACGTGTTCGCCAACCTGTTCGTCGACCTCGGCTACGCCGCCGTCGACCCGCGGATCAGGCTGGAGGAGTAGGGTGGCGAGCGACGAGCATGATCGCGGGCGCGAGCCGGTGGCGGGCCTGACGGAGGTGGAAGGGGCGGCGGCCGGCGCCGCCGTCGCGGCGGCGCCGGCCGCCGCCCCCAAGGTCCTCAGCCCGTGGTCCGACACCTGGCGGCGGCTCAAGAAGAACAAGCTCGCCCTCATCGGGTTGGGCATCATCGCCGTGTTCATCGTCGTGGGGATCGTCCAGGTGATCGCCTACCCGCTCACGGACGGACGCGGGCTGACGCCCTACGACCCCAACGCCGAGAACTACAGCCTGTCGCCGACCGGCCACGGTTCGTCGCCGAGCCTGTCGCATCCCATGGGCACCGACTACCTCGGCCGCGACATCCTGTCGCGGGCCCTCGTCGCGACCCGCATCTCGCTGCTCGTCGGCGTCATCGCCGTGGCCATCGGCCTCATCATCGGCCTCATCCTGGGCCCGATCTCGGGCTACTACGGCGGGTTCGTCGACACCGTCATCATGCGGCTCGCCGACATCTTCTTCGCCTACCCGTACATCCTCTTCGTGCTGCTGATCATGACCGTCCTCGGGCCCGGTTTCGTGAACGTGTTCCTGGCGATCGGCATCTTGGGGTGGGCATCCTTCGCACGCATCGTGCGCGGCCAGGTGTTGAGCGTGAAGAGCATGGAGTACGTCGAGGCGGCCCGTGCCCAGGGCGCGAGCGACCTGCGCATCATCTTCCGCCATGTGCTGCCGAACAGCATGGCGCCCGTCTACGTGACGATCGCCATGTCCGTCGGCGGGGCGATCGTCACCGAGGCCGCCATGAGCTTCCTCGGCATCGGCGTGCAACCCCCGAACGCGAGCTGGGGCAAGATGATCTCCGACTACCTCAACTACCTCTTCGCGGGGAGCTGGTGGATGGTGCTGTTCCCCAGCGTGCTCCTCACCGTCACCGTCTTCGGCTTCATCTCGTTCGGCAACGGCCTGCGCGACGCCACCGACCCGAGGCTCAAGGAGTAGCAGTGGGGGAACGTCTGCTCGAAGTCAAGGACCTCTCCACCCACTTCTTCACCCATGTCGGAGTGGTCAAGGCCGTGAACGGGGTGAGCTTCACGCTCGACCGCGAAGAGACGATCGGCATCGTCGGTGAGTCCGGCTCGGGCAAGACCGTGGCCGCCCTGTCGGTGATGCGCCTCGTCCCCGACCCGCCGGGCAAGATCGTCGCCGGCGACGTGAGGCTCGCGGGCCGCGACCTGCTCGCCCTGACCGAGGACGAGATGCGCGCGGTGCGGGGCAACGACATCGCGATGATCTTCCAGGACCCGATGACGAGCCTGAACCCGGTGTTCAAGGTGGGCGACCAGATCGCCGAGGCGATCATGCTGCACCAGGACAAGAAGAAGGACGAGGCTTGGGAGATGGCCGCCGTCCTGCTCGAGCGGGTGGGCATTCCCGACGCGAGGAAGCGCGTGAACCAGTACCCGTTCGAGTTCTCCGGCGGCATGCGGCAACGCGCCATGATCGCCATGGCGATCAGTTGCAACCCCGACATCCTCATCGCCGACGAGCCCACGACGGCCCTCGACGTCACGATCCAGGCGCAGATCATGGACGTGATCCGCGAGATGCAGACGCAGTTCCGCTCCGGCGTCATCATGATCACGCACGACCTCGGCGTCGTGGCCGAGATCGCCGACAAGGTGATGGTCATGTACGGCGGCCGGACGGTCGAGTACGGACCGGTCGACGCCATCTACTACGACCCGCACCACCCGTACACTTGGGGTCTGCTGGGGTCGTTGCCGCGGCTCGACCTCGCCGAGAAGCACCGTCTGCAACCGATCAAGGGACAGCCGCCGGACCTCCTGCTCCTTCCGCCGGGCTGCCCGTTCGTGGGGCGCTGCGCCTACGAGGTTCCGCGCTGCCGCGGCGAATGGCCGCCCCTCGAGCTCGTCGGGCCCGACCATGGCGTGCACTGCTGGATCCCCGTCGAACAGCGCCTCGAGACGCGCGCCGGTCTTCCGCGCTTCAAGGAGTGGGTCGCGTGAGCCTGCTCGAGGTCAAGAACCTGAAGAAGTACTTTCCGATCAAGACGGGAGTGCTCAAGCGGACCACAGGCCAGGTCTATGCGGTCGACGACGTCAGCTTCTCGGTCGACAAGGGCGAGACCCTGGGCCTCGTCGGCGAGAGCGGCTGCGGCAAGTCGACGACCGGCCGCACGGTGCTGCGTCTCATCGAGGCGACCGGCGGCAGCGTCACGTTCGACGGCATCGACGTCATGGCCGCCTCGCGCGCCGAGGTGCAGAAGCTGCGCCGCGACATGCAGATCATCTTCCAGGACCCGTACGCCTCGTTGAACCCGCGCAAGCGCGTCAAGCACATCATCGGCGAGCCCCTCGACATCCACGGCATCGGCACCGAGCAGGAACGCAGGCGTCGCGTGTTCGAGCTCATGGAGACGGTGGGCCTGAGCGCCGAGCACGCCGAGCGCTACCCGCACGAGTTCTCGGGCGGGCAGCGCCAGCGCATCGGCGTCGCCCGGGCGCTGGCGCTGCGTCCGCGACTCATCATCTGCGACGAACCGGTCAGCGCCCTCGACGTGTCCATCCGCGCGCAGATCATCAATCTGCTCGAGGACCTCCAGGACGAGCTGGGGCTCACGTATGTGTTCATCGCCCACGACCTCTCGGTCGTCAAGCATCTCTCGGACCGCGTCGCGGTGATGTACCTCGGCAAGATCGTCGAGATCTCTGACAGCGATCTGCTCTACGACCATCCTCAGCATCCGTACACCGAGGCCCTGCTCTCGGCCGTGCCGATCCCCGATCCGGCGACCGAGCGCGCCCGCCGGCGCATCATCCTCGAGGGCGACGTGCCCAGCCCGGCGAACCCGCCCAAGGGGTGCGTCTTCCATCCGCGCTGTCCGCGGGCCCAGGAGGTCTGCACCTCGGCGATGCCGGCGCTCGCCGTCACCGGAGAGGCCGGCGAGCGCCACCAGGTCGCCTGCTACTTCCCGACCCGCTACGAGGGCGGTCGGCGCTCCGTGTCCGAGTCGTCGTTCGCCGGCGCCCAGCCCGGCGCGGCCGGCCCGGCGGGGGCCGCGGACGCCTGAGCGCCAGGCCTCGCGCCGGGGCGTCGCCTGTCCGATGGGTGTGTCTCGTCATCGCCGTCGTCACGAGGGTCGCGTCTGTGAGGGTCGCGCCATGCGTGTCGCGGGTCGCCGCGGGCCGGCTGTCGTTCTCACACTGGTCCTGCTGGGTCTGTCGGTGTTCGGCCTCGGGGCCTGTGGCGGCTCCGGTAACGCGACCGACACGGGCGACGCCGTCCTCGCGCGTGTCAACGGCGAGTCGGTCACGCGCGCGGACGTCGAGGACGTCCGCGCCGAGGCGCGGCTGGCGGGGGACGAGAAGGACGCCGACGCGGCGCTCGAGGACGCCATCGGCCGCGCACTCGTTCGTCAGGAAGCGGAGCGCCTCGGTGTCGTCGTGAGTCCGGCGGACGTGGACGAGCGGATCGCCGCCGTGACCAGGCGCCTGGGCGGGGAAGAGGCCCTCGCCCAGGCGCTCGACGACGCGGACATGAGCGCCGAACAGCTTCGTCGCGGCGCTGAGTATGGGCTGCTGCGCGGCCAGGTGCGGGACGCGCGCTTCGGCGACCTCGGCGTGAGCGACGCCGCGGCGCGCGCGTTCTACCGCCGCAACCTCGACGACCTCTTCACCGAGCCGGCGGCCGTCGACCTCAGCATGATCGTCGTGCGCACCAAGAGGCTGGGCGAGAAGGTGATCGACGAGCTGGCCGCGGGAGCGTCGTTCGCCCGCGTGGCGAAGACGTACACGCGTGACCCGGCGTCCAGGGAGACGGGGGGACGGTTGGGCTGGATCGCGTCGGCGTCTCTTCCCGACCCGCTGCGCGTCGCGGTCGAGCGCATGACGAAGGGGGCCGTCACGGGACCCGTCGAAGGACCGATGGGCTGGTACGTGCTCAAGCTGCACGGGCGGCGCAGCGCCTCGGTCGAGACGTTCGCGGAGGTCGAGAAAGCCGTGCGCGGCGAGCTCCTCTTGCGCAAGCGGACGCGGGCGCTGGACCGCTGGATCGCGGCCGAACGCAAGCGCGCCGAGGTGGTCCTGAGCTCGCCCTGAGGCGCCGGGCGGCGCCACGGCCGCCGTGCCGGAGGCAGGGATGGAGGCGGCGCCACGGCCGCCGTGCCGAAGGGCACGGACCCGGGCGCCGCCCTGCTATACTGCCCCGCGACGCGCGCGGCCCGGCCGCTGCGGACGACCCCATGAAGATCGTGCTGTGGATACTCGGCGTCCTCGCCCTTCTCCTCGTGCTCCTCGGGGCCGTCAATCGCGCCACGCTCGTCTCGCTCGACTACGTCGTGGGGACCACGGGTCCCGTCTCCCTCTTCTGGGTCGCGCTCGTCGGCGCGGCGGCCGTCCTCGTGGCAGGTCTCGCTGGATGGGCGGCGGGCGCCGCTCGCGCCGGCGGGGCGCGCGCCAAGCTCGAGCGCGAGCTCGAGGCGACCTATCGGCGGCTGCGTGAGAGCCAGGCGCGCGCGGCGGCCACGCCTGCCGGCGGGACGGCCGTGGCGGACGCGGACGCTGCGACCGCCGCGGCGCCGAACGCAGTGATGCCGGAGGCGGGGTCGGCGCCCGGCGGGCGCGACGCGCCGGCTTGACGCCTGCGGGGCGCCGTCCCGCTATCCGTCGCCGCACGGCGATACACTGAGCGCCGTGATGCAGCCTTGATCGACGACGGTTCCTGGCGCATCGCGCCGGTCGACTACGGCGCCGCCCGGCGGCTGGCCGGCGAGCTCGGCGTGAGCGACACGTTCGCCCAGGTCCTCGTGCGCCGCGGGTTCGCCCAGCCCGAGGAGGCGTACGCCTTCCTGCACCCTGACGACCTGGTGTCCGACCCCTACCTGGTGCCGGGGGTGTCGGAGGCGCGGCGTCGTATCGACCGGGCGCTCAAGCGTGGCGAGCCGATCGCCGTGCACGGCGACTACGACACCGACGGCATCACTGCGACCTTCCTCCTCGTGAGCGTCCTCGAAGAGCTCGGCGCCGATGTGCGCTGGCGCCTCCCGAACCGCTTCACCGAGGGTTACGGCGTGGCCATGAGCACCGTCGAGGAGCTCGCCACCGAGGGCGTCAAGCTGCTGGTGACGGTCGACTGCGGCGTCAGCGCCCGCGACGAAGTCGAACGGGCGCACGAATTGGGGATGGACGTCGTGGTCACCGACCACCACGAGATCGAGGGCCCCCTGCCCTCGTGCGTCGTCGTCTCGCCGAAGCTCCCGGGGGCGCCGTTCCCCCACCTGGCCGGCGTGGGGGTCGCCTTCAAGCTCGCCCATGCGCTGCTGCAGGACGAGGGCGCGGCTCGCGTCGAGGTCCCGCTCGCCCTGCGACCGTTCACCGATCTCGTCGCCCTGGGGACGATCGCCGACCTCGTGCCGCTGGTCGACGAGAACCGGACCTTGGTCAGGATGGGCCTCGGGCGGCTGCGCAGCGCGTCGCGCCCCGGTCTCGCGGCGCTCATGGAGGTCGCGGACGTAAGGCCCGGCGCGCTCACCGCGGGCGGCGTCGGCTTCCGCCTCGCCCCCCGCCTCAACGCCGCCGGGCGTCTCGAAGACGCGACCATCGCTCTCGAGCTGCTGGCGTGCGCCGACCGCGAGGCGGCCCTTCCGCTCGCCCTCCGCCTCGACGGCCTCAACCGCGAGCGCCAGGAGATCGAGCGCGGCATCTTCGCCGCCGCCGTCGCCCAGGTCAGTGAACCCTTGCCCCCCGCGCTCGTCCTCTCGTCTCCCGACTGGCACGAGGGCGTCGTCGGCATCGTCGCCTCCCGGGTGGCCGAACGGTTCCACCGCCCCACTATCCTGCTCTGCGAGGACGGCGAGCTCGCCAAGGGGTCGGGCAGGAGCATCGCGGCGTACGACCTGCTCGCCGGCGTCCACGCCGCGTCCTCGCACCTCATCGCCTACGGCGGGCACCGCGCGGCGTGCGGACTGCGTCTCGCACGCCGCGCCATCCCCGCCTTCCGCGAGGCCTTCACCGCCCATGCGGCGGCGACACTGAGCGCAAGCGACCTCGAGCGCACACGCGTCGCCGACGCCCTGGTGTGCGGCGACGAGCTCAACCTTCAGCTCGCCGACGAGCTTGAGCTGCTCGCGCCGCACGGGACGGGCAACCCGCGCGTCACCCTTGTGCTGCACGGCGCCGAGGTCGTCGCGCCGCGGCTCACCCGCGACCGCCGGCACCTTCAGTACCGGGTGCGTCGCGACGGCGCGTCGTGCGGCGCCGTGCACTTCAACTTCGACGGCCTGGGCGAGGTCAGCGCGCCCGGTCGCTACGACGTCGTGCTCGCGCTGGGCAAGAACGCCTACAACGCCAGCGTCACGGCCCAGGTCGAGGTCAAGGCGCTGCATCGCCTGGCCGCCGGCGACGACGACCTCTGCCCGACGCCCTGCGACACGACGTGTGCGGCGCGTCTGCGCGGCGACGAGCTCTGGCGCAGTCTGCTGGACGGCGCCCAGCTTGAGGTGTGGCGGCCGCGGGCCGAGGCGGCCGACGCCGTCGACCGCGCACGCCGTGAGGGTCGCCTTCTCGACAAGCGCGGCCGCCCGGCCGTCTCGACCGTCGCCGCCCTCGCGGCCACCGGTGAGCGCGTCCTCGTACTGGTCGCCGACGTTGCCCGCCGGCGCCCGTTGCTCACCCGTGACGCCCTGCCTCCGGCCCTCGCCCGGCGCGCCCTGTACGTACAGACGGCGTGCGCCCAGCGCCTGCGGCTTGCCGTCGGTGCAGGCGGCGAAAGGGACGGGTGCCCGGTCGCAGGCGTGGGCACGATCGGCGAAGCGGGCGTCGGGCCAGGCGCGGTCGTGTCGACAGGTCGCGGGGCCGACGGCCCGCCCGACGTGGTCATGGCCGGCGTCGACCTCGCCGCCGCGCACCCCGGGCTGGTGGGCGCGTTCCGTCACATCGTGTTCGTCGATCCGCCGTTCGGCGCGGCCCTGCACGACGATGTCGTCGCAGCGGCCGCGCCCGACGCCTACATCCATGCGCTGTGGGGACCCGCTGACGTACACTTCACGGAGCAGGTGCTGGACGCGGGGTACGACCTCGACGCGACGCTGCGCCGCGTGTGGCGCGCGCTCGCCGCGGGCGGCGGCCGGTTTGACGACCGGCTCGAGCAGGAACTTCTTGTACAAGGGCCGTTCCTCGCGCCGGTCGCGACCGTGGCCGCCGCCCTGCGCGTGCTGAGCGCGGCCGGGTTGCTGCGGACGGACGGGGCGGCCTACGAGCTCAAGCGGCCGCTACACAAGGCCGACATGACGACCATCGAGGCGTACCGCGCATGGCGCAGACGGTTCCACACTCGAGCGTACCTCGCGAGCTGCCTGAGGCGGCGGCGCTAGCGCGCGTCCCCGAGCAGTACCAGCCGCTGCTCGACGAGCTCTTCGCTGCGATCGAACGCTACGATCCCGACCCCGACCGCGAGCTCATCGTGCGCGCCTTCGCCGCCGCCTGTCTGCTGCACGGCGGTCAGGAGCGTAAGAGCGGCGAGGCCTACATCCACCATCCCGTCGGCACGGCGCTGAACGCCGCCGAGCTCAACCTCGACTCGGTCACGATCGCCGCGGCGCTCCTGCACGACGTGGTCGAAGACACGGGCACGCCGATCACGTGGATCGAGGAGCAGTTCGGCGCCGAGATCGCCATGCTGGTCGACGGCGTCACCAAGCTCACCAAGATGCACTTCACCTCGCAGGAGGAGGAGCAGGCCGAGAACTACCGCAAGATGATCGTCGCGATGTCGACCGACATCCGCGTCATCCTCATCAAGCTCTGCGACCGTCTCCACAACATGCACACGCTCGGCTACCTGAGCAAGCAGAAGCAGATCCAGAAGGCGAAGGAGACGCTCGAGGTCTACGCGCCCCTGGCGCACCGGCTCGGCATCCACAACGTGAAGTGGCAGCTCGAGGACCTCGCCTTCGCGACCCTGCACCCGCGCAAGTACCAGGAGATCCAGAGGTGGGTCTCGCAGCGTCGCGCCGACCGCGAGGACTTCGTCGACGAGGCGGCCGAGTTCCTGCGCGCCGAGCTCGAGCGCGCCGGGATCGAAGCCGAGATCACTGGCCGCGCCAAGCACTTCTACTCCATCTACGTGAAGATGAGCCGGCGCGGCAAGGAGTTCAACGAGATCTTCGACCTGACGGGCCTGCGCGTGCTCGTCGACTCCGTCAAGGACTGCTACGGCGCGGTCGGCATCATCCACTCCATCTGGAAGCCGATCCCCGGGCGCTTCAAGGACTACATCGCGATGCCCAAGTTCAACATGTACCAGTCGCTGCACACGACGGTGATCGGCCCGGGCGGCAAGCCTCTCGAGATCCAGATCCGCACCTCCGACATGCACCAGACGGCTGAGTTCGGGGTGGCCGCGCACTGGCTCTACAAAGAGAAGGGCGAGCGCGACCCCGACAAGCTGGCCTGGTTACACCAGATGATGGAGTGGCAGTCCGAGACCGCCGGCGACGCGCGCGAGTTCATGGACACGCTGAAGATCGACCTCTTCGAGGACGAGGTCTTCGTCTTCACGCCCAAGGGCGACGTCAAGAGTCTCGCCGCGGGCTCGACGCCGATCGACTTCGCCTACGCCGTGCACACCGACGTCGGCAACCACACCGTCGGCGCGAAGGTCAACGGCCGCATCGTCCCGCTGCACCACAAGCTGCACTCCGGCGACATCGTCGAGGTCATCACTTCGAAGTCGTCGCAGGGGCCGTCGCGCGACTGGCTCGACATCGTCGTCACGTCGCGGGCGCGGCAGAAGATCCGCCAGCACTTCCGCCGCGAGCAGCGCGAAGACTCCGAGCACTCGGGCCGCGAGCTGCTCCAGGACACACTCCGCCGCGACGGGCTGCCGGCGGCCAAGATCCTCTCGGCCAAGGTCTTTTCGCAGATCGCCAGGGAGATGGGGTTCGCCAAGCCCGACGACCTGTTCGCGGCGATCGGCTCGGGCCGGGTGGCCGTAAAGACCGTCGCGACGAAGGTCATGCAACGCGCCGGGACGATGAGGGAGGCGACGCCCCCGCCCGAGATGCTGCCGCATCGCGAAGAGCAGGGGCGCGAAGAGCCCCAGGCCCTGTCCGGCGAGTTCGGCATCGTCGTCGAGGGCATGAACGACATCATGGTCCGTATGGCGAAGTGCTGTAAGCCCATCCCGGGCGACGACATCGTCGGCTACATCTCCCTCGGCAAGGGCGTCACCATCCACCGCAGCGACTGCAAGAACGCGCGCGCCCTCATGAAGAATCCCGAGCGCTTCAGCAAGGTGGCGTGGCAGGGCAGGGGCGGCATGGCCTTCAGGGTCGAGATCCAGGTCGAGGCTCTCGACCGCAACCACCTGCTCGAGGACGTCGCCCGTACCTTGGGCGATTCCGGCGTGAACATCATCTCGGGGCAGGTGCAGACGCTGCCCGACGGCGCCGTGCGCGACCGCTTCACCATCGAGGTGGGCGACGTGCGGCAGCTCGACAACATCCTCGCCAACATCCGCGCCATCGACACCGTGTACGACGCCTACCGCATCGTGGCCTGAGGCGCGGGGCGGGCCGCCTGCGGCGGCCCGCCCCGCGCCTCAGGCCACGTGCCGAGGATCGACGCAGGGCCGGCAGCGGCGGTCGACGCTTCGACGGACCGTCTGGTAGGGTAAGCGGCCGAACGCCGTCCTCCAAGATAAGCGCCCGAACGCCGTCCCCCAAGAGGAAGCCATGTCCGAACCGTTCGACGTCTTCTCGGTCCCGCTCGGCCCGCTCCAGGCGAACTGCTTCATGGTGGTAGGCGCCGACGCCGGCCTCGTCGTCGACCCCGGCGACGAGGCGCCGATCGTGATCGACGCCTTCGGCGAGCTCGGTTTCGGCCCGTCGGCGATCCTTCTCACCCACGGGCACTTCGACCATTTCGGCGCCGTGGCGCCGCTGGCGAGGCACTTCTCGATCCCCGTGTACGTAGGCGCCGACGACGCCGGCCAGATGGCCGACGGCGGCCTCGATGCCATGGCGGGCTTCGCCATCGAGCCCTTCAAGGACCCGGTGCTGCTGAGCGGCGAGCAGGCGCTCGACCTGCCGTTCTCGCCGCTCGCCATCCCGACGCCGGGCCATTCGCGGGGCTCGTACACCTTCGCCCTCGACGGGCACCTGTTCGTCGGCGACCTCATCTTCTACGGCAGCGTGGGGCGCACCGACCTGCCCGGCGGCGACATGGACGCGCTGCTCGATTCGGTACGCACGCTGGTGCGCCGCTATCCGGCCGACACGACCGTGCACTGCGGCCACGGGCCGGACACGTCGCTGGGACGCGAGCTGGCGCTGAACCCGTTCCTGTCGCCGCTGCGGCACGACCCGGGTCACCACTGGTGAGCGGACTGCGCGCTCCTAAGGGTACGTACGACCTTCTGCCCGACGAGGCGGCGCAGCGCGACCGGATGGTCGCGACGGCGGCGCGCGTCTTCGCCGCCTACGGCTATCGCCACGTCGTCACCCCCGAGTTCGAAGAGACGAGCCTGTTCGAGCGCGGCGTGGGCGAGGCGACCGACATCGTGCGTAAGGAGATGTACACGTTCACGGACAAGGGCGGCCGTTCGCTGACCCTGCGTCCCGAGGGCACGGCGCCGATCTGCCGCCTGTACATCGAGCACGGCCTGCACAAGTGGCCGCAGCCGGTGAAGCTCTGGTACTACTGCCCCATGTTCCGCTACGAGCGGCCGCAGGCCGGCCGCTACCGCGAGCACTACCAGTTGGGCGCCGAGGCGATCGGCTCGGCGGCGCCGGAGGTCGACGCCGAGGTCATCGCCATGCTCGCCCAGCTCTTCGCGGAGCTCGGCGTCGGCGGCCTGCGTCTGGCGGTCAACAGCATGGGCGACGCGGCCTGCCGGCCCGCCTACGTCGGCCGGCTCCGCGACTACCTGCGCGGCCGCGAGGCCGAGCTTTGCAGCGACTGTCGCGAGCGCCTCGAGCTGAACCCGCTGCGCACGTTCGACTGCAAGGTCGAGACGTGCCGCGCGGTGCTCGACGAGGCGCCGCGCATCGGCGACCACCTCTGTCCGGACTGCCGGGCCCACTTCGACACCGTGCTCGACCTGCTGCGTCGCGTGGGCCTCGACCCCCAGCTCGACTTCCGCCTCGTCCGCGGCCTCGACTACTACACGCGGACGACGTTCGAGTTCAGCTCCGACCTGCTCGGCGCCCAGAGCGGCGTCGGCGGCGGAGGACGCTACGACGGCCTCATCGAACAGCTCGGCGGGCCGCCGACGCCCGGCGTCGGCTTCGGGTCCGGCGTGGAGCGCATCGCCCTGGCGATGGGCGCCCGGGAGGTACCGGCCGCGGCGCCGGTGGCGTTCCTGGTCGCGTTCGCCGCCGAGCGCCGCGGCGACACCTTCGCGCTGGCGCACGAGCTGCGCCGCGGCGGCCTGGCGGTCGAGCTGGACCTGGCCGCACGCAGTGTGAAGGGCCAGCTCAGGCAGGCCGCCCGCTGCGGCGCCGCGTACGCCGTCCTCCTGGGTCTCGCGGAGCTCCCCGCAGACATGGTGCGCGTCAAGACCCTCGCCGGCGGCGGGGAAGAGGACGTGCCGGCCGCCGGCCTCGCGGCGTGGCTGGCGGCGCATCCTCCGAAGGGCGACGCGTGAGTCTGCGCGACGCGTACCCCGGCGAGCTGCGCCTGGCCGACGTCGGCCGCGAGGTCCGTCTTGCCGGCTGGGTCGCGCATCGCCGCGACCACGGCAACCTCATCTTCATCGACCTGCGCGACCGCTCCGGCATCGCGCAGCTCGTCGTCGACCCGTCGGAGGCGCCGACTGCCCACGCCCTGGCGGGGGAGGTGCGGCCGGAGTACGTGATCGCCGTGCGCGGGGCGGTCGTGGCGCGCAGCGCCGAGACGGTCAACCCGAACCTGCCGACCGGCGAGATCGAGGTCCGCGTCGCCGCCCTCGACGTCCTCAACGTGGCCAAGACGCCGCCGTTCGAGATCGGCGGCGCCGAGAGCGGCGAGGTCGACGAGACCCTGCGCCTGAAGTACCGCTACCTCGACCTGCGGCGGCCGGCGATGCTCGCCAACATGGTCCTGCGCCATACCGTCGTCCAGGCGGCGCGCGCCTACCTCGACGAGCATCGCTTCCTCGAGATCGAGACGCCGGTCCTGACCAGGTCGACGCCCGAGGGCGCACGCGACTTCCTCGTCCCGGCCCGTCTGCAGCCGCACCGCTTCTATGCGCTGCCGCAGTCGCCGCAGCTCTTCAAGCAGATCCTCATGGTTGCCGGCGTCGACCGCTACTACCAGATCGCGCGCTGCTTCCGCGACGAGGACCTGCGCGCCGACCGCCAGCCCGAGCACACGCAGATCGACCTCGAGGTCTCGTTCATGGGCACGGACGAGATCCGCGCCCTCATCGAGGGACTCTGCGTGGCCATGTTCGCCGCCATCGGCGAGGAGCTCGAGGCGCCGTTCCCGCTGCTCACCTACGACGAGGCGATGCTGCGCTACGGCTCCGACAAGCCCGACGTGCGCCACGGGTTCGAGGTGACCGAGCTGAGCGACGTCTTCGTGAGCAGCGGGTTCCAGGTGTTCCGCGGCGCCGTGGACGCCGGCGGCTGCGTGCGCGCGATCTGCGCCCGCGGCGCGGCCACGCTGCCGCGGGCGCAGATCGACGCGCTCACGGAGGTCGCCAAGGCGAACGGCGCCAAGGGCATGGCCTACGTCTATGTCGAGGAGGGCCGCGCTCTGCGGGGCCCGGTGGTGAAGTTCCTGACCGAGGCCGAGCAGGAGGCGGCCGTCGCCCGGACGGCGGCCGAGCCCGGCGACCTGATCGTCTTCGTCGCCGATCAGGCCGGCGTGGCCGCGCCCGTGCTCGGCGCCTTGCGCGCCGAGCTCATCGCGCGGCTGGCCCCGGCCCCGTCGCGGCGCTGGGCCCCGCTGTGGGTGATCGACTTCCCCCTCTTCGAGATCGACGCGGAGACGGGGCGGCTCACCTACGGTCACAACCCGTTCAGCCTGCCTACGCCCGAGACGCTCCCCCTGCTCGAGACGGACCCGCTCAAGGTCTATGGCGCCCAGTACGACCTCGTCCTCAACGGTCACGAGCTCGGCTCGGGCTCGCTGCGCAACCATCGCCCCGACATCCAGCGCGCCGTGTTGCGCGCCCTCGGCTTCGACGACGCCCGCATCCAGAGCTCCTTCGGCTTCATGCTCGAAGCGCTCGAGCACGGCGCACCTCCGCACGGCGGGATCGGTCTCGGGCTCGACCGCCTTGTCATGCTCATGGCCGGCGAGGACTCCATCCGTGATGTGATCGCCTTCCCCAAGACGGCGTCGGGCAGCGACCCGATGACGGCGGCGCCGGCCGAGGTCACGGCGGCGCAGCTCAGGGAGCTGCGCCTGCGCTTCGGCTGACGGCGCCGCGCTCCATACGGTTCGGGTACGCCGCCGTCCTCGAGGCCTTCGCCCTCGACCGCTCGCCGGCTCGCCGCCGTCCTCGAGGCCTTCGCCCTCGACCGCTCGCCGGCTCGCCGCCGTTCTCGCGGACATGGCGCTCGGTCCGTGTCAGGCTCACCGCGACCCCTCGATGACGCCTTCCGCTCAAGCTTCGCGCAGGGTTGCCGAGAGGATTGTTGAAAGAAACGGCGTTTGCTAGGATGGCGCCGCTCGACCTTGTGCGTGGCCTCGCGACGTTCTCGAGCCAACACGAACACACGGGGAGCTCATCTTCGGTGCGTCCGTGGATGTGCCGAGAGAGCACCCACCTGCGAGAGCAGGTTCGAGAATCAAGCGAGCACGGCAAGGTGGAGCACTACTTTTCGGAGGGCGAGCATGGGCATCATGTCGCGTAACCGGTCCTTCCTCTTCGCTGTCGTTCTCGTCCTCGTCGGCGGCCTCGCCATCCTCGGCGGTGTCACGGCCATCCGCGTGTTCGCTGAAGATGGGTCGACGACCACAGCGACGACCGGTCAGAGCGACTACAACAAGGCCGGCAGTTACGGGATCACTGGGTATCAGCCGCTCAAGCTCGAGCCCACCTCCGACACCCCGAAGTTCATCACCAAGGCGCTGAACGACCAGAAGGGCGTCATCCTTCTTGTCTACGTCCGCGGTGCGTCGGCCGACGAAGAGATGCTCGCCAACTTCAACAAGGTGAAGACGACGTACCGTTCGCAGGCGTCGTTCTTCAACTTCGAGGCGCGAGAGGTCAAGGAATTGGGCGACGTCCTCACCCAGCTCAAGGTCAATGCGCCGCCGATGCTCGCCGTGGTGAAGGCCGACGGCAGCGTCGCGCAGCTCTACACGGGCTGGATCGGCCAGAAGGTGATGGAGCAGGTCGTCGCCAACGCCCTGCGCGCGCAGTAGGCGCGCCCCTGGCCGTCAGGCGCGCCTTTTGCGCCAGGCGCGCCTTTTGCGCCAGGCGCGCCCTTTGCGCCAGACGCGCCCCTGGCGCCAAGCGCGTCACTTGCAGGGAACGCGCCCTCTTTCCCTCGCCACCTGCTTCACCCTGGGTCGTCGGGCGGCACCGCTGCGACTCGGCGCGACTCCGTCCGGAGTGCGGCCCGCTGCGCGCGGTTGCGGCGCGGCTTCGCCCCGTCCTCGCGCGGCTTCGCCCCGTCCTCGCGCGGCTTCCTCCGTCTTCGCGCGGTCTCGCCCCGTCGTCGCGCTGCTTCGCCGCTGTTCGGGGCCTGATATCATATTCCCGACTGCGCAAGTTGGGATTCGCCC